>Ga0169931_10004189_pt1 | contig 22516 bp, 26 predicted proteins | sample Kivu_15m_20L_FD_129675 | JGI IMG/M metagenome (GOLD analysis project Ga0169931, IMG submission 129675) | Freshwater microbial communities from Lake Kivu, Western Province, Rwanda to study Microbial Dark Matter (Phase II) - Kivu_15m_20L... | ecosystem: Environmental > Aquatic > Freshwater > Lake...
AGAATTTTTCCTGATCTTCCTGTTTCTAAAAAACCAAATGAAGTACGTATGGGTAAAGGTAAAGGTTCACCAGAGTATTTTGCGGTTAGAGTCTCACCCGGTAGAATAATGTTCGAAATTAATGGGGTGGATGAAGCTGTTGCGCGAAAAGCCTTAGAGCTTGCTGCTTCTAAGTTGCCAGTAAAAACAAAAGTGGTAAAGAGATATGAGTAATTCAGATTATAAAGCAAAAGCTTTACTTGATCTTGATAATAAAAAATTAGAAGAATCTCTTTCTTTTTTTAAGAAAGAGCTTTTTAACCTTAGGTTTCAAAAGACTCTTGGAGAATTAACTAACACCAGTAGATTTGCAAAGGTTAGGAAGAATATAGCAAGAGTTGAAACGGAATTAACAAGAAGAAGAAAGGTTGGAGCGAAATAATGCCAAGAAGGATTTTACAAGGTACGGTTGAAAGTGCAAAATGTGATAAGACAATATCCGTTAGAGTAGAAAGAAGATTTAGAGATCCTCTTTATCAGAAGACTGTAAAAAGATCTACTAAATATGCAGCTCATGACCCTGAAGGTAAGTATAAAGAAGGCGATAAAGTAAGAATTATAGAGTGCAAACCAATATCCAAGACTAAAAGATGGATGGTGGTAAGCGAATAAATCTTTGACTTATTGTATTAATTTTTGTATCTTGTGCTGTGTTTAATATTATTTATGTTTTGGAAGTTTAAGTTATGATTCAGATGCAAAGCGTCCTTAAGGTCGCGGATAATTCTGGTGCAAAAAAAGTGATGTGTATAAAAGTACTTGGCGGTTCTGATCACATGACCACGGAGTGTTGTAATGTTATAGTTGTGTCTATAAAAACTGCTATTCCAGGTGGAAAGGTTAAGAAAGGAGATGTACACAGGGCTCTTATTGTTAGAACTAAAAAAGGTATTAGAAGATCTGATGGTAGTACTATTCAGTTTGATTCAAACTCTGTGGTATTGGTAAATAAACAGAATGAACCTATTGGAACAAGGGTTTTTGGACCAGTGCCAAGAGAACTCAGAGGTAAAGGATTTGGAAAAATTGTTTCTCTTGCGGAAGAGGTAATATAAATGATTAAACTTAAAATAAAAAAGGGTGATAAAGTTAAAGTCATCACGGGAAAAAGTAAAGGTAAAATAGGCGATGTTCTTAAGGTTTTTCCAAAAGAAAATCGAGCTTTAGTTTCTGGAGTTAATTTAGCAAAGGTTCATTTGAAACCTAGTCGTAATAATGAAGGTGGTATTTCTCAGAAAGAATTACTAATTCATATTTCGAATTTAAGCCATATAGATCCAAAGACAGATGAAATCACTAAGGTTGGAATAAAGGTTTTGGAAAATGGTAAGAAAGTAAGATTTGCAAAAAAATCTGGTGAGATAATTTCTAAGGAAGGTAAGTGATGTTACTTAGGTTTAAAGAATTGTATGTAAAAGAAATAGTTAAATCTTTACAAGAAAAATTTAACTATAAAAATATACATCAGATGCCCAAGCTATCAAAGGTAGTAGTTAATATGGGAGTCAGTGATGCCGTATCTGATTCAAAGGTCATAAATAGCGCTATAGCTGATCTTACTGCAATTACCGGACAGAAACCTTATGTAACTTATGCCAAGAAATCAATAGCCAGTTTTAAGCTCCGCGAGGGAATGAAAATAGGCTGCAAAGTCACCTTGAGAAGTGATAGAATGTTTGAGTTCTTAGAAAGGCTGGTTATTGTTGCTTTACCAAGGGTAAAAGAGTTTAAAGGGTTTTCAGTAAAAAGTTTTGATGGTAAAGGTAATATAACTTTTGGAATAAAAGAACAGATAGTGTTTCCTGAAATCAATTATGATAAAATTGATAAAATCAGAGGTATGGATATAACCATTGTTACTACAGCGCAAACAGACGAAGAAGCGAAGGTTTTGTTGTCTGGATTTAGTTTACCATTTTACAATTAATTTAGAGTATAAGTTGCTATGGCAAAAATTGGTTCTATAGAGAGAAACAACAAAAGGAAGAGGCTTGCAAAGTCTTTAGCCTCTAAAAGGGAAAAGTTAAAATTAGAAATTTATTCTAAGGATCTTCCTATCGATGAAAGATTTAACCTAGTATTGAAATTAGCTAAACTTCCAAGAAATTCAGCTAAAAACAGGGTTAGAAATAGATGTGCATTAACCGGAAGGCCGAGAGGGTATTATCGCAAGGTAGGCTTGTCTAGAAATATGATAAGAGAACTAGCAGGGAAAGGAATGTTGCCTGGTGTTGTTAAGGCAAGTTGGTAAAAATATAAATTTAGGAATATTGTTATGTCAATGACCGATAATATAGCGGATATGTTAACAAGAATTAGAAACGGACAGAAGAGTAAATTACTTAATGTGGTTCTGCCGGTTTCAAATCTTAAGTGCGCAGTTCTTGAAGTACTGAAAGGTGAGGGATATATTGCTGGTTATACTGTTAATTCCGAAGCTAAAGAAATTAATGTCGAGCTTAAATATTCTCGTGCAGGCCGTCCTGCGATATGTGAAATTCATAAAGTGTCCAAACCAGGGAAAAGGATATATTCACCGATTTCTAGTCTTAAAGGTTATTTTAATAATATGGGCATACATATTCTCTCTACGTCAAAAGGAGTGATGTCTGATAGAGAGGCTAAAAAGCAGAATGTTGGTGGTGAAGTAATTTGTAAAGTATTTTAGAGTATTAAAGATGTCAAGAGTAGGTAAAGTACCAGTATCACTAACTCATGGTGCTAAAGTAGAAATTTCTGGTTTGAATGTAAAAATTCATGGCGCTAAGGGTTCTCTAGAAAAAGGTTTTGCAGGCGATATTACGATCGAGCAAAAGGGAGAAACTGTTGTGGTAAAACCTTTAAATGATACTAATGCAGCAAAAGCTATGTGGGGTACTGCAAGAAGTATTATTAATTCGATGGTGAAAGGTGTAACTGTTGGATTTTCTGAAGAGTTAGAAGTTAATGGCGTTGGGTATAGAGCGGCAATTAAAGGTAAATACTTGAATTTAACCCTAGGGAAAAGCCATAATACCAAAATTGAAATTCCAGAGGGAATTAAGGTAGAGACTCCAAAACAAAATATTATAACTCTGGAATCCATAAATAAGGAAAAACTTGGTGAGTTTATTGCAGTGGTAAAAAGACAAAGGCCACCAGAGCCTTATAAAGGTAAAGGAATTAAGCGTAAGGGCGAATACGTACAAAGGAAAGAAGGTAAAAAAGGTTAATTTTAGGTTTTATATGAGTGCAAAGAGTCATAGTTTTCAAAAAAGAAAAGAGCGGGTAAGGATTAAGCTAAAAAAAGTTAGTAATAGAAATAGGCTTTCTGTTTTTAAATCAGGTCAACATATATATGCGCAAATAATCGATGATTTAACAGCAAAAACTCTAGTTTCTGCTTCAACAGTTGATAAGGAAATAAGGAAAGCTGGCAAATCAAATTGTAATATTGAGAATGCAATTAAAGTTGGGAAGTTGATAGGAGAAAGAGCAGCTGAAAAAGCTATTAAGTTGGTAGCTTTTGATAAAGGTGGTCATAAATATCATGGTATTATTAAGGCTCTTGCAGAAGAAGCAAGAAAAAATTTAAACTTTTAATTAGAGAATATTGATGTCTAAAGATTCTACAAAAAATATGGAAGGTTTAAGCGAGGAACTAGTTCATATCAATAGGGTAACAAAAGTTGTAAAAGGCGGAAGGAATTTTTCTTTTGCAGCAATTGTAGTGGTTGGAGATGGAAATGGTAGAGTTGGATTTGGCAACGGTAAAGCAAAAGAAGTTACAGAAGCAAGAGCAAAAGCAACAAAAGACGCAAGAAATAATTTAGTTTCAGTACCTTTATATAAAGGTAGGACAATTCATCATGACGTGGTAGGGAAGAGTGGGGCTGCCAAAGTGTTACTTAGAAGGGCTACTCCCGGTACGGGAGTTATTGCCGGTGGCCCAATGAGGTCTATTTTTGGCTGCCTTGGGATTGCTGATATTGTAGCTAAATCGCTTGGGTCTTCTAATCCTAACGCTATGATTACAGCTACCTTTGATGCGCTGCGTAACCTTAATGCGCCAAAAGTTATTGCCTCACGGAGGGACAAAAATATTCATGAACTTTCCGTAAACTTGCTAAAAGAAGAAAAATAAGAAATAAACAGGTATTGTGTTATGGCTGAAAAAAAATCAAATGCAAAATCTTCCCAGATAAAAGTGGTGCAAGTTGTAAGCCCGATAGGGCGTAGGCCGGATCAAAAACAAACGCTTATAGGCCTTGGTTTGAATAAAATGCACAAGGAAAGAGTTCTTGAGGATACTAATTCCATAAGGGGAATGATCAATAAAGTAAGGCATCTTGTAAAATTTGAAAATGTGTAATTTAGAGTATAAAGGTTAAAATGAGAGTAAATTCATTATTTAACGTTCCTGGATCGAGAAAACCAAGAAAGAGAATTGGTAGGGGAAATGGTAGTGGAACTGGTAGAACTGGTGGGCGTGGAGAGAAAGGTCAAAAGTCTCGCTCTGGTGTTTCTATTAAAACTGAAGGTGGGCAAATGCCGCTTATAAAAAGGTTACCAAAAAGAGGCTTTAATAGTTCTAAGTCGATAAGATATACCCCAATTAGTATGGCTGATATCGAATTCTTAATTATCGAAAAAAGAATAGATACTTCAGTTGTCTTCAATAAAACATCACTTGTTAATATTGGTTACATTAAAAGTGAAAAAACCCCTGTTAAATTGCTTGCTGGAATTGATAAAATGAACTTTAAAATATCTGTGCAGTTAGATGCTTATTCGAAAACTGCTAAAGAGTTAATTGAAAAAGCTGGTGGTCAGGTACTATAACGAGATTGTGGGATAATGCAAAAATCAAAGGGCGAACTTAGCAGTAGGATATTGTTTACACTATCTATATTGCTTGTGTGTAGAGTAGGTTCTTTTATTCCTATTCCTGGTGTTGATTCTGTTGCTCTAGCAAGTTTAGCAGAGCAAAGTCAGGCTGGTATTCTTGGTATGTTTAATATGCTCTCAGGAGGATCTCTTGGGAGAATGTCTATTTTTGCTTTAGCGATAATGCCTTACATTACTGCTTCTATAATTATTCAGTTAATGACAATTGCTTATAAACCTCTAGAGAATCTTAAAAAAGAGGGAGAAACTGGGAGAAGGAAAATAAATCAACTCTCACGGTATCTAACGGTTTTATTTGCAGCTTTCCAGGCTTATGGTGTAGCAATTGGCCTTGAGTCTACTGCGACCCCTTATGGTCCAGTTGTAATCATTCCTTCTTTTATTTTTAAAGTTTCAACCATTACAACTTTAGTTGTCGGAACTATGTTTCTTATGTGGCTTGGTGAGCAGATTTCATCTCGCGGCATAGGAAATGGTACATCTTTAATAATTTTTGTTGGAATTATTTCAGGGCTTCCGAGCGCCGTAATAGGAATGTTTGAATTGTCCAGAAAGGGAGTTATGTCACCATTGGCAGTTATTTCTATATGTGCAGGAGTTATCGCCATGATAGCAATTATTGTTTATTTTGAAAGAGCTCAGCGTAAAGTATTAGTACAATATCCAAAAAGACAGGTTGGAAATAAGATTTATGGTGGTGAGGCGACGCATTTACCTTTAAAATTAAATACTGCTGGTGTAATACCGCCGATTTTTGCAAGTTCTATACTTTTATTTCCTGCTACTGTAGCTGGATTTTCTGGAGAAAAATCTGAATTTATGGCTAGTTTATCGCACTATCTGGGGCACGGAAAAGCTTTGTTTATACTGCTTTACGTGTTTTTAATAATGTTCTTTAGTTTTTTTTATACTGCCGTTGTGTTTAATTCTGAAGAAACAGCTAATAACTTAAGGAAGCATGGCGCTTATGTAGCAGGAAAAAGACCTGGCAAAAATACTTCGGAATACTTTGACTATTTGCTTACTCGATTGACAGTAATTGGTGGTTTATACTTATCTGTAGTTTGTGTTGTGCCTGAATTATTGATGAATAAATATTCTGTAGCCTTTGCTTTAGGCGGAACAAGTTTCTTAATAGTTGTAAATGTGGTTATTGATACTTTTACTCAAATTCAGACGCATTTGTTTAGTTCCAGATATGAAGGTTTAGTAAAGAAAATGAAATTGAAAGAGAGATGATAAAAAAGGTTATATTGTTGATTGGCCCTCCAGGTTCTGGAAAAGGTACACAAGGTAAAATCTTGGCAGAAAAATTAATGCTCCCTCATATTTCTACTGGTGATATTTTTAGAAAGATTGCAACAAATAACACTGATGAATCAAGGCTTTTATACGAGTATATGGATTCTGGTAAATTAGTGCCTTCTGAATTGGTCAACAAAATTGTAAAAACAGCTATACTTTCTGATGATTACAAAAAGGGGTGTATTTTGGATGGTTACCCAAGAAATTTAGAGCAAGCTGAATATCTTAATAAAAACGTACATGCAGAAATAAGCTGTATATTTTTTAATGTGCCTGATGAAGTAGCTATAAAGAGGATTGCAGGTAGATATAACTGTGAGTCTTGTGGAAGCATATATAACAAGTATTACGATAATCCTAAAATTGAAGGCATATGCGATAAGTGTGGATCTATTAAGCTACTATTTAGATCTGATGATGACGAAAAAACGGTTTTAGCTAGGATGGAAGAGTATAAAAAAGAAACTTTACCTTTAGTTGAATATTATAAGAAAAAGGGGAGATTTTTTAATATAAATGCTACTGCTAATAAAGAAAAAGTAATTGAAGAAATTGATTTGATTGCAAAAAGAATTTGACTTTATCGGATATTTTTATATTATCCTAATTCTAATTATTTATAAAAATTTGGAGAAATTTTGTGGCAAGGATTGCAGGTGTAAATATTCCAGCAAATAAAAGGTTAGTAATTAGCCTAACATATATTTATGGTATTGGGCTACCTTCTGCTCAAAAAATTTGTAAGGATGCTGGTATCTCAGAAAGTAAAAGGGTTAAGGACTTAGTAGATCAGGAATTAATTACTCTTCGTTCTCTTATAGAAAAAAGTTATCAGGTAGAAGGAGATTTAAGAAGAGAAGTTAGTCTTAATATTAAAAAGAAAAAAGATATGCGTTCCTACGAAGGTTTAAGGCATATTAGAAGGTTGCCAGTTCGTGGTCAGAACACTCATTCTAATGCTAGAACTAGAAAAGGAAAGCGTGTAGCCATTGCTGGGAAAAAACAATAATTTAGGATATAGATAAATGAGTCCGATTAGCAAAATTAAGAAAAAAAAGAAAAACATTTCGCTTGGAGTAGTTCATATTAAAGCTACTTTTAATAACACTATTGTAACTTTTACTGATATTCAGGGCAATGTAATAGCTATATCTACTGCTGGATCACAAGGTTTTAAAGGAGCAAAAAAAGCAACTCCTCATGCTGCGCAGCTAACTGTCGATAGAGCTTCCGAAAATGCTAAAGATAATGGTATGAAAACTGTTTCTATAAGGGTTAAAGGAGCGGGGTCACAACGTGAAGCGGCTATGAGGGCAGTATTTAGCCAGAATTTTGTTGTGACTTCAATAACTGATGTTTCTGGAGTTGCCCATAACGGTGTTAGACCGCCGAAGAGGAGAAGGGTATAAGTAAGCAACATTAGAGAAAAGGATAAGAATATGCTATCAATAAACAAAAACTGGAATTCGCTCATTAAACCATTGAAAATTATTTGTGCCGATTCCGCTATGGACGATAAAATTAATGTTGCTAATATAGTTGTCGAACCATTAGAACGAGGGTTTGGTTTAACTTTAGGAAATGCTTTGAGGAGGATTCTGCTTTCTTCTTTACAAGGTGCTGCTATTACTGCTATGAAAATTCCAGGAGTAGTACATGAATTTTCCTCCAAATCAGGTATAAAAGAAGATGTTATTGACTTAATCTTGAATGTAAAAAATATAGCAATCAGGATGCATAGTTTAGAGAAAAGAATTATTAGACTTAATGCTAAAGGACCATGTGTTGTGACTGCTGGTATGATAGAGACTTCAAGTGATGTTGAGATATTAAACCCTGATCAAAAAATTTGTACCTTGTCTAAGGATGCTGAACTGGAGATAGAATTTTATTGTGAAACTGGTAGAGGCTACGTTCCTGCTAGTAGTGCCAAAGAAAAGGATTTGCCGATAGGTGTGGTAACTATTGATGCTTTATTTAGCCCGGTGAAAAAAGTATCCTATAAAGCAGAAGATACTCGTGTAGGACAGGTAACTGATTATGATAAATTAATAATGACTGTTGAGACTAATGGCTCTATTACACCAGAGATGGCGATAGCGTTGTCTGCAAGAATTCTCCAAGATCAATTAGATTTGTTTGTCACTTTTGAAGAAGAAGAAGAAGAAAAAGCAGAGGTTTCAAGGGAGCTGGAATTTAATCCTGTTTTACTTAAGAAAGTAAGTCACCTTGAACTTTCTGTTAGATCACAGAATTGTTTGCAAAATGATAATATAGTTTATATCGGAGATCTTGTAATAAAAACAGAAGCAGAGATGTTGAAAACCCAGAATTTTGGGAGAAAGTCTCTTAATGAAATAAAAGAAATTTTATCCAAGTTTAATTTAAAGTTTGGAATGGAAATTCCTGGTTGGCCACCTGAAAATGTTGAAGAGCTAGCCAAAAAATATGAGGACCCATATTAAATGGGGCTTTGTAGGGCAAGTATAGGTGTAATTTAAAGTAGTAATTGTTTAAAATTTTAGCCTTAATTGATAAAAGCTAAATTTAATATAATCTGAGACATTTAGGTATAAAAAATGCGTCATAAGTTAAAAGGAAGAAAATTAAATAGAACAAGTAGTCACCGGATGGCAATGTTTGCAAATATGGCGACATCTTTGATTATGAATGAGCAAATCAGGACTACTGTTACAAAAGCTAAAGAATTAAGGCCTTTTGTCGAAATTTTGGTTACCAAAGCAAAAAAAAGCAGTCTTGCTGTTAGAAGAGAAATTATCTCAAAAATTAAAGATAAGGCAGCCGCCGAGAAATTAATTTCGGTACTAGCTAATAGGTACAAAGAAAGAGCTGGTGGTTATACCAGAATAGTTAAAGCAGGTTTTAGGTATGGTGATGCGGCACCAGTTGCTTATATTGAGTTTGTTGATAGAGATATAAATGCAAAAGGTTGTATGACCCCTAAAATAGAAGAAACAGCAGTACAAGAAACCCAAGAGTAAAAAAAGCATAAAATTATGGCAAATCACTCATCTACAGAAAAAGCTATAAGAAAAATAGCAAAAAAATCAGCTATTAATAGAAATAGAAGAACCAGAATCAGGACTTATATTAAGAAATCTCTTTTAGCTGTTGAATCTGGTTCAAAAGAAGAAGCTGGTAAAATTTTTATTTCCACCCAATCAGAAATAATGCGTGGAGTATCAAGAGGGTTAATTAAGAAAAATACAGCTTCAAGAAAAGTTAGTCGCCTTGCGAAGAAACTAAAATCAATATCTGTTACGACTAAGTCAGAATAGTATAATCAGAGTTTATTACCTCTAACTTTAAGGTTAGATAATATCTTAGTTAAGATATAGAGCCACACGAACTCTTTCAGAGAGAAATTATAATAATGTTATGCAGGTCCTACCAGAAGTATCATAATTGATAAAATAGAGGTTTGGTTTCAAGACAAGACTGGGTGGGACAGCAGGTTTCATTAACTAGAATTTAGGCTATAAAAGGTACAAGACCAAAGGCAGTAATTTGTGAGAGTCATAGACATGGTTTCAATTTTCTAAGGAGTCTTTTGAATCAATTGTGTAAATTTAGCCATAAGTACCTTAAATTCTATCCTCAAATTTTATCAAAAAATGAGCCATGGTTTCATTCCAATTTTGAATGGACAGAGCCTTTCTAAAAGCTAATTCTATTTTATAATTTTGTTCCTGAATACGTTCTTTTGATAAATTATATGCGGCTATAACGTCTCCCCAAAGAGGAGTTTTATCCCCTAATTCTCGCTATATTGGGCAGGAGTTTTGCCCTTTAAGAATCCATGAAGGCGCTGATAATTATAAGAAAACTGCCATTCTTTTAGTTGATTTTTCAAAATTTGATAAATCTGTATTAGCATAAAATTCTCTAAGATCAGTTTTTTGGGAATGTTCAACTTTTCCATTAAGATGAGGAGGACCTGGTTTTACAGGTCTAAATTTAATGCTATATTTCATCAGCTTTTCCTGTACTTTAACAGTAAAAAACTCACGTCCTCTATCACACTGGATACGCTGTAATGGAAACGGCAATTGCTCAATCATAACATCAATAAAATCAAGAGTGTTAGTAGCGCTGCGGCGCTTATATAACTCCATAACACGCCAACGTGAACAATCATCAACTGCGGTATACTAAATATATACCAGAAGTAATTTTGCAAGTGTCAATCTGAACTCTATCACTAGGTACAGGGCGTTGATAGCGTTTGAATTTCTTATCACGTTTTAGGTTTTTGATAGGCTTAACATTAGACCGTTTAAGAGCTTTGTGGATACTGGCAAGACTTAGCCGTGTTCCCTCTTGTATAAACAATTCTAGCTGTATGCGTCTTGCTTCAATGTTACGCTCATTTCTTAATGTAAGAATTTTTTCAATTAATTGCTCTCTTAGCTTTTTATTAGAAGAATTATGGGGCTTTTTGCTTATATCAGAAAGCCCTTCTATTCCTTTTGCATTATAGCGTCTGTACCATTTACGCAGCGTAGGACGTGATATACCACAATGTCTGCAAACGTATCCAAAATCTTGTTTTTCTAGGTAAAGTTTGATCTACCCCAAGCGGGCTTTAATTTTTGTATCCATAACATACAGATACTACAATTTAATTGAAAACCATGTCTATGAATCTCACAATTTATGGACCTGTTTTAGGTGGCTTTGATACTGTTTTAACCGTCAAGATTAAATCTCAACTATTTCATATAAAGCCTCCCGGTATCGATTCCGCAGAATCACCAGATAATACAACTGGTCCAGTTGGTACATCCAGTAACTCTCTTTCAAGCAATTCCGAATGATAGGGAACAGCTTCTTCTTGCGATAAACGTTCACCGGTCAAATATAATATAAAGTTTTCAATTACTTCAGGGCCGCAGTTGGAATATTGTTGTTGTTCAACTTTTATATGCTGAACCTCAATTTGATGGCAAGCAAATAACCTGGCCAAATCATGTGGCATTTCTTCATTTGCTGGATCGATGTAATATAGTTTTAAACTATCCTGATCTTTAATACCTATAATCCCAACAGCATGTTTGTCGTACATATTAATCGGCACAAGAATAATACCTGCTGCGGAAGAATGTAACTCTGTAATCAGAGCTAAAATATTATTTTTATCCTTTAAGAAAAAATAATTATCTTTTAATATCTCAACATCTTCCAACCCTTGATTTTTGATTCTTAAAGTTAACATATTTTTAACAGCATCAAGCGTATAGGCTGCAAAATAATGATGTATTTCTCCAATGTCTATTTTATCACTTGAACCATTCAGAGTTATAACTTGTCCTGTTTCTATAGAAATCTTTAACCCTTCTCTTACTTCTGGAGCCGAGCTTGTCTGTATAATGAACGACTCCTATGGTTGTTTTATTGTTCTTAGCTCGGTGTAATTGTATTTCTGTAGCAAATTTATTACTTCCAGAATCTCTTGTATCTAGGTGACAAATAGACTCAACATTTTGTTGAATACCATTTTGCGTTGTATGTGTCCTAAAACTATCATGTTTGTCCAAAAAATCTAATGCTTGTTTTTTCGCATTAGCCATTGGGTGTTTAGGATTTTTTGTGGAATATTGACGTTCTTCTAATTTAGCAAAACCAGGGGCATGTGGTATGCTGATTTGAGGTTCTACAGGTGTTGATTTTTTAGCCGCTTTTTCAATTTTAACTTTTAGCTGATCAGATTTACATCCAGGCTTACCAGCAAACTCAATATCTTTATCAAAAGGTTTACCTGGGCCTGCGTCAATGCCAGTGAGCTCTTTAAACTTTCTTACCGATTTCTGACCAATTCCTTCTTTGAAGCCAGCAGGCTGAACACCCATTACAGCTGCTTTTGAATAGTTATGCTCACTAAAATAGGCTTTAGCTTGCTGATGATCCATCACTTTGCCACTTTGAGGATCTACTAATATTAGTTTGCTGCCTACTTTTTGTACTTTTACTGCATGTCCTATGCTTCCATCTTCTCTTGATAGCAACAACATTCCTTCGCTACCACCATGTTTCTTTAAAGCATTCAAGATTTGCTTTCTATTAAGTGTGCCAAGATTTTCTTCATAAGCTTTGCTGCCATCCTTAGCTAGGCTGTTTTCTATCAGTTCTCTTACTTCGCTCTGGGTTTTAGGCCCTAAACCATCTTCTGATCGTCCAGCAGGGTTTAATGAATCCAATGTTAAGCCTACACATTCTTTAGGCTCTTTACCTGCTTTAATTTTCTCAGCCTCATGTTGTTGTTGCTCTGCAACGTCTTTTTCTAACCTTGCTATTTCATCTTGCTCCTTTTTTATCTGCTCCTCTTTTTTCTTTTGATGTTTTTTATAAGCAGCGCCAGCTGCACCTTTGATTATTCCAGGCAAGTTAACAGCAATTTTACCGGTTGAACTAACAACCATTCCAAAAACAGTTTCAGACAATTGCTCAGCTAATTTTTCAATAATTTTCTCAATATCATTTTTGACAACTTCACCTTTTGTCAGATTTTTGTTAAATTTTTTACAAAATTCTTCGGTATAATTATACATTTTATAGCTGGATAAAATGCTATCAACCGCTAAATAGCCGGCTTTTACTCTCCAATCGCCGTAGGGTCTTGTAAGGCCTAAAGCGATTTCATAAGCAACCTCTGATATTATTTCTCCTGTTGTTTGTTTATGAGCTTTTATTAACGCTTCTTCAATATTTGTTGCTGATATTACTGCTTCCTTATCAATATTCTTATTAATCGATTCTTTTATCGTTTCTTTAAGCCGGGGTTTTATTCCTTGCATAATTTCTTGCAGAGATGCTGTAACAATTTTTTCCATAGCAACAGATGTTGCCACTCCTTTAACACCACTTACAACTGATTTTCCTGTCAACTTAGCAACAGTATGCAACTTTGATAAATCTTTTAGTTTCCCTAGCCCTTCCAGTTTTTGCAGATCTTGTAATGTTTTTAACCCTCCTAGTGTTGTGAATTTCTCAAGGTCTCCAGCTTTTTTCAAATTTTCTAGTTGCTCCAATTGTTTTACTTTACTAAGCTGGTTAAACTTACTAACTTCGTGTACTTTTTCTAGCCATTTGCCGAGTTTTTCAATTTTATCAGCGATGTTAGTACATAACTTTGTCATAATCGGGCTTTCCTTTAGCACCTTAGAAAGGCTTTTACAGGCTTTGATAGACGCTTTCATAACTTTTTCACACTGAGCTAATTTTGCAATGCCACCCGTTATTAGGCTAATTCCATAACTTATAGCTTTGGCTTTAGCATAAGCCCAGTTAAGCCCTGGCTGGCCTTTTAAAATCAATTCCATAGCTATATCTGTTATTCCTTCAGAGATCATAGTACTAGCAATTGAAGTAGTAATTATCGCCAGCAGGAGGAAAAGCACTCAATAATGCTATTCTGCCAGCTATTTGTCCTTGAGCAAGAGCAATTATCTCTGGGGAGGCATCAGGTACTTCCCGTAAAGCATAGATGGTATCAAGGCCAATGTTCTGCAATTCCATTAGTTCAGTAACGCCTACTATTTTTTTAAGCTGCACCTCTTCTTCTGTGCTAGGCTTTAGCTTTATTAGGTAGTCAGGTATTCTGCTGTTTATTGCTAGGCCATTTTTTTTAGGATTTTCTACTTCTTGTATCAAGTGTTCAATAGTGCTCTGATATATACGCAGAGCCTCTAATTTTGACCGAAGATGTTTAACAAATGAAGTTCCCTGACTCGAACTACCAACTAGTGTTTCTAGGCTCTTATCAATGTTTTCTTCAGGAAAATATTTTTTGAGATAGTCAATTTCTTTTGTTAAGGCACTTTTTGCTTGCTTCAAATGTTTAATAGCTTCTTCTTTGTACTGTTCGTTTTTTACATCATAAAAATGACCAAATATAGCTACCTTAGCTAGAGCATCCTTAAACTTCTCTATTAAGATCCCACCTTTTTCTATTGCTATTTCAAAAAGCTTATAATAGGCGGTATATAGAATTTCTGGATTTTTACTTATCGTAATAGCATTATTTAAGGCTTTTTCTGCTTTCTTTATGTTGTCCTGTTGTAAGTGTGCTTCTGCTAAAGCAATGCTATAATATGGGTTGTGTTTGATATTACCCTCTATTATTTCACTAGCATCCAACTTAAAACTAGCAAATAACTTCTCGATCTTGCTATCATCATCACTTTTGATGCCACTAAAATCCTGTTTTTTAAGCCAAAAAGCCCAGAATTCATTTAGGTCTTTTAATGCATATAGTTTTTGCGGGTTACTGCTGGTTTTATCTTTTAGGCTATTATATAAATCAGAAAAACGGCTAAATAGCTTATCCTTTACTAATAGTTTTTGAATAGCGGTGCTTCCTATATTTGCGATACGTAATTTTTCTGCTTCATCCCTTAACTCTTTGATTGCACTAAAATCATCTTCTCCTTCTTGTTCGTTATATTCCTCCCCATCTATGCCAAATTGGGCTAACTCGCTGCTTCTAATGATTAACTGCGCAGTTCCCTCTTTTCCCTGCCTGCTAGTTCTGCCAAAGGCTTGATCTTCTACTCGTTTATTACATGGCAAAAAGCCAATGCATACATGTAAACCACCATTATCTTCTATTTCATTACTGATTTTAAAATCTGTTCCTCTACCAAAAATGTTAGTAGCAACTACTATATCTCCAGAGTTAAGATGTTCTTTAGTAACGGCTACTTGGCTTTCGTCTCGATAACTTTTAACTTTAATATTTAATTTTTCAGCATGTTTTATGTTTTCTAAGTTAGCAACAATATCATCTACGTCCTGGATTGTTTGGCAAATTATTAATACTGCTCTTCCTGATATGGCTCTTTCCAATGCATTTACGGTGATTTCGGTTTCCCAATCATTATCAGCTACAACTATTCCGGCGTCTTCTAGAAATTGCTTAGGCTTATAAACTGGGATTTTGCAGTAGTCGATATTATAAACCGAAGAAATTAACTCTTGTTCAGATTCTGAACCCAAAGTACCAGTAAGCCCATAAATTTTATTACCATATTTTTTTATATAACTAATATTGGAAATGTAACTGCTGGTTAAACTTTCAGAGGTAAGATGAAGATTATGTTTTAGCTGTACAAATTGATGAAGGGCGTCCGACCAAATGGTGTTTCTCATAGTTATACCGGTATTTGAGTAATCTACCGGTACAACTAAATATTCATCTTTTGCTTTTGTCGTGCCACCACTTTGCTTTTTACCTAAACCTTCTTGATTTTCTTTACTGATAATTGGCAGGTCAGTGGCAGGCGCGGTAATTTTGGTAATATCAATATCTTGATCTCGTACTGCTTTTTTAGCAATTTTAGCAATAGACTGAACATGATCAGGATTTACTCTTATTATTGTAGCCTTTTGGGTATAATCACCTCTCAACTCCTCGGGGATAGCATTAACTATAGTGCTAATCTGATCTTCTAGATCTTTAGAAAACCGGATACAGTATTGATATTGATAATCAGCGGTTTCTGTGCTAATTTCCGGACTAGTAGAAATTTGAATGGTAATAGTTTTGGTGATTTTGTCAGCCAACCTTTCCTCAGCAGATAAAGACTTTATGGTAAACTCTTTTAAAGCTTCAATTTCCTTTAATCTATCTGCTATTTCTGTAGTTTCACTATCATGATTTTCCCTGAGCTTTGATAACTTAGCTTTTTTGATTGTTTCTGCTCTTTCCTGTTTTTTTATACCCTCTGTGTAAGATTCGGCATAACCATTTTTTCTAAGTTCTCGCGCTTCTTCTAAACTACAAAAATCTTGAACTCCTTTAAAACTATCAATAAAATTATTCCATTCCTCACTATCGTTTTTTTTCTGAACTTCAATGATTTTTTGTGCGAGAATTTCCATATTTTTAATAGCAAAGATTCCGCAATCTACACCATCTGTTTGTTCTGTTGTAGTATTGGATATAAATTCTGCTCCGGAAATAACTTGTTCAACTTTCTCTGCTAAGGCTTTATTAGATTTACCGTACGAATCTTTATATAGTACAGTTAACTTACCATTTACCTTTAAACAGGCAAAAACTACCCAATGGGAATGATTAATATTATAGACACAAAGGGTGGTTTTACCTCCACTTTCTATATCTTGTAATAGTCTTATCAAAACATCATCTGATCCGCTCATGTCACTTAATGGGCTGTGTATCCTAAATAGACCGGAATATTTTTCCATAACCTCATTTTGTATTGGCTCGATATCAGTTGCTTGATACCAATAACCTGGTTCGTTTTTCTGATTTGAGGCGTTTTTCTGATTTATTTCTTCAGCTAGTTCTTTGGTTTTTGTTCCATTATCAACCGTGTTTTTGCTTCTTGTTCTAAGTATGTAATGATGATTCTCATGGCAGTGATATTTAGCGTAAATGGCATTATCAATCCATTTGTTTAATTGGTTTTTGGCATAATACTTGAGATGCTCCGGTATTAAGTCAAGTTCTAAAGGGTTGCTCTTTCTGATATAGTCTTTGAGTTTATCAACAAAAGAAGAATATAGTTCTTGTGAAAATTCTTCATACTCATGCTGAGCTATACTGTGAGCAATTTCCTCCGTTGTATCTTCTGCGCTAGTAACTTCTTGCAGTTGCTGTGCTTTATCGCGCAGGGCTTCGTCAATTTGCTTAGTTAAAACTTCTTCTCCTTTAACTAGTTCCTGCCAGATCTTTATGTATACATAGCGCAAAGCTTCCATTCCTGGAAATGGAGTCGATAACTTAGCTATACTCCCTCCATTATCTACGAGCATATTATCTACTTCATCAAGAATTACACTGACCTTCTCAAAACCTCTGTTATTTCGAGTCCCAGAACCTTCGAAAGAATCTCTCAAATAATCAAATTGGAAGTTTGTGATGTTGCCGTAAACAATATCTGCCTTATAGCATTCTTTTGGCTCGTGACTTGATTTATCACTTTCTTCAACATTGTTATGCCTAGCAGTAACACCGAGTAAATCAAAAAACAGAGCTTTATCTTTTACAGCTTCAGCCGCAAGTACGGCATTACTAGTTATGATATCTACCTTTTCCCCTTGTAAAACCTTAATGGCAGCAAGTACTGCCGTTATAATAGTCTTCCCTTCACCGGTCTGGATCTGGCATAGCCTAACCATATCCTTATCACTGCTTAAAAAAGCCAAAACTGATAAAATTTGTGTATCCCTTAAATGGTGTCCCCCGGTTATTAACTCGTTAGCCCTATCCATTACGGCTATTGCCTCATCAACTTCCTTATAGCTAAGTTTACCCTTTTTATCTAATGCCCATTTGTTAATAGCCATACCATCTTCTTTTGACCATTTAGCACAAAATTTCTTAACTTCCTTATAGCTCGATTCAAGCTTTTCTTTTTGACTATCAGTTAATAGCTCAATTTCAGTAAACAATTGTTCAATTGGTTTAATTTCTGAATCTGAATTTTGACAAAGTTTTTGTATTGACTTGATCTTTGCTAGTACTTTATCAATGTTTTCTGGCTTCAGATTATTGCTTTGTTCTTTTTCCGTCTTATCTTTTTTTAAAAGCTCTGTTCGTTTAATCTTGCTTAACGTAAACAATGTTTTAAGGTGCACAGGGTCTAAACCTAATGTTTTGCTTATAACATCTAACTCCCCAGTTACTTTCTTGATATTCTTGAATGAGTGGGCCAATTTTATTAGCTCAATAAATTTTTTATATTCTTTTCCATATTCCTCTTCCAGTTTAGTAATGGGATTTAGCACTTCATTATCTAAACTTGATTTTTGGTTACTGGCAGTTATTAAATCCTCAAATTTACCTTTCTTTACCTTTGAAAAGAATTCAACTCTAGCAGCCTCTATAGCTTTCTGATCAATTTCGTACGCTGGGTCTTGTTCATGCTGCTCTAGCTCTTTTTTTAATATTGTATGATAATCTTGACACGGCTTATCTAATTCATAAACTTTTGCTATTTTCTCTATGAATTTTCTTAAAGAAACTTTAAAACCTTGTTCTTCTGGTAATTCTGATAGTTCTTTCAGATATAGAGCGCACTTTTTCCTGATAGCCTGATTGTTGTAGTCAGTGTGGCTTTCAGCCTTGTCAGGTTTTACAGATTTTTCTTGAAGTTCTGATATAAAACTTATCCCTTTGGTTTTTAGAATATTATAAACTGACATTTCTAGTGGACTTTCAACTACTTTTAAATTTTTAAGCAGTTCGGTAATGTTTATAGGTGGAGTTTTAGACTTTTCAACCGGTAGTTTCGGTTTAGGAATGGATAAGACTTTACTAGCATCAAGCCTTACTATAAAGCTAACAGGATCTATATTAATACTGGGGAAAACAGTTTTTACATTATCAGCTATGACCCTGCCTATTTCATTTAGGTTCTTACTAAAAGATATACGATATCCATAGGTGTAATCTTCATCTTCAGGATTAGTATTAACATTAGTACTTACCTCAATAAATATTGCACTTCCGGCTTCAGGAACTCTTTCTTTTTTAGATAAAGCAATTATTTTTATACCTTTATCTTTAAAAAATTTTATTGTTTGTAAGCTTTTAGCTATTTCTTCAGCTTCACTGCTGTGATGTTCTCTTATTTTTTGTAATTTTCCTGCCTTCATAGCAGCATAAGCCATTTCGTTACTTGTCCCAATTACGTATTGTTCTGCAAACTCCCCTTCCCTGAGAGTTTGAGCATGCTTCAAGCTGCAAAATCCTTTAAAAAACTTAAAACTTTCGATGAAATAATCGCGATTACTCTTTAATTGATCAGCCATAATTCGCATATTCTCAAGTGCAAAAGGACCGCAATTTACTCCTGAAATCTGTTCTTTAACTGTATGTGCAATAAATACTGCCTTAGAGTTAATGGCTTTTATTTGCTCTTCCAACTGCTGACTCTTATCACCTCTAGAATCCTTGTATAGAATAGCTATTTGGTCTTTTGCTTTTAAGGCGGCAAAAACTACCCAATGGGAATTATTAAGATTATAAACACAAAGGGTAGGTTTATCCTCAGTTAATGAATTTATTAATTTCTTTAAAATTGGTAGTGCTGACCTGCCATTGCCAATTGGTTCATATACTCTAAAATTACTAAAATAGCCCTGCATAATCTGAGCCTGAATAGTTCTTATATCAGTTGCTTGATAAAAATATCCTGGGTTATCTTTTTGATTAAAGGCATTAGAATATAACCCTACATCTTGATTTTTTTTGTTTTGACATAATCCTACCAATAATTTTTAGCGCAATGTGGAACTCATTTGACAATTTTGGTATCCCAGTACTGGGATACCATTATATAAAATCCTTACTTATTTTTAATTACTCTGTGGTAAACTCTACTTCTCCTACAGAACGATCTCCTAATACATCTATTACTGGCTCAGCTAGGTTACCTTCAACTTCTTCATCGCTCTCTTGTTCCTCCACATCGACTTCCTCTACGTCATCCTCTAATAATGTTTGCGCTTCAACTTCAATATTAGCAGCAGCAAGACAGCTAGAGAATTTGCTGGAAATTTCGCTAATATTGGATAATGAATAGGCCGCTTGGAACTTTGCTGCTGCTTCAGAGGGTTCACCGCTATTCAATAATGTTTGTCCTTCAGCTGCAAGTTTAGTTGAATCAAGGCAATTTTTAAGTTTGTCTTTAACACTAGTAACTGATGCTCCGTTGTGAGCTTGTGCAAACTTAACTACCGCTTCAGAGAATTTACCGCTATTTAATAATGTTTGTGCGTCAGCGGCAAGTTTAGCTGAATCCTCGCAATTTTTAAGTTTGTCCTTAATACTAGTAACTGATGCTCCGTTGTGAGCTTGCGCAAACTTAACTACCGCTTCAGAGAATTTACCAATATTCAATAATGTTTGTGCATCAACTGCAATTGAAATGGAATCACGGCAATTAGCATATTTATTGTATATACTGCTATCGTTTGAATCTCTCCAAGCTTGAGCAAATTTATCACGAGCTTCTGTAAATTTTCCTTGATTCAGAAGAGATTGCCCTTCACCAATTCTAATATCGTATTGCTTTCTTCGTGCTTCATCTATATCATTTCCTACAAACTCTTCTGTAACACTATCAAAATAAAGGACATGATGTTTGGACTTATCTATTAGCACCCCTGTTACCGTTCCAGCTGCTGGACCACCCAGCATTGCACCGGCAGCAACTAGAGGCCCGGCCATGCCACCTGTAGCAATGATAAGCCCTATACCCAAAAAAGCCCCTGTTAGAGCAACCCCTGCACCTGATAAAGCTCCTTCTGCTATATAACTACCTTCGGTAACATCGTACTCTACCTTAATTAATCCAGCGCTTGTATTATTGCTATAATTTTTAACATTCTTAATCCTTGCCTCACTATAATCACTGACTTTACTCATAATTTTTTACCTCATTAATGATCTAGCCACAGAATTTGATCCTGTGACAAATATTGGAGTTAGTAACTGCAGATACTTGTTTTCGAAAACGGATTATTCCGCTTTTGTTAAAAATGAATGCAGTCAAATGAGAATACATAAATTAATCAATATCGAGGGACAAGGTAAAAAGCTCGGTTCTAAAAGGAACTAGTGTAAATAGGAAAGTAAGAGAATAAAATCGTTGTTTTTATACAACTATAAGTCTATATTTATAAAATATTCCAACTATAGGTAGTTTAATATGACATAATAATCTGGGCGGTAAGATGGTACTGTAAGTACGACATCAGTTATCGTGATTTGGAGGAAATGCTGACAGAGAGAGGAGTAGAGGTAGATCACACTACAATTTATCGTTGGGTTCAATATTATGCTCCAAAGATACTAGATAAACTAAAATGGTATTGGAAACCTAATCTAAGTCTTAGTTGGAGAGTTGACGAAAATTATATTAATATAAAGGATAAATATGCATATCTTTACAGAGCTTTGGAATCGCTGCCTTTTTATAGATTAGCTCTGGCGTATTTTTATGGTATAGATTATGTAATTAAAGTTTTCATTGTTTTTCCAATTTCCGCTGGAGATTTTGAAATTTTTATACCAGCCATTTTAAGGGCTTCAAATTTATCTTCTGCAGAGCCCCTGCCTCCAGAGATTATGGCTCCAGCATGACCCATTCTTTTTCCAGGAGGAGCAGTTACCCCTGCAATAAAACCGACTATTGGTTTTTTTATTTTAGATGTTTTGACAAATTCAGCTGCTTCTTCTTCAGCCGAGCCACCAATTTCGCCTATCATAATAATTCCTTGGGTTTGCTCATCCTTAAGAAACATATCTAAGCAATCAATAAAACTAGTACCGTTTATTGGATCTCCGCCGATCCCGACACATGTGGATTGTCCTAGGCCTTCAGCTGTTGTTTGTGCTACTGCTTCATAAGTTAAAGTACCTGATCGTGAAACTATGCCGATTCTACCCTTTCTGTGTATATGACCGGGCATGATACCTATTTTGCATTCGCCTGGTGTTATTACTCCTGGACAATTAGGGCCTATTAATCTTGTTTTTGAACCCACTAACGCTCTTTTAACCTTAAGCATATCAATAGTAGGTATACCTTCGGTGATACAGATTACTAACTCAATTTCTGACGCTATTGCCTCTAAAATCGAATCAGCTGCAAACGGTGGGGGAACATAAATAACACTTGCATTAGCCCCAGTTCTATCGACTGCTTCCTGTACGGTGTTGTATACAGGTAGATCAAGATGAGTTTGACCGCCTTTGCCAGGGGTAACTCCGCCTACCATCTTCGTGCCGTACTCAAGGGCTTGAGCTGAATGAAATGTACCTTGAGAGCCGGTGAAGCCCTGGCATATTACTTTTGTTTCTTTATTAATTAATATCGACATTGTATTTATCCTTATATAGCTTTTACTATTTTTTCAGCAGCATCAGCTAAATCATCCGCTGCAATTATTTTTAATCCCGAATTTGCTAATATCTTCTTTCCAAGTTCAAAATTTGTTCCCGCTAACCTAACTACAAGGGGTACATCTAACTGGACATCTTTTGCTGCGGCAATTATTCCTTCTGCAATAATATCGCAGCGCATAATGCCTCCGAATATATTAACTAATATTCCCTTTACCGCTTTATCTGAGATGATAATTTTAAAAGCTTCGGTAACTCTTTCTTTGTCAGCTCCACCTCCTACATCCAAGAAATTAGCAGGTGATGCTCCATATAATTTTATGATATCCATGGTAGCCATTGCAAGGCCTGCCCCATTTACCATACAGCCGATGTTGCCGTCCATTC
>Ga0169931_10004190_pt1 | contig 22511 bp, 20 predicted proteins | sample Kivu_15m_20L_FD_129675 | JGI IMG/M metagenome (GOLD analysis project Ga0169931, IMG submission 129675) | Freshwater microbial communities from Lake Kivu, Western Province, Rwanda to study Microbial Dark Matter (Phase II) - Kivu_15m_20L... | ecosystem: Environmental > Aquatic > Freshwater > Lake...
CTTCTTTACTAAACGTGCTAAATCAATAATTGAAATATCTTCACCTACACCAATATTGACCAAGCCGCTTTCATTATAATTCTCCATTAAATACAAACATGCTGAAGCAAGATCATCTGCGTGCAAAAACTCTCTTCGTGGAGCACCTGTACCCCAAATTGTTGCTGATGATTCACCGTTACGCTTAGCGGTTATAAACTTTCTGATAAGAGCTGGCAATACATGTGAATTGCTTAGATCATAATCATCATTAGGGCCGTACAAATTGGTTGGCATTACTGAAATAAAATTACAACCGTATTGCTCACGATAGGCGTCACACATTTTAATTCCAGCAATTTTGGCAATGGCATAAGGTTCATTAGAGGTTTCTAAAAGACCCGTTAATAAATACTCTTCTTTTAATGGTTGCAGTGCCATTTTAGGATAAATACATGAAGACCCTAAGAATAACAGCTTTTTTACATTATTTAGAAATGCTTGATGAATCACATTCGTTTGAATCATCATGTTCTCATATATAAAATCTGCCCGATAAGTATTATTAGCAAGAATCCCTCCTACTTTGGCTGCAGCCAAAAAAACATATTCGGGTTTTTCAATGGCAAATAAATTAGCAACTTCTTGTTGATTTCTTAAATCCAATTCAGAAGACGTTTTTAATAGAAAATTAGTGTATCCCTTTGACTGCAGAGCACGCAAGATGGACGACCCTACCATACCGCGATGACCAGCTATGTAAATTTTTGACGATTTTTCCATGGAATTGATATGTATTTAAGAAGCTCTAAAGCTAGCTTTTTTAATAATCATGTTCTTTTTCACTCGATCTACATCGATTGCTACCATTTCTTGAACCAGTTCAGATAAATTATATTTTGGTGTCCAACCCAATTGAGTTTTTGATTTAGAAGGATCTCCAATAAGTAAGTCGACCTCGGTAGGTCGAAAATACTGTGGATCAACAGCTATCACTTGTTTACCAATTTCTAATTGAAACTCTGGATTAGAACAAGACGCAACAAACCCTTTTTCATTAACCCCAAGCCCCTTAAATTCAATTGTAATTCCAACTACTGAAAATGCCATACGAACGAAATCCCTTACATAGGTAGTTTCACCCATGGCAATTACATAATCATCTGGATGATCTTGTTGCAAAATGAGCCACATGGCTTCAACGTAATCTTTGGCGTGCCCCCAATCGCGTTGTGCATCTAAATTCCCTAAATACAAACAGTCTTGTCGACCCAAAGCAATTGCAGCCGTGGCCATCGTAATTTTACGAGTGACAAAGGTTTCACCTCTACGAGGCGATTCATGATTGAACAAAATCCCATTACACGCAAACATATTGTATGCTTCCCGATAGTTTTTTGTGATCCAAAAACCATAAATTTTGGCAGCACCATAGGGCGACCGGGGGTAAAATGGAGATTTCTCATCATATAAGCCTTTTTCATTCTTATTCCCCGCCATACCACCATACAATTCTGAAGTGGAAGCTTGGTAGATTCGTGTTTTGTTCTCTAACCCTAAAATACGTACCGCTTCTAGGATCCGTAATGTGCCTAGACCATCAACATTCGCTACATATTCTGGAGAATCAAAAGAAACTTTAACATGGCTCATCGCGCCAAGGTTATAGATTTCGTCAGGTTGTACTTCTTGAATAATACGAATGATATTAGTTGAATCAGTCAAATCACCATAATGCAATTTGAAGTTCACATGTGCATCATGTTGGTCTTGATAAATATGATCGATTCGTTGTGTGTTAAAAGAAGAAGCTCTTCTTTTAACCCCATGTACAAGATAACCTTTTTCTAATAGTAGTTCAGCCAGGTACGAACCATCTTGACCTGTAATTCCTGTAATAAGAGCTACTTTCATTTGTTTAACATTAATGTTGTTATACTTTCAATATTATTTTTACAAATCATTATATTTTACATATTCCAAAACAGATTGAGGATTCCAACCCTTTTCTCTTGCTTTTTTATCATCAAAAGTCAAATCAGAAGTTATTTTTTTAATTTTCATTGAATTCAAGGGTGCTTTATTTCCCAATAAGTCACCTATTTTTCCAGCAATTTTTGCTAGGACTAAAGGCAAATTAGGTGTTTTTTTTTTGGCTATTGCCATACTTAACGATGAGAAATTTGGATGTTCACCATCTGTCAGATTATATATCCCTCCTATTGGAGCGATGATAGGAATAAAACGAGCCACATTATCAGCTAAGACCATGCTTTTTTTTGCTTTTCCACCGCCAACGTTAAAATAATACCCTTTTTTAATCGCATTGATCATTGCTCCCAAATTTCCCGGTGGATTTATACCGACTAATAATGGCAAACGAAGAATGGTACAAACCACTTTGTTGTTTTGACACCAATCTAAAACCATTTGTTCTGCCTGAATTTTACTCAAGCCATAAGGGTCTTTTGCATTTAGCGGCTTGAACTCATCAATATTCTTACCTTTTTCTATCCCATAAACCGAAACCGAACTTATGAATACAAATAACTTAGGGATTTTTGATTCAAGCCCTTGCAGTAAATTTTTAGTCCCTTGAATGTTTATTTCAAAAAAAGAACGCTTTTCTATTTCTGTTTTTGGAAAGCTGTGTGCTTTACCTGCATTATGAATAACAATATCAAAATCCGTATTAAAATCAGGGATTGATTTGCTTAAATCGTATTGAAAATTACCACTGTTTCTATTAAGTGTAAAAATAGAATAGCTACTAAGTACGCGAATAATTGTACTTCCCAAAAAACCAGAAGAACCTGTGACTAGAATTTTCAATTTAAATAAATTGGATTAAACGCTTAATAATTCTAAACGGCATTAATAATAATGGCACTTTTAATTCATTATACTTCCAAGCTTTAAGTATTTCTTTGTTTTGCATAATGATATTTGAAAAGCTTTTATTCGAAGCGCCGCCTAAACGCATTTTAACAATTACTTTATTTCTGTATCGAGATCTAAAATTATGTTTTTTAAAAATTCTTAACATAAATTCATAATCAGCCGCTAATTTAAAATCTAAATTAAAAAGACCTGCTTCTTCATAGATTCTTTTTTTTACAAATAAAGTGGGATGAGGAGGAACATTTCCCTTTTCAAAAAAATTATTGTGATAAGGAAGTGATTTCCAATTACGTACAACCTTAGCAACATTATCACTTTTTACGTAAACTAAATCACCATATACTATATCCAATGTTGGATTTTGAATGAATTGATTCATTACAGCCTCAATAACTCTTGCATCTTGATACAAGTCATCTGAATTCAAGATACCAATAACATCACCCGATGACGCCAAGACTCCCTTATTCATCGCATCATAGATACCTGCATCTTTTTCTGAAATAATAATATCAATATTCTCTTTCATCGAATTGATTACATCTATTGTTCCATCCGTTGAATCCCCGTCTATGATGATATATTCGATTTGATCATAAGTTTGATTTAAAACAGAAGCAATTGCATCAGCTACCGTTTCTTTGTTATTATAAACAACTGTTATAATTGAAATTTTCAAAATAAGTAAAATTTTAGTGGTCGGGTTTCGTTGGATATCAGCATTATTTGAACAACGACCTTGCAAATAAAGTCGAATGTTCTTTTCATTATTTATATTGCAAATGCGTGAAGATTAGTTTATAAAAAATTACAAACCCTTTTTAGTGACTTAAATATGCTTCTAAGTCTCTTCGTAATTACAAACATCGCCTACAACTTCGTATACTAAAAAGTAGATTTAATAATTTTAAATGTAATTAGCGTTTCGAGCCTGGAGCTTCATCGGAATAAATAATACTCGAGCCCTCGAAATCCCAATTAAATGTGAATGGCCTAAGATGGCTAAGAGAAATATCAAGTTTTGCGTGGTCTTCTGGGCGAACGACAAAAAGTATAAAGCCACCACCGCCAGCCCCAAGAAGTTTCCCCCCCAAAGCACCCGCAATTAGGCCACGCTGATAGATATCTTTGATATAAACATCGCTGATTCCACTGGCTAAGCTTTGCTTAAGTTTCCAATTTTCGTGCATCAAGCGTCCGCACTCTAACCAGTCGCTTTGGCCAAGCGCTATCGCAAAAGGATCTACGAGCCCTACCATGGTGTCAAGTATATCCTTTTTGCTGCGCTTCTTCGTCTCACGGCTTTGCTCTGCTAGAATAGACGAAGCAGAACGCTGGTTACCCAGATAGTACATTCGGAGGTGCGCTCTCCATCCTTCGGGATCGGGAAGTACAACTGGTTCGATACTGACTGTTTCGTCAGGATTAAATCTGTAAATATTAAAACCACCATAGGCCGCAGCATACTGGTCTTGCTTGCCAATTGGTTCACTGAGGTCGCCAAGTTCAACGGCACAGGCTTGCTCGGCCAGCCAGGCTTTTGTCGCCTTGTCAGCAAGTCCAAGGCGGGCCATAAGGTTGTGGAGCGTGCCAACAGTGAACGACGACGACGAGCCCATACCTGTTCCTGCGGGGATATCAGCGACTGAACTAATTTCTAGTCCCGTACTCATTCTCAAACGGGTTAATATGGCACGAAGCAGCGGGTGCTCTATTTCGGCCACACTTGAAACTGTTTCAGTACGAGAATATTTTGTTTGGATCTTACCAGTATCAAAGAAGTCGTGACTGTTGACATACAGGTACTTATTAATGGTACAAGATAAAACGGCGCCCCCGCTTTTTCTGTAGTAGATAGGTAGGTCGGACCCCCCGCCAACGTAGGAAATTCTGAATGGTGTTCTACTAATTATCATGAATCGTCATAGTTTTAACTTAATATCTCGCAAAATCCAAGAAACAGCAGAACTAATATCTTTGACTTTCACGCTTGCCATGACAGAGCTCGGCTTAAGTTCTCGGCCCATTTGGACGAGGACCGTGGCTGCGACGCCTGCGGCTTGACCCGCCTCGATGTCTCGGGGCGAATCCCCGATCATGTAGCTGGCGCTCAGGTCTATGTTGAATCGTTCTGCGGCATCCAGTAGCATGCCTGGTTTGGGCTTACGGCAGCGGCATTCGACCTTGTAGGCCGGATTTTCCTCAGGGAATCCGCCGTGCGGGTGGTGCGGACAGTAGTAAATGGCATCGACAAAGGCGCCGGCTTCATCCGCCAAGAGTCGCTCCATTCGGGCATGAATGCGGTCGACTCCGGCCTCGTCAGTTAGGTTGCGCGCCACCACACTTTGGTTGGTGACCACCACCGTAATGAATTGGCTGGCGTTGAGCAGGCGAATCGCTTCAGCGGCTCCAGGTATTAAAACCAGTTCGTCGGGGTGTTTAATCAGGTCGGAATCCACATTGATCACCCCATCCCGATCAAGAAACACGGCGCGTTGGGGGTTGCGAAGATTGCGGGCTTCGACTTTGCCACTGCGCAGGGCATCCTCGACTTGGGTTAGACGTTCGGGTTTGCCCATGTCTTTGATGTACTCGGGGGTCAAGTAGGCGAAGAGCGCATTTGAGGCAGCCCACGTCGGGAAGAGATCGCGGCCGAAGTCGCTGGCGGTTCCGTGCGGAATCTGCTTCAGCAGCTTCGGTTCAAAGAGGTAGAGCGCCGCATTGACCAAATTGCGCACCTCGCGGTCGGCGGGGTGGGGCTTGCCGTAAACGGCCCGGATGCGGCCCGAGGGCTCAGCGTCGATTAAGTCGCTGTCGTAGGGGTGGTCGTTGGGGTGCACCAACAGGGTGGCGTCTGCTCCGTGCTGGCGGTGAAAGGCCTCCATGCGCCCAAGGTCGATGCTGCTGAGGGTATCGGCGTACAACACCCAGAACGGGGAGGAACAGAGTTCCGACTGAAGTTCAGCGAGCGCACCTGCGGTTCCGAGGGGTTCAACTTCGTCGTAGTAGCTGATGGCCACGCCCCATGCCGAACCGTTTCCAAAGTGATTCCGAAGCTGTTCGCCTCGGTAGCCCAGGGTAAAAATGAAACGCTGAACACCCTGTGCCGAATAGGTGCGTATGAGATGTTCGGCGACAGGGAGGCCTTCAATGGGAACCATAGGCTTAGCCAGGTCTGGAAAGGCCGAAGCAAGTCGAGTTCCCTTACCACCTGCTATGACCACAGCTGTTGCTGTATCTAACATTCAATTATATAAATAAATTTAATATTCCTAGACCAGGCAATTCACTACTGATGTGTTCAAAAGAAAATTTTATGGATATGTTCAAAACAGAAATAATTTGATTTGATTTCATAATTCCCAATTTGACGCTACCCTAATTTATGCCCATCAATAGAAGAATTTCGTGGTTTACAAATAATTTCACTAAAAGCGTAAATTTTCAAAGTCCATATTTTGACTTCCCTGTCGATCCCACTCTTTAATTTGCATAAATTTATCAAGCCATAAATGCAGCAAGATCTGATGTGCACTTTCAACCATACCATAAGTCTTAAATGGGACATAGACAGAAAAGTCGGAAAAGCTTCTAACTTTATTGCTCACATTTAATCCTGAAAATCCTACTGTCGTGCAATTCAATTCCAATCCATAGTTTAGAACCTCAACGATGTTAGCACTATTACCAGAGCTGCTAATAACACATAAAACATCATTCTCACATGGATCAAATAATTTAAAATGCTCTGTATACATTTTGTCTCTGCTGTAGTCATTCACCAATGCCGTCAATAATGAGACATCTCCCAATGCATGAGCTTGTATTTTGGCATTTTTAAACCAATCAAGAGCCATGTGAATTGAAAACGCCATACTTGCACCATTTCCATAAAAAAACAGTCTTGATTTCTTGTCAATTTTTTCTATCAATTTATTGAAAAACTCTTCTCCCTCGATTAATTCCTTATTGTGTTCGAAAATCGTATTATCTAATCCGCTTTTGAACGATGAGAGGTAATTCCTTGTATACATTATTAATAACTTTTTAATTTTACAACTCCTTTTTTTCTAATAAAAAATTTCCCAAGATTAACGTGTCTAAATTAGTACGCAGAAATGTTGAAATAGCTTCTCTCGGATGATTCACAACTGGTTCATTTTCATTAAACGATGTATTTATAAGAATTGGGATTCCAGTTAGCTCATAAAAAGCGCTTATTAAGGAATAATATCTCGGTCTGAGTTCCTTATTCACAGATTGAAGTCTTCCTGTTCCATCTACATGCGTTACTGCCGGAATTAAATTCCGCTTTTCGCTTTTAATGGTCAACACTCTTTCCATAAATGGTGTAAATTGGTAATCTTCAAAATACTCATTACCATATTCTTCTAATATAGATGGAGCAAATGGACGAAACGACTCCCTCCTTTTTATTTTTGCATTGAGCAACTCTTGTGCCTTAGAATTTCGAGGATCTGCTAAGATTGAACGACTTCCTAATGCTCTGGGACCAAACTCTGCTTTACCATCGAAAAAACCTATTACAGATTCACTCGAGATTTTTTGTGCAACATATGGAAATAACTTTTCATCTTCCAAATAAGTATATTCCAATCCTTCTTCATCTAAAATGCTTTTTATCTCATCATTGGAAAACTCAATTCCCAAGTTCGCATTGTATAATGCCTCCGCACGATTATTACGCAAATTGTTAAAATAATGATATTGTGCCGCGCCCATTGAAATTCCCGCATCATGTCCAGCACTAGGAATATATAAATTAGTAAAAGATGTATTTGCTAATATCTTACCATTTGCAACAGAATTTTGGGCAACGCCTCCAGCTAAACACAAGTTTTCCGACTTTGCTAGTTTAAAAGCTCTTTCCAGAATTCCAAAAATCAGATGTTCTGTATAGCGTTGCAAGCTACACGCTATATCTTTATGTCTCTTGTCTATTCCATCCGTTGGCTGTCTAAAATCACCGAACAATTCCTGAAATTTTGTTTTATTGAATAATTCATTAACTCGCGGTTCATCATTGATATATGAGACTGCTCCTGTCTTAAAAGAAAAAAAAGTCTTGTCCCAGTCAAGGATATTCTTTTTACCAAGCCACATGATTTGCTTAAATTTTTCAAAGTAATGGGGTTCTCCATAAGGAGCCAACCCCATTACTTTGTATTCATCCCCGTAGTGAGGGAAGCCCAGAAATTGTGTAAACGCTGTATATAAAAAACCAACACTTACAGGATAATCTTGACTTTCCAATACATCAATGACGCTTCCATTACCTCGCGCAATCATAACTGTACTAAAATCGCCAGATCCATCTATTGAAACAACAGTAGATGATTTAAAAGGACTGGAAAAAAAAGCCGAAGCCAAGTGAGCCCTATGATGCTCTATGTTTTTTATAGGCGGACAACTACCATAATAAACTTCAAATAATGCCTTTATAGAATTTACATTCTTCCAATTACTTTTACGATGACTTATTAATCGTGTTGCATTTCTATAATTGGAAAGCGTATAGAGAAGCTTTTTTCCTAATTTTGCATTAGTGTCCCTACCTACACAGACGGCAGTAATTTCATTGATACTAATGTTTGCGTATTTTAAGCAATAATCAATAGAATTTTTGGGGAATCCGGCAAAATGTTTTTTTCTAACGAATCTCTCCTCTTCTGTTGCACAGATAATTTCTCCATTTAGTAATAATGCTGCAGAGGCGTCCGCATGATATGTGTTTAATCCAAGTGTGTACATTGTCTTGTTTAATTTATTCTACAAATAGAACCGTTGTTTCTCATTACTCTTTGAGTTATTAAAAAGTTTTCTAAGTCAATATTTTGACCATCAAACCAATCTAAAAAATCACTAATAGCAGTTTCTAATGACATACAAGAGGACCATCCTAAACTTTCTAGTTTATCATTTGATGAAATTGATTTTCTTACATCGCCTAGTCGGTATTCTACATTATTGCTGAAAGATAGGTCCTTACCAAAATAACTGGCAATAAAATCAGCTAATTCACATACTTTATAACCACGACGACCTCCAACATTAAAAATTTGATAATCTGCGCGAGTATCTTCTAAAACTTTAATATTTGCAGACACAACGTCTTGATATGACACGAAATCTCGAACAGAGCAGTTATCTTCATAAGTGGGAATTACAATATTATTCTTAATCATTATTGCAAATGTTCTCAGAGCACCGGAATAAGTATTTTTCAAGGATTGAAATGGGCCATGCACTATAGAATATCTTAAAATAACAGTCGGTATTCTATTCAATTCACCTATGGTTAATGCAAAATTTTCCTGAAAATATTTGGACAATGCATAATGATTAGGTGGGGAAGTCTTTTGAGATTCTACATTGGACATATACTCTAGTGGGCGTCCGTCAATCTCAAAATCGAACTTGAAATTCTCAATATCAGCTCTTTTTCTTGTCCTAGGTATATACTCTCTACCTGTGACTGAGTCCAAATACTTTCCCTCCCCATACACAAACTGTGTTGATGCAATTATAACTTTTCTGATGCACAAATCATATTTTTTAATTAATTCATAAATAAGTGCTGTGCCACCAACATTTACATTAATGAATTTGCTGTAGTCAGGATTCAAATCTAATTCGGACGCAAAATTATAAATTACTGAATTCTTACTTAAAAGCGGAAGTAAGTCATCTTCATTTCTTACATCGCCTAAAATTTTAGCAATACCATTATTGATATGGCCCGGAAAACTACCATTATGAACCTTAGGGCTGAGATTATCAAGGATAGTTACGTTGTAGCCCAACCTATGTAATTCATTTGCAGTGTGAGCTCCAATAAAACCAGCTCCACCAATAATCAATACATTTTTTTCATCCATTTGTACAAATTTACATGTTTTCTAGCAATCAATTCTGGCAAAAATCGGTTTACATTTTCAAGACCTTTCTTTCTTAAATCAAGTCTCAAATTTAAATCAGATCCAACTCTCAACAAAGCGCTCCTAATATCATTTACGCTATAAGGATCAATCAGGATGGCGGCATCTCCGGAAATATCATTCATAGGGGGTATGTTACTTGTAATAACGGATACGCCTCTGCTCTGTGCCTCTATTATGGGCATTCCAAAACCCTCATACAAAGAAGGAAACAAAAGTATAGTAGCCTTATCATACAGCGTTAACAACTGTTCTTCATCGATATCCTTGTAATGAGAATAAGGGATGTTCAGATAATCAAGTTGAGAGCTATACTCTATTGACAAATCCCCAACGAATATATAGTGGTAGCCCGTACCATAAATTGCTTCAATACTTCTTCCGACATTCTTGTTATGATTGCTTGTGGCAATTTGTAATACATAAACTACATCATCGCATTGTTCGTCCTTTTCAACAAGGTTTCGAGTATTTGTAAAATATTCACTTACCGCTACATGAATCACGTCAGTTTTTCTATTTAATTCTTTGTATTTTTTACACAATTCAGTTTTCGTATAATCAGATATGCAAACTATTCTTTTAGCAAAAATTAATGGGATCAAAAAATAACATGGGTCAAAAATTAATTTTTTTAACCAACTCCGCCTACCGGGCATGCCCATATCTAAGATTGTAACCAAATAAGGTCGACCTGTTATTATCAATGCCCAGGCAAAGTATGAATTATCGCCAGTCAGATGAAACAGTTCTCCCGGAGTTTTTAAAAGCCAAAAAATATTTTTTAATTTATTACAAAAACCAGCATTTGATTTTGGAGCAATAAGTTGAATAACTGAGTAACTTTTCAAAATATCGTTGTGAATATTTGAATATAATTTAGTTACACTATTAGGCCTATCAAAATTTCTAAAAACCTGAATCATTCTGTCTGTTTCAAAAAATACTTAAATATTTGATTGCACTCGTGTTGTATTCGGAATTGGCTAAAATCCAATTCTTTGTAGAATCCATTTAAATCGGCATTCGTTTCATCAATCACTTCCACAATTTTCTGAACTAGATCATCATGACTATCAGGCTTAAAATATATTACACTCTCATTCAAAATTTCTCTAGCTACTGGAATATCGGCAACTATTGTTGGCTTACGAGATTTTTTTGCTTCCAGGTACATATGACCGAAAGTTTCAAATTTAGTTGGTATTACAATTAATCTGCAATTTCTATAATATTCAATCACTTTGTACCTTGGTAAATCCGTGTAAAAATGAACGACTTTCTCTAAATTCAATTTCTTCACTTCTGATTTTATTTTAAACTCATAATTACTATCTACAAAATCCCCAATCACAACTAGTTCCAGATCACGTTCCAATTTATTTACTACAGTATTGAGAGCCCTTATCAAAATCTCAAGATTCTTAAATTTATATAGATTCGAACAGAAAAGAATAAAATTTCCGTCAAAGTCTTTATCATCCGACTTCACACTATCCCAATCAGAAAAATCAAGACCATGATACACATACTTTCCTCTTTGAATTCCATTAGACAGCTTTGATCCTATTGATTGTAGTGCATAATTAGATGGATACAGAAACAAATCGGCATTTTTTGCAGAAAACCTACATAACCAACTATGGAATCGGCTAAACTTTAAAGTGATGAGTTCTTTGGGTAAAATCAAATTTGGGTTTTTTATACCCAAGACAACTTTCGTTTTTGACTTTATTAAAGGGCCAATATCAAACGGGTAGTATACGAGATCAACACGGTTAATTATACATGAAATTGGAAGCCAAATTGAAGTAAATAAAATACGTAAAATTTTATTTCTCAACAATGGCACAATAATAATTTCCAAACCATCATACTTAGATAAAATTGGGTCTAGATACGGTTCTTTTACATAAACAACTAATTTTAGATTCATTCCACCAGAAACAAAATGATCAACTAGTGCGCTTATGTGAAATTTTGATCCATAAGTTTGACCTCCTGTTGCATCAATCCAAATTAATTTCGTTTTTGCCATTCTATGTATGAAATTTCGTCGACTAATAAATTATTAACAAATTCTTGCAAAGACATATTGTAATTCCAAGAAAATTCATGTTTCAATTTGGAATGATTGCCACAATTTACATTAATTTCATTCGCCCTATACAACGCCTTATTTACAATAACAAAATCTCTCCAATTTCGTCCAATACTCAAAAACGCTAATTCGACCACTTCCTCTATACTACTAGAAATACCGCTAGAAATTATATAATCAGACGGCCTATCACTGGACATTATCATTTTAGCCGCTTCCATATATTCAGGTGCATACCCCCAATCACGTCTAATATTTAAATTTCCCAATTGCAATTTTTCATTAACTCGAAAACCAAGTTCTAAATTAGCTACATGATTTATTATCTTTTTAATTACAAAATTTTTACCCCTCAAACAAGATTCATGGTTAAAAAAAATTCCACAATATATCTTCATATTAGAGTAGGATCTATAAAAATTTGCTAAGTTATGCGCCATAACTTTTGATAAAGCATATGGGCTAACTGGGTAGAAGGGCGAATTCTCATCAAAGGTAGATTTTTCTTGATTACCAAACATTTCACTCGACGATGCTTGAAAAATTTTGATTTCAGAATTTATAAATTTCACAGCATCTAACATTTGATGAAAAATAATAAAATTGGAATCAAAAGTACTTTCAATAGCATCAAATGACAATCCAACGCTACTTTGCGAAGCAAAGTTATAAATTTCAACAGGACGGTACTTTTCTAAAAGAGTAACCCACTCATGAAAAGAATCAGGCATTTTTTCCAGGTAGATATTGTCTAGACCCAAGTATCTTAAATTAGTTGGGAAATGGTCAGGAGAACGAGTTAAACCAATAATCCTATTTACACCTGAATTTAGCAGTTTCGCAAGTAAACTTCCGTCTTGACCAGAGATTCCTGTAATAATAATACTATCAATCATTCTATCTAAACAATTTTTTTGGAAATATTAAAAAGATCATAAACAATATTATAGCCATTTTGACATAAGTATTTGTTAACGACGTGATATTTTCTTCAATACTTTGAAAGGTTGGTAAAATAAATAGGGGAAGCCAACAAAATAGATTCGTATACGTACTCGTTAAGCGTAAAAATCTGTAATAAAAATAATTTAAAAAAAGGCCTAAAAAAAACATAATAACCGGTGTAAACCAAAAACCAAAAACAACGTAGGCATCACCAACTAAAGAAATATTAGCTGCAGTATCCCCATCTAACTCCAGACCCGCATATTTTTTTAACTCAGCTCTTCCACCAGACATAGGTTTATCTTGCCACAAAAATCGTGGCACAAAACTTCCTAATACACCCTCAAATATATTAGAACCATACGTGAAACCTTCATACTGCGGTACATGATCGTAGACATGAGATAAAAAAAAACCCTGATTCAATCTAATGTTTAAACTAAAAAGGCCTAGATAAACTTGATCTGTAGATTGAAAACTATTTAAAGTCATACTTTTACCAAAAGAAGCAACTAATGAAGATAAATTTAACGACCCTTTGTTCATATTATTTCGAAACTCCTGCTTTGTGTTTTGTAGAACAATAAAAAAATACAGGAAAAAAGAGGCTAAAAAAATACCTTTCCACCATTTAATGCTTTTAAAATCAAATACTACTATAAAATTAAGGGCAACAATAAAAAACAACTGCCCAAACATTCCGGTTTTACTAGATTGAATGAGTAAATATAAATATGTGATGACTATAAGAACTTTAGAATAGAAGAATTTAGAAAAACTCAGATACATTAACAATACAGCTGTGATTGAAATGAGTATTGAATATAAAAGGTTTCCAACAAACAAAATCCCTGCCCAGTTTAACACATGCATAAAAGTAACGACCAAAAAAAACGTAATACACGTATGCGGCCCTATTTTAAGTTTGTCATAATTCGATAACAATCTTTTAGACATACCAAATTTTACAAAAAACCCAAGTGCAAAAAAGATAACAGCCGGTAAAGTATTGAGAAAATAAACCTCAGGGTCAACTCTCATAAAAAAATCAAATCCTTTTAATTCCAAATTACCCTTTCCAAAAAACAAATAAGATAACCCTGGCGATATTATCAATTGCAACGAAAGGATACCTACTATTACTATCTTTATAAGTCGAACTTTTTTATGAAATAACAGCAATGTGTCAGAAATTTCTAGAGTTAAAAAGCCTTCTAACTTCAATGAATACTAAAAAAAGTAAAACCAATTCAAAAACCACTAACAAATATCCAACGCCTAACAATTGAAACTGACTCGACATGATACCGATTGATAGTAATAAAAAAGAAGTAGTAAATACATAATAAATACTATATCTTCCATGCAAGTTGACACTATAAAGAAGTGTACTACCCGTTGAACTAATCGCGCCAAAGAAAGCGGATAATAATAGAATGTTAAAAAAGTGTGATTCATATATAGAAGCACTGCCAAGCCATAGTCTAAAGATAAATTCTCCAAAAATGAAAAGAAATAAACCCCCTGCCAATGTCAAATAAACATTTAACAGAAATAGTTTCTTATACAAGATATTAATTTTTGAAAAATTTCCAAGACCAAATTGGTGAGAAAACTCTGTCCAATATGATAGATTCATCACATTCGAAATTTGTTTAAGAAAATTAATTAATATTCTTGAGGTATTAAAAACAACAATTGATGCCGGACTCAACACAGAACCTATCGCAATCGTGACTCCTTGAGAGTTCAAAGCTTGAAATAATTGAATTCCAAACATCGAAAACGAAGGTTGAATTAAAGGCTTTATCAGACGCAAATCAACCTGAAAGGGCAATATTGATAAATAGGCACATCGTCTTGAGATATCATAGTAAATAACTCCGAACTGAATCAGTTTAAAGGCAAACAGATATATGAAAACAAAAAATATTTCAGATCTAAAATACACACTTATAATAATTATAATTGACTCAATTAATTTAAATGCAATATTAAACACGCGATCGATATGATAAATATTTAGAACCCTGTAAAACCCGTTTGGCAGCGATGTAATAACACTAGCTATCGAATATAACATCACAACAATCACTATTTCAATTGATGATTGAGTATTTAAAATTTTCAGGTTGAGCTTTGAAATATTCGCTATCACCAAAAGCCCAAATACAAAAGTTAATAAACACGTCAAAATAAAAATAAACCAGAATACTGACTGAAAAAGTAATTTTACTTCATTATCCTTTGATTGACTTTTGAGCACAGAGAGTGCGGTCGTTGCTGAAGTAGCAAAACCAAATTCAGTATTAGATAAAATTCCACTTACAGCGTACATGATTAACCATTCTCCATAATAATCTGAACCCCAAAAATAAAGTAGAATCGGTGGTAAGGATAGTTGTGTTAAAACGTTAAAAATTTGAAATCCAATATTGGAAACAAGATTTAGACTTATTCTATTTAAATTAATAATTGACATTTATCAAATTATTGATATCTCAATTAACTATTCGTTAATCAATTGTAAAAACTCTGAAATTATGAAGAATATATAAAATTCGATTTATAATTTAAACAGGATCCGAGCCCCTTAATAATATTCACTAAATAGTATTGTACAAAATTTTCTTGGTTATTCAACAATTCAAACCAAATTGAATTATTCCTTTAGGATATCTTCTATATTTTTTATGTACTTTTTTCCGTAGTCATACCAACTTAAATTCGGTGTTGACAATGCATTGTTTTGAATTCGCTGGAGCTCCGAGTTGTTCTCATACAGATATTGCAACTTATCCTTAATTGCCTTAGCATTTCGTATTGGTACAATAAATCCGTTTTCATTTTCTCTAATGAGCATATCTCCCCCGGTATTAGTCGTTGCGATCACAGGTACCCCGCAGCTCAAAACTTGTGGTATCACCATACTCAACCCTTCCTCAATTGAAGGATGAACCTTAATATCGCATTGAGAAATTAATGTTGACAACTCACTATGCAATTTAAAACCTAAAAAATGCCAATTACTTCGTCTATATTTTTGAATGCTCGGTTTAATCTCTTCAGAAACATTACCTATAAACCAAACTTCAAATTGTTCAATATCTATTTTTAAATTATATAAAGCCTCAAACAAATAAGGCAACCCTTTTCTTAAAATGAGAGGACCAAGGTATAGTATTCGAAACTTTTTATCACTTCTTTTAATAGGAAAAAAATATTGACTTGCTCCATATGGATTTAGTAGTAATTTACTCTTTGGAATACCGAAATCAATGAAACTATTTAAAACAAAATTTGATGGAACTGAAATAAAATCAGCCTCTTCATACTCCAAGAGCTCCCTCGATATGGTAGTGTCATTAATTCGAAACGAAAGGTCATATCGACTGTATTCTTCTTTTAATATCCGATTTTGATACAATATATGGCTAGAACCGCGTTCTAAAATGGTTAGCTTACCTAATCTTTTAGCTTCTCTTATTGATAACAAACTCGATCCGCTCCAACCAACAAAGACCGACGATAAATCTAATTTCAGGGAATGTGACACCATAAGATCAAACTTATTCAACCAAATAAAATCATGTGGGAATGCTTTTGCTGCAAGTGCTATAATTGGATAAGTTTTTATGCGCCTTGAATCTATCTTTTCCGTATCTAATCTAGAGGAGTATTTCGCTAACAAAGGATGAGCTTGACCCGCAAATCCAGTGTGAAATAATGTTAAACGACCATTTGTATTCAATTGCTCGGACAAAGCAAATGCATGAAATTTTGATAAGCAGGATATTGTTATCATTTGATTAATTTGTTATCTAGATGATCAGCTAAACGGTGCGCTAATGCCAAAATAGTTAAGCCGGTATTAGCATAACTAGAAGTGGGGAAAACGGCTCCCCCAATAATGTAAAGGTTGCTTGTCTCCCAAACTCTAAGGTTTGAATCCACAACACTATCGTCAAAGTTGGCACCCATAATTGCCCCTCCTGAATGATGATAAATATCAGTTACATCATCCAACCATCTCCGATCATGATTCTCAAGTGAATGCCGAAGATTTTTCTCTAAAACCAAAGATCCTAGACTATTCTTACCCAAAAATTCATTACAAGATTTAATAAAATTCTCAATAGTTTTCAACTCTCTCCCATCAATTTTCCAGTTTAAACAGACTATAGGTCTATTATGAATATCAACTTCATCATCCGAAATTTCAATAGAAGAGCCAATCAAGGAAATCTGCTGTGCCTGAACTACCAAAAAAACTTCCGAATTAAGAGGATTATAAATTTTATTTGACTTTAAATACTTATAAATAATTGGAAAAATTATTGGCAAAACTTTAATGAATAGAAGAGGAATTTTTATTAAATCCTTCAACTTGACAATTGATGTACCACCTGTCACCGCTTTAAAAAATTGTTTCAGCAATTGAAATTGTTCTGTAAAATCACTATTAAAATGAAAAAAACCAGAAATTTGTAAACCAGACTCGTTCTCAGGACTTCTTAATCTCAATTTAGGCTGAAGTTTTTCTCCACCTTTGACTTCATTTGAAAATAAATCGATTAGCTCCTGAGTAGGATTTGTAATTTTCCCAATTGTTAAAAACAGATGATCTTGAAAATAAGCACCAATTAATTTATTATTTTTAAACGGAACGTTATCTTTTTTAGCCGAAATAAGTAAAGATCTCACTATTTCCAAAGTCCCGTTTGCCAATACTAAACTTTCAATATCGGTAATTTTCTTTTTAACCCCATTTTCAATATACGTCAATCCACAACACACGTCGTTATTAAATTCTAAACTATCTAAAACCGCATTACAAATAATTTCAAATTGACTTGATTCAACTAGAGAATTTAAATATAACTTCTTGAAATTCGGAACTCGTAACCATCGCGTATAAAATCTTTCCAAATAATATTTATCACCTACACTATTTTCATGCAATCTCGTACTTACAGGACGATACGCGCCGAACCCAAGGGTAGCATACACTTTATCATAATATTCATTTACTTCTTTCCAGTCAATAGGCCAAATAGGTTGACTAAAACAACCCCCTATCTTAAAATCATCTTCAACAAATTCTGCCAATTGCCCCCCCCACAAATTACTAGTGCCTCCGATTCCTTTCGAGCGGCCAATTGAAATACCATTATTATTATGCCCGATGGATTTAAATTCTGAGCTATGGAAAGAACTAATTGACCCTCCACCTGCCTCAATCAATAGTACATTTTTACCTTTCAACACGAGCTGATTCGCTAGATACAAACCACCTGTTCCTGCCCCTACTATCACAATAGGTTTCATTTTATGTCGAATTTTTTCATACTAATTATGTTATTCTTTAACCGAGTTTTTGAAGTTGTTGAAAATATTAATTTTCCATGAGGATTTATTGCTTTACACCTCGCCAAAAGATAACCACCCTTATCTTCATCAGCTATTTCAGGAAAATCAAAATCCCTCCAATTTCTCAAACATGAATGATGAAAGTGCGCTTTATTGGGGAACATTTCCAATAAATATTTAGAGCTACCAGTCTTAGATTCCCACTCATATTGCAATGTATCCCAAAAGTCTAATCCAGACTTAGATTGTTCTAGTATAGAATTTACATTTGAGGCCAATCCAATATTTAAAATCAACCCTTCTTGTTTTTTTTGTTGAAGAAAATCAACTGCGCCTTCAGATAAACTAGAAAAATTGCCTTCATGAAGAAAATAATAGTCTATGTAATCCGTCCCAAGTCTTTTGAGACTATTTTCTAAACTTTTTTTTACTTGACGTCGAGTTATCCAATTATTATTTAACTCTTTATAAACTGGTAATCTATTTGGTACATTTTCACTTAAACTCGATTCTTGATTGTATGAGTTCTTAAGAGCAAGTGCTAATTTCACCGGTAGAAAAGAAGGTAACCAAGTTCCACCTAAACCAAATTTGGTTGATACACAAATGTCCAATCTTTTGTATTTAATAAACTTGCCTAAAATAACTTCAGAAAATCCCTTTCCATACAACGGAGCAGTATCAAAATGTCGTATACCTAAGTCATAGGCTAAATCTAGTAACTCTATAGCGCGCGAATACTCACGCACACTCGTTATTGATGCTGTTCCAAAAATAAGGTTATCCATTCGATTTATATCTAAAATCTGCTTAGTAGATATACATGTTTTATCTCTTCAACTAAATCAAATCCCAGACTCCCCAATCTTCTTAAAATCATCTGCTCTATTTCAATACCATAAATATTTACATGCATCTCGATAATAATATGCTCAATATAATCCGGAACTATCATTTCCTCCTCTAATAAAACTATTTCTGAACCCTCGATATCTACAATAAGAATCTCAGCTTTTAAATTATATTTCTCTTCAAATTTTTTTTAAATCAAATATCTCAAAATGTTTATCGCTAACGGTATCATTAAGGAAGTTCACTCTGCCGCCTAAAGTGTTACCATCAAATACATAGCCAAATTTGGTATAAATCTCTGGTACCCTGTAAACAGGAAAACCAAGACCACACTCAACAAATAAACCATCTTTACTTTCTAACCACGTTCGAGAATAATCAGAAACTTCTCGACTAGCTTCAACAGAAACAATTAACCCTGAATCTCCAACGATCTCCTTTGAAACGGCCGCTATTATTCCAATTGAACCACCGAGCTCAATTACTCGACTTCCTTTCCTCAATACCCTTTTAATCAGCATCCTTTCACTACATTCATAGTTATTTCTAAAAAGAATTAGTTTTATGCCGAAGCTATAAGGAGCATCTCGTAAATTAATTGATGCATTATCAATGGTTACGACTTTGGGCCACAAAAAACGTGGTACCAAGTACCTCAACAACACTCTTCGAATTTTATATAATCTTTTCATTAAAAATGTATTTTAAATGCATTATGTACAATTTTCGCTCGATTCACATATGAATACCCATTCTCCTCTGACATTGTCCTCGCATTGATCCTCAGTTGTATGCTGTCATCTTTACTTAAACCTAACACACTCGAAATTTGATCTGGAAGCTCGGACACACTACGAAAAAAGAAAATCTCCCTTCCTTCGTTAAAGAAATCAGACTGCTCATCACTAAATTCTGTTAACAAAATACCCCCAGCTCCGGGCACTTCAAAGGTTCTTTGGTTATGGGAATTTTTATTATGTACCCTTAGAAAATTTAGTTGTACCCTGTAACACATTATTGTTCGCCAAAATTCATCACCGTAAACATTTTTATATAAAGTGATATTATTATTCCTAGCGAGAACATTTTTATTGTAATAAGTTTGACTAAAAATATCTATTTTAAAACCTAATCGAGCTAAATACAATAAAATAGTTGTCCTCTCTTTATCAGGCGTTCCAATAAAGCAAACGCGTTGAAACTGTTCTGAGACTTTTATCCGACTAAAATCAAAGTCACTTAATTCAAATCCAAATGGTAGCAATTCAGCAGGTTTAGCATAATTATCTTTAAAAATACACACCAAATCCTTGCGATAAGAAAACAATAAATTGTATAGAGGAATACTCAATTCTATATTAATGCCACCATGACTTGCAGAGCTTCTAAGAAACGGATGATCTGGATTATAATTCACAAGAAACACACCGACCAAATTAAGGCGCATTAATGTTTCAGGATAAATTTCGACACCCTTAAACACCCATACAATATCAGGCTTTTCTCTTTCGCAAAATGCTAATAGCTTTATATTTACTTGCTTAAACAAGGACAAATCCATCAATTTGAACCTTACTTTATTTAATATTGTTTGTGTGTTATAAAATTCACAAACATTGAAAATCTCTACTTGATACCCTAAATTTTTCAGATGATTCTGGTAAAATTTTTCTAAGGCCCAAGGTGCTGAGTTGCCAACAATTAAAATTCTTTTAGACACCTAGCCCTAATTTCAAGTTATTTGCAATTGTTTCAAATGAATACTCCTCAACAATCTTCTTTGACAACTTCCCCATTGATTTAATTTCAGCATCATTAAGCTTTAAGATATAAGACATCTTTCTTGTTAAATCATTTGTATCACGCGTGTTAAAAATAAATCCATTACCATTCACAAGGTCAACACTACAACCCGTTCTATTTGAAACCAAGATTGGTAACTCGAAATTCATAGCTTCGTTCGTAGACAACCCCCACGTTTCACCGTAATCTGAACACATTACAAACAAATCTGCAATAGCATAAAACTTTGAGATCTCGCTCTGATTGACAAAACCAGTTATTATAACATTTTTCAATCCTTTTTCTTTTATATACTGAGTTAGAGAACTTCTTTCGCTTCCTTCCCCTACAAAAATTAAATACAACGATTCCCTATGACTCAAAGATTCATAAGAAACGAGTAAATCCATTGGATGTTTTTTCTTTATTAACTTACCTGAAAATAATATTACTTTTGTCCCATTAGGAATATCAATATCATTTTTTATTTTGTCTCTTTGAAATTGTAATTCAGTGTGACTTTTTTGAAATTGCCTATTATTAACAGAATATGGTGTGAAAATAAGTTTATTATCTGTGACCCCGAAATATCTGTAAAACTCATTATTCTCTTTTCCAATATATAAAAACTTTGTTGGAAATTTGAATAAGAAATTTTTAAATACGATTTTTCTCAGCCTTTTCATCATGTTACTCTTTGCCTCTTCATGAATTAGTGGACTTTCTGCTCTCAGACAAATTTCATGTCCAAGAATACGTGCACAAATAATTGTCAATACAGCAGTAAAATAAGACCACCCGTGTACAATGATTACACTGCCTATTGGTAGGAGAAAAATTCTTTTAATTACTCCCAAATTAATAAGTCCAAAAAAACCCTTAAAAATGCCCGGAGTAAAAGATATATTATTCAAGAATACAGATTTATAACCTTTTAAAATTGGAATATCCCATTTAATACTCTGATTAAACTCCGGGTCAAAATCAGCTTTTAAACCATGCTTTGAGCAATACCATACCTCTAACTCAAAATATTTTTTTTCTTGAATAAAAGCATACAACGGCCCAAAATACTGTATTGGATGACTATTAAGAAAAACTAGTTTTTTCAAAATTTGCGAACTGAACTATTAAAAAACAATTTCTGAGGTTACCTATAAAAATTAAAACTCTACAAAATTCAAGACTTTTTCACGAAATCCCGGTGATGGGCTTCTTCGTACAATCGATCCTTGGGCAAGGATTTGAAATACTCCCACGTTATTCTCAGACCCTGTGAACGATCCACCTTCGGCTCCCAACCCAAAACCGCTTTGGCTTTGGTGATGTCGGGCTGACGTTGTTTTGGGTCGTCTGTAGGCAAGGGTTTGTAAATCACTTTTTGATCGGTGCCTGTCAGTTTGATGATCTCTTCGGCAAACTGTCCAATCGTAATCTCATGCGGATTGCCCACATTCACTGGATCAGCGCAATCGCTCAGCAACAACCGATAAATACCTTCCACCAAATCATCCACGTAACAAAAGCTGCGGGTCTGACTCCCATCGCCAAACACGGTCAAATCCTCACCGCGGAGGGCTTGTCCCATGAAAGCAGGCAACACGCGACCATCGTTTAGGCGC
>Ga0169931_10004192_pt1 | contig 22505 bp, 15 predicted proteins | sample Kivu_15m_20L_FD_129675 | JGI IMG/M metagenome (GOLD analysis project Ga0169931, IMG submission 129675) | Freshwater microbial communities from Lake Kivu, Western Province, Rwanda to study Microbial Dark Matter (Phase II) - Kivu_15m_20L... | ecosystem: Environmental > Aquatic > Freshwater > Lake...
AATCATGACACGTTCCCCACTCGATTGGCTGGCGTGGCTCGGCGACCTGACGCGGTTCGCGGCGCGGGCCGTGCCGCGGGCGGTCGCGGCGATTCCACGTCCGGGTTGGTGGTTGCGTTCGCTATACGAGATCGTGCTCGGCGGGTTCCCGCTCGCGGCCGTCACCGGCATCGCGCTCGGCGTCGTGATCTGGCTGCACACGAGGGACGTGCTCGCCCGCACCGGCACCGGCGCGGTCGAATATCTGCCCACGTTCCTTTCGGCGGCCGTGCTGCTGGAACTCGCGCCGGTCGGGGCCGGGCTCATCGTCGCGGCCCGCACCGGCGCCAGCCTCGGCGCCGAACTCGCTTCCATGAAGGTCGGCGAACAACTGGACGCGCTCGAACTCCTCGGCGTCTCGCCGTTGCACCGCCTGATCGGCCCGCGGATCCTCGCCTGCGTGCTGGGCACGCCGATGCTTCATGTCGCGATCGCGGCCATCGCGCTCCTCAGCGGGTTCGCCGCCGAGTCCGTCACCGGGCACACCACGTACCTGAAGTACGATGCCGCCGCGATGCGGGAGTTGTACTTGAACGATGTGGTGCCCGCGGCATTGAAGACATTGGTCTTCGGGCTCGTCGTCGGAATCACCGGTTGCTTCCTCGGCCTCACCGCGAGCATGGGTTCCGAGGGCGTGGGGAAAGCGGCGACGGACAGCGTCGTGATGTGCGTGCTGCTCGTGCTCGCGGCGGACGTGCTGCTCGTCGGGTTCATCAAGGTCGTGCAATCCTTCTGAACGGGGCCTCGCCGTGATTCGAGCGATCGTGTGGAAGGAGTTCCGCGAGCAGGGCGTGATCGGGCTCACGCTGATCGTGCTCGGCACGGGCATCCTGATCGCGGCGGCCACGCTCGCGGAACCGCCCACGCAGGGCGCCACCCCGGCCGACGTGGTTCGCTTTCTGGGGGCCGGCCTGCTCGCGACCATCATGCTCGCCGTCACTGCGGGCACCGTGTGCGGCGGCGCCCTCTTCGCCGCCGAACGCGAGGCCGGCACCCTCGGATTCCTCGAATCGCTGCCCGCGTCCCGTTGGTCGATTTGGCGGTCGAAGCTCGCGGCGGGGTTGCTTCTCGCCGTCGCTCAGATTGCCCTCGTGCTCCTCGTCGCGACTTCGCTCGGGCTCGTCACCAGCCTCGGATGGGCGTTCGCCATCGCCATGATGGCGCTGCTCGCCTTCGCGTGGGGGATGTACGGCTCCACGTACGCCCAAACCACGCTCGGCTCCGTGGGCGTGGCCGTGCCCACCGGCAGCGCCGCGTTCATCTTCTTCTTCATCCCGCTCTGGATGATCTTCCCGAACCCGCGGACGAACATGCTCCAGCCGGAGGGCGGGCTGCTCTTCCTCGGGTTGATGTTCGTGACGCCGCTGCTCGGCTCGCTGATCCGATTCACGCAGAACGACCGCGAGCGCAGCGCCCACGACACCACGCCCGTGCGGCGGGTCGTTCCCAAAGCCGCTCCCGACCCCGAAGAGACGAACGAACCCGATCCATATGAGCCGCGCCGCGCCAAGATCGGCCTGCGGGCGCTCCTCTGGCTTTCGACTCGACAACTCGCGAAGGCCGGGCTGATCATCGCCCTGTTCGCGATCGTGATGGCGCTCGGGCTCCTGCCGGACAACATTCAGCCGATCATGATGTGGCCGGGGCTCGCGCTCGCGGCCGGCGTTCTCGCCGGCGTCACGATGTTCATGGACGAACAATCCTCCGGCAGCGCGAAGTTCTGGGGCGAGCGTCGCCTTCCGATCGGCCGACTCTGGCTGGTGAAACTCGTCGTCCACGGCGCGTTCGCCGTCGCGCTCGCGTTCCTGCTGCTGCTCCCGGCCGCGATCCGGGCCGAGGCCGGCGGGGCGCAACTCTTCCGCGGCGGATCGTTCCTCGCCTCCGCGTTGCGGAGCCTCCTGTTCAACGAACATCATCTCGGCTTGCAAGGGTGGAAGTTCCTCGCGCTGCCGCTCGTGTACGGCTTCGCCGCCGGGCATCTCAGTGGCTTGTTGTTCAAGAAGGCCGTGGTCGCGGCCGGGGTGGCGGGCGTGGTCGGCGGGTCGCTCGCGACCTTCTGGTTTCCGTCGCTCTTCGCGGGCGGCACGAAGCACTGGCAACTGTGGGCCGCGCCGGCGCTCGCCCTGCTCACCGCGAGGCTGCTCCTCCGAGCCTGGTCGTCCGAACGGCTGTTCACGCGCCGGCCCATTCGGACGCTCGCCGGCGGGCTCGTCGCCATCCTGCTCGTTCAGGGAGTCGGCATTCTCTGGCGCGTGCTCGAGGTTCCGGACCGGCCCGGCTCCGAGGACGACGAAGCCTATATCGCGACGTTGCCGTCTCTGGAGGTGAACGATTCCGGTCGCCAGTTCCGAACCGCGGCCGAACGATTCACCCGCGTCGCGCAGTCCGTCCCGGCCGCACGCACGGGCAATTCGCAAACGGCGAACGCCGAAGATGTCGTGCTCAATGTTCCGTTCTCCGGCTGGCGCAAGGAGAACACTCCGATCGAAGAGTGGCTGCGGAGCGTGTACGAACTCGACGAGGCGACGCCGCCGGTGGACGAACGCTGGTTCGTGATGGCGGCGGCGGCGAGCCGCGAACCGGCGGACGGCATCTTCGAACACCCGCTCCGCACCGGCACCACATCGTCTCTGCAAACGCAATTGAACGGCCGCCGCATGGGCATGATCATGCTCGCGCACGGGCTGAAGGAACAGGCCGCGGGCAACCTCGCCGCTTTCCCGGACGACCTGCGAACCGCCTTGGCCCTCTCCCGCACCTACCGCAACGGTTCGATCACGAGTTCGCTCGGCTTCGGTGTCGATGTCGCCCGGGCGGCCTGCTCCGCGGGCGATCACTGGGTCGCGGCGTATTCGGGGCCCACGGATCACCTCAAGCACATGCTGGGAGTCCTGAAGCGGGACGAAGCCGCTCCGCCGATCGATCCGCAACGCCATCTCATGGCCGAACGCTACATCCTGCGCGACCAGGCGAAGGCTCCGGGGCAGTTTCTGCCGCCACTGATCACGCCGCCGGGCAAGGATCGCGAGCAGGTTTCGGCCGTCGTCGATTTGATCGGCGTGGCCTGGAACACGCCGTGGGAACGCGAGCGGACGCGGCGATTGCTGGGGCTCGGGTTCGAGAGCGGCCTCGTGGACGATCACGCTCGGGCCCTCGTCCGCGGGCGCCCCGGAGCCGGCATCTTCAACGGGCGCAAACTCAGCCCGAGGGAGATGATCGATCAGGATCGCGTGCTGCATCTTCATCGCCGGTCGCTGATGCTGATGGCGGCCCTCCGCCTGCATGCGATCGAACGCGGAACCGTGCCCCGTTCGCTGAACGAACTTGTCGCCTTGGGTTACCTCGAATCGGTCCCGATGGATCCGTTCTCGGATGAACCGTTTCGCTACCGCATCTCGGCTGGGGAACTGCTCGTGCCCCCGCCCTCCATGATCTCGGGCACTGGAAGCGCAACCCCTCCGGGCGCCCGCCCCCGCGAGATCAAACCCGGTCAAGCTCTGTTCTGGAGCGTCGGTCCGGATGGCGTGGACGACGGCGGCCGCACCACGCCCGTCCGCCCCGGCGCGGCTCGCCCCGGCCCGGACCTCGTGTACGAAGCGCCGCTCCCGTCTCGCCCGTGAGATTGGGCTTCCCACGCGGGCCGCGCTTGGCGTACATCACTGAGGCCATCGGGAAAGGATGCCCATGCCTCAAATTCACCCCACCGCCATCATCTCGGCGGAGGCCGCGCTCGCGAACGACGTGAAGATCGGCGCCTACGCCGTGATCGACGGACCCGTCACGCTCGGGCCCGGATGCGTCGTCGAGCCTCACGCCCACCTGATGGGGCCGCTGACGGCCGGGAGCGGGAACAACTTCGGCTCCTCATGCGTGATCGGCGGCGCCCCGCAACACACGGCCTACAAGGGCGAACCCACGGCCGTCGAGATCGGCGACGGCAACACCTTCCGTGAACACACCACCGTGCATCGCGCCATGCCCCTCGGCGTCGGCCCCGGGTCGGGCGTCACGCGGATCGGCGACGGCAACCTCTTCATGGCCGGCTCCCATGTCGCCCACGATTGCGTCGTCGGAAACCAAAACATCCTCGCGAACTGCGCCCTCCTCGGCGGACACGCCGAGACCGGCGACCGCGTCTTCCTCTCCGGCAACTCCGCCGTCCACCAGTTCTGCCGCGTCGGCCGCCTCGCCTTCCTCAGCGGCTCCTCCGCCACCAGCAAGGACATCCCTCCCTTCTGGGTGATGCAGGACGTGAACCGCGTGTGCGGCGTGAACGTGATCGGCATGCGCCGCGCCGGCGTGCCCTCGAACGAGATCCAGGCCGTGCGCCGCGCCTTCCGCTTCATCTACATCGAACGGCTCACCATCTCCGCCGCGATGCTGCGGATGGAAGCCGAAATGGGCGGGCTCCCGGCCGTGCGCGAACTGATCGACTTCATTCGAAGTTCCAAGCGCGGCATCTGCGGCCCCGCCAGCTTCGACACCAACGCCCAGGACGCCGCGGCGTGACGACCGACGCGCTCGTGATCGGCGGCGGATTCTACGGCTTGTATCTGGCGGAAACGCTGGCTCGCCGCGGGGAACGCGTGCGGCTCTGCGAACGCGGCCCGCGGCCGATGATGCGCGCCTCCTACTCCAACCAGGCTCGCGTCCACAACGGCTACCACTACCCGAGAAGCGTGCTCACCGCTCTTCGGAGCCGCGTGAACTTCCCGCGGTTTCTCGACGAATTCCGCTCCGCGATCCGCGAAGACTTCACCAAGCTCTACGCGATCCCGCGGCAGGGGTCCAAGGTCACGGCCGAGCAGTTCGCCGAGAGCATGCGCCGCATCGGCGCCCCGATCGTCGTCGCGCCGCGACCGGAAAAAGCGCTCTTCGACTCGGCGCTGATCGAGGATGTGTTTCGCGTCCGAGAAACGGCGTTCGATTCGCTTGAACTTCGCGACCGCATGCGGGAACGCGCCGCGAAGGCCGGCGTCGAGATCGCCGTGGGGGAAAGCGTGGAGAAGGTCCGCGGGTGGGCCAGCGGTTCGATCCGAGTCACGACTTCGATCGGCGAACACTCCGCGGGGATGGTGCTGAACTGCACCTACTCGCAGACGAACGCCGTGGCGGCGAACTCCGGGCTGCCGCCGATCCCGCTCAAGCACGAAATCGCGGAGATGGCGCTGGTCGAACCTCCGGACGAACTGCGGAACCTCGGGATCACAGTGATGGACGGGCCGTTCTTCTCGTGCATGCCGTTCCCGCCGCGCGGGCTTCACACGCTGAGCCACGTTCGTTACACTCCGCACGCTCACTGGATGGAGACCGGAGAGGATCAGCGGCCCGCTTACGAGGTGTTCGAGGCGTTCGAGAAACGGACGGCGTTCTCGCACATGCTTCGGGACGCGGCACGGTACCTTCCCGGCCTGGCGAAGTGCCGCCACCGCGATTCGCTCTGGGAGGTGAAGACCGTGCTGCCGCGCAGCGAGGCGGACGACTCGCGCCCGATCCTCTTCCGCCCCCATCACGGTCTCGCCAATTATCACGTGGTGATGGGCGGGAAAATCGACAACGTCTACGACATCGCGGACGAACTGATGAAAGTTCTGGACCTTCGCACCCTGCCGCTGGCGGCTTGACGATGAACAAAATCGATACATTCGTGTCCGTCGTCGCCGTGCTCCGGAGTTATGCCCGGTTCCTGCCCGCATTTGTCGACGAGATTTATTCGACGCTCGATTCTCGATGCACGAATTTCGAATTGATTCTCGTCGACAACGGATCCCGCGACGAGACGCCTGCCGTGGTGCGGCGAATGTTGCAATCCCGGAAATGCATTCGATATTTGCGATTGTCGCGCCGGCAGAGCGCGGAAATGGCGGTGATGGCGGGTCTGGACGCGGCCATCGGCGATTATGTCGTCACGCTGCATCCCGAGTTCGACCCGCCGAGCGAGCTTCCGGCGATGGTCGAGGAGTGCCGATCGGGCACGGATGTCGTCTTCGGCGTGGCGCCGTTTCCGAGGCCGCCCGGGATCGTGTATCGGTCCCTTCGCTGGGGTTTCTATCGGCTCGCGAAGTGGGCCCTCGGCGTCGAACCGGTCCGCGTGAACAGCGTGTATCGCTGCATGAGCCGCGCCGCGGTGAACGCCTTCACCCGCGTGCGGCGGCGCAAGCGATTCTTCGGCCAACTCGCGACGGAGATCGGCCTCTCGACCGCGGCCCATCCCTACGAGTTCATTTCGCGCAGCGGCAAGGTTCCGCGAGTGAACCTGCGCCGTTCGGCTCGCACGGCCGCGAGCATGGCCGTGAATCACTCCGCGGCTCCGATGCGGCTCGTCAGCCTGCTCGGCCTCGCGGGCAGCCTCACGAGCCTCGTGTACAGCTTGTACGTGGTCGGCGTTTATTTCACGAAAAATGATGTGATGCCGGGATGGACCACGCTCAGCTTGCAGATGAGCGGGTTGTTCTTCCTCGCGTTCATGATGATGACATTGATCGGCGAGCACATCGGCCGACTGATCGAGGAGTCGGTCGATCGGCCGCTGTATCACGTGCGCGAAGAGCAGTCCAGTTCCGTGATGTTGTCCGATCTGGCGAGAAAGAACGTGATGGATCGGAGCGAATGATGTTGATGCCGGCGCGGAGCGAGGCCGCTACGAGCGGCGCACTCGTCAAGCAGGTTCCGACTTTCACCGTGGCCGAATTCGCGCCGCGGTCGTCCGAATATTGCGTCTGTGTGTTCGTCATCAACGAGAACGGCAAATTGCACAAGCAGTTGGCCGCGATGCGAGACCACTGCCGGGGGCGGATCGACATCATCGTCGCGGACGGGGGCAGCACGGACGGCTCCACCGAACATGAGACGCTGAAAGCGCTGGGCGTCAATACGCTCCTCACGAAGACGGGCCCCGGCAAGCTGGGCGCGCAGATGCGGATGGCGTTCCACTGGGCGCTCGAGCGCGGCTACGGCGGCGTCATCAGCATGGACGGCAACGGCAAGGACGGACCGGACGCGATTCCCCGCTTCATCAAGAAGCTGGACGCGGGCTTCGACCACGTGCAGGGCTCGCGCTTCATCCGCGGCGGCGTTTCCGAAAACCTGCCGTTCTCGCGGTGGCTCGGCGTGAAGTTCCTGCACGCTCCGCTCGTCTCGATCGCGAGCCGTCGCCGATACACGGACACGACGAATGGCTTCCGAGCGTACAGTCGTCGATTTCTGGAAGACCCTCGCGTGGCGACGTTCCGCGACGTCTTTCCGGGGTACGAACTGCACTACTATCTCGCGATCCGCGCTGCGCGCCTCGGGTTCGAAGTGTGCGAGATCCCCGTGGCTCGCCGCTACCCGGCCCACGGCCCGACACCGACCAAGATCAGTCCTGTTCGCGGCAACCTCCGCGTGTTGCGGTGTTTGTTCGCCGCGTGCCTCGGCCGCTATAACCCGTGAGGCTCTCCCATGGACGCGTTGATCGGTCACACCGGATTCGTCGGCGGGAACCTCGCCGCCCAGCATCGATTCGGCTCGTGCTTCCACTCAAAAACCATCGAGTCGATCCGCGGCCGGAGGTTCGACACGCTGGTCGTGTCCGGGATGCCCGCGGCCAAGTGGCTGGCGAATCGCGATTCGCGAGGCGATCACGCCACGCTCGAACATCTCTGGAGCAATCTCGCCCGATGCGAGGCGGAGCGGGTGGTGATCGTCTCGACCGTGGACGTGTACCCCGCGCCGCGCGGCGTGGATGAAGGGACTCTCATCGAGCCGTCGTTCCAGCAGCCATACGGCAAGCATCGGCTGGAACTGGAGCATCGCGCGGCCCGAGGGTTTGGCCGCGTTCTGAGCGTGCGGTTGCCCGGACTGTACGGGCCCGGCCTCAAGAAGAACGCCATCTACGATCTGCTTCACGACAACCAGGTGGAGAAGATTCACCCGGCCGCGAGCTACCAGTTCTACAACCTGAACCGGCTCTGGAGCGACATCCGCACGGCGCTCGACGCCGGGCTCGAGTTGGTGAATCTGGCCACCGAGCCGGTGACGATGCGGGAGGTGGCCCGCGCCGCGTTCGGCGTCGACTTGCCGCCCGGTTCCGAGAGCGGCGCTCCGAGCTACGACATGCGAACCAAACATGCCGCGATCTTCGGCGGCTGCGGCGGGTACCTCGAAACGAAGGCGGACGTTCTCGCGGGGATCGCGACATTCGTGGCGAGCGAACGCGTGCCGTCGAGGGCGGCCGCGTGAAGTTCGCCGTTTCGAACATCGCGTGGCCGCGGGATCGGGATGTGGAGGTTGCTGCGGTTCTGAGGGATCACGGCGTCCGGGGCATCGAGATCGCGCCGACCAAGCTTTGGTCGCAACCGCTCGCCGCGACCGATCCCGAGATCGAGGCCGCTCGCGGGTTCTGGTCGGATCGCGGCATCGCCATCGTCGCGGCCCAAGCGCTGCTCTTCGGGAAGCCGGAACTTGCGATCTTCGAGTCTGTGGACACGCGAACCGCGACGCTGGACTACCTCGCGGGCATCGTGCGGCTCTGCGCCAAGCTCGGGGCGGGGTCACTCGTCTTCGGTTCGCCCAGGAATCGTCGCGTCGGATCGATGCCGCCCGGCGAAGCGAATCGGATCGCCGTCGAGTTCTTCACGCGGCTGGGAGACGTCGCGGCGGCCGCAGGCACGTGCGTCGTGATGGAGGCGAACCCGCCGGTGTACGGGGCGGACTTCGCGACGCGGGCCAGCGAGGCGATCGAACTCGTCGAGCGGGTGAACCATCCCGGCTTCCGGCTTCACCTCGATACCGGATGCATGTCCCTCGCCGCGGATCCGATCGCCGAGACGTTCGCACGAGGTCGATCCTGGCTGCGGCACTTCCACGTCAGCGAGCCGAATCTGGATGCTCCGGATCGCTCGGGCACGGTCGATCATGCGGCCTGCGCGGCCGCTCTTCGTGAGGCCGCCTACGACGGTTGGGTTTCGCTCGAGATGCGCGAGCCTCAGCAGTTCGACCTCGCGTCCTTTTCCGAGCACGTGGCGTGGCTTCGTCGCCGGTACGGGTGAACTTCGGGCCATTTCGATTGTCGCGGCTTGCGGCGTGGTTTACACTGGTGTTGTCACTCCCGCCGGGTCGCTCTTCATGCTTCGTCTTCCGCTCGCGCTCGTCGCCCTGCTCGCTCCCGCGTCCGCCGTTCGGGCCGCGGAGAAGCCACCGTCGTTTCTGAATGAAGTCGTGCCGCTGCTCACGAAAGCGGGCTGCAATCAGGGCGCGTGCCATGGCAAGGGCGCCGGGCAGAACGGCTTCCGACTTTCGCTCCGCGGCTACGCCCCGGATCAGGACTACCGTTCGATCGTGCGTGAGTTCGATGGCCGCCGCGTGCTGCCGTCGAAGCCGGAAGAAAGCCTGCTTCTGCTCAAGGCCACGGGCCAGGCCCCGCACGAAGGCGGCCGCCTCGTCTCCACTGGAAGCCCCGAATACAAGTTGCTGCTCAATTGGCTCAAGGCCGGATTCCCAGGACCGGACAAGGCCGATCCCGCGGTGTTGAAACTGGAACTGACGCCGAACGCGAAGGTGATCAAACCCGGTACCGAAGTGCCGCTCGTCGCGATGGCCACCTTTACGGACGGATCGAAACGCGACGTCACGTGGTTGACCAAGTTCGAGGCGAACGACGCGGCTTACGTGGACGTTTCACCCGCGGGCACGGCCAAGGCCCTTCGCCATGGTGCGGCCTCCGTTCGTGCCATGTACCTGGTGGAAGTCGCCGTCGCGTCCTTCGACATGCCGTTCGATCGTCCCGTGGATCCGAAACGATTCGAGGCGAAGAACAACTTCGTGGACGAGCACGTCTTCGCGAAGTTGCTGGAACTGCGGATCGAGCCGAGCGATCTCGCCACGGATGCCGAGTTCATCCGCCGCGCCTCGCTGGACGCGTGCGGCATCCTCCCGACCGCGGACGAAGTGAAGGCCTTTCTTGCGGACAAGGATCCGAAGAAACGCGAGAAGCTGGTCGACTCGCTGCTCGCCCGCCCCGAGTTCACGGACTTCTGGACGCTCCAACTTGCGGACCTGTTTCAGAACCGCAAGGAACGGGACCACGACGTTCGCGGAGTGAAGGGCGTTCGCCAGTTCCACGCGTGGCTGCGGGAGAAAGTGGCGGCGAACACCCCGTGGGACACGCTCGCGAGGGACGTGCTCACCGCGAGCGGTTCCAACGTGAAGAGCCCGGCCGTGGGCTACTACATCGTCACGGTCGGCGAGCAGCGGCACGCGGAGAACTCCGAGGTCGGCGAGTCCGTGGCGCAGGCCTTCCTCGGCGCCCGCATCGGCTGCGCGAAGTGCCACAACCACCCGCTCGAACGCTACACGCAGGACGACTTCTACCACTTCGCCGCGTACTTCTCGCGGATCACGTTCGAGCGGCGCGAGGCGAAGAGCGGCCAACCCACGACGCTGAACGTGAGCCATCCCGATCGCAATCAGAACAAGAACCCCGTGGGCGTGACGCAACCGCGAACCGGGCAGTTCATGAAGGCGCAGCCGCTGGATCGGACGAAGGTCGAGGCCGTGCCGGGAGACGATCCGCGGGCGGCGCTGGCGAAGTGGATCACCGATCCGAGCAACGAGTACTTCGCGGGAGCGATGGTGAACCGCGTGTGGAGGCACTATCTGAACGTGGGGCTCGTTGAACCCGTGGACGATCTCCGAGCCACGAACCCGCCCACGAATCCGGCCCTCTGGGCGGCGCTGAAACGGGAGTTCCTCGACCACAAGTGCGACCTGCGGCATCTGATGAAGATCATCCTCAACTCGCGAACGTATCAGTTGTCGTCCGCCACGCGGCCCGGCAACGAGGCGGACGCCCGCTTCCATTCGCACTACTACGCTCGACGCCTGCCCGCGGAGGCGCTGCTGGACGCGATCTGCGACGCGACCGGCGTCCCCGAACGATTCGACGGCTACCCGGTGGGCACGCGGGCGGTGCAGCTTCCGGACCCGAGTGGCGCCTCGTACTTCCTCAACACGTTCGGCCGCTCGAACCGCGTCACGGCCTGCGCCTGCGAACGCGCCGGCGACGTGAACCTGCCCCAGGCGCTCCACCTGCAATGCGGCCCCGTGGTCAACGTGAAGGTGCCCGACCCCGCGGGCTGGCTGAACCCCGCGCTCAAGGCCGAGCCCGACGACATGAAACTGATGGACGCGATGTTTCTCCGCGCGTACTCGCGGCTCCCCACGGACAAGGAACGCGACACCGTGAAGTCGCTCCTCAAGGACACGAAGCGGGAGGAACTCTTCCGCGATCTCTTCTGGGCGCTGCTCAACAGCAAAGAGTTTCTGTTCAATCGCTGACCGGTTCGCGAGCGCATGATGTCCCGTCGATGGTGGTTGTTGCTCGTTCCGCCGATCGCGTTCGGGATCTGGCGCGCCACGAGGCCGGAGCCGGTTTCGCCGCCCGCCGCGATCCGCTTCACGGACGCGACCGAGGCCGCGGGGATCCGCTTCACGCACGTCAACGGCGCGGCCGGCCAAAAGCTCCTGCCCGAGACGATGGGCGGCGGCGTCGCCGTGATCGACTTCAACCGCGACGGCCATCCCGATCTCGTCTTCGCGAACGGCCGCCCGTGGCCCGGCCAGCCCGGCCGCGCGCCCCAAGCCCTCTACCGCAACAAAGGGGACGGCACGTTCGAAGACGCGACCGCCGCCGTGGGGCTTGACCTCGAACTGTACGCGATGGGCCCCGCCGTCGGCGACATCGACAACGACGGCTGGCCCGACCTGTTCTTCACCGCGGTCGGCGGGCATCGGCTCTTTCGGAACGTCGAAGGGAAGCGGTTCGTCGAGATCACCGCGGCCGCGGGCTTTCCCGAGCCCGAACCGTGGACCGGTAGCCACGACGCCTTCCTCGAACGCGATCGGCCCATGCTCTTCCCCGCCTCCGCCGCGTTCCTCGACTTCGACAACGACGGCAAGCTGGATCTCTTCGCCTGCCACTACCTCGCGTGGTCTCCGGCCTTCGACCTGGGCGTGAAGGCGACGCTTGTCGGTGGAACGCGGGCGTACGTGCCGCCGCAGCAGTTCCCCGGCACGCACTGCCAACTGTTTCGCAACGTGGACGGAAAGCGCTTCGAGGACGTGTCCGCGAGCGCCGGCGTGCAAGTGACGGATGCCCGCGGACCGATCGGCAAATCGCTCGGCGTCGTCGTCTGCGATCCGGACCGCGACGGCTGGCCCGACCTGATCGTGGCGAACGACACGGAGCGAAACTTCTTCTTCCACAACGTCCGTGGGCGGTTCGAGGAAGAAGGTCGCTTCACGGGGCTGGCCTATGCGGACGGCCGCCCCCGCGGCGGGATGGGCATCGACGCCGACGGCGACGATCGCATCCTCGTGGCGAACTTCAGCAACGAACCGAACTCGCTCTTCCGCCGCGGCGGCGAGAGACCGCTCCGCTATGCGGACGCCGCGACCGAACTCGGCGTCGCCGGATCGAGCCGTTCGCCGATGAAGTTCGGAGCCCTGTTCGCGGACTTCGATCGCGACGGCCGCATCGACCTGTTCACCTGCAACGGCCACCTCGAGCCGGACATCGCGACCGCCCAGGCGGGCCAGACCTACAAGCAAGTGTCGCAATTGTTCCGTGGCACGGAATCCGGCTTCGAACTCGATGCGGCGACGTTTCCGGCGATGGTCGGCCGCGGCTGCGCGGTCCTCGACTTCGACGGCGACGGCGACCTGGATCTCGTGCTCGTCGAGAACGGCGGCCCGGCCCGATTGATGCGGAACGAATCGCCATCGCGCCCGTTCCTCCGAGTGAATCTCGTCGCGAAGTCCGGGGCCCGCGACGCTTACGGCGCGGAGGTGACCTGCGGCGGCCAACGCCGATATCACACGACCGCCCACGGCTACCTGAGCCATTCCGAACGCACGATCACCTTCGGGAATCCGTCCGACTCCGTGACCGTCTGCTGGCCCGGCGGCCGCACCGAAACCTGGACCCATCTCGAACCCGGCCGCACGCATGAACTCGTCGAGGGCGAGGCGAAGTGACGATCGCGGGATACGCCAACGGCACGACGTGAGCCCGCCGGCGGGGGTTGGAGACGCAATCGGCCGATGCGCCGTCGTGCCGTTCGCCCGACGGCGCGTCCCGTACACTTAAGGAGAATCGTTCATCCTTCGGGGGCACGAATGCTTCACGCGATGATCATGGCGGGCGGCGGCGGCACGCGGTTCTGGCCGCGGAGCCGCAACAGCCGGCCCAAGCAGTTCCTCTCGTTCGCGGGCGACCGCACGCTGCTTCAGGAAACCGTCGACCGGATCGCGCCGCAAGTGCCGCCCGAACGCACGTGGGTGATCACCGGCCAAGCCTACGTCGCGTCCACGGCCGAGCAACTTCCGGAACTCCCCGCGAACCACATCATCGGCGAACCGTGCCGCCGCGACACGGCCCCATGCGTCGCTCTCGGAGCCGCCCTCATCGCGAAGGACGACCCGGACGCGACCATCGTCGTGATGCCTGCGGACCACGTGATCGAACCGCGATCCGAGTTCAACCGCGCGGTCCACGCCGCCGAGCAGTTCCTCCGCGACCACCCGGACACGCTCCTGACGTTCGGCATCCCGCCGACGTTCCCCTCCACCGGGTACGGCTACATCCGCGTCGGCGCGAGCCTCGGAGCCCGGCAAGACGTGAACGGCCATCGCGTCGTCGAGTTCAAGGAGAAGCCGGACGAAGCCACCGCGGAGAAGTATGTCGCGGGCGGCGGTTACCTCTGGAACAGCGGCATCTTCGTCTGGAAGCCGCAGGCCGTGCTCGGCGAGTTGAACGTCCGCCGCCCGGACATTCACGCCGCCGCCGTTCGCATCGCCGCGAGCCACGGTACGGCGAACTTCCTCGACACGTTCGGCCGCGAGTTTGCCGCGCTCAAAGGCACGAGCATCGACTACGCCGTGATGCAGGACGCGGCCGCCGCGGGCAAAGTGCTCGTGCTTCAGGCCCCGTACACGTGGGACGACGTGGGTAGCTGGCTCGCCCTCGAACGCCGCAACGCTCAGGATGCCGCCCGCAACACCGTGCAAGGCCTCCACTGCGGCATCGACACCGAAGAGTGCGTGATCGTCTCGGACGGCGAACATCTCATCGGCACGCTCGGCGTTCGCGATCTCATCATCATCCGCGACGGCAACGCCACCCTCGTGACCACCCGCAAGATGGAATCGGACGTGAAGCGCCTCGTCGACGCGATCAAGGCCCAGGGGCTGGAGCGCTACCTGTGAACGGTCGCGGGCGGCTCCTGGGCGTGGACTTCGGCACCGTCCGCGTCGGCCTCGCCATCTCGGACGCGGACCGCATCATCGCGTCCCCCTTCGACACGTACCGCCGCAAGGATCGCGTTCAGGATGCGGCGTACTTCGCGAAACTGGTGAAGGCCGAAGGGGTCGTCGGGCTCGTGGTCGGTCTTCCGCTGCACACCGGCGGCGAAGAAGGAATCAAGGCGAAGGAGGCCCGCGAGTTCGCGCAGTGGCTCGCGGACGCGACCGGGCTCCCCTTCGAGATGTGGGATGAACGCTGCACGACGGCCGCGGCCGAGGACGCGCTCTGGAGCGCGGGCCTCTCGCATCAGGATCGCAAGGCCCGTCGCGATCGCGTTGCCGCTCAGATCATCCTGCAGAGCCACATCGACGCGACTCGTTGAACCGGATCACTCCGGCAGCGGTTGGCCCTTCGTTTCGGGAGCGAACGCGATCAGGATGAGGCCGAACACGTACACGCCGGCGACGACGGCACAGGCCTGCGCGTAGTCGTTGTCGAACGCCTTCAGCAGCGTCGCCATCTGAAGTTGCCCGACGGCGGCGATGATGCGTCCGAAGTTGAATCCGAATCCCTGCCCCGTGGCGCGCACCGCCGTGGGGAACAACTCCGGCAGGTACAGCGGCAGCCACCCGTAGAACGCCGCCGAGATCATCCCGAGCACGCTCGCGAAGAGGATGAAGTTCAACCCGTACTCGGGGTTCGACTGCCGATAGAACGCGACCATCAGGATGCCGGAGAGGATGCACAGCGCGGCGTAGACCGGCTTGCGGCCGAGGAGGCCGCCGAGCACGGCGCCCGCGAGGCACCCCAGGGCGGCCCCGATGGACGTGCCGATTTGCAGCCACGCCCGCGCGTCCGGGTGCTTCCCGTTCGGCAACGCGCCCACCCACATGTACACCCACATGAGGCCGGCCCACGTTCCGAGCAACGCCACGCCGGATAGCCCGGCTCCAAGGAGCATGCGGAACAGCGTGCTTCGTTTGCGTTCGGGCGAAAGGCTTGACCGGGCGAGGTACCCGCGCGCGGGCATCAGGTAGCCGACGATCACGACGACGAGCCCGACGGCCGACCCGCCGGCCTGGAGCGCGAACGGGATCGGCTCGCTCCAGATCGGCGCCCACAGGGCGATGATCCCGAGCGCGGCGATCGCTCCGACCAGCACGCCGATGAGGTCCCGTTCGGACCAGTGCGACGCGGCTCCCGCTTCCTTCTCCTTCACCCACTTCTCGGACTCGGGCACGAACAGACGGATGAACAGCGTGAGCAGCGCGGGCACGGCGCCGACGAGCAGCAGCAGCCGCCAGTTGTTGTTCGCGGTGAGCGAGGCGGCCCAGTTCGGCGGCAGCCCGATCGAGACGAGCGCGTCCGGCAGTTGATCGCGGACGCGGTTGAGGGCGAGGGCGATCCCGCCGCAGAGAGTGTAGCCGAAGTTGCCAAAGGCTCCGATCCATCCCGCGAGCCAGGCGCGGCTCGTGTTCGGCCACACCTCCATCACGAGAGCGACACCGAGGGCCCATTCGCCGCCCATGCCGAGGGCCCCGAGGAAGCGGAGAATCGCGAGCATCTCCGGCGACGTGGACGCGGCCGAGCAGCCGCTGCAAAGCGAATAGAGGAGCACGCTCACCGTCATGGCGCGAACTCGGCCGATCTTGTCGCCCAGCCAGCCGAAGAGGACGCCGCCAGTCGCGGCGCCGACGAGGAAGCAGGCCATGATCACGCCGAACCACCGATCGATCTCCGCCTGTTTGGCGTCGTCGCCGAGCAGTTCGGAGAGCGCGGACTTGCCGACGAGCGGGAAGAGCCCCATCTCCATGCCGTCGAACATCCACCCGAGCAGGGCGGCGAGAAGGGCCAGATTGCGACCGCGCATGATTGATCCGGTATGGGTTCCGCTTGCGGGGCTCTTGAAACCCGGTTTCTGCTTTGGAAACCGGGTTTCTCATCACGTTGGGAGAAACCCGGTTTCCAAAGCGGAAACCGGGTTTCTGGTCGTCACTTCTTCAGTTCGGTCTTCGTGGCCCACACGAGGCCGTTCACCACGAGCTTCACGAAGTTCGGATCCTGGAAGTCGTCGAGCGTGCCGAGCGAGGTGTAGAACACGCGGCGGCCGTCCTTCTCGCGAACCCACGCCACCGGTTCGGATTCCTTCGGGATCGATCCACGCATCAGGACCGTGACGTCCGGCGACACCATGGGATTCTTGTAGAGCCCGCCTTTCGTCTTGAGCGAGCCCACGCCCTTGAGAACGGGGTGATCCTTGGCCTTGGGTTCGATCGTCACGTCGCACTCGATGTTCTGGCCGAAGTGGCCTTTGTAGTCCCCGCCGAGGACGAGTTTGTCGAAGTCGAGCCAGTTCTGGAAGCCGTGGCTCGCGGTGCGGATGCCGACGATCGGCTTCTTCGAGTCGACGTACTTCTTCACGTGGGCGAGCGCGTCGCCGTCGGTCTGCAGGCGGCGGGTGAAGAAGATCGCCACGTCGCACGTGTCGAGCAGTTCGAGACCGGGAAAGTCCTTGTCCTTGTCGTTCTTCGCGAACGCGCGGAGGCATTCGACCGGATAGTTCGCTTCGAGGAACTTCTGGAACCCGTCCAGCGATTCTGCGGACTTGTACTCGAAGGAACCGGAAATCAACAGGACTTTGAGCTTCTTTGACGTCCCAGAAACTCCGGGGGCAGACGCCCCCGGCTCGCCGGGCTTCTTGGGCGCGTCGCTGCCGAGGTATGCGAACAGGTCGGCGATCTCGGCGTAGGTCAGCGTGTCGAGCAGTTTCTCCGGCATGAGTGAAACGGAGGACGGCACGATGGTTTCGATGTCCGCCTTGGCGATCGTCTTGGTCTCGGGTTTGTCGTTGACGATATTCGTGAGCGTGATCATGCCGCCGGCCTCGGTGGCGATGCCCGAGAGTTTGCGGTCGTCCACGGTCGTCACGTTCTGCACGACGAACTCGGGGCGGATGTACCCGCTGGGATCGACGATGTTGGCGAGCAGGTAGCCGCGGCTCTTGCGGTCCGCGGTGGACAGGTCCGGGCCCACCTTGCCGCCTTCGCCGTGGAGTTGGTGGCAGGCGGCGCAGTGCTTGCCGAACAGCGCCTTGCCTCTGGCGAGGTCCGCGCTCTTCTCGCGGCTCAGTTGCACGTTCAGCCACGTGATGCGGGCCTGCTTCTCGCCCGCGGTGGCGGGTGCGAGTTTGCCGAAGCGCTTCTCCACGGCCGCGGTCACGGCCTTGTCCTCGAGCTTGATCGCGGCCCGGGCCTGATCGATGGTGAAGTCCGCCTTCGGGAACGTGCCCGCGTCGAGCTGCTTGAGCAGAGCGAGGCTCCACGCGGGGCGGGCGAGCAGCGTCTGCACTGTCCGCTTCTTCACCGCGGGGGAATACGTGGCGTAGCTTGCGAGCAGTTTCTCGCCGATGGCGGGATCGTCGAACGCTTCCAACCCTCCGAGCAGGCCGACCTTCACCGCGTCGCTCTTCTCCTCGGCGAGCTGTGCAAGGAAGCCGTCCTTCGCCTTCGGGTCGCGAACCTGACGGAGAAGATCGATCGCCTTCAGACGGCTCGCGTCTGATTCCTTCGTGTCGCGGGCCATCGCGAGCAGGTGCGAACGAACGCCCGCGTGGTTCATCCGCGCCATCGCCTCCAGCACGAGGAAGTCCTTCGGCCTCTCCTTGAAGAGGCCGTTCATCCGCGACTCGATGCCGCTCGGGATCTTGTCGATCGGCTTCGTCTGCAGGGCAGTGTTCATCCCGCGGAGCACGGGTTCGATCTTCCCGTTGCTGCTCTCGACGAGCGCGAAGAGGCTTGCGATGCGATCGTACCCGCGGATGTCGCCGGCCATGAGTCGCCGGGCGACACGTTCGTTGAAGAAGTCCGCGAGCGAGGCCGTGGGGCCGCTCGCGAACGGAAAACGAACCACGTCCGCCGTGTCGCGTGTATTGCTGGCTTCCATCGCCCACCAGACGAGGTGCGGAAGCTGCGGGTCGCTCGCGACCGTGCCGTTGTTCAGCAGCGCGGCCACGAGATCGTAGCACTGCTCGGGAGGCAGCCGCTTGGCGGTGCAAGCCAGTTGAGCGACCACCGCGGGGCTCTTCTCTTCGGTCGCCCTCGCGATCAGTTCCGGGAACACGAAGCCGGACACGGCCTGTTCATCGTCCCCCAGGAAACGGATGGCCCAGGCGCGAACGTACTCGTGCGGATGGTCCGCGAGTTGATCGAAGTCCCGATCGGACCAGCCGCCCGAGACGTACAGCGCCCAGAGAGCTTCGAGCGCGAGGTCGCCCTTCTCGCCGAGCACCATCTGACGCAGCTTCGGATGAACGCTCTTGTCCTGCCGCTCGGCGAGGAGCCGCCTCGCTTCGTTTCGCCACCACTTGTTGGAATGCTTGAGCAGTTCGACGAGTTCGGCCGACGTCTTCTTGCGGAGATCGAACGCAGACACGGAGGGCTGACGCCCTCCGCTCGGAGGGGTGTATTCGAGCTTGTACACGCGGCCATTCGTCCGGTCCCACGTGTCCACGGGGTCGAGGTGGGCGGCGCGGGCGTCGTAGAAATCGACGACGTACACGGAACCGTCCGGCCCCTGCAGGCAGTCGATCGGCCGGAACCACGGGTCGTTCCCGATCACGAGTTCGCCGCCGTGCGAGGCTTTGAAGCTGGACTTCACCACCTCCATCCGATGCCAGTAGATGTCGTTCGAGAGCACGTTCGCGGCGATGAATTGGTTGCGGAACTCGGGAGGGTATGCGTCCGCCTGATAGACGATGCCGCCGCACGTCACGTGCCCGCCTTTGAAGCCGGTGTAGGGCACGTGTTCGAAGTGGCCGTAGGTGTGCGGGTTGTGCAGCGGGCCATGCTTCGAGAAGCCCTTGAGGTGATACGCGCCCTGCATCTGGTGAAGCATGGCGAAGCCGCCCCAGTTGGTGCTGGCGATCGCCTGGCCGTTGCGGTCGAAGTCCAGTCCGTAGGTGTTGCCGCCGCCCTCGGAGAAGAGTTCGAAGCGCTTCGTCTTCACGTGATAGCGCCAGAGGCCCTGTTGGAACTCGATCACTTCCTTCGGGTTCGCCGGGTTCTTGATCTTGCAGGTGCTGGTGCTGCCGGCCGCGCCGTAGAGCCAGCCGTCCGGCCCCCACTGGAGCGAGTTGGCGAGCGAGTGCGTGTCGTCCATGCCGAAGCCGGAGAGCAGCGCTTCGGGGTCGCCGTCCGGCACGTCGTCCTGATTCTTGTCCGGGTAGAAGAGGAGGTACGGCGGCTGCACGACATACACGCCGCCGTGCCCGATGCAGAACCCGCTGGCGATGTTCAGCCCCGTCACGAAGTCCTTGCTCTTCGTGAACACGCCGTTCGCGTCCGGGTCGGAGCAGATCGTGATGCGGTCGAGCCCTTTCGGCCCCTTCGGCGGCGGCTCGGGGAACTTGTCCCAGATCGTGCGCAGGTATTGATCCTGCTTCACGGGCTTGAGGCCCGCGTAGCTCGGGTACTGGAGGTATTGCAGAACCCACATGCGGCCGCGGTCGTCGAAGGAAATGCTCGTGGGCTGGCGGATCATCGGCTCGCTGGCGACGGGCCGCATGCTGAACCCGGGGGCCAGCTTCATTCGCTTCACGGCGTCGTCCGGCTTGAGGCCGTCCGCCCGGGAGACACCGCAACACAGGATCAGCGTGAGAAGGGAGAGGCGGCTCAACATGCGGACGCTCCGAAGGGATCACCGGCGGCTACTAGGAGAATCGGGGAAACGGAATCGAATTGCAAGAGGGTGGCCATGTGGCTCCGTCGTCGCGGCGCGTCCGATCCCGTAGTTTTTCCGTGTCCCTCCCCACCGATCGGAGTTCCCACCATGAAGGCTCGCTGGCTGCTCGCCCTCGCCCTGGCCGCGTTCGGCGCCGGCACGCTCTCCGCCGCGGAGACCAAGAACAAACGCCTGCTCCTCGTCACGGACAGCGGCGGCTTCGTCCATGATTCCGTCGGCCTCGCCGAGGAGGTCCTCAAGGAGATCGGCCCGAAGAACGGCTTCGACGTGACGTGCTACCGTTACACCCGTGACCCGAAGGACGCGGCGTTCAAGAAGTACGCCGAGGCCTTCCGCGGTCGCACAGGCGTGGTCGTGGACGAAGCCTCCTGCGGCCGCGTGAACAAGGAGACGATCAAGAACTTCGACGTCGTTCTCTTCTTCACCACCGGCAACCCGCTGACCAAGCAGGAACTCGCGGACGTGGAAGAGTGGGTGAAGGCGGGCGGCGCGTTCGCCGGCACGCACTGCGCCACGGACACGCTCTACAACACGACCTACGGCGCCCTCATCGGCGGCTACTTCGATCTCCACCCGTGGCACCAGAAGATCAAGGTGAAGGTCGAGGATCCGAAACACGCCGCCGCTGCGGGCTTCACCACCGGAGCCGAGATCACCGACGAGATCTACCAGTTCAAGGATCCGTACAGCCGCGAGAAGCTCCACATCATCCTGAGCGTGGACAACAGCACGATCGACACCGAGAAGAAGGACGTGCGCCGAAAGGACAAGGACTTCGCGATCGCGTGGTGCCAGGAGTTCGGCAAGGGCCGCGTGTTCTACACGAGCCTCGGGCATCGCAAGGAAGTGTGGAAGGACGAACGCTTCCAGAAGCACCTGCTCGGCGGCCTGAAGTGGAGCGTGCATCAGGCGGACGGTTCGGCCGAGCCCAGCGGCAAGAAGTGAGTGTCCGCGAGCGGCGACCCGCGAGCCGGGTCGCCGCCGCGATCACGATTGCAAGTTTTGAAGCATTTCGCGAAGCGGTACGAGGCGTTGGCCGCGGGTGTCTTCGATTTTCATGGCCTTGAGCAGACGTTTGCGCAGGGTCGTTTGCACTTCTTCGATCGCGGTGGGGGCCGTGCTCGCGAGGCGAATCGCTCCGCCGGCGCGGCGATCGTGGCCGCCCGCTTTTCCGAGCTTGCCCACGACCTGCCGCAGGATCTCGCCCGCGCGGGCCTCTTCCTTTGCCGCCCGCGCCGAGAGGATCAACTGATCCTTGTACACGCCGCCGCACACGGCCCAGTCCACCTTCTCGAAGCGGATCATGAAGTCGACCACTTCCGCGGCCTGTTCCGGCTGCGGCAGATCGTCCACCCACGAGATGATGAGGCGATCGTAGATGAAGGAGCTCTGCAAGGCTTGGAGCAGGCACTCGAAGTGACTGTGCGGCAGGCGGGCGTTGCGAATCTGAGCGATGAGGTCTTTGTCCGCGAGCGGGTAGAGGTAGAGGAGCGCGTCGTCGTCCGCGGGGTTGGCTTCCCGGGGGTACCCGGCCATCTCCGTTTCGATGCCGTAAAGAAGCGCCGTGGCGACCTTCTCCGGTATGGAGACGTCCTGTTCGCGGAGGTACTTGGTGACGACGGTGCAGGTGGCGCCGTGGGTGGCGCGGATGTCCTGGAACTGAACGCCGTCGAGGTCGCCGGGCGTGTCGTGGTGATCGATCACGGCGTAGAGCGGCACCGAATCGGGGAGCGTGTGCCGCCCGGTGTTCGGCTGACTGTCCACCATCACCACCGCGTCGCCTTCGTCCCACTCCACGTCTTCGATCTCCACCAGATCGAGGTGCAGGACTTCGACCATGGCGCGGTTCTCGGCCCGGCTGATGACGCCGTCCCGCGTGATGATCGTGGGCAGTTCGAGCCGCTGCTCGACGAGGTGGGCGAGCCCCAGCATCGAGCCGAGGCTGTCCGGATCGGGCTGAACGTGGGACACGAAGACGACCCGGCGGGCGTCCTGAAGTCCCGAGAGGAAGCGATCGGACCGGCGAAGTCCGATCGTGCCGGATTTGCTGACGCTGTCCGGTTCGGCGGCGCGACGCGCCATGGAATTCGACCCTTGAGCCACAAAACCCGCATCATTGGCGGGGGAGCCCGGCAGGGGCTCGGCAGGCGTCCATCCGTGGACCCCCATTTTTACCCCGCGGTCGGCGGGTTGCCAAGCGGAGCAGCCGCGAGCTCAGGGAAACCCCGCTCGGACCCTGCGGGCGCCCGATGTCAAGTGGTTGCAAATACGGCACTTGCGGCGAGGTGAAAAAGCGGGAATCCCGAGAGCCCTGTCGCTGCCAATTCCGCGCTTCCGTCAAACGACAAGAACGCGGCAAAGCCCTGAAATCAGGGACTCCTGCCGCGTTCTGACGAATCGTGACCCTAGGTGTCACGATCAAGGGATGACCCTACCGGGACTCGAA
>Ga0169931_10004193_pt1 | contig 22503 bp, 18 predicted proteins | sample Kivu_15m_20L_FD_129675 | JGI IMG/M metagenome (GOLD analysis project Ga0169931, IMG submission 129675) | Freshwater microbial communities from Lake Kivu, Western Province, Rwanda to study Microbial Dark Matter (Phase II) - Kivu_15m_20L... | ecosystem: Environmental > Aquatic > Freshwater > Lake...
AGGGTACCATTCTTCAAAGGGTACCATGTCGGAGGCGGGTAAGTTATACTTTATTGGTCCTTCCTCCCTCCCAGAATCACCTCCCTGAAACTTACCTGCTCCAGAACTTAGCCATTTGGAAACTTGACCATTTGGAAATTGGAATTTACCCAATTTTGTACTCAATTAGATTTGTCTTTCGAGTTCACCCCCTCGAACTCGAGCTGCTCTAGGGAATCATGATCGCCTATGTCCACGCCCCGGATTCAAAGACCGATCGATTGGCACCATGCCTCCCTCAATATTCTGTTGCTCCTCGTTGTTTGTGGGCTGGGATACTATTTCGATAAGGGAAACGGAATACTGCTCGCATCTGCTATTTTCTTGATTACCGCTTTTTCACTTCGCTCACTGCTTGGCTATCATCACCGAAAAGGCGTCTTCTACTGCAGACAAGGTGATTGGAACGCGGCCGTGCAGGAGTTTTCCCAAAGCCAGATATTCTTCGAGAAAAATCGCTGGATCGACCGCTATCGAGGACTCACCATGCTTTCCTCGGGTCACTCGTATATTGAGATGGCTCTTATCAGCCTTGGTTATTGCCACATTCAGCTGAACCAGCCAGATCAAGCGTTCCAATATTATCAAACTTGCCTGCAAAAGTTTCCTGAAAGCCAGATGGCTCGAAACGGTTTGCTTCATCTGGAAAAAGCCCACAATCCATCCAGCCACCAAGAGATTCAGGGATGAACACGATACCCATCAGCAAGAGCGTCCGACAAACGAACAAACTGCTTCCATTCGGGTTTGTTTGTGCGGCAATCTGCTTTATCGCTCCATCCGGATACACGGATGAACGAGAACGTTTTTTTGAAAACCATATTCGTCCCGTATTGATCGAACAGTGCTATGCCTGTCATTCGGCCGAGGCCAAGACGCTACAAGCCAATCTGCGTGTTGATTCGCCGGCAGCCCTGAGGCGAGGTGGTGATTCCGGCCCAGCCGTTGTGCCGGCCCAACCGGAAGAAAGCACCTTGCTTCAAGCGCTCGAGTATGAGCATTGGCAAATGCCACCCAAGGGAAAATTGCCGGATGCCACCATCGAACACTTTCGCAAGTGGATCGCAGATGGCGCCGTAGATCCCCGTTCCGATCCCATTGAACCTTCCGAGCCGATTACCGCTAACCGTGCGGAGCTTGCCAAATCGCACTGGGCCTATCAGCCGATCGCTCGCCCCGGTGTCCCCGCATCGCGCTCGGACTGGTCGCGTTCGCCTCTGGATCGCTTTATGGAGCAGGGAGCGACAGAGGTGCAATTAACGCTCAGTGCGGACTTGGATAGAGCATCACTGCTTCGCCGCCTCTATCTCAATCTGATTGGCCTGCCTCCCAGTCCGGCAGAAGTTCTCGATTTTCTTCAGGATAAAAATCCTGACAGTATCGAACGCGTCGTGGATCGCCTATTGGCATCACCTCATTACGGTGAACGTTGGGCTCGCTATTGGCTTGACCTCGCTCGCTATGCCGACAGCAATGGGGCCGATGAAAATCATAACTTTCCGGTCGCTTGGCGTTATCGTGATTATGTGGTCGAGCAACTCAATGCCGATTTACCCTACGACGAGTTTGTCACGCAGCAACTCGCAGGTGACTTGCTTGAAGCCAACACAATCGATGAACGTCGCGATCACTTGACCGCAACTGGCTACCTCGTGCTTGGCCCCAAAATGCTGGCCGAACAAGATAAGCCCAAATTGATTGCTGATCTTGTCGATGAGCAACTCGATACGATCGGCCAATCATTGCTCGCGCTGACCATCGGTTGCGCGCGTTGCCATGACCATAAGTTTGATCCGATTTCTGCGGAAGACTATTACTCGCTCGCAGGCATTCTGCACAGCACCAAAACGATGGCCAATTTAGATTTCGTCAGCCAATGGAACACGCGACAACTCCCCGATCCAGATCTCGAATCACAGATTGCTGCCCATCAAGAAATCGTGAAAAGGGCTGAAGCAGAACTCGCCATGCTGCTGACAAAACCGGAGGATCAACGCCTGGATGAAGATAAACTCGCGATTGAAAAAGCGAAGCAGCATGCGGAAACGCTCAAGAAAAACGCACCCAGGTTACCAACCGTGATGGCCGTCGAGGAAGCTAAAATAAAGCTTGTTCCTATTCACATTCGCGGAAATCATCTGCAACTAAAAGGGCAACCGATCCCCCGCAGACTCCCTGCACTTTTTGAACATACCATGCCCCAACCAGAGATGCCGGAGCAAAAAAGCGGACGTTTGGAACTGGCTCATGCACTCTTTCATTCCCAAAACCCTTTGACCTCGCGGGTGATCGTGAACCGGCTTTGGTCTTGGCTGTATGGTCATGGAATTGTTCGTAGCGTATCCAATTTTGGACTGAAGGGGGAAAAACCGAGTCATCCCGAATTACTCGATTGGCTCGCGTCTGAAATCATTTATCAAGAATGGTCGCTCAAAGCGATGCAGCGTAAACTCGTTTTGTCGCATGCCTTTCAAATCAACTCGATTGCTGCAGAAAATCAAAAGATCGTTGATCCCGATAACAGGGCCTGCACACATTATCCTCTGCGTCGTTTAGAAATCGAACCGCTGCGAGATTGTTTACTCGCGATTGGTGGGAATCTCGATCGAAAAATGGGTGGGCAGGCCGCTTCGATCTACGGAGCCAACTACAGCGAAGATGGACGAGGCAAAAATGAATTCGATGCCTTGCGGCGGACACTTTATCTCCCTGTGAATCGAGCAGCCTTACATGAACTGTTTGCTACTTTCGACTATGTGGACTCGGGGGTTTCTGTCGGAAAACGCAATTCCACCGTAGTACCTCATCAAGTTCTCTTTCTCATGAATCACCCCTTCGTGCGTCAGCAAGCCAACGAACTAGCTCGTCGCCTCGCCCAACATGAGTTACTCTCGGATACACGACTCGATCCAAATCCGCTCAAGGCTCGGATACAACTTGTATATTTGGAATGCTTCAGCCGCATGCCGGATACCACGGAATTGACTTTAGGCCAAACATTTTTGCAGGAAGCCCTAACGACTATCAGTCCCAATGTCTCCCTTGAAACGGCTGATCCGAGTTCATTAGAACAGGCTTGGACAGAATTTTGTCATGCGTTACTGACCAGCAACGAATCGATGTATATACCTTAAATCAGAAAGACGCACACCTATGCAAGACAATCCAGTTGGTGCGTTGACACTAGCCGAGAGATGCTCGCGACGCTCCATGCTTAAAAGCAGCGCGTTAGGTTTTGGGGCGATCGCGCTGGCTGATATTTTAGCCCGCAGTTCACAGGGCGAAGAACGAGCGCTGGATCAGGTTCATTTTGCCCCTCGCGCGAAAAGAGTCATCTTTCTTTTCATGCATGGTGGCCCTTCAGCGATCGATACCTTCGACTACAAACCTCTTTTGGATCGCGATGATGGCAAGCCATTGCCTTTCGAGAAACCAAGAATACAGTTTGCCCAAACAGGAAACCTGCTTCGCAGTCCTTGGAAGTTTAGACAGTACGGTCAATGCGGCGCATGGATCAGTGATTTGTTTCCAGAAATTGGCCGCTGCGCGGACGAGTTGTGTTTTATCAAATCCATGCACGGTTCCAATGAAGCACATGGCGGAGCCCTACTAAAGATCCATACCGGTAGCGATACTTTTGTCCGGCCCAGTAAAGGGGCATGGATTTCGTACGGTCTCGGATCCGAAAATGCCAACCTTCCAGCATTTGTCACCATCAATCCAACCCTTGGACACGGTGGTGTCCAGAATTTCGGATCCGGCTTTCTTCCCCCCGAGCATCAAGCCACCCGCATCGGTTCCAGCGGAGCATCGATGAAAACTGCGTCGATCGCCAATCTAACGCCCCCGCGAGCCAAGCGTTTAGATCAGCGACAGCGACTTGATTTCGTACAAAAGTTAAACCAACATCAGCTCCAAAGGCACGGCCACAATGCGGAACTTGAAGCTCGAATCGAATCACTCGAACTCGCCTTCCGTATGCAAATGGAAGCTCCCGATGTTCTCGATCTCTCCCAGGAAACCGGAGCAACCCACAAGCTCTACGGTATCGATGAACCTTCCACGGAAAACTTTGGACGCGAATGCCTGCTCGCAAGACGTCTCAGCGAAGCGGGAGTTCGATTCGTACAGGTGAGTCATGCCTACTGGGATCAACATGCTGAACTGAAGGAGAAACACCAAGAATTGGCTCAGCAGGTTGATAAACCCATCGCAGGTCTGCTGCAGGATCTAAAACGTCGCGGATTATTGGAAGATACTCTTGTGATTTGGGGAGCCGAGTTCGGCCGAACACCTACCGCGCAAGGCAATAATGGTCGGGACCATAATCCGCATGCATTCACCTATTGGTTTGCCGGTGGAGGCGTTAAACCTGGATTCAGTTATGGCAAGAGCGATGATTATGGATTTTATGCAGTCGATCAGAAAGTTCACGTTCATGACTACCATGCAACCCTGCTCCATCTGCTCGGGTTGAATCATGAGAAACTGACGTTCCACTACGGAGGACGCGATTTTCGACTAACCGATGTCCATGGCCGCGTGATCCACGATATCATGTCCTAATACTTTTTTGCTCCTCTTCTTTGAAGGTTAACAACGATGACGCAGCTTCACCGCAGTTTTTTTTCGGCTCTCGCCATATGGACGCTGACAGTCTTGGGTTTAGCCCACAGCGTCTATTCTCAATCCAATGACAAAATTGCTTTTTACGTGGGAACGTATACGAACCGCACCAGCCAAGGAATTTATCGCTCGGAACTCGATACTACCAACGGCAAAATGGCACCAGCCAAGCTTGTTGCCAAGCTGACCAATCCTTCGTTTTTATGCATTCATCCCAACGGAGAATATCTCTATGCTGTGACTGAAACGGTTCGCGGTGCCGGCGGAGAAAATGCCCGTGTCATGGCCTACAAGATCGAAGCCAATGGCGACTTGACGGTCATCAATTCGCAGCCCGCCGAAGGGGATATACCATGCTATGTTTCCACCGACAAAGAAGGCAAACTGGCCTTCGTTGCCAACTATGGAAATGGAAGTATCGCGATGTTGCCGATCGAAGCGAACGGTTCGCTGCAACCGTCGGTTTCTGTCGTGCAACACAGCGGTTCAAGCGTCAATCCTCAGCGACAGATGGGGCCGCACGCCCACAGTATTTTGCTCGATCCATCGGGTAAGTGGCTGTGCGCCGCCGACCTGGGTATTGATAAAGTTCTCACGTACAGCGTCGATCGCAAACAAAACAAGATCATCCCAGCACCGACACCTTTTCTGCAGCAACCTGCTGGAGGTGGACCGCGCCATCTCGATTTTTCTCCGGATGGAAAATGGGCGATCGTCAATAATGAGATGACCTCCTCGGTTACTTTGGCAACATGGGATTCAGAGAAAGGTCTGTTTTCAGCCCAAGATCTGCAGAGCACGTTGCCCGCCGATTATAAGGAACCTGGCAACAGCACTGCTGAAGCACTTTTCAGCCCTGATGGTAATTTCGCTTATGTTTCCAACCGCGGTCACAATACGATTGCGATATTTAAAGTCGACCGTCAAAAAGGAAAATTGATCCCATTAGGTCATGAATCGACTCGAGGAAAAATCCCTCGCAACTTTCGATTTGATCCCACTGGAAAATATTTATTGGCTGAAAACCAAGACAGCGACTCCATCCACTCTTTCCAATGGAATGCTCAAAGCGGATTGTTAAAGTACACGGGTGAAAGCATCGAAGTAGGCATGCCGGTCTGCATCAAATTTCACGTTCGAAAATAGTTTCCTTTATTGATTTTGACGTGAATCAGGCCACACGCTCTTTAAACATTCGATAGGTAAGTCTAATGACAGAGATGTCCAGACCATCCCACGACCCCGGTCGATATCGCTCGATCGAATGCCCTGAAGAGCGGGCCATCGCAATTGCCGTTGCCGCTCATCAGGGCCAACGCGACAAAAAGGGTGAACCTTTTATTTACCATCTACTGCGCGTGATGCTGACGGTCCATGGGTCAGCATTACGGCAAGTTGCCCTGCTTCATGATTTATTGGAAGATACATACTGGACAGCCAGTGATTTAGTCGCCGCGGGTTTTTCGCCCGATGTGATTCGGGCCATTGAATTGTTGACTCGCGATCCTAACGAGACTTACTGCGAATACATGGTTCGACTCTCCAAAAATACACTGGCTAAGGCGAGTAAATTAGCGGATATCCAGGACAACTACCGCCTGGATCGGGTCGCCTTTCGCCCGACTCATGTCGTCGAGGATGCCCACCGAATTTCCCGCTACGTTTTAAGCCACGATTTTTTGCTGGATCGTATCTCTGAATCGGAATATCGCAATCGCATACAAGCCTACGACGATGCGTGCCACTAGCTTCTGGAACTTTCGTTGGCCCAACGCGATGCTTGTCTCAAACTTTAAGCGTCTTCCACTTTCCATGTAGAAAACGGGCTGCCAACAATATGGCTCGCACGATTAAATCGCTGACCATCGCGCACCATGCCCCGCGCACGCCCCAATCCAACCCTTGCCATTGGCCGGATAAACTTGGAATCTCCTTACATGCCAGCACGTAAGTCAACGGAATGCGAATCAATACGAAACAGATAAAAGTGATCGTCAGCGGACCTCGCGTGTCCCCCGCTCCGCGTAAAGCGCCTGATAGCACCAATACAAATGCCAGTGGTATCAATCCGATGCTCACAATTCGCAACAGAGTCGCCGCTTCTGCAACCAGTTTGGGATCTTTGGAGGCCACAAACAAACCAACAACTGTCTCGCTGGAAGTACCAAACAATAGCACAGCCACACTCAATGTGAGGCAGCTTAAGAGACAAGTGATCCAGATTGCTTGACTGGCTCGTTGCGACTGTTTTGCACCAAGGTATTGCCCCGTTAATGTTGCAGCCGCAACCTGAAAGGCCGTACCAGGCGCGTAGGCAATCGCCTCCACTCGAATTGCCAAACCATGTGCAGCGGCAGCAAGTGTTCCTAGACTGTTGATGATGCCTACGAACCATAAATGGCAAAAAACGGTCGCCATCATATCGGTTCCACCAGGCAAGCCAACTTTTAGAATTCTCATGATCTGCATCTTATCTGGATACAAACTTGATCTTTGTATCCTCAGGCCAAAAACACCCGATAACAATCCCCAGGCCACCAAAGAGGCCCCGACGACATAACCTGCGGCTGTGCCCATCGCCAAACCTTCCCAACCATAATTGGGAAATCCGAATGAACCAGAGACAAAAAGGTAGCTCAAAACCGTGTTGACCACATTGACTGTGCCCATCACCCATAATCCACTGATCGTATTTCCTGCACCGCGCAGTGCGGCAACTCCAATTTGCTGGAATGCCATCAGAGGTATGATGGGGATAATCCAGCGCAAATATTGACCAGCAGCCACACTCGCTTCATCGCTCAACTGTAACCAATTCAGCAGCGTGGAACTGCCAAACCAAAAACTGGAGAGCATAATCAGCGAGAAGCAAAGCCCCATCACTAATGCCTGATTCATCACATGGTTGGCGGCAGTGCGATTCCCTCCGCCAACTTCTCGCGCAACAACGGCCGTTGTGCCAATGCTTACCATGCTCATCATGGCAGGCATCATCCATAGCAAATAAGCCATTTGTCCCATGGCTGCCATGTGGTGCGTCTCTAAAAATCGTCCGGTCAGCAGAGTATCAACAAGTCCTACCATCAAGACGAGAAGTTGTTCGAGAAAAACGGGCCAAGCGAGAAGCAAGATTGGCTTCAAAAGTGTAGGTTGATCCACCAGTGAGGATCTGGATGTCATGCGAACCTCTCATGACTTGAGCGACTCTCTTCCAGGCTCAAAAAGTTCTGTTGTCGAATTTCATCGAAAGACTTCAGCAGCTGCTCGATATGGTCCCTGCGATGCGCGGTCGACAAACTGATGCGCAACAACGATTGCCCATGTGGAACCGTCGGAGGACGAATGGCCGGTACAAAGCAACCCTTGGCTAGTAACTGCGTTGAGTAGTCAACCGTCCTCTTCGGATCGCCGATGTAGACAGGAATAATGGGGCTGTCGATACCACCCACATTCCAGCCCTCTCCTCGCAATTGCTCTCTCAAGTCACGTCCTGTGTGGCGTAACGCGACTCGCTCTGACTTCATTTCGCGTAGTAAATCGAGCGCTGTATGCGCTGCCAGGGCCATGGCGATTGGCATCGACGTCGAGAACATATACCCTCTTCCTCGATGAACGGCCAAGTCGATCAAAGCCCGCGGTCCAACCAAAAAACCTCCCAAGCCCCCCAACGATTTACTCAGTGTACCGGTGCGTACCAAGACTCGATCGCTACAACCAATCTCATGACACCAACCTTCACCTCGATCACCATACACACCCGTGGCGTGCGCCTCATCAACCACAACCAGACAATCAAAACGATCGGCCAGGTCGCATATCTCCCTTAGAGGTGCAAGATCACCATCCATACTGAAGAGGGAATCGGTCAGAACGATCGCTCGCTTGAAGCGACTTCGATGTGAGGCCAATTGCTCAGCCAGATCGGCCGTATCCACATGTCGATATCGGCAGATCTCCGCTCGCGATAAGCGGCATCCGTCGATGAGACTCGCATGATTCAGTTGATCACTGAAGATACCATCTCCACGCTCCATGAGTGTTACGACGGCCGCAACATTCGCCGAATAACCGGTTGAAAACAGTAGTGCGGCTTCAGTCCGTTCGAATTCGGCCAGCGACTCTTCCAGCCGAGCATGCGCAGCGGAACGACCGGTGACCAACGGGCTAGCTCCACTCCCCCAGCCAAATTCGCTCACACCATTTTGAATTGTTTCAATGATTGCAGGGTGGCTGGCTAAATTTAAATAATCATTGGAACCAAAATTGATCAGGCAACGGTCTGCGTTCTTCATTTGGCCCGTAGATTTTTTTTCCCGAGCAAATTGGTTCAAGCGTCGTCTGGCACCTGCGGCTTCGATTTCGTCGAGTTGTTGCTCCCAAAACTTTTGCCAATCAGCTCGTTGGGCACTCATCACTCCATGTCACTTCGTAATGAACGAAGTCCCCCATTTTCCGCTGAATACGTACTCCGATATTTTTTTGCGACTTCGCGGCTTAGTATCGCGATCTGCAAAATTTTGTTGACCAGGCAACATCTCTGTGGCCGCATAGCCCAAAGCGATAGCCGTCTGCGGCACATAGCCATCGGGAATGGAATATTCCTGACGGATACGACTCGAATTGATGCCCGCCATTTGATGTACATGTAAACCCAGAACTGTGGCTTGTAAACTCAATTGTGCCACCGCTTGCCCTAAATCGTAAGCGTGAACACGATTGGGTGTTCCGTTATGGGAGAAACTTTCTTTGCTCACCGCGATCAAAAGTGCCCCGGAATATTTTGCCCATGACTGATTTGCTTCAAGTAGACAACCTAACATTTTTTCAAAAGCTTCGGGGCTATTTTTTTCTGCCATCAAAAAATACCAAGGCTGCTCGTTGTAACTTGAAGCAGCCCAGCGAGTCGCCTCGAGGCATTGGAGCAACAAATCGCCAGCGACGGGTTGATCATCAAAACAATAAGGGCTCCATCGCCCGAGTATCTCGGGCATAACAGCATAGTCCGATTCGCCACGTTTTACATCGCTCATGGGCTTGCACTTTCTATAGGTTATTTCAATTTAGGTTCGCTTGAATGAAAGCGGAAATCATCGAACGCAATATGCCCCCAGGAATTATCTTTTTGATCGACGATCCGCAGCACCACTTCTTTTCCTTGATGGGTTGATAAATCAATCGCTATTCGAGCTAAAACATCCTGGTTTTTTCCGGTTGCCGAGAAAAGAAGTGTTCCGCTCTCGGCTTCTCGCAATTCGACCACTGTTGCCTGATTTTCACCGCCGGCAATCAAAAAGGAAGCCCAGGGATGAGTGATCGTAAAACGCCGACTTATCAACTCGCCCACCGTTTTATCGCCGACGAATTTCTCGGTCGCAATCCATCTCTTTCCTTGCTGTCCTGCAACCAGTTGAGGTTGCAAAACCAGAAGCTCATCGATGTTGGCGGGTTGGCGAATCATCGCTCCCCCATCCGCATCCCAATCGCTCAAATCGCCTGACTCAAAATCGAAATTCAATGCCGATTTTCCATCGACCGATGGCCGAAAGCCACCTAAATCATCCGTGATTGCAACGGTGGATTTTGCGACCGGCAGATCCCTTGCAGCCGGCGGAATCAGCGATGCATCTTCGATCTGCAAATGAACAAAGACACCGCGTTTATTGCCGACCACGATATCGCTTCGGCCATCGTCATTGAGGTCATGAACCATCACCTCTGTGCCAACACCGCTATTGCGATCGATGACATGCGGCACAAATCGTAAGCCCGAAGGCGTTCGAGCCGTTTCGAACCACAGGAGCAAGGCTGGATCATTTTCTCCAGCGTCTCCTCCATTATGAGCCCACCAGCGTTTACCCGTAACAATGTCCGGGATACCATCCTGGTTGATATCGGCGATATCGATTGCGTGCAATTGCGAGACCGCCAAGCCGGTTGGACTTGTTTCCACCCGCTCGGTCATGATGTCATACCGTTTAAACTGATCCCCTTTATCATCGACTCGCTTGTAATACGCCAAACCAAAACCATGGGCGGCTAAACTTGTGATCACTTCGTTCTTGCCATCCCCATCAAGATCGACGGCATACATTTGAGCCCCTCCAGGACCCGAGAATGCAACGGCATGAAAAAGCCAAGGAACTTGCGCGCGATCTGCGGGCTGTTCCCACCATCCATCTTTCTCCAAGATATCGCTCCGCCCGTCACCGTTGACATCGCCAATCCCCAATCCATGAGTAAATCGCTGATATCCCTTAACGGGTGTCACGGCCTTGAAAGCCCAGGGCTGCGTTGGATCGGAACCGGTTTCCGTGTAGCCATAAGCGCCATTCATCGCGCAAATTAACTCCGGTTTGCCATCTCCCGTTAGATCGCCCCAAATGGGCGATTCGTTATCGACAGCCGGAATGGTCGTAAATCGTTCCCAAGGTCCTTTTCTCGCTTGCCCAACACCGGGGTTTCGCTGCCACCATCCCGGTGCACCTGGAAAACCGACGTAAACAATATCGCGATCCCCATCCCCATCGATGTCATCGGTGAAAGCAAAGAAATTGTCCGAATAACCATTGACGGAATACGCTTTAGGCTCGTAAATCGCCGTTTTTTCTTGATAACTCGGCCCCCAATAGATCCAGGGTCCTGCAATCACATCTCCAGCCCCATCGCCATCAAAATCGCTGGCGGCAGCCCCCTCGGCATAAAATTCCTGTGTCAAAACATGCTTCTTGAACCGTATTTCCTGGGCTTCAACGGACTGCAAAAAGCTGGAAAAGAGACTCAATGTGACAAAATGTGCGATTGCGTTACAATAGAGGGAGATTCGAGCGGAATCGAATCGCCGTGAGAAGTCGAATTGAAAGAATAGCGATTGAGGCATGGGTGTCGGTTTTATACCGTCTCCAAGAGGACTAAAGCCCAAAAGAATGAAAGTCAGAAAGGTAACACTCTGAAGGATAAAAGCCTAAAGGATCCGGCCTAAGCAACCGTAGTTCAAGCAGCCAGTTTTTAATAGACCCGGTTCCTAATAGACCTGGTTCCTAATAGACCCGTTCCTGATAGACTTCGAAAAGGGATGTGTGCTGAGACCGATCTCCCTATTCTAAGTTCTGAGCCATCTGAAAATCTATGCTATTAGAAAATCGATTCCATGGGTACCCGCCTCAAAATAGATCTCGACTTGCCTATCTTCAACAATAACTGCGAGCATAAAGGAACGATAGCATGAACTTTTTCCCTATACACTGGCGTATGGCACAGACTTCGGCCCGCGGTTTGAATGTGCTGGCCCTATGCCTCTGTGCGTTCATTTCGTCGATCAGTTGCGCGGCCCCACAACAAACCGAGAAAGCTCCCCAAGAAAAATCCGAATCCGACAAGGAGAAGAAATTGGAAACTGCAACCTTTGGTGCTGGCTGTTTTTGGTGCACCGAAGCCGTTTTTCAGCGGGTAAAAGGTGTAGAAAAAGTAGCATCCGGTTACATGGGTGGCACCACGAAAAACCCAACCTATAAAGATATTTGCACCGGTCTGACGGGACATGCCGAAGTCATCCAGGTCAAATATGATCCAACGCTGGTAAGTTTCCCGGAGCTTCTAGAAATTTTCTGGAAGACCCACGACCCCACCACACTCAACCGTCAGGGAGCAGATGAGGGGACGCAGTACCGCTCAGTGGTCTTCTTTCACTCCAATGCGCAAAAAGAAGAGGCCGAACTGTACAAGAAAAAACTGGATGAAGCGGGTATCTACGAGGATAAGATCGTAACCGAAATCAGCCCAGCCTCCGAGTTTTATGTCGCCGAGGATTATCACCAGAATTATTTCAACGATAATCCAAGACAGGGTTACTGCCGGCTAGTCATCACCCCAAAGATTGAAAAGTTCGAAAAAGTATTCAAAGATAAATTGAAGAAGTAATCCGATATCGACAAGAGCCGTGACGCAAAGCACCTAAGGGTGGCTTTGCGTCACAGGCTGTGCCAATTGTCCACAAGCCGCTTGAACGTCGCTTCCCATCGAGTAGCGAAAAGTCGTGAAGATGCCTGCTTCGCGCAGCTTCCTCCAAAAGATTTCGCGGCGTTCTCGCGGAGTCGATTCCCAAGCACCAATGGTAGGAATGGGATTGTAGGGAATCAGATTGACAATGCAGGGAATGCCCTGCAAGTATTCAATCAATGCTTCGACGTCTTCTAAACCATCGTTGACCTGATCGATCAAGATATGCTCGATCATTACCGGGCCCTGCTCGCGAAACATACGTGGTCGATTGGCGATATCGCGCAGCGCAGTGTGCAAACCATCCCACGTAATTTGCCTTGTCCAAGGGACAAGCTTCTGTCGCTTCTCAGGAATCGCACTGTGTAAACTCAAAGCGATTTGGATACCCGGGAATCGATCCGCTAATCGAATCATGGCGTCAGGAATTCCAACGGTCGACACAGTGATTCTTCGCGGAGGTATTCGAAATGCAGTTGGAGCCATCAAGATATCCAAGGCTGGATACACGTGCTCTTCATTATGCAAAGGCTCGCCCATGCCCATAAACACAACATTCCGCAAGCGTCGACCGCTTTCTCGCGCTTCCCATGCAGCCAACAGCACTTGCTCAACGATCTCGTAGGCATTCAAACTGCGATGTAACTTCATTCGGGCTGTAGCACAAAATGGACATCCCGCCTGGCACCCCACTTGCGTTGACACACAAACAGCCGTTCGCGATGTCTCCGCACGAATAACCACAGTTTCGATTCGATAACCGTCGCCGGTTTGCAATACCAACTTCGTGGAACCATCCAGGTTCGATTGATGCCGCTCGGCAACCTCTAACGTTAATCGACCAAAGTGTTCCAGTGCTACCGTTTTCTCTGGCTCACCCAAGCGAGCAAAGGCCGCCTCAAAACCATCAAACATTTGATACAGCGCATAACGCGTCTTGCGAATGCGGTTGGGATCGATTCGATGCTGCCTACGGAAGCTCTCCACAGCCGATTCATCGTGAAACAAAGGTCGCGTCGTAAGTGGCAACATAAAATATCAAGTCCAAAAGGAAAGCAGCTCCGAGATCGCCCTCCGAGCTGCCTTAAGTCAAAGTTCGATTGGCTGTCTCATTTAGCTTAGATCGGCTAATGCCTTCCTGGCAACTGCAACACACTGCCGAATATCATCCACTGGGTTTTCTGGGTTCTCTTCATACTCCAGCGACAATGCTCCATCAGCAGGAAAATCCGTAGACACTAATGCTTCGAATACGGACCTGACATCCAAGTGACCCTTACCCAAAATGACCCCTTTGGTTACATCCTGCATTTCGGCAAAGTCCTTTAAATGAATACCGTATAGACGACCCTTCAGGGCGCGAACCACATCGACCGGTTTTTCGCCAGAACGAATATAGTGCCCCAAGTCCGCACACGCTCCAATTCGCGCATCGTGTCCTTCAATAGCTCTCAAAGTGTCCACGACCTTGTTGTAGCGATGGCGCGGCCCGTGATTATGGATTCCAACACGAATATCAAATTCTTTTACCAGTTCATCCAGCAAACCCATTGCCTTCGGATCTGGATCGGCCGAAAAGTTCCGTATGCCGGCCGCCTTGGCGAATTCGAAAACCTTGCGGTTCGCCGCTTGGTCCATCCCGAAACCATTCACACCATGCGCCGAAATCGTCAAACCTAAATCTTCAACCTTCTTGCGCATTGCGGCAATCGCTTCCGGTTTTGAATCCAACGGGAACATACCACCGTAGAATTCCACCTGCTCAAAGCCCAATTCTTTCGCACTCTTGAGCGCTTTATCCACGTCGAAACCACGCAGCGAGTAAAGCTGAATGCCCAGCTTCAGCTTCGAAGCTGCCCAAGCCCCGCGCAGTGGACTGGAAAACAGAGATGGAACGACTGCGGCAACCGAGCCGGCAACAAGCGATTGAGCCATAAAGCGACGACGAGAAATCACGGTAGGACACTCCAGCAGGTGAGAGGGAAGGTTGAAACGCCTTTATGGTAACCAATCCACCGCCGGGAACCAGTCACAGCTCTCTAGATTCCCACTCTCCATGCCTCGCGTAGGCGAAAAATCGGCTTGTAACCCACCCAAAGTTGCGACATTCCCTGTCACGACATCCCTCTCGCATTGCACATGCACTACATTTGCAAATGAATCCCGAGCAAGAAGACTCGATCGCGCAAACGACTCTTGGCAACCAGTCATCCCATCAACCAAAACGGGTCAACCGCTGGACTCAATCTGCTTCTCCAGCGACTCGAAATGATGCTCACACCAACGCAATAATGGCCCAGAGGCCTCCTGCTCTTCACTGACCACCTGCGTCGCACCAGCAGACAATAGTTGTCCGATACTCGCTTCGTAGCGACAGCGAACCAAAATGGTCACTTTACGATTCACCTTACGAACGTTGCGCAACACCTGTAAGGCCAAATCATCCGTGGGAATTGCCACAACGACTAAACCACAAAGATTTAACTGCGCCTTCTCCAGTACACTCGCATCTCGAGCATCTCCAGCCAATGTGCTGATACCCTGCTGAGCAAAGGGGTGTAAATTAATGGGACTCAAATCGACCAGCACCAACTCAATTCCGAGATTGCTTAAGCGATTGGCAAGTTGCCTGCCTATTGGTCCGATTCCAATAACAACCGCGCGACGCTTATCACCTCGGACAATCGATACCCGACCCTTCTCATTTGTCACCGGCTCATCGGCACTCGTCCAGCGCAGCCCAAGTTTCAACAACAACGGAGTTAGTGTCAGCGTACCCAAAGCAATAAACAGCATTCGGTTGTAATCTTCGTGACTTATAATCCCTTCACTTACCCCTTTGGATACCAAGAGAAATGAGAACTCGCCCAATTGCGCTAGTCCCAAGCCCATCCCGAGTGAAGCTTTCCAACTCAAACCTGAAACTCGAAGTGCGATCGCAGCGCCGATCGCTTTGAGTATCAACATCCCCAACAGTCCCAGGGTCAGGAGCAGTGGTTCATTCAAAAATTCGGCAGGGCGAAGCAAGGTTCCCAAGGTAACGAAAAAGACCGCCGCAAATGTTTCGCGATAGGGCAAAAGAATGGTATCGATTTGCTTTGTCAATCGCGTGCCACTCAAGGACACACCTGCCGCCAAAGCTCCAATCGCTGGTGGCAATCCCAATTGGTAAGCACCCCAACATGTTCCACCCAGCACGCAAAGTGCGAATAATACCACTATCTCAACACTTCGTAATTCGGCCATCATGCCGATCACAAACCGCTGCAGCAAACTGCGCATCACTAGTACCATTGTGATGAATAAAACGGACTTCAGTCCCAACTCCGCATAATCGTAAACAGTTGGCGGCTCACCACCCCCGATGAGCAAGGGCACCAACAAGAGCAGCGGAACCAATGCTATATCTTGAAACAGCAATATCCCCAAAGCTCGCAATCCATGAGGCGTTGCAGTTTGGCCGATCTCAATCAGAGCACGAAACACTAAAACCGTCGAACTCAGCGCACCTGCGCAGCCAGCCAAAACAGCCGCATTCCATTCCATTCCCATCCCCCGCGCCACCAAGGTGAGCGGCACTGCAACCGCCAGCATCTGACAGGGGCCAGCCGATATCAAATATTTTCCCAGTCGAGCCAATTCGCTGCGAGAGAACTCGATTCCAACAGCAAACAACAAGAACAGTGCACCGGTCTCTGCCAATAACTCCAATTGATGATCGTCTGCAGGAATCCAGTTCAAGCCGCCGACACCGATCACCGAACCGACCACGAGATAACCGATGAGCAATGATAGCTTTAGCTTACGGCAGATGATCCCTGCCACCAATCCAGCACTCAAAATGATAAGTATATCTTTAACAAATTCACTGACTTCTGGATATTCCACGCTACTTTGCTCGCCCTGCGCTACGCCTATGAATCAATCTTGAAGAACCCAACCAACTACTATCTTTGTAATCGATTTGCCAGAGTATGCATATCGATCACATCTTGGATGGAGGGTTGACCATATTCGGCCGCGCCAGTCCAAGTGGTCAAATTTTCACTCAAACGGGTGACGCCCGAATGATGCGTGTGCCCGCACAGCACATGAAAAAGATGCGACGGATACTTTGCTGCAAATTCGGTGATCGTCTCACCCATTATTCGACTAACAAAATAGGGTGCCCAATCATCGTTGGTCATTTGCCCCTGATACCAGCACGATTCCCGATAAGGTGGCACATGAGTGGCAATCACTATCCGCTTGGACTCTTTGCAAGCCGTCGTCAACGTGCTTCGCAAGGAAACTGCCGCATCTTTGGCCAGTTCCTTCATAATGCGTAGATCGTCGCACAAGTCGAATCCTCCAAAATCGCCAATGCGGCGAAAGTCGTTCAAACGCACTGGCGAATTGAGCGCATCGCCGAATCCTCCGTCTGCCCATCCGTCGCTGCCAAGCAAGACCCAACCATCGCTCAAGGTGACGATGACGTTTTCACTCAAATAGATTAGACCGCCTGATTGCTCGGTCAGTTGGCGGATCTCTTTCCTCACTTTGGAAACGGTACTACCGTAGTAATCATGATTGCCCAACACGAACGAAACAGGTATCGACAGATAATTCTGAATTCTCCTCAATTGCCACGCGATATCATCGGACTCGGATATATCGCCGGTTATCAAAAGATGATCGCCAGCCATAAGTCGCATGGAGTTGATCCAAGCTTCCCATACATCATGTCGCGCAAAATTCAAATGCGGATCCGTCACCCAAATCAATTGCATTTGATACCCCAACCACAGAACTGAAAGTGAGCCTGTTGCTCTGAAATTTAGAGTCTTCTATCGGTTCAGGCTGATATCGGCTTCCTATATCGCATACCACTTTGCCGCAAACGAAAGCCGAGACGTTGCAAAATACTGGCCGTCGATGGTTCCAATGCATCAGCGCAATATCGAACCGCCACAAATCGATCCATCTGCAGTTGCCTCAATGATTCCGCCAATAAATAAAGCAATCGTTCTCGATCTTCAACTTGCACCGGGATTTCTAGGGGCCATAAACGCAGAGGCGATAAGGCGGATCCCAATATGGCTGGATCGTGCTGCCAAAAGATGACGCGAGAATGAATTCGATTTTCCTCTCGCAAGGTGAGTTGAAAGGATAACAATTCCGCTTGCCCCAAGACACAGGAATACCACCATGGTATCTCGGGTTCGCTCAGCATTTTGTTGACATACGTTTGCCTGCGAATCTGCATCTGATTGCGATCCATGGGTTGTCGGTATTGCCCCAGTACCAATTCCCAGCTTTCACTTTCGCTGCAAGGAGCAAATCCGAATTGGATAAGCCATTGCTGCAAGAGTCTCTCCTCTGCTAACACTCCCAACATTCCATCACCCGGAGCCAAGCCCAAATAGAAGGGGACCTCCGGAGGTTCTCCGATAGCAATCATATCTCGGGAACCAAGGCTCTTCGCATAACTTTCGGCTGCCTGAAATAACTGCATTGCAACTTCACCGCTGGTCTCCGAAGGCGCAACACATAATGCAGATAGAAAAGCTCGCTGGTATGAAACTTCAGAACCGTCGTGATGGCTGCCAAATCCTATATGCACAAAACCATCTATTCCCCGCTCCCCCACGGAAACGAGTAATCCGGATGAGTCAAAATAAACTTTCGATGCGATACAATTTTCAAAAACGGCAGAATTCATCGGCGCGGAGAGACCCGACTGAGCGTAATACGCTTGCCATACTGCCACTAATTGACGCGGATCTGTGTTGCGAAATTCGCGAATCTCCCTCAACACTCGAGCGTCTCCCTCATCAAATCCCTCATATTCTATCCAGTCGCTCTGCAGAGTCGTGGTGCCTCCGCATTGCCCGAATACAGCAACCGCTATGCCATTGGTCACGCCCCAGCTGCTCATCCATGCACTATTGCCTTTTGGGATATTCCTGAACCTTATGGCTCTCAAAAGTCTATAGCACTCTAATTTTATGGCAAGGGATCGGCAAAACGCCAACTAGGTGCGGCCTGTTGGCTCAACCCCTCATTCCTCAATCGTATTCTCAGTAACTCAATCGGTAGGGAATTCTCTTGCAGGATACGATCATGGAACTGTCGGTTCGTCATCTGTCCCGATTGTACGAATTCTTTGTGCAGGGCCCTGATTTGCAAGCCCCCCAACATATAGGCAGCCTGGTAGAGCGGACCATAATCGCCCATGATCGATCGCCGCACTTCCGCCGCAGCCGCCGATCGCTCATGGCCAACTCGATCCACCAAAAACTGAACGCATTCCTCTGGTGTCATTTGTCCTAAATGATATCCGAGCGAAAACTTGATTCGCGCGCAGCGATGTTTTCTCCAAAATAGCATCCCGATTCGATCTTCGGGAGTCTTGGCAAACCCTAGGTCCCACAGCAACATCTCCCAATAGAGTGCCCAGCCCTCCACCCAAAATGGAGTCGAAAAACTTTCGCGATAAGGCCGATAGCGGGCTGTCATGTAGTGTTGCAAGTGATGTCCGGGAATCAATTCATGCTGAACTGTTGCTCGCGAAAAATGAATATTGTTGCTTCTTAAACTCATCAACTTTTCATCATGGGACATCGCGTTGGTGGGGAACGAAACGATGATACTCGGTCCTCCCAAAAAATATGGGCTGACTCGCTGCCTTTCCGGTGACATCATGTCCATCCTCCAACCCGTTTGCGCCAAAGGAGGTACCGTGACCAAATCATGAATTTCCAGAAAACGAATCGCCTCCAAGGCTAAGTCTCGAATCATCTTGGGTTGCTGGCCCGGCTCTACATGCAATCCCTTCACATGCTCTAAAGCTCCACTCCAATTTCCGTCAAAGCCTAACTCACGCGCCGCAATCTCACCTTGCTGATCACACCACGCAAACTCTCGCTCTGCAATCCGAATCAATTCTTCTGGCGTGTGCGCAATCCACTCGTACTTTAGCTCTTCCCTAAGTGCTGAATCGCCCAAAGGAAAACCGATAATCGTATCCTTGTCCTCTTCAGGTACCCCTACGATTTCTCTACGAATCACTCGACCGTGTTCGGTTAAAGAGGCCTGTAACTTTTTCACTGGATTCTCACACCACCATGAATACAGCGGATCGTAACCTGCATAAAAACGATCCAGTTCACCTAACATTCGCCTCCACTGATCAATCAACTCGGCAGCGTGCAAAGCCGCCATGCGATCGATTCTCTGCTCATCCAGCCCAGACCGATTCCTTTTGAGATGTTCTTTTCTCACTTGATCAATTTGCTCGGAGAGCTGAGCCATCTGGTCGGCCATTCGCGAAGACGTATAGTTGTCGACATTTTCTCGCGTCAGCCCAAGTTGAATCAATCCTGAGCTGTAAGGCAAAAACACCATTGCAGCCGCATCGGCTTGCCGTTCCCGTTGAAGCCGAGCAAGATTCCTCTGTAGGTGATTCTTCAGCAGATGATAATCGATCTGATCATCGAAATTCAAATCTGCATACGGCAGGGCTTGAAGTTCCAGTAACCACCGCTGCAGAACTCGGTGACGTTGGTCGCGAGCGCCCTCATCACCCGGCACCCTATAGCGATGCGCCAGCGTGTTCAGATCTGCCTCCGAACGCTCGATCCAATCCCGCATCGAATGCGGTGCTTGCGCATGAATATTCGACAGCCCTAATCCGAGGAAGCATGCAAGGTGCAGTAAAGATCGAGAGAAAAAATGGCGAACAAATTGCATAAATCAGCAGCCTCAGGCAATCAAGGAGCAGTTCGGGTACTATCAATCTAGTTGCCAGATCCTCGCGTTTTCAACGGCGTACGGGCTTACAGTCTGCGCTTTCCACTATTTTCCCATCGCGGGTAACGAATCTCTGGCTTCTTTCCAGTTCCATTCCGCCCACCGTCTCGAATCTTTCAGCGGACCTATGCAGAACATGGGGGCCACAACAATAAATCTCAATTATTTTCGGCCGCCCTGGATAATCGATCCATGATCGCTTCCCCTAAACCTGAGCGCGGAACACTTTCGCAAAAAATTGTTTTGATCCTTAGCCGATCAGCCTGTCGAAAAAATTCGTATAACTCAGCAGCATATTTCCCCAAATCCGGCAAACGGTGATAAAGTCCGAATCGATGCCCAAACTCGTGCTCGGTCAGGCTTAACAGTGCTTCCGATTTTGTCCCTTCCAGTTGCCGCACATCTTCGATCAACAGCACTCGAGCTTGCGGTTGGTAATGCTTATAGCGCAAGCCTGGTGAATTGACGGTCGAATGTTCGCGTTGCAAGCGAATCGTATCGGGACGCACCAAACACAACTGCTCCAAAGTGATCGCTCCCAAACGCAACAATTCAGGCTGAGCCCCAGTGCAATCCACCACGGTTGACTCCAGCCCCACCTGACATGCTTCCCCTTGAAAAATGGCATCGATCCGTCCATTGAGATCTTCATAGACGGATTGCCAAGTCGTCGCGGATGGCCGCCCAGAACGATTGGCGGAGGGAGCGGCAACCGGACATCCACATGCCTGCAGTATTTGCCGAGCTACCGGATTGGCTGGCGAACGCACAGCCACACTATCTAGGCCTGCCGTAACGCCAGAGGATATCCAGGCTTGTTTTCTGAATACTACGGTGAGAGGACCGGGCCAAAACGCCTCCATGAGTTCCGAAGCCATGCGAGGAATCTCGAGTACTACTTGCGCTAAAACAGAGGTCTGTACCAAGTGTACGATCAGCGGATTATCCGCTGGTCGTCCTTTCGCTGAAAATATCCTTTCGATCGTTCCCGCAAAATGGATCGCTCCACCCAAACCGTAAACCGTTTCGGTTGGAAATGCGACCAATCGACCCTCAGCCAATAGTCTGCCAGCCTCCTCCGGATCGTCTAGCAAACGAGTCTCACCAAACAATTCATCCATAGCGAAACTCATCCCGGAAAATAGATTCTTTAATCATTTTGCTGAGATCTTTAAGAAAAACTCGATTGTCCTCTTTAACTTCAGCGACCACGTTTGCGGTTGCCCCTCGACGGACCTCAGACCGCAAAGTTTGAGCATTTCACCCAAAATAGCACCAAACGAAAATACCAAAAGCTCTTTATCGTTGAATTCGTCAAAATCCTAATCGTCCCCGCGATCCTGACCGATGATTTTCGAAGGAGCCTTGTTCCAATCGTCTGGCAGACGACGCTTGAGCACAGCTGTATCCCAAATTCTGTGTCCCGTTTTATCGAATGGAGTCGTCCCGTGGTCGCATTTCCAAACGATCGTCTTGATAACTGGTACGCGGAAGCCGACCAAGCCATTTCCGACTGGGAAGAATCTCTGGATAAACTAGAAGAAATTCTCTTGGCGGGAGCGTGGGACAAACTGAATCACTTTCCTTTGCTCGCCGAAGAAGCAGTTCAAAACCTGACTAAGGTGCAAGAAGTGCGTGATCAGTTGCTGGTGGAGGCATCCAATTTGGGTCTGCCAGCCACCTCGTTGACTCGTTTGGTCGATTTTCTGGGATTGCAAGGTGGTCTTAGGCAAATTCGAACCTTGCAAAATCGAGTTCAACGCAGCTACGCTCGGATGCTATCTACCTGGACGCATCTGCGATTGTGCGAAGAAACGGTGCACGGAATGTTGCATTTGATCGCCACCGGCACCGCCGAGGAAGCAACCTATAATAGCAACGAACGTCGTCATCTCGAGGGAGGCGTCCTCATGGATGAACGCGCATGACGATATTCGGCTTTATTCAGCAATCCTCTGCCGCTCTGCGCGTGGCCGAAATCGGCATGCAGATTGTCGGCAACAACGTCGCCAACGCGAATACTCCCGGTTACATCCGACAAGAACTGGTTCA
>Ga0169931_10004194_pt1 | contig 22496 bp, 10 predicted proteins | sample Kivu_15m_20L_FD_129675 | JGI IMG/M metagenome (GOLD analysis project Ga0169931, IMG submission 129675) | Freshwater microbial communities from Lake Kivu, Western Province, Rwanda to study Microbial Dark Matter (Phase II) - Kivu_15m_20L... | ecosystem: Environmental > Aquatic > Freshwater > Lake...
ATGAATGAGGAAGATTCAGGTTATGCGGAGCAGATTGCTTTTGAAGAACGGCTGCAGCAGCTGAACTTGCTGCCATCTGATAAGGGGTATGGCCCTTCTATTGAGCAGTTTGATTCGCAGCTTGAGGCGTTACGCTACTGCGTGGAGGGGCCGGTGTTGAAGCGGCTTAGTACGGTGCCATCTTTGGAAGATCCCTGCGGGCGCTATCTGCGTTTTTCAGACTTTATTCATTGCGGCGAGACACAAGAGCGTCTGGGTATCGATAATCGTCCGAAGAAGGTAGAAAGCTACAACGCTCTTGTTGACCTGGCCGTGCACGTGATCGACCCGGTGATCGACTACTTTGGCATGGTCAAACTTACCTACGGGTTTTGCTCGCATGCACTATCAAGGGCGGTCCCGGGGCGCAATGACCCCAAACTAGATCAGCACAGTGCCTATGAGACGAATACCCGCGGAGCCCTTATTTGCTCTCGAGGGGGAGCCGCCGTCGACTTTATTGTCGAAGACGAAGACATGAGGGAGGTTGCACAGTGGGTTGTTCGGAATTGCCCCTTCGATAGGATTTACTTCTACGGGGCCGACAGGCCGGTGCATGTCAGCTACTCTAAGAAGGAGTTGAGGCAGGTCATTGAAATGATCAAGCATCCGGTTCGAGGGATCTGGGTGCCGCGAGCAACTAACCCCTAACAGAGAGCTACCACGGTGGCTTTATCGATATTAGAGCGCCGCTTCATGACCCTGCTTTACGGTTTAATGTTTCGCTCCAAGCGGTCAAGGGAGGACGGACCTGATTAGCGACGAGGGAATGATCCGGTGAACTACAGCATAACCTCGGCTGCGTCTTAACGTAGAGCCGCTTGAGAGAAAACATCATTGATTCTGTCATCCAATATTAGTTGTCGATCTTTCGTTGCGCCCCGGACGATCCGACCTGCCCTGTACGCAAGCTTGCATATCCCATGGTCCCAAAATGCTTTCAGTTTTCTGATGCTGTGGTTTGCTCCGGTGTAGGCCGCTCAGGTATAGCTTGAATTGATCAAACTGCAGCAGTCGGCCGATCTTGCTCAGATCGCTAGTCATTTTGAGATCAAAAAGGCCGAGCGTGCCAAGGCGAGCCCCTACGTCGGCTGGGCCTATGGCGCCAGATTTGCAGTCAAGTTCCTAGTCGGACCGATGGGGGGGTGGGGATCCGCTTACGCGGGATACCCAGCCAAATTTCCGCAGATTGACCTCCGGGCGATGGCGCCGCTGCTGTTCAGGGTGCTTCGTCTCGGCGCGTAACGGACGGCGGAAAATGATTCAAGGGGAGACCATGTACTGCAGTCTTAACGTATAGCTTTTCGCTGTCGAGACTTGAAGTCGCGGATAGAGACTGCTGCGAGGCAGTTGAGATTGCAGCGAATGGCCGAACGTATTGAACGCGCCACTGCTGACCTGTCGCATGCTGGCTACCGAGCCCGGGGCAGGCGGATTTGAAGCAGCGATTTGGGTGCTGTCCGGGCTCGTTGCGCGACGGGAAGACGGGTGCCTTGGAAATTGGTTAGTGTATGTGGTATAAATACTGTAAATTTGTACACATTAAAATGCCTACTTCAACTGGTGACTATCACCAGTTCGGGTTAAACTGCAACCGTGAAAAACGCCATTTCAAAACTCAACCGAAAAACGCCCGCCCATTTTTCGGGGCATGAGACGTTTCCACTGCGTCAAATGTGGCTCAAAAAAATATTCGACCAAGCCATTGATGGCGGGTTGATTCGCAAGTCTACTTTCGCAGATGACAAGTCCATCGCTGATTTCGGCGTAGGCAAGAACATGGTGACATCGATTCGCCATTGGGCCTTGGCTTGCGGCGTAATGCACGAGGATGGCGATAACTTCCGTATTCGAGGTCTTGCTCGGGAGATCCTGAGTGACGGTGGGCTCGATCCCTACGCTGAAAGCCCTTCGACGGCATGGCTCGCCCATTGGCAGCTCTCCGGCCGCTGCTTGCGCTCGACGACTTGGCATTGGTTATTCAACCATGTCACGGCTCCGACTTTCACCCGGCAAGAGCTAGAAGAACCGCTAGCCCGCTACGCACGGGAGCTCGACCCGAAGCATCGGCTGTCGGCTTCCACGATCTCGCGGGATTTGGAGACGTGCCTTAGGAGTTACGCACCGCGCGCCGCAGGCGGCTCCCCCGAAGATTTTGCTGAACCGCTCTTGGGTGAGTTGGGATTGCTTCAAGAGGTCCATAAGGGTCAATACGCCTTCCGCCGCGGCCCAAAGGCTTCGTTGCATGACGGCGTGTTCGCCTATGCCTTAGTAGACTTCTGGAGACGCGAGGCCGAAGGCCAAAGCGCATTGGCATTTGAGACCGTGGCGTACGCCGAGGGATCTCCCGGCCGAGTCTTCAAGCTCGACGAGGAGTCTATAGCCCAAAGACTGATCGCTCTGTCTGACTTCACTGAGCGCAAGCTCGAATGGACCGATTCCGCCGGTCTTCGGCAGGTCCACCGCAAGGACCTATCCAAGGAAGATATCAAAAACATGATCAGGCGAGCCTATGACTGAAAATAAGCGACAGGCTCTGTCGGACATCGTCCAGATTTCGCGCCAATACCAGCGCTCTATCCGCGTCGACGCCGACGTCGGCCGCGCGGATGCTCTTTCCGGCTATATCTGCCACGCGACCGCGACTGCCGTAGTAACTGGCATTTGCAAACAGCTCGCAGGCACTAATCAACGTTGCTTCACTTGGACTGGACCGTTTGGCGGCGGCAAGAGCTCGCTGGCTATAGCGTTAGCGAGCGCGCTGCATCCCGACAAGAGCCTCCGTATAAAGGCCCGTCAAGTCCTGCGCCTGGATTCGAACCCCGCCTTTGACAAAGCTTTCCCCGTCAAAAACGGATGGTTGATCGTCCCCGCGGTTGGTCGGCGAGGTAGCGTCGTGGCTGAGCTTTACGCTGCGCTGCGCCGCGCGCAGGGCAAAACGGTCGACGGCAGAAACAAGCCTAACGCGCAGGTCCTCATTGCCGCTTTCCTCGAAGAAGCTAGGAGCCGCCCCCGCGACGGCGTGCTGGTCATCATCGACGAAATGGGCAAGTTTTTGGAGGCTTCTGCCCTGGGCTCAGGGGACGATGTCTACTTCTTCCAAGAGCTCGCCGAAGCTGCTGCGCGCTCAGAGGGCCGCCTCGTCGTCGTCGGCGTGCTGCACCAATCCTTTGCGCAGTATTCGGCCCGATTAGGCATCGACACCCGCGACGACTGGGCCAAGGTCCAAGGACGCTATGTCGACTTGCCCTTCGTAGCCGCAAGCGATGAGGTCGTCGAACTGATTGGCCGCGCAATCGAGACCAAAGAGCGCCCACCGTGGATGCTGGACGCGTCTAAGACCATCGCCGAGGCGATCCGTTCGCGCAGGCCTGCCGTCGGGCAGAACTTTGCCAAAGCTTTGGAAGCCTGCTGGCCCCTGCATCCGGCAATGGCCGCGTTGCTGGGACCGATCTCCAAGCGGCAATTCGGCCAAAACGAGCGCAGCACCTTCGGCTTCCTGTCGTCGGTCGAGCCGCATGGCTTCCGGTCCTACTTGAACTCCACGCTCGTAAATGAGGCGAGCTGGTATCGCCCGAGTGACTATTGGGACTACCTGCGCTCGAACTTGGAACCCACGATCCTCGCCTCGTCTGATGGGCATCGCTGGTCGCAGGCCGTCGAAGCGGTGGAGCGGGCCGAAGCCAAGGCGGGCGACGCCTTGCTCGTATCGCTGATCAAGAATATCGCGGTCATCGACCTGTTCCGCAACGGATCTGGCCTGGCGGCTGACGCGGCGGTCGTAGCCGCTCTCTTCTACGACAAGACGCCACAGGAGCTTGACGCCGCGCTTCAAAAGCTCTCATCCCTCAAGATCGCTCTCTTCAAGAGCTATACCGGCGCTTGGTCAGTGTTTGAGGGCAGCGACTTCGATATCGACGCAGCCATCGCCCAAGCATTGTCTGCCTCGCCTGGCATTGACTACACACGGCTGGCCCAGCTCATGGGGCTCCATCCCGTGGTGGCCAAGCGGCATTATCACGAGACGGGCTCGATGCGCTGGATGGAGCTCTCGCTGTGCAGCATCGAGGAGGCCGAGAGGATCGCCGTCAACTTCCAGCCTAAGAAGGGCGAGTTTGGTACCTTCATCCTCGCGCTTCCGGGCAAGGGCATGAGCCTGAGAGCGGCGCGCATGCGCGCGCAGGCCTGTTCAAAGCTCCGTCCCTGGCCAGTGATGGTGGGCATCCCGTCTAATCACGCCCGCATTTCTGAGCTCTCCGCGGAGCTAGTGGCCTTGGAGCAAGTCAAGGATCGGCACGAACTCTCGGGCGACGCCGTGGCCCGCCGCGAGGTCTACGCCCGTCTGGCCGCCACCCGCGCCGACCTTGAGGATCAGTTGCAAGCCGCCGTGTCGCTCGCGGAGTGGCACGGCGGAAGCGATCAAGTCGTGGAGCCTGGCTCGAGGCTTTCACCGGTGGCATCCATCCTCGCCGAAAAGCTATTCAGCCATTCTCCACCGGTGTGGAGTGAGCTGATCAACCGCGACAGCGTTTCGAGCAACAGCGTGAAGGCGCGCCGAGACCTGCTGCACGCGATGATTAACGCCGAAGGGCAAGAGGCCCTTGGCTTCGATGGCTTCCCCGCTGGGCGCGGGCTCTACGAGGCGCTGCTACGGAGCACGGAACTGCACCGTCAAGACGCTACCGGAGCTTGGCGCTGCATGCCTCCTGCCGATGGCTTCGCCGAAGGGTTCGCGGCGCTGTGGGATGCGACGCGCGCACTCTTCTCCGACGCCAATGCCCGCGTGGGTGCACATAAGATCTACGAGCTGTGGAGCTCGCCGCCCTTCGGTATGAAGCTGGGCATCCAGCCAGTCGTCCTTACGGCATTTCTGCTCGCACACAAGGCCAATATCGCCGTCTACAAGGATGGGATGTTCGTGCCCCGGCTCACCGACTTCGACATCGACGAGTGCCTGCAAGTCCCCGATCGCTTCTCTCTGCGCTGGGTGGCCATCGACGAGGACAAGAACCATATCCTCGAGGGTATCTCCTCTTTTTTGGCCGAGATTGGCGAAAGCGCCGGGGCTGCCGACCCGCTTGAAGCCGCGCGCGCTCTAGTGGCCATGGTCTTCAATCTGCCCGAGTGGACCCGAAGGACTTCTCGGCTCGGCCAGACAGCCAAAGATATGCGCGACATGCTCTTAAAGGCCAGTGACCCGCACAAAGTTCTTTTCGTCGACCTAGCTTCGCTGCTGAATGCCGCTGATGGCAGAGACTATGTGAAGGCCCTGCGCGCGCCGCTGCAGGAACTCGCCGGTGCCTACGACAAGATGCTCGGCGAGGTCGAAGCTAAGATGTTCAATGCGCTCGACGCGAGCCGCGAGGATTTCGAAGCCTTGCGTGAGCGGGCTAGCTCCGTCTCCGGCGTATCCGGTGACCTGCGCCTAGACGCGTTCGCGACGCGCCTGGCCAACTTCGACGGAAGCCGAGCCTCGCTTGAAGGCATCCTGGGTTTAGCGGCCGAGAAGCCGCCTCGCGACTGGGTTGACCGGCATATCGACGCGGCGATCTTGGAGCTAGCCAAGTTTGCCCGGCGCTTCCGCGAAGCCGAGGCTTTCGTGACCGTGCAAGGCCGCACACCGCACAGCGAAGCCATCGCCGTAGTCATCGGCGCCGGTTCGGACACCAAGACGATATCGCGCTCGTTCGCGATATCCGATCGCCACCGGGAGACGGTGGAGGCCAAGGCAGACGAGGTCGCCTCGATGTTAGAGGGCCAAGGCCTGGGGACGGAAGTTTTGCTGGCGATCCTGGCCAAGGCCGGTATGAAGCTGGTGTCCATCGAAAAGGAGGCGGCTAATGGCTGAGCGTCATGTAATGGGAATCTCCGGCGGCAAGGACAGCGCCGCGTTGGCCGTCTATATGCGCGACCGCCACCCAGAGCTCGATATCGACTACTTTTTCACCGACACAGGTGAAGAGCTTCCTGAGGTCCAAGAGTTTCTGGGCAAACTGGAGGGTTTCCTTGGCAAACCGATCGCTCGCCTGAACCCTAAGCGTAACTTCACTTTCTGGCTGCGGCAATACAACCACTTCCTGCCTAACCCCAACTCGCGCTGGTGCACGCGTAAATTGAAGCTAGCCCCCTTTGAAGAATGGGTGAGGCCGATGCTGACCGCGGGCCACAAGGTAACTTCATACGTCGCGATTCGCGCCGATGAGGACTACCGCGAAGGCTACGCGGCTAAAGCGGACAATTTGTTAATCAAGCTGCCCTTCCGCGAGGCAGGCATCGACAAGGCGGGCGTGATCGACATCCTAGAGAATTCCGGGGTCGGCTATCCCAAGTATTACGAGTGGCGCTCGCGCAGTGGCTGCACCTTCTGCTTCTTCCAACAGAAGATCGAGTGGGTGCGCCTCAGAGAGAGACATCCCGAGGCCTACGAGGCCGCCAAGGCCCTTGAGAAGGACGCCTTGGAGCATGGCTCGCCCTTTACCTGGTCAAAGGGCGAGTCGCTCGGGGATATGGAGCGGCCGGAGCGCGTGGCGGAGATCGAGGCGGAATACGAGATCCGCCGCTCTCGCATGCGCAAGGCCATCCCCGTCAACCCGCTGCGGCCTGTGAAGGCGTGCCCAGAAGATATCGACGATGTCTACGGCGTGGATGAAGGCAACGGATCCTGCGCCGTTTGTCACAAGTAAATTCATGGCGGGCGGAGGAGCGGATGAGCGCTGACGATCCGAAACCCAGCACCCCGCAGACATGCCCCATTTGCTGAGAGACTCGGGGGCTCGCTGAACACCTGACCGAAGTAGGGCTGGCTGCGAACTACCTTGGGAACAAGTCGACCTTTGAAAGTGAGCACGGCACAACGATGATTAAGACCGAGACGATCGGAGACTGGCTCAGGTTAGCCGCTCAACTCAAAACAGTCGAAATCGATGCCTGGAAGTTCGAGCCCTCCGCGGGCGGTGCTCTCTACTGTGAGCCCGTAGCGGGGAACATCGATGCCCATGGTGAGCATTACACGATTCACGCCACTGCGCTCACGCGCTTCATGTTCGTCTGCAATGGCTTGGAGGAGGCCTACCGTTTCATCGATCACCTCTACGGCCCGCTATCAGTTCTCAAAGGCATGGCCAAGGGACAGCTTAAAAGGACGAGCAGCTTGCGGGCGGTAGCGCTTCTGGACGATCTCTTCGAAAGAGAGGGGGCGTCCGCAGCGCCTCGTGACTTCGAGCACCATTGCGGCAACTTCATCCGCCTCTTCGACCGATACAAGGCGGAGCACAACGTCTCTGTGGGCGGGATCGCCGCCGGCGCGGAAACCCGATCGACCTACGCGCTGCAGCTCGTGCGTAACCTTCGGAACCACGTTGCGCACGGGACTTTCCCCTTAGGCCCGCCTAGAGACTATGGTGGCTACGAGGACAGTGAAGAACTGATTCTGATGCTGAGGCACGCATGCAGGGTTTCAGCCCTCTACATGCAGATCATCCTCAGGTGGTTCAGCCCAGGCTTTGAGTCCTATGACTACAACTCCATCTTAGATGCCCACGGCGAAGAGTTCGATCGGTTTATCGAGAAGTGCACTCTCCAATATGTCCAAGATCTACATGTGAAGAGCGTCTTTGCTCTTCACCACGATATCTACGACAGCGAAGAGCTCGAAGACGACTAGGCTAAGCCGAGAGTTACGCAGGACGTTCAACACCCTGCCAAGAGCATGCCCGCGAAGGGAGCTATCGCAGCCAGGCGTCGAGCTTGTCGAAGACGCGTTGGCACAAGTGCTCTGAGCGCCTCGCGATGAAAGCCGCGTCCCAACGAAGACCATGCTGTCCTCTGAACGCAAGCGGCGCCAAGTGCGAGAGGTAGCTCGAGGCAGCGACTAGCGCAGAGAGGCCCGGAGGCACGCTGCCGATCCCGAGGGAAGTGGCGAGAGCCGCTCCCGTCGGCCCCAATGCCGTAGACCCCGGCGTGGTGAGGTTCCAGTAGTAGAAGACCTTGTCGGGCCATTCGGAATAGATCGATGAGTTCACCGCACCCGAGAGCAGGGTCAGGTTGCCCAGCTTGTCGACGAACGAGTAGTTCCCTGGGTAGATCGTGGCGTCGAAGTGCGCAGCGAACTTAATAGATAAAGGCTGCTCACGAGTAGCAACGTGTTCGATCACCTCGTAGCTGCTCATGTGCCATATGCGGCAATTCAACAAGTCGGAGCAGTTGGGCAGCCCATTGGTAAAAAGCCCCTCGTTGCCAGCTGTGAGGTCCAGCGCGGCGTCATGCGCCGAAACCAGCAGTGCAAAGCGGCAAACCGCCTTTCGGGAATACCAGGCGTTCTCTTTGGCCGCGTCCACCCAAATCTGACGCGCAGCGACTGGATTCGCCGCGTCGTAGATCTTCTGGTTCTCCAACGCTTGCCTGAATGCCGCCTTAACAAACACAGCAGTTTGATTCGCAGCACCATTAGCGAAGGAGATATTCCCAGCAGTCGACTGGAACAAGGCTCGATAGTCCGAGTCAGGGAAGCGGCCCTGCTGTGCTCCCATATAGAGCGTGAAGAAGGCAGCCGTTGCCTCGCACACCTCCACAAACTCAGTCGCTGCGGTCATCTTGGCAGCCGCGTTGGACTGCGCGCGTAGCAGCTTGGAATAGAAGACGCTTAGAACGGCGTGAGCAAATTGATGCCCGGCGTCCTTGAGATAAAACACACACAGGGCGGCGCGATCAGCCTGCTGTGACGTCAGTCCCATGGTCAGCAAGTGGTTACAAAGGCCGAATGTGGCCGAGTTCTTAGGAGACCTCCGCGGCTTGACAAACGTCAGAAAGTAATCTGCCTGGTCCGCGATGGAGGTTACGAAATCGATCGATGTCTGTGTTGGCACGCCAGCCGAGAGAGAGCCTTCGAGCGTGTCGGTCAGCCAGTCGCGCTCTTCGCTAAATCGTCTGCTTCGCTCCATGCCATTGAATACCAGGGCAGAGGACACGATCACCTTATCTGTGAGCTCCTCTTTGTCCGACGAGTTACTCTCAGTCTCAAATACCTTCTCGATGCGATCGACCTGCGGCTTGATCGCGGTGGAGTAGCCTGCGCCCCAGGCTTTGACGATCTGCGGCTTAAACACTTCAAACGCAGTCAGCGGTGTACCTGTCGCATTCAACGACTGGAACATGTCAAAGGCTAACCCAAGGTCGAGACACTCGATCACAACCAGATGGCATGAGTTCTTCAAGAACGAGCAGACAGCCAGGAGCAACATTCCGCCGCAGTAGAGAGCCTGCTCATCCGGCGGAAGGGTGTGGACATTCGCCCAGTTGGGTGGATAAGCCATGAAGTTGGCCAAGCTGCCATCGGTTACGCCATTCGCCGATAGCAGCCCAGTCGCAAGCCCAGCATCCGCTCCCTTAATTTCCTCGCTGATCCTTTCTCGAAAAACCTCCAGCACTGAGCCCACCCGCTCATCGGTTGGGATCATATCGATCGCGATCCCAGCAATAAATTTCGAGAGGAAGCTCGAGGTGTTGGAGCGATAGAAGTGGTTGATATCTCCGCCAAGCGTCCATTGGTCAGACACGGGATTTGCGGACACGTCGCCCGCTCTGATGATCTTCGGCTTCAGCTTGGGCTGCGCGCCGGTCTTCGTGATCTCGACCGAATAAAACCGACGAATGTTCGGAAGCTCATCGGTCAACTCGGTCGCAAGCGTATCGAACTCAGTGGCCGATCCTGCTAATGCCTTAAGCTTGGGTACTATCTGATTTATCTGCTCCTCGATAGCGCACGCGAGAATCGCGATCGAGGTGATGCGCTGTTGACCATCGACGACATTGGCCACCTTCGTAAGCAGGTTTGGTGTGTCAGAGTGGACGCCGGTCACGACGTTCTTTTCGTCGTGAAGGATGACCGTCCCTAAGAAGATGCTGTTGTTGGGCTTGCTCAGCGTGCGTTTGATGCTCGAGAAAATGTCCCCAATGAGCTTGGTCGCATTTTCTTCGTCCCATGAGTAGTTGCGCTGATAGTAGGGGACGTAAAAGCCGCGTCCTCCTTGGGAGAAGAAGTCGTGGAGGCTAGCGGCATCGTGTTTAAATGGTTGGGCCACGGAGAGCTCCCTGAATTACTGGATCGTGTTATCCGTCCGGATGGCGGCCACAGCCGCTTCGATGTCTTGGTCGGAAAGGAACGGCGCCTGTGCGAAGACCAGTCCCTGTTCGCCGTTGAGCTTGGCGGCCAGGTGCCCTCGGCCCAGCAGCAGCTCGGCGCCTGGCCGATCAAGCGCGATCTTGGATGTCGCCTCGCTAGAAACCTTCAAGATAAGACGATTGCCCAAGTTTTCGCGAAGCTGCATTGGCATGACGTCCTTGTCGGGACGCTGCGCCGCGAAGATCAGATGGATACCAGCCGCGCGTGCTTTCACGCCGAGACGTTGCACCGCCGCGCCCACCGCCGCCTTATAGGCGTCGTCGAGCATCCAGTCGGCGAACTCGTCGTGAACCAGAAATACCATTGGTAGCCGCTCTTCGGCCGAGACCTTGGAGTTGTAGGTCGGGAGATCGCGTGTCCTAGCCTTGGCGAAAGCTCGGTAGCGGCCCTCCATCTCCTGGACTAGCGCTTCGAGAACCTCACCAGCCTTCTCCTTGGTGGTGACGATTTCGTCGCGCATGTGCGGCAAGTCGGCCAAAGGGGCGTAGTCCACGCCCATCTTTGGATCGATCAAGATGATCTGAGCCAGATCTTTCGAGTTGGTCGCAGCGATGTCCAAGAGCAGCGCCTGAATTAGCACCGACTTGCCACTGCCGGTCGCGCCAGCTACCAGGGAATGCGGCTCGTGCGAGGAGAGCCCGCCGAACTCTGCCCCAAAGTTTAGATACAGCAGCGCGCCGTTGAGCTCTTGGAGGCCCAAAAGGAAGGAGGTGTTGATTCCGGCAACGTTGCGATTGAGCTCGCGGCGCGACCACAGCTCCCAGAGAGAGACTGCCTGTCGCTTGGTCCCGGCGACAGTCACCACGATCTCGCCTGGCTTGGGCTGGATCGTGACGAGGTTGATCGCATGCGTGGTGAGAAGCTGGGTTCGTTTGTTCTCGATGTCTTCGACGCGCAGCCGGTCGGAGCCGGCTAGGCGCACCAAGCAGCCATTGGGGGTCAAACGCGTGCCCAGGATGGCAGCCTGCAGGCCGTAGCTGTTGAGCGCGACTTTAAGTTTTTTGGTCACATCTTGGGCCCACCCCTCCCGCTCAGCGTCGGACTGCACGCCACCCGCAAACTTAGAGGCGATCAGCTCCGCGAGCGCCGCGCCGAGGGCGGCGGCCGGCGCAGGCCCGTGTCTCGAGGCCGAAGTTGTTGCCGTGGCGTCGGCTTGGGCCTGGCCTTTCGCCGGTGCCGCCTGCTCAGGCTTCGGGCTGCTGGCCGGAGCTACCGCGACTGCATGCGTGGGGGACGGAGCGGAGGTATCCTCCACCGAGGCATCGACCCCGCCGCTGGCGAGTTGCCCCATGGCGGCGAGCCAGGGCACGCGCGGGGCGGGTTTCTTGAAGCCATGACCGCCCCAGGGCTGTTGGGATCCAAGCCCCGCCCGGGCATCGAGCCCGCCGGCGCCCTTGGCGTAGGCCTCGGCAAGCTTTCGCAGGTCGGGCCGGTCGAAGACTTCTTGCCAGGCCTTCACCCCGTTGGATTCCTCCAATAGCTCCTGGTCGGATGCGGACGTCGACCCGGCGTCCGCGGTGTGGACATAAACGTGCGAGTAGCCGCGCAGCGAGATCTCTACGTCACCCTCGCGAAGCTTCGAGCGCGCTCGCTCCATCAAGCCAGTCATGCCCGGCGGGATGTCGGCGTCGATGAGCATGTCGGCCAGGCGGGCCAGCCACACGTCGCGGTCGAGTCGGCCTGGGTCGCCGAAGAGCGCTTCTCGGAACATGCCAAGGGTCGCCAGGAGCTGGTCCTTGGAATCCCGGCGCGCCTTGGCCAGCCCATCGGTACCGACGTATTTCGATTCGACGATCGAAATGACAACCCGAACGCCTTCCTCGCTCTCCTCGACGTTGAGCGCGAGGATATCCGCGATGCGGCTTTCCGGCTGCGAGAGCCAGCTCGCGTAGTCGTCGAGCAGGAAGTAGGCCGTCAATACCTGCCCACCGGCAGCCGCGGCCTTGAACTCCTCGGCAAGCAAGTGGCGGCTGAGAACCAAACCAATCATCTCGCCTGCGGAGATGCCGCGTTTGGCCGCTCGCAGCACGATGTCACCGGAGACGGAGAGCGCATCGCGCTTGGCCTTGTCGGCGGCGGCCTGGATCTCGGCCACGTCGAGGTGCAAATTCAACTCATCGAGGCGGCGGCGCACAAGCACGCCTAGCAGCCGCAGATCGGATGTCGAGCTAACGATCATGTTGCGGCCGTTGGTAGAACCTCGGCGATAGCGGACGACGGTGATGTCGTTATGCTGGAGTTGGCGCTTGTCTAGCAGCTCGTCGTAGGTCGCGACCCATTCGGCCAGGTCGTGCGCGTCCTTGATCATTCCGGCGAGCGCGGGGCTTTGCAGCGAGATGCGTCGGGCTGGCAGGTAGTGCTCGTCGGGCAAAACGTCGGTTTGGCGGCATACGGCCGCCACGGCCGACACATAAGCCCAGCCGGACGCGGTCTGCCAGGGGCAGGCCAAGAATGTGGTGGATTTCAGCTCGTTTTCACCCGAGACGCTGCGATAGGACCAACGTGAAGGGGCATGCTCCAGGTTGGGCCGATCATTCGTCCAAGGAACCGGCAGCCATTCGGACTGAGCCGTCCGCGCGACCACGTCATGCAAGAAGGCAACGTCGAAGGCCTTGAAGCCCTGGGCGCTCGCGCTCGGCGTGGCCGAGATCGGCGTCACCGAAATGCGCAGCTTCGAGATGAAATTGTCGCTGGTCTCGCTGACCACGGGTAAATCCGGATCATCACCGGCTTTATTGACTAGCTCGCCGTATACGCTGCGAAGCTTGACTGGGTCCGAGTGGCGGACCGACACGCTGCATTGCAGCTTGCCGTCCCCCTGGATTGAGGAGAGTTCGCGTACCGTCGCCAGAGGTAGCTCGGCCGCGTCGGCGTTGTATAGCACGACGCTTAGGTTTGAGGCCTCGTGGGGCTGCAAACTGACGTAGCGCTCTAAGAGCTCGCGCGCCTGTTTGGCGGCAGCGGCCGGGTCCACATCGGTCATTGCGTCCTCGGCACCGCCCGTGGGCGACTCGAAGAGGCTGTAGCCGTTGACAGTGCTGCTCTCCGAGACAAGCGTCGGCGCGCCGGCCCGGTTGAGGGCGGCGATCTCCGGATAGAACGGATGGGCGATCTCGTCAGAGAGCTCGCGCATGAAGATCTCGCGATCCCCGTAGAGGATGCTGCCGCTCGAAAGCAAGTGGGTGGCGAAACCGGCCACGCGGCGGGACTTAACCGCCAAGGCCTTCATACGCTCCGGATGCCAAGGTGGGATGATCAGCGCAGGGTTGTCGCCCGCCACGCGGGCCGTGCCCACTGAAAGAATCTCGGAGACGAGGCGCGAGCGGCACACGTCACCGCGAGCGTGAGCCATCAAGGTGGTCAACAACGCACCAAAGGATTCGGCCTGGCGCATGACTGCCTCGCCATGCAGGCCGATCGAGACGAAGTCTTCCATCGCCTTGATGTAGTCCTCCTCGAACTTGTCCCACGAGGCCTTGACCTCGTCGCGCTGTGAGGGGGTCAGGCGCCCTTCGTCCGCGAGCTCCTTGATCCGGGTCTTAATTTCGTGGCGTAGGCTGCGTAGCTTATTGGCCGCCGGCACCAGCGAGCCCGCGTCGGTCGAATAAGTTGCCTCCAAGGTGCCGGTGTCGAGCAGCGAGACGTTTTGGACCCCGCCCTTCTTGCTCACAAGGCGGCGCGGGACCTCCGTGCAACCGACCGCGCCCTTCTCCAAAAGACGGCGCATGTCCGCGACCATCGACAAGCCGATCGAGGTTGGTTTGTAGCTCCACAGTAGCTGGGTCTTCGCCAGCACGGCCTCTTTGCCCTTGGAGATCTGGATCAAGGCCACGTCGAACTTGATCTGCAAGGCCACGCGCGAAAGTGAGGAATTCGGCCGAACCTTGTTCTTCTTATCGTTGCGAAGCTCCTTCTCCTTCGCGAAGAATGCCTCGTAGTCAAAGAGCGGGTCGGGCAGACTGGCGTTGCCCAACCGCTCGACCTTCCAATCGGCCTTTGAGCCCATGAGCTCCTTCAACCCGCGGTACATCGCCGAGAAGTAGCTGCCAGCATCGTAGTTGAAGCGCTCGCGCCACTCTTTGCGACCTTTGGTCACGGTGAAGCGGAGGATGCGCTCGCCATCCGCGTCGCGCAAGCCGGCATGAAGGCTATTCACAACGCGTGCGAAGCCATCAAAGAAGTCGTTGCACTCAATAGGCTTGCCGTAGAGGGCTCTCTCCCAACGCGCGCACAGCTTGGCATCTTGCTCGAGCAGACGACGATGTTTGACGAAGAACTCTTCGTCTTCCTCGGTGAAGTCGGAGCGGCGCTCGCGGGACTTCAAATCCTCCAACAGCTTGCGGCCCTCGGCGTTGAGCGAATTCTCTTGATCGCAGTCGTGATCGAAGAAGCGGACTGTCGCGTCGGCCAAGCCGAGCTGCTTCTCCTTAGGGTTATCAAAGGCCAGGTATACGCCGTCGGCTTCCCACTCAAACTGGGCGAGCGCGGACGCCGCGTCCTGGTCTCCCGCCGGAGCGGCGGCGAAGGCGTCGAGAGCCAGGCGCGCCCCCTCGCCGATTTCAGCCGCGCTGGCCTCGATGCGCTCATTGAGCTCATCGGGGTCGAGCGGCTGTCCGTTCTGCCGGAGCTTTTTCAGCAGCGGCGCGCGCTGGGTAAAGAGCTTGGCGAAACCCTTCTGCCAAGGCTTGCGCAAGGAGCCAAAGGTCTTGGCGTTTGAGAAAAACGCGCTGTCGCGCGGCAGACCCGCGCGCGGCATAGCGAAACCCACGGCGTCGCGGATGGGGAGCCCTCGGGTGGACATGGCCTCGACGATCTCAGAGCAGAACTCCCCGAGCTGGACGAGCGAAAGCTCCGAGGAAGCGAGCAAGCCGCCCAAGGCCGCATGGAACACGGAGCGGTCTTCCGGCACTGGCGAGAGGCCGCCCGCGTGCAGGGCGGCTTCGACCCACGGCTCGGGGTCGGCGCGCATCTCCTTGGCGCCGATAGCCATGACGTGGCCGAGCGTGTCGGCCAAGTTGTGCTCGTTGCCGTTGGCAGTGAGGATCGCCGCCTTCGAGGTCGTGGCGTTGTTGCGCACGTAACCGGCGTTATGGGAAATCAGGATCTCAGACGGCAGGCCCTGACCGTCTACCAGGGCCTCGGGGATCATGAGATCCACGCGGGCGAGCAGGTCCGGATTGGCGAGGATCGCCCGCGCCACGGCCGCGATCTGGCTGGACGAGAGCTTGTCGAGCCTAAATAGCGCAGCGGAATCACCCGGCTGGCCGGGATTGGAAATGCGCATGGCGAGGATGTCTGCGCCGACGCGCCCGATGATGCGGTCGGTCAGCATGCAGCCTCTCCCTTGAACGCGAACGGATTTTCGACAAACGAGCAGGAATCGGAAAGCCTTCGGACCAGCCCCAACCCAACCAGCCGGGCTTCGAGGTTGTCCCGGTTTTCACTGAGCTCCTCTTGATCGACCAATTTTGCATCGACCAAGCGAGCGCCTTCCGCGTCGCCGAGCACCAGGCCATAGCGCCGCTTAGCCTCGGCCAGGAACTCGTCGAACTGCACGCGGTCTTCGACGATGGCCACCACGATTGACTTCAAGAGCCGGTCGTTGGGAGCATAGCGGGTGCGCCGCGAGAGCCGGCGGGAGCTTAGTCCAATCGCCCGCGACCACGACGCGTGGATCTTGCCAATATGTTGCTCATGGCGCGCGAGGGCGAGCTCGGCAAGCTTCCCGACCAGAGCGTCCGGACTCTCGCCGGCGTAGTCTTCGTCGTCGCCGCCATCGACCGAAGGCCATTGGAAGCGCTCGCGCATGAGCTTCACGCGTTCAGCTTCGGGAAAATCGCTTGAAGCGGCCTTGGCCCAGCTGGCATCCTGCCGGATCGACTCGACATGGGCGCGAACCGCCTTGGCGGGCAAGCCTTGGTTGAGCTGATAGCTGTCACCGGAGAGCGCCCGGACCTTCGTGCGCTCCTTGGAGACGATCTCGCAGACGATCTCGACAGGGTCGTCGTCGCCCGCCACCCGCTTTGCCCGCTCGAGGAAATAAAGGAGCATGTTGAGGCCCGAGATGGCGATTAGGTGCTCCAACGCGTCATAGATCGGCATGTCCTTGGACAGGATCGAAAGCCAGTCTTCGCAGACCTGATCGAAACGCGGGTTAGAGGGCTCGGGAAGATAGCCGGATTGCCGCGAATCCTCTGCGCGCTGCGGCGCGCCTTGGAGGGTCCGGACGAGGCGGTTCATCGGCGCTTCGCGATCGAAGAGTCGCTTGGCCAAGATGTCCCCGAGCTCGGCGCCGCGCTTGGCCCGCGTGAGCATCATGTAGAGCAGCTCGCCAGTGCGCGCGAAGAAGCGCCGGTCGTTACTCATCTTCCCCTTAGAGTCGATCTCCAAGTCCTCGTAGAGGGCGTCGGGGCCGAAGGGGAACACGAACTTCGAGCTCCAACGCTTGTTACTGCGCGACTCGAACGAGGAGGAGCGCAATAGCTCGACAGCCTTGGCGAAGTCGTCGAAGCTCGCGAATGAGTGGCGCAAGTAGATCATGTCGTCGGCGCCGTCGCCGTTACCTGTTGCGCCCTGATTGAACCTTTCGAACCACTGCCGCCACTTCTCCTCGTCGGATTGCGCGCTCTCGGAGATAGATTCGACGTAGGGGTTGTTGAAAAGCAGGCCGCGAAGGCGGATCTGGCGCTGAGGTTGGAACTTGAAGGCCCCACCCAATCCATCGTGGTGGCGCAGGGGCCTGTCCAGGTTGGAGCCCAGCGCACCCAGGAATTCGAGCACCGTCAAATGCGGAAGCTGCTCGTCGTAGAGGCGATGCCCCCAGATGTTCTCGTCGACGCAAAAGTCGACGCTCTTAATCTCGGGGCGTTTTAAGATCTCGGTCATGCTGGGGCTCTCACGGTCACGGGACGCGCAAAGCCGCGACCTCCCGGCTCGATATCGATGAAATTCAACGTCAGCGCGGAGGCTTCCCCGCCGACCTCGTCGTCGTCCCCAGCAAAGCCTGCCTTGCGAACAATCTCCGCCTTGCGCAGCAGCTTGGCCTTGAAGGCAAGCAGGTCTTCAAGGCACTCATTGGAGAAGCTCGCCGGTAGCGCGCCGTCGGCTACACGCGAGAGGAATTCATGCCGAATGGGCGTTAGGTCGAAGGCGACGGAGTTACCGGACCCGGGCGAGAGCGACATGTCGAGCTGCGGACGCCCGGTCTCCTCGTCGAGCTTGATAGCCATACCTACCCCGCCTTGCCTGCGCGACGGCGTCTCGTGGTCGCAGAGCACACTCACTCGGCTTTGCGTGAAGCCGCCGGAGCTGGCGATGAAAATGCGGTCAACATTGTCCAGGAGCAGGCCGGTCATGACCCGATTGAGGCCTTTGGCAATGCGCCCGCGAGTGGCTTCGCTCACCGGCTTCTTGGCCCTTAGCGAATCGATGATCTCTAGGTAGTCGCCAGCGAATCGGAAGGCTGTCATCGACCAGCGGGGATATCCGGGCTCGGCTTCGGGGAGAGCGAAGTAGAGCCGCCGGCGCTGCGCTTCGAGCATCTCCACAAACTCGGACGAGCCGTTCTCCAACCGCGCTCCTTCATGGCCTTCCAAATAGGCGTCTTGGGCCGCGAGAAACTCGGCCGTAGCGCCGTAGGTAGGGTCAACGGCCACCAAGCGGTCGAAGTCGGCTTGGAGCCTCGAATCGTCCTTGCCGTAGACCAGCAGGCCATCGGCAGCATTGGTCGTCTCTTCGCCCACGCCGAAACTGGCCATAGCCTTGAAAACAGGGCGATCGGAGGCCCGCCGCTTGGGCAGATTCGCCCCGAAGGCGTTGGCGTAAACGCTGGCCTTGCCGATTTGCCCACTCTCTTGAATCTTGGGCACGTCCGCGCAGGTCATCAAGTTCTCTTTGGCGACCTTCGCGTCGGCGTAGCCGAGAACTATGTTCGAGCACAGCGCCAACAGGTCTCGCACTGGGAGATGAAGTCCGTTGAGCCGGGCGATCTCGACCAAGTCGCCTAGACGGCGCGCGAGTTGCCCCCCGTCGGACTCGCCGAGCAAGCGGCGGCGATTCTCATCGATCGGGCAGATCTTTCCGTCGGCCTTCGAGGTACAGCGCGCGCAGTTGGCCCACGCTGGGTGCCCGGCAACCGCTTTCGCAACCTCGTCGAGTGTCTTGCGACTAGTCGTGTGGCTGAGATCAAAGACGGCTAACCTATTTGGTGTGGGACCAGCCTGCAAGAACCGCTCCTGCAATGGCTTGCGAAGCGGATGGACGCGGCCCTGCCGCTTACCTAAATCACGCAGTCGGTCGAGAAGTTGACCGTGGTTTGCCGCTAAGACCACGATTTCGGAGTCGTCTCCGCCGAGGACTGACTTTTCGAGCCGCTGCAGCGGAAGGTCGCTCTCTTCGCCGTTGAACTCAGAGAGGTCCTTAATAAACACAGCTAGGCGGCCGTCTGGCAACCGGTATTCCTTGATGTTTCCTTTCTCTGCCCACGCGTTCGGATCCCCCCCGATACGAGTCCATAGCGCCCTGCAATGATAAGTCTTACCGTCGCCTGCGGTGCCCGCGATCAAGAGCGAGCCCTGCGATTTGGTTAGGATATGTGCAACCATCGCATCAAGCATCGGTGTGGAGAGCATGATTGGTTGCACTCTAGCCCGGCTCAGTGCCCCCGACACATACTCATCAAACACGGTCAGATTATTCGGCGTTGGGCCATAGCTGCGCAAGAACCGAACCCATGCGGCATTAGGAGCCAACTCCTTCTCGTTTCTAGTTTGCGCTTCTTCTTCGCTCATGGCTATCCTTGGTTATATATTTGAACCAGCATCATGAAGGCTAAAAAGAATGCTGTCGAAGCAATAGGATCGAACAAGCATCTTTTCTCAGACCGCCGTAACGAGTCGATACAAGATCCAGTTGAAAATGGCCACTCATTTCTTGAAATAACTCTAGCAGTTCTATTTACACGTTAGGCTCTGAGACGACTGTTTTACCGGTGTTATGCTGGATCTAAGTTGCATTGTCCAATTTTGCGATTAACCTGAGTCAGCTTCATGCGTCAATGTCTGGCTTCGAATATCACTAATTGCTCACGACCTTATATGCCAGGATCTATTTGACTGAGGCCGGCCGGTAGATTTTCATTAATTCACCTTTAAATGTGCAGCAAGCCTTTGATATTAATGTCTTCCTGTAATCTGAGTGGCAATGCCATTTTGGCCTAGTGAGAGAGTCGGCTCATTCCCGCGAGCAGATATCGCTAGTGTTCAAAGCCGGCTTTCGGGAAGATGCTGCTGCAGCTGCATCGCATTAGGGCCAGTCATAAGTCGTGAGCCGCCGCTTCCAGGCAACAATCGGGATGATTACCTTCCGCCCATGCGAGCGTGACGCATAGGCGGAAAAGTCAGCCTCACTTTCCTTCATGAGGTCCGGATCCCAGCGATCCGTTAGTAAAATAACGACTTCGGCGATCTCAAAGCAATGGATGAGATGCGCTCGGACCTCCCGCATCACGCTGCGCAGCCCGTGGCGGTATCGCCCTTTGCCCTTTGCAATCGCCAGAACGATTGGCGCGCAATTGCCCGGGCGGTCTCCGGGGATTACTACGATGCCTCCATCCTCTCCCAGCCCAGGAAACAGCTGCCCCCCGCTGCCCAAGATGTCGAGGATCTCGTCAATGTCGTAGTCCGAAAGAACTCGCCGGAGCTCATCGATTAACTTACGCACTCGATCTCGGGTCTCAGGCTTGATCTCGGCGTCGTCAAAGATGCCACGAACTTCTTCAGTTTTCATATCGGTTTCTCTTCTCAATAGCCTCACTGCTCGGAACAGAGGCCAGTAACGTTCACCGAGCACCGCTCCGTTTGGAAGCCGCGCGGTTGAATGCATGAATGAGTTGCTGACGAATCTGGACAGAGCCTGTTCCAATGCAACTCGCCTAGAGCGCTCCAGCGTTTGGAGGGACTCCATCGCTGCTTCTATAGAACTCCTGGTCGCCCGAGCTGCTAACAGAGCATCCATAAAGTCGCCGTAGAAAAGTATTGACTTCCGGATCTGACAGAAAAACTCAAAAAGGTCACCAATATCTTGTGATCGCGCCATCGCGGGGTCAGGTAACTCCTCTTCGGCGACCTCTGCGCCTATTCTTGTTAAATCTGCCTTGGAATCAAGGCGCTCCAACATGGCCTCTCCATTGCGCTTGCGCCACGTTTGATCCTGTGGCCATAGGGTGCGATGGACAGCTAACAGCTCGTCCATCTCTGCAAGTGCACAGACCAGACGATGCGCGACAAACGCAGGGCGCAATCCTTCAGTCGGCATACGTACGCCGGGTTCAGAGGCATACGCCCACGCCTGAGCGGCCTCGGCGGTCCCCTGAATCAGTTTCTCAAGGTCTCGTTTCACGCTGCAGGGGCGGATTTTTCTGGGATCGCCCTTACCCGGGCAAGTTCAGGACCAAGGGCAGCTGGCGCACCAACTGGGGGTACGAAATAATCCACCGAGAAATTCCGAAGCATGTTGCCCCGCCGCTGATTGCCCAGATGCTCAACGTACTTAACCATCTGCTCAAACTTCCCTTGTGAGGCCCTATGGGGCCGATTAAAGTGCTCGTGGTAGCAGGTGAGGACGGTGTCAGTACTGAGTGAGACAATCGTGGTGAGGAGTCGCTCGTCAACAAAGTGCTTGGCTGGTGCAAAGTAGACAATTTCATCTCGCCGGCTACTCCTCTGGTCTGTCGCTTCGCCCGAATAGGAGATCCAGGCAGCGGACAGGACCTTCATCGACTCGCGCTCGTAGTCAGCCTCCGTGATCGAAGCCACGGGGCGTCCGATGACATCCTGCAAGCATGCCGCGTCCTTTTTGACCCGCTTGTCAAAGTGAGTCCTAAGGCTATGTTGATTCCATTTCGGCATGTTTTCACACCAACTACTTAGCGTTTGTGCAACGGTTACCTGTACCCCAATCAGTGAGTGATCCCTGCCTGGTGACCTAAGATCGTGTTGACTTCATCTTTTAATCTATTTTTACCGTTCTGAGGATCTGGGACAGCTACCCCCTCCTTAGCCCCTGAATCTCATTAGACAGGGTCTCGATTTCTCTCTCAATGCCTTCGCGCATCAAGCGGGTTCGGTTAAGAATTTTGTCTGCGCCATTTTAAATAGTATTGGCAGACGTGGCCACCTCTTCAAAGCCATTTATCTGCCGCACGATGCTGGCAATAGCAGCATCCATAGCATCTAGGTCGGCAACGAGTCCCTCCCGCTCCCGGGCGGCACGCACAATCAAGCCCTTGGCCATCATCACGGCACACTGTAGCGCCACGTCTGAATTGCGGTCTTCGGCATCCCATACCACCAGAATATCGTTGTCAAAGCGGCGAAGCATGCCGATGCGCTCAGCCAGCGGCACCCGGGCAGCAACCACAAAAATGCCGTACTGCGCCCTGCGGTTTTCGCGGGCGGTTGCCATCTCTTCGAGAGCCTGCGCAAGCGTGTAGCCCTCGTCTTTTTTGGCCTCGACAACAATGCGGGCGCCTGCGGCCACGCAGTCAGGGCCCAGGGTAATTACCGCATCGCCAACCTTGCTGCGGGGAATCTCACCGGTGGTGTTGCCAACAGCCTCTATCTCGTCTCCGCTATCGAGCATCTCTTGTAAGCTGCTTATCACCTCCGCTTCAAACTCGTTGCCGTGCTGCACGCCGCGTTGGGCCTCTTGTCTGCGGGCAAAAAGCGCGGCAAGCTCGTTGCTAATTCGTTCTTGAAACGCCTGGGCGGACTGGTTCTGCGCCTCGATAAGTTGCCTCAGTTCGCGCCGAACCCGGGCCAGGGCAGACGCCTCGTTGTCCAGGGTAAATTCCCCACGAATCTGGGTGCTGGCCTCTTGAATCTGCCTGAGCATCTTGTTAAGCGCCGAGTCTTCATGGTCTAGCGAGAACTCTTGCATGACCTCGGTAATATGGGTCTGCAGGCTGCTGCCCACATTGGTGTGGTTGGTACGCAGTTCGGTAAGCAGGCGGTTAAGGGCGCTTTCGGGCACATCGAGCGAGAACTGCTGCAGAATTGCGCGGTTCTGGGCCTCAACGGCGGTGTTGGCCACCTTGCTGAGATTGTCAAAGAAGATATTTGCCTCGCCTGGCCGCAGCATTTGCATGAGGGGGCTGTCGGGGCCCACAAGCTGGCTGATGGTCTGCTGAATGCCTGCCTGGGCGCCATTCAGATGCCTTTGCAGCAACAGCTGCAAGTCGCCGTCTTGGCGTACCAGACGGTCTACATTCTCGGTAAAT
>Ga0169931_10004196_pt1 | contig 22492 bp, 10 predicted proteins | sample Kivu_15m_20L_FD_129675 | JGI IMG/M metagenome (GOLD analysis project Ga0169931, IMG submission 129675) | Freshwater microbial communities from Lake Kivu, Western Province, Rwanda to study Microbial Dark Matter (Phase II) - Kivu_15m_20L... | ecosystem: Environmental > Aquatic > Freshwater > Lake...
ATACAACATCTACTATGGCTATCATCCTGTTATAGAGTAGAATATGAAATATTGGTGCTGCACTAAGATTTATTAGTATTTAAACAAAAAATAAATATAAAAACGCAATTATATCAATAAATCAGTCTTATATTTTTAAAAAATATTTGATATAGATTTGCTATCTTATAGTTTTTGAAGATAATGATGCTTATATAATTAAGAAGAATTTATGCTATCTAGCTAACTTTCAGGCTTAAAAATCGTCTAAACTATCGGAAAAGGAAGTTTCGGTTCAGTATATTTGGTCAAAGACGAATCTAATCGATCCTTCGCGCTCAAAAAGATTAGCGTAGATCCTTTTGAAGTTGAGTAATCTCAAAAAGAAATTTAAGTCATGAAGCAGCTTGTTCATCCCAACATGATCAAAATATTCAGCAGTTCTTTTGACGACCAAAATTCTTAGCTATCAATAGTAATGTAGTACTGCTAAGATGGAGATCTACTATTGTATTTGCTTAATCGCAAAAAATAAAATAAACCGCTCTCTGTTCAAGAAATCATCAGACTTTTCAAACAAATAACCACAGCTTTTATCGTTATGAACGTAAAAAGAGTTTTTCATCGGGATCTTAAACCCTAAAATATTTTAATAGGAAAAGGAATGGTCATCAAAGTCGCAGATTTTGGTTGTGCACGTAGCATCAACTCTATAGATATCTCAAAATGCTATTCATATTCGCTTGATAAAGGTACAGCTATTTATGCTTCACCACAGCAACTTTCGAATTAAAAGTATTCGTTTAAGTGCGATGTCTGGGCAGCTGGATGTATGCTCTATTTAATCTATTACGGCTATCATCCGTTTTTCCATTCAAAAGTGCATACTACACTTACTTTCATCAAATAAAAGACTTAAAAAAAGGAAATTTAGTTGTAACAAAATACTGATCCTACGATCGCTCGAATCTTAACTTTGACACTTGCATACGAAGATAAAGAAAGAGCATCTTGGCGTTAACTTTGGCTTTCTAGATTGTTCGCTGACAAAGTCAATGATGTTTCTGGATTCATATAATACCTGAAAAATGTAGCTATCATAGCTAACTGGATGGCTAAATAATTTTGGAGAATTAGAAAGTAATTTCCAATCGGTCAAAACAAAGATGAACTATTCGTGTACTTCATAATAAAATTTCAGTTTAACGCATTCAAATTGGCTCTAAGTGTATTCAAAAAGGCAGATAAAATCAGATATTTATTTGACTAGCATAGATTCAGGTAATACTAGCCAAACGAGGCCCAGTTCAACGATATTAAAAAATTTTATCTTGAACATGAAAAATACTTTAACAGCATCAAAAAATCAATGCAGACTAAAGAAGCTTACAAAGCTATTCAAGAAAAAGAGCCATAGAGAGATAGTGCATTTAACGATCTAGATAATTCGATTCGAGCAGCTTACAAGATCCTTAGAGATGTTCGGGATAAGCTATAGCAAGGACCTTCGAAGCCTCAGAACAAGATCTGGATCGCTTTAGCAAGATGGATCAACTTTTAAAAATGGTTCGGATACGAGAGATAACCAAGAGTTTAAAAACTTATTAGCGAACCAATCACAGATCTTCGACTTCAGGTAAGCTAATAGATCTAGAGATACGAAACAGGAATAGTGTTCTGAGAGATCTGATAAGATTATCAATCTTGTTTAATAAAATTATCTATTACTAAAAAGCTTAATATCAAAGTATTTTTATAATTTTACCGAAGAATTTATGATAGCTGATTCTCATCTCAACTACAAAATAGTAGAAACTATCGGCAAAGGTAGTTTTGGTTAGGTCTATCTTGTCAAAGATGATAACAATCGATTTTATGCCTTGAAGAAGATAACTGTCAATCCTTTTGAAGTGGAATAATCTCAAAAATAGATAGAAGTTATGAAGCAGTTAATTCATCCTAATATGGTTAAGATTTTGAATAGTTCGTTTGATTAAGAACGTTCATAGCTATCGATTTTGATGGAATACTGTTAAGATGGAGATTTGCTTACTTATTTGCTTAATAGAAAAAAATAAAAAAAACCTTTTTCTGCTCAATAAATTCTGAGAATTTATAAACAAATTTCAGTAGCTTTTATCGTCATGAATGTCAAGGGTGTTTTCCATCGCGATCTTAAGCCTTAGAATATACTTATAGGAAAAGGAATGGTGATAAAAGTAGCTGATTTTGGATGTGCCAGAAGTACAGATTCAGTCGATATATCAAAATGTTAAAATTATACTTTAGAAAAAGGAACAGCTATTTACGCTTCACCACAACTTCTTGCAAATGAAAAATATTCTTTTAAGTGTGATGTATGGGCTGCAGGTTGTATGCTCTATCTGATTTACTACGGTCAGCATCCTTTCTTTTTGACCAAAGCGCATGACGCTTTAGAATATATAAAAGAGAGAACTCAAGGGAAAGAAATATAGTTAAAAAATAATACAGATCCAACTATAGCTAAAATATTGACTTTGACTCTAGCTTATTAAGATAAGGATCGAGCATCTTGGCGTGAACTTTGGCTTTCTAGAGTTTTTGCGGATAAAATCGAAGATGTTGCAGGATTCATTGACTATCTTAAAAATGTAGCAATTATCGCGAACTGGATGACAAAGTAGTTCTGGAAAATCAGAAAATAGTTCGCTATAGGTCAATTTAAAGACTAACTTTTTGTTTATTTCATAATAAAGTTTCAGTTCGATGCTTTCAAACTTGCTTTGAATATTTTTAAGAAATCAGATAAGGTAAGATATCTTTTTGAAGAATCAAAATTTAGATAATACTAGCCGAATGAAGCTCAATTCAACGATATTAAGAAAAATTACCTGTAGCATTAAAAATATTTTGCTAGTATAAAAAAATCAATGCAAAATAAGTAAGCTTATAGAGCTATTCTCGAAAAAGAACCTTAGCGTGTGAGTGCTTTCAGCGATTTAGACATTTCGATCAGATCTGCTTATAAAATACTTAGAGACGTAAAAGATAAACTTTAGCAGGGTCCTTCCAAGGCTCAGAATAAGATTTGGATAGCTATGGCCAGATGGATCAATTTTTAGAAATATTTTGGCTTTGAAAAAGAACCAAGAGTAGAAAAAATTATCAGCGAACCGATCGTAGACTTGAGAAATCAGGTAAAAGAGGAACTTTAAAGGTATTAAACAGGAATCGTATTTTGACCTCCCTGATAGCGAACTACTCTATCATATTTAGTATTCTATTATCAAATTAAAAAAAAATCATAAAAAGGAATCAAGATTGGTGCTTTTCTTAAAGTTTTTGACAAGCTAGTTCAATCAACTTCAAAACAGCTTCATTATTTTTCTTTCTCTTAGAAGTCAGAAGCTAAACTTATTGAGTAAGTTTTTATTAGATCTATTCGACCATGGTCTCCATCTTGCGCTCAGCACTCACTCTTCTTTCGACCTATCGAGCTAATACATCTTTGATCTGCTGAAGTTAATCTTAAAATTTATTTCGAACTCTTAATGTTCCTTGTTTGCGGTTCTAGCATTATTATTTGAAATCTTTTTGAAGATTAACTAGTTTTTTCGATAAATTAGCGAGTCCTGCTTAGATTCTTTACTTTTGAATTTTTGATTTTTTGTCTATTTCGTCGTTGAGTCCCTATATTTTTTATTAAGTTTTCTACAAAATCATCTATATTTTATCTTCATGTTCTTTTTGCAAAATTTAAATTCTATTGTCTATTTCTTACCTCAGTAACGCTGTTTTTTATGATTATTTTGATGTTTGTATATTCATGTTTCTGATTGTTTCTTCGAGGTATGTAGAAAGTTGACTTATCTTTACTTTTGATTCATCAAGCTATATTTCTTAACGATCTTTGCGCTATTGTAAAGTTGATTCGATTGCAGCCATTTGCTATGAAGTTTCTTATTGCTCTCGACGTTTTTCTAGTTTGTTGATTCTTGTCACTTGATGCAATTTTTCTGTAATTGTGCCTATAAGTTAACTATTCATTTAAATTTTATGATATAAGGTATGTAATGAGCCAAGATATTTTCGTATAGAATCATGAAAGTGAGTAACCTTCTCCAGAAAACTATTTATATCCTCTTCCTTGTTGAGGCTGACTGTTTCGGGGGTTATCTGCTGCTCGATATACAAAATTGTTTGCACCTCCGTTGTTGTTTCCATAAACTTGATTAGAATCTCCTGCAAAATCTTAGTCTTCCTCTCTTTATAAAGCTAGTTTGTAGCAATATCCTACTCCTACTGCTATACATAACGAAATAAAAGTCAAAACTGCAAAAGCGTTTCTCATTTTAGTTGTATTAGGGGCATCTAAGTTTACTTATTATTACTTCCGCTTAGCCACAGACCAACAGGATCGAAGACGAACAGAGCTCCTATGATCGCAAAAATGATGTAGTATGCAGCCCAAGTGAGACTTTTCATGCAGTGAGCTCCGATCAGCATGATGACTCTGAAGATGCTGTACATGACTAAGTTTGTTTGCTGTGAAACGAGAATGAAAACTAAGATGACAGCCTATAAGACGAAGAGAACTGTCAAATAGATAATCGATTGGGTTCGTTATGGTTGCACAGATTGCATATCTAATTAAAGTTTTATTATTTAGATCAAAAATTATTAAAATCATTCGCTTAAAAACTAAAGGATCTATAAATTTTTTAAAAATTAAGATAAGGAATGATTGAAGATTTTATAATTTTATTAAACTTTACATAATAAAAATATGAAAAATTCGCTTAAGCAACAAATTTCTCAGACAATCAATACATCAAACCACACTTAAAAGCAAGCAATAAGTCCTAAAACATAACACAAACTTCCTTCTCTTTACAAAAATAATTCAGCAATAATAAATACAACTACTCTAAAAAACTCTTCAGTAAGACAAAATGCATCTCGTATTGTGGCTAAGTTCAATCCTTTTAGATAAAAAAATCCCTTCTATCTCGAGCAAGAAGAAATCTAGAAAATATAAATTAAAAAAAGATAGTAAGAAATACAAGACAGAGAATAAGAAATAAGAAAACAAAAATAGTTTAAAAGATAGCAAAGATAGCAAAGATAAAAAGACCTCTTATAGCGTAAGAGAAAATTTGCATAATTTATAGCTTAGCAAAAGTTAAAAATGGCCAAAAATCCAAAAGATCCCAAAGGTAATAATGTATGGAAAGATCCAAAAGTTAGTGTATGGTAGTAAATGGGTGGACTAGGTCCTGATATCGGAAGTGAGGGATGGAAATCAATGAAACTTAAAGCAGATCGCATGCATGTATTTATTTGTATATTTAGTCGTTTTCAGTTAAAGTGAAATCAATTAACGCTTAAAAAATACTTAAGTAGGATAGATATGAGCACAAATCACCAAAATCAAAATCTCCAAATGCCAGATAAAGAGCAATCAAATACAGTAAAAGCATACCTAAGCCTACAGTTCATTTCATATAATAAATTTAAAGCTCAAATAATTAATCAAAAATACCTTTTTAAGATGATTTCAGTGCAGAAAAAAATTCAAATTAACTTAAAAAACACGATTCAAAGCATGAATATTACAAAAATTTATTAAAAAAAGACTGAGATACACAATATTACTTGATAGTTTTCATCTTATTTTGATAAAATTATATAATAATGAATGATCAATAAACTAAAAAAACAAGCAGATTGCGAGGATATTTTCGATATATGAACTAATATTAGAAATATAAGCAATTGATAAGCGATTCAAGATAATTGAGTGGCAAATCTAACTGTTCTTCATAACTCTCGCCAAAAAGACAATCAAAAAGCACTTTATCTAGTCACAAACAACCAAAACTATTTTAATGTCTATATCAAAAATCAGCCAAACGACAAAGTTACTCAATATTATAGTAGCCTGAGTCCATAAATAATTTTTAGTTGCCTCCGATTAATTCCAAAATTGGCAATAGCCGAGGAAATAAATGGTAGAAATACTACAATGTTCATAACATGGAAACAATAAAAATAAGTGAATAAATCATAAAACTGATTAATAACAATCAACTTAAAAGCAAAATAAAAAAAAGAAGTGCAAAGTAGAGTGAAAGTTTATTTTGATATAAAACTATTTTTATATAAAACTGTTGATTTAGACTATAAAATCATGCTTTAGTAGTAAAGAAAAAGCGCTTGCTTTATAATTTCTAGAAGTTTTATTTACATATCTCTCTAGAAAAATAATTTAAAAATATAGTATACTGCATGGTAGAGAGAAATAGGTTAAATTTATGTGCTAAACTTTCCAAGTTTAACTTCAGATTTAACAGATTTTTTCAATAGTATTGAACACTTTTATAACTACTTAGTTTCATCACCGGCCAATATAATTTTTTTAACTGATAAGCTTTTGATAGTTACTATATAGATAGAAGGCTACTGCCATGTTTTAAGATTGCCTGTTCATCGTATAGAAAGAAACGTCTAGTATGTAAGCAAGCGTCTTACATATTACAAAGGAAGAGCTGCAGATTACTAGTTGAAAGCAAGAAAATAACTTTAAAGAATAGAGATATAATAAATGTTAAAGACTTTAGAGTTGCTTTAAGATCACAAAGAAAAAGCTAAAAAAGAACTTTAAAATGAATCATAAAAAGTATAATTATTGAAAAAAAGATTGCTATAACAAAAATAATTGAGTGCAAATTTATAAAAAATGGTTTTATAGAAAGAAGATTTTATGTAAGAAATATAATTTGATGGATGATCTTTTGTTTGGTATATTTTTGAATCAAATAAAACAATAATAATCGCAATCATTAAAGTAATACTGAATTTAAATTTCCAGTAAACCAGTCGGTAAGTAGTTTGGCTCTGACTCTGCTTGTATCAATGCTGCCTCCTTTTCCAAACATTTTTAATGAACGGCCCACCTTTGTTACGAAGTCACTAACAGTTGTGTAGTCTTGAGTTTCATATTGTATTAAAATGCTTTGTTTCTTAAAAACTGCTTTTTATTTTTAGTTTCCGATAAAAAGTCGACGAATAAGAGCTTCCTATTGAGAAATCAATGATTATTCTAATATCGGATTCGGAATGCTAAAAAATGGAGAACCTTAGGTGTCATTTATTTTGTAAGGTGAATCAATAAGAGATAAAGAGGGTGTAATTTTGATAAGTTTCAAATCGTATGGACTCTCTTGATACTTGCCTAAAGTCTTAGCTAAGTGAGTGATAAAAGTATGTTTTCCGGTTAAACTTTTTCCAGCTACTAGAATCGTTCCTTCTCCGATCTATTTTAGATCTTGAACTAATTTTTATAGGTAATCTGATTTTACTTTGTGATCTGTTGAAAATTTAGCTATTTTGGTGCATTTTGATTTGATTGATTACTATATTTGTAATAGTTTTGGTGCTTTTACTGTGTCTGTTTTGGTCAATATAGATATTATTTTGATGCCTTTTTTATTACAGTTCTATCTGAAAGTCGCATCTATGCAAGTGTCAGGATTTCTTACATCTAAAAGCTCTAATACGATATTTGCTTTTTCAAGAAGTTTGTCTAGATTAGTCACATATTTTTTGATGAGATTATCCTTGGGTTTGGGCAAATAGGCACATTTGTTCTAGATATTAATAAGACCATATTCGCTTTGATCCAGCGAAGTGATCTCGGGTTCAGGTTATGTGGGAAGACTCTTTTTCATATTTTAAAGAATCTGTTGCTTAAAAGGGAACATATTGGGTAAAAAGCCCCCTCTTTATTTTTTGACATGTATTCCTTTTGAAGAAAGTTTTTTCGCTTCTTTTCTGACCCGCTTTTTATGTTGTTTTACTTTTCTTTATATTTTGAACTTGAGTTTGAGTGTTTTGCGCTTAGTGGGACGTCCTTTGGCTTTATTGGCAAACTTCACCATGCTTAGTATATTATTTCAACAATCAAACAATCAACGGTAAATACGCGATTATATAGCATCTCTAGCCTTAAGAGCCACTGCTCGGGGAATCACATTAAAAAGATATTAAGATTTTTTCGTTTATTCGTAAGTCAAAGACTATACGGCCTATAGTCTTTGCTTCAGGCTTGTCTTTTTGGCTTCTTAGTTTCCGAAGGTCTTGAGGACTTGTTTTTCGTATTAGGCTTTCATTTGAGGGTCATTCATGTATGAGTAAAATTGGGTGTACAGTTTTTGTCGAGCGAGCAGCTGACTTTAAGGCTATTAATTTTAGACTACTTCTTCTTTGGTTTTTAGATAAGCAGTTGAGACTTTTATGATTTTGCCCATATACAATTGACCGTTCAGCTCAGAGATTGATTTCAATGCTTCTTAGTTATTAGTAAATTTGACAAACCCGTACCCTTTGGAAATTTTTGAATGCGGATCTGTAATGATCTTGCTCATATAGGCACTAGGGTATTTTTCTTTGAAAAATTACAGAAGTTTGTGCTCAGTGACAGATATATCGATGTCTCCAACGTATACTTGAATATCTTGAGGTAAAGATTTGCCTGTTGTAACTTTTCCGCCAGTGCCATATGCAGCCCAATTAAGTTTGAATAGCTTACCTGAGTTCGGTATTGGTCTATTGCCGTAAGTTTGATAAAAGTTTTTGGCGTTTTCATGGTTATTAAATTAAAGGAAACAATATTTGAGCGGTATGCCTGTGGCTCTGTCTTTGATAGTCTTAACGCAGATAAGCTATTTGATGTATCCAAGCGAGTTGATCATGTTTTGAATAAAAGATTCGTCCATCCAGCTTTCGAGATCACCCATCCAGAGTGTACGAGAGCCGTCTGCTCCTGTGTTATCCATTTCTATTATAAATACAGACAAATATCTATTAATCATGATCCACCGAAAGTAACGCAAGAATCGTTACTTGAGTTACGGTTCGATACCTCAGGTATAATTTTCTATGATTAAAGCACTAGTAAACTTTCTTAGCGGACTTGAGTGAATCTAGGAGTTTCGTCTACGATTGATCTGACTTCAATTTTGTTGTTATTTTCTTCAGGCTGTAGAAGAAGCTACTCACTTTCGATGTAGTGAGAATTTGGTTTGACTTATGGCAAACTGGAGGCGCTGTTTCCGGGGTCGAGTAAATTTTCTTCTGTTTCTAACTTTATCGATTTAGGTGAGGAATTAATCGTTTGCTGTTTTTAGTCTATTAATAGTTACTCAGATATAATTTTGTTAGTTTTAGCCTACACAATCTATTTACTTGACTTATTAATCAGTAATTCTTCAGATTAGATATGATCAGCATTAACATGAGTATTTTTTTCGCTCTAGATGCCAGGATCATCAATCATTATGCTTGGTTTAACTTTTTACGCATTCTACACAATCAAAGACGTTTTTTTAGTAAAAACATTACTAAGATTTTGTTCTTAATCTTTCTTGCTAGAAAATTATTTTTTTGTAGCCTAGTTCCGCTATAGTTCTGAAAAAGCATCTAATCTTTAATTATTTTCTAAAGTGGCTTTTCTTATGGCTCGCGGTGTCATTTATGATTCATGTATTTATGTTATTTCTGACATTTATGGTGTCATCTAGGTTCTCATTTTTTCAACTTTTTATTTGTATTTTTGAGGACTGTTTATTTTGCCATCGTTTAGTCGCCTGAATTTTTTGTTTTGAGATTATTTTATAGCATCCTTAGATCTTGCTGGACTAAATGCCGGCTTGGGTGAAAGTGGAATTTTATATTTCTTTTTGTGTAAGTTTTATTGTTTATTAAACCTTCTTTAACGTTAAAACATTTTAGTTTATTCTAAAACCTTTTTCTTTTTTTATTTTGAGACGTAACGCGCCTCCGAGCTTCGATAAGCGATATTTTTTTAATTTTTATTAGAATTACCGCTGAATTTATTACGCTGACATTTAGGTCACGTATTGGCTAACCAGGTTGATGCATGACTATGAATTTTAATTAATTTTTCATTTTTTATCTAAGCTAGACCTCTTTTAAATGGATGCTTTAAAGATTTATATCTGCAATAGGTTAATTGACATATTATGGATTTGTTTATTGTCTTGCGCTCATTCTCAAGGCTAGTCTGGGTGAACGAGGTTAGTTGGTCGGCGAAATTTTTTTGCTAGAAACGGGGACTAGAACCAAAGGTTTCATTAATTGTAGGATTAACTATAAGATTGTTTCAAAATAATACAAAATATAATTTTAAATAAAAATTCAATAGACAGCTTTAAAATTTCTATAAAATGATGTATATATCATTCGTCTTTGATTTCAGGAGCTAATCCGTATTGTTCATATGACCTTTTGAAGCTATTCTTTGCTTGTTTTCCTTTATTTATTTTGTTAGATATAATGCCGTTGATAGTTTGAGATTTGGCTACATTGCTACTATAGAATTAGTCTATTTTTCTCTCCTGCTAAAGTTCAACTTTTAGTCGCTCTTTCTTAAGTCTTTATTCATGTGCGAGTCGTTAAGTAAGGTTGTGCCATTTAAACTTTGGTAAATATTTAAGATTCCACAAATCTTACGAATAGAAATTGCCTTTTTTGTGTACCATTTTTTGACCATTTAGAGTCAGAGCTGCTAATTTTGCCATACGCTTGTCATTAAATTAGACCCATCCTTCTCTGAAACATATCTTTTTATTACCTCCTCTTTTTATTCTGTTTTTTCTGGCCCAATCGCTTTATGGCAATAAATAAATTCTTTCAATATTGTAAGATGACAAAAGTTTACGAATATAGTTTGGTTTCATGTAAGGTGGGATACGCGATAGATAGCAGACGCCTCTGTTAGCTAACTTTTACTGATAATGTTATGCATTCTATTGATCGTAGTTTTCCTAAATCAGATCTTGATCATCTAAATTTTATTATTCTTGATGTTAGGGCTATTACTATTACTATATATTCTCGACTTCTTGATTAGAAACACCCTATTCGATATATCGATCAACATGTTCTTAATCTTATGATTAATATTTTTTGTCAGAGCTTTTCTTTCTAGGTTTTCCCATAAAGTTGAAATAGATTATTATTAATATTCTAAACTTTCTTATTATTTGATGACTAAGACAATATTTTATTGTATATCTAACGTTGTATAATTTTATTAAATGAGCAATCAATCATAACAGGCTTCATATTTCTAGAAAATTCTTGGAGAAACAAATAAAAGTACAGCTGTTATTCATGACTTTCTCTAACGAAAAAGTCAATAATTTTAAGAAAAAATCTAAGAGGGAGAGTATTAAATAAGAAAACAAAAATATGATCTTGTTCGTAAAGGTCATGATTCTTATAGGCAAAATGTTTCAGAAGTATTTTTAGTAATATATAGTATCTAAACAACAAAAGCTCTCTTGAGGCTAAAATAAAAGAACTAGGAGATAAAAAAAACCAAAAAGTATTAAAAATGACATAATAAGAGAGAGCTGATTTTGTGAGACAGATGAGGTAGTAGCAAAGATTATCGAAAAGAAGAAGATAAATATAAATAAGATAGAGATAATAAAAATTACGTGAGTAATAAGAGCTCCAAAGATAAATGAGATAGTTGGAATTTAAATAGAAAAAAGATAAAAAAAGAAGATAAGCCAAACAAAGAATCTCAGATATAAGCGATTAACAATTCAGGAGATCATAATAAATAAAGAAACTTCATAGAGATTATCTTAATGTGACTCGATAAAAAACTTTAAGTATGAAAATGTAGTAAAAATTTCAACAGATACAAAGATAAAAATCTTAACAACATAAAAGAAAACTATAAGAAATCAAAGATTCACATAAACCTCTATCTCAAAGTTAGTTTCGTTAGCACATAACTAGAATAAAATAGTATCGTACTATGAAACAAGAAGAAAAGGTTTTTGAAGGTAGCAGTCGATCAGCTTCGGTTCTTCCTAATTATTATAAATCACATTGGTATAAAGAAGCTCTAAAAATTGACAAAACAGAGGATATCAAAAAGGAAGAAGAATAAAAGCAGATTCTCAAAGCTATGAAAGATAAGTAAAAGAAGTATTCGTAGTACATAAGACAAACAAAATTGCCAAATATCGATTAAAAACTTGCAAATTAGATCGATAAAAGAACCAGTCCTCCTGTGAAGAAAAAGAAGAAATAAGAGCCAAAAAGCATCGGCCTTAAAAATCTACAGTATTGCAAAGAAAAAGCTATTTCTAAATAAAAAAGAGAATAAAATAAGATCAAATAAATGTAGAGAAATATTTCATCATCTCCAAAATACACAAATTATCTATAATAACTCAGAAAAAATAACAGAACTAATACTCAAAGTGAGAAAAAATTGAAATTGTATGATAAAGATGAGCCCGCATCGATAAAACTACAAAATGTAAAGAGATACGCTTAACAGCTCTAATAAAAAGCTCTTCAGCGTGAGCAAGTGCAAAGAGTTAATAAAAACGCATATGATTAATATGCAGACGTTCTAATGATGCAGGCTCTTAATGCAAAATTAGCTCTATTTAATGAATGATTTTTGTAGTTTTATATCATTATCTTCAGGCGTATTTCTGCCATAAATTTCCCCACATCGATGTTGGTTTTTCCTTACAGATTTACTTGAAATTAACTAATTTTTTAACCGCAATCTGTTCGATTCCTAAATCTACCCCTAGGACCTTCCTGCATTCTTCTCTACCTAAAAGAGGAATATTTATTTTAGCCTTGAAAACTTTATCAATATCAAGCAACTAAAGAGCGGCGTAGTTCGAAGTAGTTCCGATGACCATAAGCTTACATTAAGGATTTGTAGGTATTCTTTTGATAAGGGTCAGTAAAGATTGCATAAGCGTGTTATTGAAATCGGGACCAGTACGAACGTATTATATGAGCCTTTAGATGTTGTCTATAATGATTAAAGATTATTTAGCTTTGTACGCATCGTTGAATATCTTAGTCATGCTGTTGATTCTTCCATAAGTTTCAGAACCTATATACCTTTACGGTGCTATGATTTTTACATAAGAAAATTTTGAAGATTTAGCGAAATGGGAAGCAATAGATGATTTTCCTGTTCCCGGTGGTCCGAAAAGTAAAACAGAACTTAGCTGTTTTTGACTTTTAAGAGTAATCTAAGTCAATTTGTTGAGCATATTTATGATGAAGCTATAAGAAGAACCATAATCGATAAGCGGGTTTCTCAAGAAAACTTCGAAATTTTATTGATCTATTCCGAACCCAGGTATGACCTCTGTAATTGCTCTAACAAAATCTCTTTGCTAGATCACAGTTCCTGCCTTGATCTAAAGCTGTTTTGTAAAATCCATAATATCGTTGCCTTTGGTCATGGCCATCGAAGAAGCATTTTTGACTACGGCTTAGATCTATGCACCAGTATAATTTTTAGCTATTTTTGATAGCTATTCTACACTTACATTTTTGTGTAAAAGTTTCTATTCAAGAAGACGTTTTGTATGGATTCTGAAAATTTGAACTCTGCCCTATTCATCTGGTAAACCTATCTATATATGAACTTCTAATCTTCCTGGTCTTAGTACAGCTTCATCTATAAGATCTTTTCTGTTGGTCATTCCGATCACTATGATGTTGTTGAGCGCTTCAACTCCATCAAGATTGGTCAAAAGTTGATTCACAACCGCGTCTTTTGCGTCTATTTTACATAAATATTACTTGTGCCTGATCCATCACTTCCTCTTGCCCGGCATATTGCATCCATTTAGTCGAATACTATCACGTGAATAGGACTTTATTAACCAAACTTTTTTTAATCATCTCTAGCTGGCTGAAATAATTTTCTGATATTTTCTTAAGACTAGCCAACATATTTGCTGAAAACTTAAGGTCCGTTGACGATTTGTAAACTTTTAGCTTTCAAGGATTTCGCGAGTTGACGAGCAATAAGAGTTTTTCCTGTACCTGGAGGACCATAAAGTAGAATTCCTTTTACATGTTTTATGCCAAATTTATCAATAATTGTCTGGGGAAGTCTTCTAGAAGCAAAAGCTCTTCTAAATAAGTTTGTGAGCTGAGTATCAAGTCCTCCAATTCCAAGAGACTCCATTGAAAAATTAGCTTGGAAAATATTCTTTTTTACGTTTTTAGTTGATTTAAGTCTGATGTTTTGTCCGGAACTACTGAATGATTCTACGGCGGTTTCTGGACTGAGAAAAACAGAGTCTTCATTTCCCAAAATTTTGTCGATTGTTATTATCAAAGGTTGATTTCGATAATTGAGAACAAAAACTTGATCAACTGCAATATAAAAGCGATTAAATTAATTTTTAAACTGAGTCACAACTTATATGTCATCAAGCTCGACTCTTTCTTTAGGTGGAAGCAAAAACTAGATCTTTATAGTAATGCATGTAGCTGGCTTATCTTGAGATTTTCCATCATAGGCTTGAATAACTACTTCATCGATAAGACTCAATACTAAAAACTATCTAAATTTTTTATTCAAACCTATTTTTCCTTGAGGTATCTTATCAGAGAAAGATGTAGATAGAATATATCCTTTGAGTGTGATAAATTTTGTATGTTATGGTATTTTTCCTTGATTGCTGAGATAGACTCTATTGCTGTATGTCATTTCTTCACTAGTTACTGCGATAGGGGTCACTAAGTCTGTGTATTTTTTTGAGGATGGAGTTTCTGACATCTTGATTTAATTAAGATAGTAGATTATATAGATAGGAATCTCATATCATTTAATTACAAAATTTATTTTAAAGCACAAAATGAGTGTTTTAAGGTAGACTTAATCTATGCCTGATTTGTATTTCTAAAAACAAGCATTCTTCTCAAGACTTTGCGGACTTCATCTTCTCAACAATTTTCTCGGATAAGCTAAATTTACAAAGTAAAAACTAGATGAAATTTGCAACTAACTAGACTTTTAAGACAGCAAATGTTGCAATCCACACAAAAGTATTTTTGGAGGCTACTATTCACTTGATTTACTTATGATGGCCTTATCTAAATGTAACTTTGAGGTGACTTTTCATAAGCAAGACACAGTTTTTTCTAGCTGCGGCAACGATCTGGGTTATATAATCAATAGCAAAAATACAGGATTTTGTGGATGTTTGTATGAAGCTGTAGGTTGCGGTCGACATTGGACGCTTATCAAAAGAATAGAGGGAAATTTCTATTTGTTTGATTCACTTAAATAAGCGCCTTAGTTGATACTGACAAGAGAAATAGTATCTTATATGTAAAATTTACGATAAAACGATTCGACTATACTAAAAATCAATAGAAGTCTTATACACATGAATTAAAAGGAAACTTTTTACAAAATCAATAAAACATAGATCAATCATAATATTGGCTCAAATATTACATAGTGTTGAACTAATTGATAAATGTTTTTATTTCTACTCTATTTTCAGGATTATTTTAATAATATCATGCTTTTTTCTCAGTCTAAGCTTATCTAAGGATGACCCCTGAACAGTTCTAGCCTGCGAAAACGCCAAGGATCTACTTATTTGAAAACTATCTAACTATGATGGGCGTATGAGCTGACGAACGTTTTTTATTGCCCATCTGTCCATGCTAGTTATCTCCCCATTACATCACGTAGTTTATGTTGAGACGAGCGATGCAGTGACTTCGACCACAGGCCACTTGGTCTGCTTGAACTTGTTGCATTTTCTATCCTCTTTTCAAAACAAAATTAGAAAGAGCTTAGACTTTTGTTATGTCTCTTACGTGTCTGATCTCGCCTATACCGAGCTGACCTTTGAGATTAGAGCCTACTGAAAAAACTTCAAAAGATTGATTGAGTCTATTTTTTGCAAGAATGACAGTAAATTCTTCTCCAGCTTTTATATCAAGAATCTCACTGTTATCTAAATTTTTGCTGATTTTTAGAGGCTTGAAGGAAGCAAGAAGCGGCGTATTCATTTGTGAAAATTCATATTAGTGAGAAAGCTGCATGTTCGAGTTGCTTCCCCATCCGAAAAGACTACCTGAATCATCAAGGGCTAGACTGTGATTAGCTCCACAAGCTATCTTGACTATATTTTTTAAGAAAGGCTGAATATGAAACTAAATACAACTTTGATCGGATAGCTGACTCGATGTTCTTGAAATGGCGGAAAAGACGGTCGATTGATGTCATTAGTGCCACATTGACCATAGGTGTCATCTCCCATCGCAAGTACTTATCCATCTTTGCTAAGTGCCAGTATATGATCATCTATTTTACTATATACATACTGCCTGTGCATATTTGTTTTGCACCTTTAAGAGGTTCAACTGTACGTTATTTACCTATTTTGCAACCAACGACTACTCCGTTATTAAATTATTTTATGATTGGATACTGCACTACTTAATTTTTGTTAGTAAGTGTCCATAGATATCCTGTTGTGAATTTCACTTCTTTGATATTTTTGACCAGCAACTTAACATCTTTTCTTTCATAGTCTTAAGTCGAGTTAGTCTCAGGATTTGCATCTAGAATCTGATTTTTCCAAATCCATAAGGAACCGCTATCGTCGATACCAGCTTCAAAATACTATCCGAACTATATGCGAACAAGGTTTTTCGGTAGATTTTGTATTTTTTTTGGCGAAAAATTTGTGAATTGAAGGAGAGCGTCAGGTCGAGCTTGGTAGACTCCATTACCCCACATGAATACGCTAGTGTTTTTTTTGTTATCACAAAGGAAAGGGAGCGAACAAGCACTCGAGGCAAGTAGTGGCAGGTATCTGCAAAGAGAGCGTAAAAACATTAGAATTATAATTATCGTCAAAGATTCACCAAATTATTATTATATAGAATTTTTAACTAATTCTAGAAAAATATAAAGGACTATAAAGGATTAATCATTTGGTTAGTTGAAGTCTTGAATTAATCCATTTTACAGTAAGTTCATTAATTTAATGTATTTGTTTTTCATGCCAAACATCGTGCCACATATTTTCAAAAAAGTATATATCTTTGTCTTTCTCAGGAGTCGCTGATTTGCTGAAAAGATCGAAAGAGATTTCAGGGTTAATTATCTTATCTCTCCCACCGTGGACGATCATGAAAGGGCAGTCATATGACTTGAATGTCTCAGCGCTACCCTACATCATTTGAAAAAGCGTATTTATTGTTTGAAATTTAAGTCTACCCTTGTTGTACAGCTCGTCTTTTTAGCGGACTTATATCATCAAAGGATTGCTTCCGTTATTTTTTGGATCGCTACTGAATATTTTTGCTTGAGCTGGAATGAACATGTCAAGAAAGCTAAAAACGTTGTTAACTGTTCCGAGTCTAGAGCTAAATTTTATGCCACATGTAAGGGCTGGAGCGACTATGATGGCGCCTTCAAAGAGCTTACGGTGTTTGAGAGTCAAATGATATGCAGTCGCGCCTCCTAAGGATAATCCACAGGCGAAAAGAGGAACGTTTGGGTATTGTTTTTTGACTAATTAAATAAATTTCAAAGAGTCAGACATGTGAGATGGCCAGGACTATATAAAAGCTGATGAGCCTTAAGATTTGCCAAAACCGCGATAATCGAACCCTACAGTTGTGATTCCATGTTGAGCATAATAATGCGCAAGATGAGCAGCTGTATTTGTATGTGACCTTAGCCCATGGAACAGTGCAACGATAGCTTTGGGTGTTTTTCCTTTTGCATTGTGACGATATGTTTGCAATTTGTACATGAATTCTTAATTTTTACTATCGAAAACATTTAGAGCTACAAAGTTTTATTACTAGAAAGACATGCCTTCTCTTGGATTCGGGTATGATGGGCTCATTTGAGCTTAGTTTATAAGCTTCATTTTGGCTGCTTTGGAGAGATTGATGTATTGTGCATATTTTTGCAGTTTGGATAACATAACTAATTTTATAAAATCCATTTTAGATTAATTGCTTAGTCATAACTGCTATATCAAAAATCAATCAATTTGATATGAAATCTAATTTATTTGAGATGTAAAGATCATTAATTTTTCACCAGCAGAAGCCTCGACGTGGACTACCTTGATTTTTTAATTAAATTTTATCGTTTTGAGATTTAGAAGCTAGCTATATCTTAGTTTTGGATGCTTTCTATTAGTTTTCTATTATTTCGCTGAGAAAAAACATGAAACATTCTTTCACGTTTTAACCTGTTTTGGCTGAGGTCTAAAAAAAGTTCATATTGTGTTTTTATGCAAATTATTATGCTAATTTTCTTTATACTTTCCTTTTATCATTGAGATCAGATTTGGTTCCTAAATTGTAAAAAAATTACCTACAAGAATTTTAATCGTATTGGGTTGACCGCTTTATAAAAATTGCCGAATCCAGTTGCTTTAAATATCTTAGAAACTACGTTAATCTGTAATATCGTAAATAAAAAAGATGGCACGTGCTTCTGACTAGTATATCTTTTACATCTGAAAAATATTGGGGGAATTCTGCGATATCTTTAACTTCCATTCGATTACCAAATTTGCAATTTAATTTTTTTATTAAGATATTCAATTTTTTCGATCTTAAAGTCTACTCCAATAGTTTGCCCAAATCCTTAATTAAAACTATTTTATGTAAATCTGGTCATAAGACTGCTTCTTCCGCTATAAAGATTACCAAGCATTACATATTTAAACATATAATCGTAATCTTTTTTGCCTCCTTGCATCAAGCCTTTATAATGATCAAATTATCAGAATCTAAGGATATTTCAAGCCTATAATAATAAAAGATTGATTTAATAAAAAATATATCAATATCTTTTCGTTTTGTAGTGAAACATCGTCTTATTGTACATGTGCTTAAACAATATATTTCTTCTCTTTTACTACTATTCGTCTCTGTTTGGGTTTATTTATTTTTTGCCTAATTTTTTAGTGACCTAAGTTTGAAATTCATACTATGCCTAAGGTAGTGTCTGAGTCCAGTTTTGACTGGTTTCTGTGTATCTGCTTTAGATATCTTTATATGTTTTTATTTTGGCCTTTATGGAAAGACTGTTGGATAAGGTTCGGTCATAGTTAATGCTATAAAATTTGCAAATTTTAGGTTCGCTTCGAACTGTTTGTGGAGCTGGAGTACTTTTAGGAGTCTATGTTGACTTTCTGACTCTGGTGGAGCGAGGAGATATTATAGATATTGATGATTTTCGATTGAGTTTTAATTTTTTCCAAGAGCATTCTTTGATGGTAAGTTTCAATGGCGTAGTTGGATGTGTTTATGTAGTTCTCAAAGTTTGATCTAGCTTAAAAGGTGTATTAGACTGTCCAAAGATGATAGTTTGTGGTAAGTAATGAGTTTTTAATTCTTTCGCAGTTTGACTTCTTTAGTATATGGAAAGTTTAAGTGTAAGTGGAGCTTCTGGAGTGCAAGCATCAGATTGTTTTTTGAACTAAGAAGGATGCTAGTGATAAGTAGGATCCCAATACTTGTTAGTGAGTGTTGAAAAAGATTTCTTTTTAATCTTTTTAGGACTGTATTTAAACTTATATTTTAGTTCTCTATTTTTTTATTCTTGTATTCTGATCTATTCTTATTTCCATTTAGGAACTAAACCCTTGTGATGCATTTGATCAAGAATCCTTTCAAATTATTATTTTTCTTACTTTCTATAAATGTGTTTTTTTAACTAAATTTTATTATTATTTATGACACTAGCTTTATTGGGGTTTTCTTATTTGTCTGAACGATGGGTTAACTTTGTCTATTTCATAAATTTATTTATAATTTTTATGTTTTTTTTATAATTTTTCTATATCTAAGTTCTCAAATTTTTGCGTTTTTAGTAGAATTTTTTCAATATTTTTATGTCCTATGCAGAAAATATATTTTGAAGCAGCTATAAGGATAAAAATATATACTTATATGAGTAAGAAACGGATCTGACATTGAATTAGTATTTATCGAGCCACAATATTTCCTAGCCTACATATGTAAATGAAACTTATTAGAGTTTTAGCTATTTTTTGATTACATGAAAAACACCGTCGAAAAGTATAAAAATACCTTTTTTTACCTCTGAGTCAAGCAAAGTATGCTAAAGCGAACTACTTACCTACTAAATATTGACTTAATCTATGAGATGGGTCAAAGCTTTATTGGTTAAAATAATTTGATTCATCGGTAGTGTTTGAAATATTTTCGTCTTTTTTTCATAGTAAATTTAGTAGGTATTCATCTTAAACTACAAATAATTTTTTTATAGTACTATTAACGCTGATTTTTTAGACAGTTGAAGTTCGATGCATTTTGGACAAGCAGTTGGAATTTAAAAGTACATACCTTTTCGATAGATTTCATCGTTCATTTATATTTGTCCGTACGCTACGATAACTATTACCGATGAGCTGATAACAAAGCGTTCTTGAATTGCTTATTAAGCACTTTGATAAAATTAGACCTGGCTCACAAGCTGACTATTAAAATGATTACTGTATTTTTTTAGAACTAGTTTAGTTCCAGAATATGAGTATAATTCGAGCGAAGGACACTGAAGTACTCCGAGTTCCAAATATACTTAAAAAAACTATTGATAGATACTTAAGGACTGTTGTTTTCGAACTATTCGGGTTCCTTCATATGCTTTTTATAAATATATTGATTATTATCAGACTAAAAGTAATTATTATGTAGAGTCCTTACGATATAAAGGTTTATTATTGAAAAGAAATCAATTTTTAACGATTCTGTAAAAAAAGTATATAAATATTTTTTTAGATTTTTAAAAAATCTATTTAAATCATATTTCTAACCTTTATATTTTATAAGATATTGACTTAAACCGAAAAAAATATGTGAATTTTAAGTGTTCTGTACTTTTATCCAAATTTGTATCGCAATAAATTTATACAATCATAGCAAATGCATCAGCGCAGCATTTAAACAAATCAATCTCACCTTCATGAATCCTAGCGTTCTTTATCTCACGTCTAAGCCCACCTTTTTTCTAAAAGTAAAAGGTTCCCTTCTCGAAATCCTTAGTATGACATATTCAAGCTAGATGCCCCTAAGTCTCCTACGCCTATGATTCACTGCTGAGTGCCAGAAAGACCTACATAGGCTTTGGAAACAAGTCAGATTTCACTAAAGATAAAGCTCGAACTCCTTCTCCTAATAAATATGAAAATATGAAGGCTTTTGGAAAACAAACTATTGGCAAAACTTTCGGCAACTGTAGAGAAAAATCACCAGATAGATCGTATCTTATTCCACAGATACACGGGCACCCGGGAGTTGGACAGGTATATTTAGAGTTAGATAGTACGTAACTAATGTGCACGAGAGAGGAGATTAATCTTTTTATTAAGGAAAATAGTCTCAAACAATTGTGAGCAATCATCATGACAAGGATACTTTGAGGTCAACTGGCAAATATTTTTTGAGTTCATATCGTGATATTCTTTTTGGAAAAATAGACCCGAACGCTGAAAGATTCCCTAAAATAAAGCCTTCTCCAGGACCTTATGAATACAGCATGTCTGATGCTCGAGATCATGAGTTATACCTGCTTTCAGGTTATCGAAGCAAAGGAGCCAGAAGGTTTGACAAGGAAAGCAAGTTTACGCACAATTATTGGAAGACGAGTGACACTCCCGGACCTGGACAGTACGAATCATCAAATATAACGAAGAAGAGAAAGAATCAGAGCGCCATCAAACACTGATTCTAATAATAAGAATTTAAGCTAAAATAAAGCTAAAATGGGAAGTTTTTATTGCAAAAAATTTCATTTTACAGCTAGAAATTATCAATTTTCTTTCTTTTATGTGACAAAGAAAGAGCTTTGTAAAGGAGTCGCGTTTACTTATTGTCCCGTCTCATAAGTAATCTAATTCAAAAGTTTCTTAATAACAAAAAAAGTACATCGAAACATCCTATCTGTTTGAGCTAATTTCCGACTTTTTTAAAGTAATTTTGTTTGGCAATCATGCCTTGCATCTCTTCTATTTGTTTTTTCTTAGCTATCAGATTCGTCTTATCTCCTCTTATACGTGTATAAGATTCTCTGGCTTTTTAATACATACTTTCTCTGTTTCTCTTTAGATTATCTCTTATTTGCTACATAGACACATGGATACTGCTTTTGCTTATTTATTTTTTGAGTATACGAAACTATTTTGTTAAGCTTGTTCATTTTTGAGCAGTAAAGATCGAATCTAAGCGTTAAGTTTCATAGTCTTAGCCCTTTACTTTAGTTGATTATGATCTTGTTCTTAGTTCTTTTGTTTTTATTATAAAAGCTTTTGTTATAGCAGTTTTAGTTTACGGTTTTAGTAGAGGTTGATAAACTGCACTTTTTTCTTTTGACTGTTCCTGTATTGCCTATCGATATATTTTTTGCTTTAGTTAAACTTTGACAAAGTACTTCTGTACTAATTTTCTAGTCTTTTTAGTTATTCTTTGTAAACTCTGACACGGATGGAAGCGTCAAGCTAGGGGTCGATAGGGAAAGAGGGTCTTATTTGGGTTTTGTTTCTTGAGATGTAGGAAGTTTTGGGTCGTGATTGTTTTGCTTGTGTGTAGAAAGTTGGGTCTTCGTTCTTCGAGGATTACATTTAGTGATATTTTTATTTTA
>Ga0169931_10004197_pt1 | contig 22490 bp, 9 predicted proteins | sample Kivu_15m_20L_FD_129675 | JGI IMG/M metagenome (GOLD analysis project Ga0169931, IMG submission 129675) | Freshwater microbial communities from Lake Kivu, Western Province, Rwanda to study Microbial Dark Matter (Phase II) - Kivu_15m_20L... | ecosystem: Environmental > Aquatic > Freshwater > Lake ...
ATTAACTTTTGTGATATGTTTAAGGAGATACGATTATAGTAAATATATGAATAGTGGAAAATATAGATTTATTTATAGTTTTATAACAACAACTATGAACCGTCGCAGGCTTTTGAAAATCAGTATGTTCCTTTTTAATCAGAATAATACGCCGAATGTATTAGAATAAAACGTCTACTACTTACTTTGCATCAACGATAAGATATGCAAACTCTTAATCCGCTTAGCGATGCATCATTTTCTCGTAACAAAACATTAGAAATAACAAAAAATATATAAAATTTTTAATAAAACGATGATAAAATGCTGTAAAAAAATGAAGATTCCGAAGAAGATGATGACTAAGTATAGGATTTTACTTTAGCAAATTTCTTAAACAGTTTGTCACCTGAATAGAGGTAGAACTTTAGAAGCGATAACCCAGAGCTTTCGCCGCTTATGTTTATGACTCGAAAAGAAAAGAAAAAATACTTTGAAACTCTAAATTCTTCTTTCAAAAAAGATCTATAAAAAGCGCCCAAAAGGACCTCCAAAAACAAGCATATAATCAAGTTCAAAAATGACTTCAGTGTAAAACCATTCAACATGATGCAGAAAGTGGTTGCGTTAGGAAGAACGAAAGAAGTCACTTAAACGTATCACAAAGACGTTCATTTTAGCTGATTTGTTATCAATTCTCATTTCTATCACTAATACTGAAAATAAAACATTTAATTACTCTTAACTATTGTGCTTAATTTTCAAAAAAAAAAATGATGCTAATCAAGCAAATCAAAATTAATTTAGCATATTATCTCTTGACTTTTAAGATTCGCTGCCAAACTTTTTTTGTGTTTTTAAAAATTTAGAAAACAAAATTTTCTTAAGAAAAAAATGGAAGACTCCTGATATATTTACCTCTAGATTAAAAAAGTTAAATTTTTTAAGTAATTTGAAAGTGAGTAATAAACAAAACAAACTCACTAATCAAGCTTTAACTTAGTAATTTCTATATTTTTCCATTTTCTTCTTCAGCTCACCGAAGGCATTGTCAATCGAATCCTTGGTCTTAGCTCCAGTAAAGACAACTTTTCCTGAAGCGAAAATCAAGGCAGAGCGCACGCTCTCCAAAGATTTGTACACCACCCCAGGGAAGTTGTCATTGCGAATACAATTTTTTTATTCGCAGAGTCGAGCCACATTGATCTTGAAGCCAATATCAGCGTTGGCTACTATGTTGGTGACCCTGAAATCAGCCATTTTGAGCTTTTGATTGACTGCTTTCTGAATATCCTTGATGGCCTTTTTGGCTGCCTGCTAAGCATCTTGTTCAGACTCTGACCCTATGATGATCATTCGACCTGATTTGAACACTAGAATGGTGCTTTTGGGCTTTGTTTTGCGCATAATAACTGCAGGAAATCTTTTTTTGTTGTAGCGGCATCCTTCGACTTTTTAAGCGATCAGCTTAAGATCTAAATCGCTCTAAGCATTCATCATAGCGAAGGACACGACATTCTGAACCAAAGGCAAGTTATGAGTCTCCATAGCTTCACTAAAGTAGTAAAAATAGTCACTTACTTAAAGTTAAATTCCATTTTGATTAAATATATAAGATGGGCTTATCTTTTATGGGACCCGAAAAAATGTATTCGCTTTATTTAATCTAGACCTTTTACCACTTTCTTTTCTACCCTGTTTCAGTACAAACTTAGAATGGTTTGCTAGCGCCACTCTTAACTTAGGGCGAAAAGACTAACTGAAAAGCTGACAATTAATGCGAATAAGTTTTTATATGCCCTTTTTATGTACTTTGGCGCAGTTTTGAGTGTATTTTACTGCGTGATTTGATATGAAGGCCCTTAATGACAACTTTTAAAGGCTTTTCAATGCCAAGAGAGACAAATTGCCTGGACTATTTCCTGCATTTATTTATTTGTATTATTCAAAAGAGAGATGTTTCCCGACAGCAGCAAACAGTGATTAGAGCACACCGAGATAAGACGCTTTATATTTATTTCATTTTATTTTGCTTAATCTTAGCTTTTAAGGCATTTTAGCACCGAATGATCTGCTCCCTAACTCAAGGCGACATGCTTTCTATCAGTCTTTTTTCTCCTCATTCCTAGCAACTTTAATCATATATTTAAACTTGTGAACGAATATGTGAAGCGATGCATCAGAATCAGTTTAAGCACTGTTAAGATACGAGTAGTCCGAATGCCATCAACAGAGTTTTTCAAAATGAAAAATTAAAACTTGAGGCTCAATACCAAGTTTGAGGTATTTCTGAAGTCTCAGTGTACGCCTAATACTGACCAGACAGTTATAGTTCAGTTTCCTTTTGTACTTTCCTTTATTTTTTATATGATTAATTATCGAAAGACGGAGGATTTTGAGGCTGCTAAGCAGTTGAAAGTACCCTGAATGCCCTTTTTTAGGTCAAGTGATGCTTGGTGTTTATTTAAATATACTTGAATTCTTTACGGATAATTGAGATTTGTATCCAATTGCATATAGCATGCGAACACAGTGCAAATAAAACTGTACTAGCAAATACACCACATGAATCAGGCATACCTGTTTTAAGTGTGGCATTCGAAACTGAGATGAGAGCTTGTTTTTCCTTGTATAAACGTTGAGTTAGTAGGTCATTTAAAGAAAGTAATATTACCAGCTATCTCTCTGATTTAATCTTTGTTCTCGCTAATAAATAGATTTCAACCCTGAATCGCTCTTCTGGCGCTGAACATCTCAATATGAACACATAATAACTATCTATTAATCAATAGGGCTGGCTGTTTTGTTTGGATTTTTGTTTTACTGGTTCTGTGGCAAAAAACAGCGCTTCCTAAGAATTATTCTTCTTATTTTTCGTCGATTGCATGCTTTCTAGAGATGGAAAGATCCTTTTGTTCCTGCTATCCTTCTTGGCCATCAGTAAAGGATTATTTTTGGATGTGATTCTGTTTCGCATAATCTAGTGAGGCTTGTAGTGGCTGACCAAACTATTCTTGCTTTTGACCTTTTCCTGAGTTGCGCTGCGTATTACTGAATGATTTGGACTGACAGTGCTCACTTTACTTTTGTTCAAACTGAGGTATTGTTCAGACCTGAATGGACTGATTAGTACTTAAGGGAAACCCTGCTGTTGTTAGTAGTGTATTTTGTGATGCGATCCTTGATTCTTTGCGTTTTGGCGTACTCCTGGACCATTTTATCATGGTTCAGGCTTGAAGAAATCGACTTTATTTTTTGAAAAATCCTGTTATTTTAGCGAATATTTGCATCCTATTTTTGTTTGCTAGGTGATGGTACTATTGCTGAGGAGGAAAAGACTGAGTGACGGGCAAAAGGTTTGGTATGCTATAGCTTTTGCAAGAATTTCAGGTTAGACTGATTAATGTCATGATTGCGTTCATTGAACTTGTAAGCAAAAGAACGACTTTTACTGTTACGGATGTTCTGTAAGTGTTGAGTACGGTATTGATCTTGCACAAGTTGCTGTTTGCGATCTTCACGGATTTTTTAAAGCTTTTGAACGTGATTTAGGTAAGTCCTGAGTAAGCAAACGTATACACTTTACGATTGAAGAGCTAAGAGATGTCTGGAGTGCGCATAAGGGCTGGTTTCATGGTGTCTATAGTTTAATTATATTGTAATCATAGTTAAGTTACAAACAAAAAGCTTTTTAAATCAAAAAAATTAATATATGAAGAAATGTTTGCCTATTTTAAATGATATCTTGACTTCTTAATACTCATTTGATTAGATGTAAAGAATCGGCTTAATTTTGAATTTAGATTAAGTTTAATTATTAATTAATCGTGATGAAGACAGGTTTAGGAGATGTGCTGCACCAGTAATAAATACGAGAGCTTATAAGTCGACTTCGTCAGATAGAAATAGCTGACTACGGCAGTCGCGTTTGGCTGGCCCAAGACTAGAGTTTGCAGAGACTCAACATGCAGTTACATATCAGCGCACTCATGAAAAACGATTAATACATACTATAGTAGTGTGTCACACAATAAAAACTTAAACTGCTCATCTACGATCTGATACTTACTGCTACTTGGAAAGAAAAAGTGTTACCTCTGGTTATCGAAATGGTCACACCAACATAACTCAACTCAATGAAACTTTATCTGGCTCTTTACCACTAATCTGTAATGTGTAACATTCTTTAAACAGTTATGTTCTACCGCACAGCTATCGACTAAAGCGGTGATTATTTGATTGAACTCATCGACTATTGTTACAAAAAAATATCAAAACAGGTGGCAGCCTGCGTTAAGCGCAGAATGTAAAAAAGAAAATAAGGAAACGTATAGCCTCCGACACCATAGTAAGCCAAAAAGAAAAAAATTGATAAAGTATTATCAAGAAATCCACGCGAATAACTAAAAAATCAAATGGAAGATATTTAATTTAAGATATTCATCATGAGCATCTCTATGCTGCGTTATGTGACCGATTACATCAAACATTTGTAAATTGGTATTTTACATCATCTTCTTGTTGAATGTAACATTTACGCCTTGCTGGTTCCCTTAGTCGAGGAAAGACCCTGGCTCAGATAAGATGAAAAGGGACAGAGAGAAATTTTCGAAGATGGCAAATGGGCTTTGGTCGAAAAACATAATTATGGAAAGCTACCCAAAACTGAGGCTCAAGTATGGATCGCAATATACAACTTATTCATGGATCCATAGTGTCGCAAAAAATATTAGATCAACGATTAACGAAAAAACACGCTTTTAAAGGTAAATTTATCAATATTTAGCTTAGAAAATATATGAATGAAGTGCTCTTAGATCAGATTCCAACACTTTCTCATATGTTAAGATCACTCGAGGAACTTTCGATCATGAATGTTCCGACACATCTCTCTAGCAATCCTTTTGTGGTCCAGCAAATGCCGATCATAGCATCGCAAGTTTGCTATCAGCAGGACTGGAAATAGATAGCCAAACAGCATGCTTAAAGACTTAAGCAGAGTATGGATCAAAGTGAAAGAGATCACATGCTCAAGTTAGCAGATCTCTACAGTAACAATGACGTCTAAGGCCTCACAGACGGCTTTAAGTGTGCAAAATGTCAAAAACCAGCCTTTAAGCGCTGTTCAAAGTGTAAATGCATATGGTACTGCTCCAAGGAGTGCCAGGTGGCTCACTGGCCATAAATTAAAGATTTTTGCATCAAGAAAGCTAAGTAACTGAAGGAAGCCGAAGAACAAAGAAAAGGCAAACAGGACATCATTATACCTAAAAAACCGACGATTGACTAATTAGATTGATAGAGTGTTATGACAGAATCTTTCTATAGTTTTGTTTATTTAAATTTAAGAACGAATGTCAAGAGATAAATCAAGATTTTTTTAAACTGATGGCTTCGAGCTCATCAGCAGCGTGCTTGCTTGCCAAAGTTGAAGGATATTTCTTGGTTGCTTAGGGAGTTCTGAATTTACCCATAGGCTACAGTAAGACATCACCTCTTAAGTGTGAAAAAAGTGTAGAAGACACTCTCCAAGGAATTTTTCCATTTTTTACTGCTTAATTCTTTCTTTTTTCAGCTTCTTCAGTATATATGACTTCGTGGAATCCACATGTGATGTAGCCTCCAGTGATCCACTCAAACTGTTTGCCAGATTGAAGCAAAAGATGTCCTTCTGGAACGGCTACTGTGAATTTTTAACCGTTTCTTAACCAAGCAAACAGCCCTGGATATCTTGATTTTCCATGAATGGTGAGAAAATTAAAGTCATAGTGAAATCCAGCGAACACGGTGCCTACATTATATCTGGTCAGATCGCTACCTGTAGGAGCCAATTTATGTGGACCTCTTTTCATCATCTCAGTGAAAATATTTCTGTCGAATCCCATACCTATTGCTGCCATTTCTGCAACTGTATAGCAGCCATTCATCATATGCTCACCCCAACCTTAGCATGTTTCTTTCCAGTTCTCAAAATCCTTAGGAACTTGATTTTAAGGTTAGCTTTATTGAACTTCTCCTATATTCCAAAAATAACGCCATTTTGCATCAAAAGGTGGAGGATTAGGAGTCACTGCACGATTCGTGCTAGTAAAAGCATCAATTATTTACTGATGAACTCGTGCCTTTTAGGCGAACTCAGGGGTAGCTCCTACTTGATAGTGATACTCAGGAAACACATCAGGCACAGGTCTATTAGCATAAAACTATTGCGATCTTTTGTGGAAGAATTTCTCGAACATATCAAGGAAATTATTGCTTTGCTGTGCGTTGACTCTAGGATCCTTAATGATCAGACATCCATAAGTACGCAAGGCTTAAGCTACAGCCTTACAATCTTTCGTATAATCTCCCGATTCAGTAAGAAAGTTTTTGACATCGATAATGGGGATAGAGTGTGCTGTACTGAAACGAGATCTGAGTCTATGCAGTGCCAACATTAAACAATAAATATTAATATCAACTTATTGATTGATGTGTAAAATAGGTGCTGTTATATTGTAGGATAATAATTCAAATGATCCTCGAGAATTAAAACAACAACGTCGAACAACAAATCAACTCTCGCGACGGTCCTACGAATTTTAGATCATGTACAGACTTTGCTTGTTGCGTCATATATCTTCTTTTAATCGCAGCAGTCATATTCTTCGCGTTCTTTGCAGGAAATGGCGCAAAACTGACTCCAGTCTAAATCTAGCAATAGCTAAGAGATTTAGATGGCTCTGATCCTCTCCTTTCGATAACTGCGTCTCTACAGTATATTCTTTTCAGTATGGCAGTCGCTCTTGCCATCAGTCTGCTCCTGACCATCATCAGTTTCCTCATACCCGCACTAGTAGTATACATTATAGTTCCACTGCTACTACTAGTCATGCTTATACTAGGAGCAGCCTTTCTCTATCGTTACTTCGGTCAGGCTCTTCCTTTTATCAGCAACGTCACTCAATAATCTATTGCAGCTTCTCACTCGACTATGAGTTTAATCATAGGCATAGCCTTCATAATCGGATTTATAGCAGCCCTAATAGTGATCGTGGTAAAGAAAAATCGGCTATCGTATGTTGTAGTCTGCTTAAAAATAGCGAAATTCTGTTTTTGGTAAAACACTTATCTCATACTAATTTCGATATGTCTTTCAGTAGTGAGTGTGGCGGCTCTTTTCGTAAACATCAGGTGTCTTTAAGTAGCAGCACTTCAGAGAGATAACAAGGATATATTAAATAAGTGGATTTTTGGTGCAATAGTCTTAGTTTAAATGCTCTGGACTCATGGATATCTTCAAGCATATTCAGACTTCCTCTTTGAATCGATCGCTATACACTGGTACTTCGGTGGAAAAAAGTATGGCCGAAGCTATTCTTGCTGCAGCAACTGTTTATGTGAAAGTATTAGTCTATCTTTCAGGCACATTGGAACCATATCCTTCGGTTGGATTTTAGCGTACATTCCAGAGTCTCTCAACATTTTCTTCCATCGCTGCCAATAAACTTGTGAAAGTTTCTACAGTGCTTGTTGCTGTATCCATAAATGCCTTTGTGAAAACTTAAGCAAATATTGCTACATAGGTACTATCATGTACTCACAGCCTTTCTGCCCAGCAAGCAAAGAAGTCAGAGAAATCAGGATGCTAGCCAAGCAGGCCTACCCTTAGCTTTACATGGTTGGCAATTTTTACATTACTCTTGTGAAAATTTTTATCATTTTTTTCAGTGTAATTGGCTGCTATTTTTTCATGGCCGAAAAAGGTGATAGATATGTAAACATTTTGAACATGCTAACTCCTTTGATCGTACTATTCTTGCTATTTAGGTGACTTTGCTGGGCAGCACGGAAATAGCGACCCATTTTTTGAACGCTACAGGCCTTATAGGTGACACCATATACCTCACTTACACGCTTGATTAAAGGTGTGAAAGAGACAATTTCGGAAATCTAGATGCCTAGCACTGCCCTCAGGGCATAAACGTAATGATCAAAGAAGCAATGCAGGGCAGATATTAATTTTCTGATTGAATAGTTTGATATATCAAAAATACTTAGATATCAAATAATATAATTGAATTTAATAAATTTTATAGGCTTAATCAACAAAATAGTATAAAAGATATCATTAAAGATCACCTTCTAGACACCATATTCAAAAATCTTTCTTTTAGTTTGATTAAAGTATCTTCATCATCTTTTCCTTATATGTTTTTAACTTTGTCTAGCTACATATATTCGCACTAGTCATTTCTCAAACTTTCACTACTGATGTATTCCGTGGCAAAGGCATCTACTCGAACAGTGCTCTATATTCCTAGGTCGCAATTAGCTGGTGTCTATAAAAATAAAACATAACTTCCATGCAACTTGAATTCAAAATAAATATTGCTATTAAAGTTTGCTTTCTATTTGATTTTTCCCATCAGTTTTAGCACTTTTGAGTCAAGCTCTTTGTATAGAAACAGACTTGCTGGACGATTCAAAGGGTAGAATACGGTGAGTGAGCCCTGAGCTGGCACTTAGCTTTTTATTCTTAGAACAGCAATATGATCCTCTCGAGACTATATAGTTTTAGTAATCCAAAAGTGAGACTTTCTGGTGCCTATGAACAAAAAATAATCAAAAACATCGTTGAATTTATCTTATTTAACCCAGTATACATCTTGACTTGTCTTAAGCTGTAATATTTTTTGACCCTGTTTGCTTTTTTATATTTTGGTAAGCTCAAACATTCGTTTACCCCAACAGCTACCTTCCCTGGTCACCACCTTCATTACATGACCCTTTTTTAAACTATATTAAAGTTCGTCTAAAACTCCTTTTTTGTTGCCTTTTATAGTCATGATGCGAACACCTGATAAAAGTCTTAAAGCAGATTCTAAAGTGGATTAAATATTTAACTGCTAGATAGCCATATTTACACATTTTATCAAAAATTCCCTAAAATCTGTCGTAGACGGTTGCTTGAAAAGATGCCATCGACCATGACAATACAACCAAGCTCCGTTATGACCCTCAGAATCTAGGTAAGGCTCAATTATTCTCTGGATAATCCATGGATCTATAGATAGAAGAATCTAAACTGCTTGACTCGGTCCATCCAGAGAGGAAGCTGAAGGATTTTAGATAATTTTATAGTTGATAAAATTACTCACTTTCAGCTTACTTTTTTGAGATGATAGATAATATTTTTAGATAGTTTTTTGATCAATAAAGTTCAGAATAGGAGCTCTTTTATAATTGTTATAGTCTCGGTCTATTGTCTCATACTTAGTCACATTCATGCTATGATTTATAGTTTAGCTGATAAGAACCAAATCCTTATTTTATAATAATTCTGATTTTTTAAACTCTGAAACTTATCCTTTCATAATATCTTGATCAGCTTACTTTTCTTTTTAATTTTTCGATTTATCTTTAAGAAATGATTTACGTAATTTTTCTTCCATCAAAGTTTATTATTTTTTTGCTTGATTTTCTAGTTCTAAAAGTTACTATTTCTAAAACTGGCAACCTAAACGATCATTCATTAATGGATTTTATAGTTAATTATGTACAGAAGAGAAACTATTTTTATGCATTTATTAGGGATCTTTATTGATAAAACTTATCCGAGAAAGTTACTTATTGTTTTCTGCCATTAATTTTGCCTACTCATCTGAAACTAAACTTTATTAATCAGCCTTTTATTACTTAAAACCTTAATTTAGTTTCTAATCTACAATTAACATTTAATCATTTTCTTAGTTTTTTTACTCAGAAGTAAGATTACTTTGCTATTATGATTTTTCTTCAATACTAGAATCAACTTTTTTAGAATCAACTTTTTTAGAATCATTTTTCTTTTGTTTCGATATTTTCAATGCAGATATTGATTATTTTCTTTTAGCTTTTAAAGGCTTTTTGACTGAATTAAGGCCAAATTTATCCTATTATTAAGCGTCTAAGTCAATTACATTAGGACTATTTGAACGTTTTGAATGCTTACCCTACTTAGATGGATTAGAATTACGCTTAGTTGCTTACAATTTGCTTTTCTTTTGTTTTTATTATAGCTATTTGTGTTATTTATGCTCTTTTTGCAACTTTTAACCTTCATCTTATTTCCAATTTTTGAACTTACGTTAACGCATCTTTGATTGTCTAGGAACTGTAGGCACTAATTTTTGATTTTTATAGTTAGACAAAGACTTACGATTTACTAAGGAATTCGAGCTATTCATACTTTTTCTTTTCTACAAACTTGATCTTGGATTTAATGGTGAACCAGCGAATTCAGCTTCTTATAAAATATTTTAATGCTCGTCTCCAGTACTTTTTCTGATTTTATCTATATTTGAAGGCGATTGATGATCTTTTGTCGATCTATTAGTCATGGATGTTCTTTGAAGTGTTCTGATATCTTGAACTTTAATACCTTTAATAGTGTGATCAGCATTTTCATCAACTGTTGAAGCTTTTTCTTTGTTACTTTTATCCTATTCTTTTAATCGATCTTTTTTATGTAATTTTGATTATCTTTTACTATTTGAAGTCTTAGGACTCACTTACTTTTTTATCGATATCTTTTGTGATCTTTGACTTGGAGATTCTTTTTTATACTATTTCTCATATTTTTAATAGTTTTAATGTTATTTAGAAAGCTATTTTGTTTTAAAATGATTTAAAGGGTCATTCATTTAAGTTTCTTCTTCAGATTATTAAATAACTTTGTTAGGTTTCACATTGTTCTTTATTTTAGGTTCTTTATTAGTATTTTGATTATTTTCTACATTTTTCGAAAATCTCGAACGAGGAACTACTTAAGATTGCCGATTTACTAATTGAGTGCCACGCTAAATTTTCTTTGATGACTAATTAGTTATCAAAGTATTCTTTTTTTAAATTTCACTAGATACTTAATTTTTTGTTTTTCCTATTTAACTTTAATCTCCATTTTTGTCAGTTTTTTTATTGATTCGCTATCTTATTCTTGGTTATTTACTATGAGAAGTATTCTTTAACCTATTTTTATTAGCTTTGTTATCATTATATTTAGCTAGATTAGGCTTTTAGAATAGTTTGACCTACTACTTATTGTTAAATATTTTTTCATCTTTGACCTGAAAAGGTATGACTTAGGTGTTTCGATTATTATAGGCTTTGAAATGTCCTTTTTTAAAAGACTCCGGCTCATTTTTTCTTAAAGACAGTTCTATATCTCTAAGTTGCTGGTCTTAAATCAATTTTTTAGAGGATATACGGGTCATATTGCCAGGTGCTATATTTGCTGCTGAATCAAATTTTTCTATCAACTATTTTTTCTACACTCTTGACTTATTTGAATTTTCCATTTTTGAGCTTTTAAAATCAGCATTTTGAGATGGCTAAAAAGTATCTATGAATAGACCTTCTTTTTAAATTTCTAAGTTAGATGAAACTTAAGATTATATTTAATTATCTTGCTAACTGTTATTCTGCTATTTTTTGTTTCTCTACTTTATAACAAGTCCTGAATCTCTTTTTTTATTGTTATTTGACCATTTTCGTTTTTGAATGCTTTTGTTTTAGTGTTTATTTGCTGCTATATGACTACTCGGCGCAACTGTAAGTGGTAAAATCTAATATTTTTATTTTTTAGGCGTAGTGAACTAATTTCTACTAACATGTGAAAAAGGTATCATATTGATTTGACTATTCGCATGTCTTTTTTGAAAAAGTTGACTGCTTCTGATTTGTCTTTAGTAAGGGTTCTGTTTCATCCCGAGCTCATCTATTCTTTAAATAACCACTTAATCTTGATTCTATTTCTAAACTTACATTCTGTTTTAGAAAACTGGTCTTATTTACATGCTAGCTTTAGGACCTTTGGACGAAATATTAGGATATCTGCTTATTTTGGCTCCAGACATGTAAGTGTTCTTAATCGTTTATGCATTTGCTTTTTGGGCAAACTTGGAATTAGCTAGCAAACTATGTCCTGATATTTTATTGTTGTTAGTTGAGTAATGAGTTGATGATTTTGGCTGATTTGGTCTTGAGTTAAAGTTCATGCCGATCAAAATATTATGCGTAAAATTATGATTCGTACTTTTTTAGAAATTGTAGCTTATGACGTACTTGTCGTTAGCTTAGGGTTTTTTTGGCGATTTTTCTTATAAGAATACAGAACTGATAGGTTTTGCGTCCTATGCCTGCAAATTATTAGGACTTTCCATCGATTCTAAAAATATATAGAAAAAATAATAGTATAAACAATCATACCATATCTGAAAAAAAATCAAAATTCTGAATCTAATTGTAAAATTTTAGTGATTAATATATTTTAAAAGATAATAAAAAATAAAGAAAAATTACATGATAAATAGACAAAATGTTATAAAATATAATCTTTATGTGAATTCATAAAGCTATTGAAGAATAATACTGAATTGAATCAGTTTTAAGTTTATGCAGTTGGCACTTTTCTGAGAGTTTCTTATCTTTTCTTGCTCAATATGCCAAACCAGGGGTGTTTTAGAGCATCTTTTAAGCCGATTCTTTCCTTAGGGTTATTTTTTATCAGCTTGTCGATTAGATCTTTGGCTTGAGCAGATATCTCTATCTACTCTGGAAAAATATACTCTCCTTTTTTAGTATTTTACAGGATATCAGCCATTTAATGATCGTTAAATGGCAGCATACTTGTGAGCCTGAATCAGCAACAATTTACATGAAAAAGAGAATGATTCCGACTGCAAAGTTATCTATTTTAAAGTCGATTGGTTAATTTTTAAGAATTTCAGGCGCTATATAGTTTGGTGTACCACAAAGTCGAGCTAAATAAGCCTAACTTACCTTAGCTGCCTCCTTAGTTGAGCTTAGAGAGATAGTTGCTGAAACCAAAATCAATCAGTTTCACATAAAGTATTTGACCCTCTTCATCTACTACGACCTAAATGGTTTGCTATTTACCTATATTATCAAAATTTTACCATTATGTTTTAAGGTTTTAGATCTCTATGAACGATTTCCATGCTGTGAAGATAGCAAAGTCCCACTACCAACTGTTGAGTGATCTTAGCTGCATCGTATTCTTGTAAATATTTGCGTTACTTTGTGAAATCAAAAAGATCCTTGCCTTCGACCAGCTCTGTTATGATATAGAGATGAGTGCGCGTCTGAATGCATTCCTTGAACTCTAGAAGCAGAGGATGCTACACAATTTGCATGATGCTGCTCTCATGACTGAATCGATCAATAAGTACGCAATAAGTTATCGAGCTTCATTATCAAGCAATAAAGTTATTATTTATTTTATGGCATAATTTTTTTTCTACTACATATGCTCCCCCTTGTATACAACAGAGAACTTCCCTGTTCCTATTTTTTAACCTATCTTATATCGTTTTCGAATAGAATCACCTTTAAAATACTTAAGTAATTCCATCCACTAAAGCTGCTGAGTCTAGTTCTTAAAAAATAATTTGTGATTTCCATACTTGCCATCTCTGTGAGTGACTTCGATTCCAGGCCCATGGTCTTTATCCGTACACTGCTTGACTGTTAGCCCATCTAAGCAAACTACTTTGAAAGGCTTATAAAGCTTCTTTTAAGGACATAACACTAGTATATTGTGGAAAAGAAACATCTGGAAAAATATATACTGATTTTCATGCCAAATCTTTACTATGTCTATTTTATCGCTAGAAGCAGTCAGATAACGAGATTGCTTAGTTTTTTGGTCTTGCTACCATATTTCACTATGAAAACCTGAATAATAATTCTGGTAAAGAGCAGGATGGGCGCTTATCCAGTCATAAAACTGATCACTGTTGAATCTATATAAAAAATTGCTTACTTTCCTGTCTTGGGGTCGATATTGACCTCTTCAAAGACACTGTAAGCGAATTTTTTGACAACCTGCTGAATGTTAATCGTTTTAATATCAAGAACCTTTTACCCAGAATTTAAATGTAAAACTGTTTTATTGACTTCACGTTTCTTAGACATTTAATTGATGATTTCGCGTCCTATCAAGCTTACCAGTTCATGTTACTCTTTTTTACCTTGTTGCCTCTTAAGGGGTTCCCTTTATTTTTTAGACAGCTGCTGGCCAGCCAAAGACATTTGATGCCTGAGTATTTGTGTGCTGTTCATGCGTATAGCAGCGCCTCCTCCACTTTAAAATTTCTAACCACTCACCTAAGCATTAGCCAAACGTTTGCTCAGTTAATACTAGATAAAAGCTTTGTCGTTAAGAATCTCCTTCAGATCTTATTTAGGATAGTTGTAGAGCTTAATACACACATAATTACCATGATCAAAAACTGACTAAAATCGACTCCAGTCTGACCTTGCGAAAAAAATTTAAATAGCATCATGATCTTCTATCTTTCAGTTGCTTTAAATATTTTTCCTAATTTATCAAAATTTTACCAATACCAATGACGAACTATTATTCAGTTAGCTAGTTGGTGTAAGTAAATGCAAACTATTTGAAAAGACGATTTCCCCAAAATCCATTTTTGTGGAAAAAGAGCAGAAAATCTTCGATGTTGACTAAAAGATTAGCTGATCGTGATGCTAAATCTTGATAAATAAGTCGCAGGATATCTACTTCTGACTAAGAAACTGCATTAGATCAATTTTACGCTTAGTGTTTGATTGCCAAATTGCTTACTTTTACCGTTCATCTTTAAAATTATTGGTTCTCGGGCGGTCATTAGTAGAAACACAAGGTCCCATCTTTATAAAACTATAACTACAGTAAAAATCAATTAAAAAGCTTAAATATCTTTTCATAGTTCATTTTAATGCAAGAAATTTTAATATTGATGATCATTAATTAATAATTATAAGAATATTTAACAGACGAAAAACATGAAGCAACATTTTTCAAATAATCTGACGATCGATTCATTTAAAAATCGATAATTTTTTAAAAATAAACATAGTAAAAAATACACAAATCATGGCTAACCTAATAAAAAATAAAACTCTAAACAAAAATTAATTAAGAAGTTGTTATCAAAAAAATAATTAAATAGAAGTAAGCTGAATTCAAAAATCTTTAAATATCATAAATATATCGAATATACCGATAAATATCTTTAAAAGCTCTTGCTTCTAAAAACAAAAAGAGCAAAAATATTTCTAAAGAGGAGGCAAATAGAATAAAAAAAAAGAAAAGATCAAAACAACTCTAATGAATAGGCTAGGATCCTAAAAGATTTAACTAACAGCAACTCTTCTAATGAAAAATCAGGTGATTCCAGCAATAAAATTTTAAATAGTAATTCATGTAATTCCTAAGTAAATTCATCTTTTTTAAAACATTCAGATAAAAGTAAAAGTAAAGATTAAAAACAAAAAAGTTCAAGTTAATAAAAAATAGATGAAAACGAGAATTTTGTATTTTTGATTTCATTTTAGAGATCATAAAAAATTCCAAATATTAACTCATTCAGTATGAATAAAACTATACAATTACCTTCTTCTGGTCATAAATAAGAATAAAATAGTAATAATATCTCTAATCACAATTCTTTTCATTTAGATCCCAATAAATCATCCGAAAATAATTAGAATCAGATTTTAAGGGATTTACAATAATCTACTAAGTAAGCTGCAACTTAATAAATCTAAAAATTATTAAAAGCACTCTAACTCTAAGAAGATAACTTTAATACTGAACTCTTGCAGATTAATAATCAGTAAAATAGTGAACAAGATTAAATTAAAAAGTAATAATTTTAATTGCTATCAACTATTACTGTGTTCTCTTAATTTTTAGGATCTAATGAATTTTTCAAACAGAAAAAATTCGATAAATGTAAAAAAAAAATATAGGAAATTCAAAAAGAATTAAAATATTAGGATTAAAGTAAGTCTAAAAGATCAATTGCATTAATTAAATTAAGTTTTAAAAAAATATTAATTACAATTAGGTTTGAAGCATATTAAAAACTGTAAAGCACAAGCACCTATAAAAATACGTTTTAAGCTTTATAGAATCTTCGAAAATGATATATCTTTATTTGCAATATGAATCTTGCTTTTAATAAACTAAAAGTCCAAAGATTATCTTTATATTTATTTTTATAAAATTTAAATGTGTTTGCCATCATTAATAAGCTTCTTTAATATTTTTGCTAATTATTGCCATTTGACGAATTTTTAAAGTAATTTTTTTAGGACCTTATATTTCTATTGGGAAATCGATATTTGCTGTAAAAATAGTTCCATCAAGATTAAGTTTTATTTAATCTATAAAAATCTTTTCTTGAAGCAAAGGGCTGCCTGAAAAATAAATATCTAATTCGAGTTTTTGCTCGATGGAAGTCAAAAAAGCAGCCATTTTAAATGTGTATGAACATCCATTTTTAATACAGTCTGATATTTTTGATTATTCACTATAATTGGCTATCGAAAGCACAAATCCAACAGAATTGAATATTTTGTAAGTATCATTTGTGAAAGTACTATTGAGTTCCATACCTGAAAACAAATCAAAATGATTGTCTAGCTGTGAAATTCTAGTAACTTTTTATGTTTTTTGAGTAAAAACAATAAAACTTTCCCTCACATACAGTGGTACTTTATCAGTCAAACCTATATTACTAATTGTATGTTTTCCAGGAGTATAACGTTATCCAGTGTACAGATCAAACCAATTAACCTCAGGAAAGTATACAGTTCTTTCTTTTTTCCCCTGCTCAACGATAGGAGCAGCCATCAAAAGATAGCTTATCATAAACTGAGTGTCAGCTATTTCATCTTAATAGCATGCTTATATGTCTGGAAAGTAGAAGAAAAGAGGCTCCCATATAGAACCAATACCTTTTGAGTCGATAAAAAGAAAATAAAAATATTTAAGAAGAGAATATCTTAGTCTAAGATTATTTTTTGCAGCTTGAAGCACTACGGGACCAAGAGCATACGGTTCTTGAGAGATCATTGCGATTTCATTATGGTTTCTGCAAAAAGTGTAAAGCGAACCAATTTGAAACCACCGAGCACATAGCTATTCGTTAGTGTTACCTCCGAAACCGCATATATCAGGTCCTACCATCTGAAAACCAAACATATTATTGTTAAAATTATCAGCTATTGAACCTTTCAAATACTCCCAAGTAGCTTTGTTATCACCTGTCCAGTGAAATCCAAATTTGTTCGATCCGAAAGTTGAAGAACGAGTGATAATAAAAGGTCTTTCACTATATTTTTTAAGGAAAGTATAAGTCGAATAGGTCTCAAGAAAAGCAGAAAATACGTGAACGTTAGCTTCACTAATATTTCCGTAATGTGTTGCATTTAAAGATATTGTTTGACTTTCAATATTGTCATGTCCAGGCTGATAAGGTAAATCCTTTGAGTAATCAAACACTGGAGTTTCTTAGGGAAAAGTGCAAGGACCATTACAAAAATTTGAGTATTAATTCATATCTAACCAAATACCTGAGAACTTTACTTTTTAGTAGAGTCTAGCAAGCATATCTATCCAGTACTGGGTCGCGTTCGGATGGAAAAAATCCACAAAAGTTGTTACTCCAGGCCATACTAGCCCTTTATATGGCTTTTTACCAGTAGCATCCATCACATACACATTTCTTTTTAATCCCTATTCGTACGCATAGCCTGTAGCCTTTATGCCGGCATCTATGATGGGAATATATCGATATTTTTCAGTGATTTTTGCCATACGGTCAAGAGGAAACCTTAATTAATCGATAGTAAAATCTTCCAAGTGAAGCATATAGTCTATATCACTCCATATAACTTCTAGAGGAATATCGTTCTTCTAAAAATTTTGAATTACATTTTATAAAGCACCTACAGTTCTATATCCCCATCTACTTTGATGAAAACCTAAACTCCAAAATGGTGGAATAGCTGATCTCCCGGAATATTGGTTAAGTTTTTCAATCAATTTTGCAGGCTTTTTTTCGCCTAAAAAAAATCTTAAATCGACTATTCCTCCAATAGTTTTAAATACCACAAAATGACGATTTCCTTAAGATGATTTGATAGCATCCATAGCGTTGGAACTTCTAAAATAATTTATGTGAAAATAATTCTATCTTTATCTCATAAGATAGAAGGGGTAGTAGCCATATGTCTGTAGTCCAGTGCCATGGTCGATCATCTGTCCCCTATCTCTATTGAAAATAGTCCATCTACCATCTTTTTTTCTAAAGGACTCCTGAAATCTCTAACCTATGCCGTATACAAATCTGCTTTCGACCTAAGTTCCGATTTGAATATAGTGATCGCTGTAAATGAAATCTTGAGAATAGGTTGAAAATATGATAGAAGAAGTTTCTTTTCGAAGAATTTTGAAATCAAAAGGTTTATTAGAGCTTTAAAAGATGATTCCACTTGCAGCTAGGGGAAAAGAAAAATTTCTCATAGGGTCGATTGGAAACATATCTCTTTGAGGCACCTAGAACCTGTCATTATTGAGATCCTTTATTTTGATACAAAAATCACTGAAAGAGTGAACCTGTAGTATAAACTGGAGGTTTTTGATGATAGGACTTTTAGGGTTGCCAAAATACTATTACTTACCATAGTATCTAAGATCAATTGTAATAGAGCTAGCAGTTTACTTCAAGTTGATTATTTCGTACTATGATTTCGCGTTGATGTGAGCTATACTCAAAAGGAAAGCAGAAATAAAGAGGATTTTTAACATTTTAAAAATATTATGATCGCATATCTTGTTAAATAGTTTGAATAGAGATAGGTTTAACTTATTAATTCTTAAATACTGGCCAAAGATTAAAAAAGTTTAATAGAATTGAGAATTTTACAGTTTATCTTTTAAGAAATAATTCATAATAGTAAAATGAGCAAATTATACGACACTAAAGCATCTATGAACGACATCCTAGAGCTGCTTAAACAATATCAAACACATAATAAATCAAAGTAGTTGCCTTTCAAGCATACACACAATTAATCGCAAGCCGTCTCAGATATTTGGCCTATGTAAGAAACTCATCTTGAAACAAGATTGAACTCTTCTCTTGAAAAGAAAAAAGATTAATCTCGATATCCTAGCACATATAGAGAGAATCATAACAACTGCTTTCAATCTCATTAAAGCAATGTTTTTAGCCGACTTTATCAAGAGGTAGTCTTTTTTTTATTTAGGATAAAAATCTTAGATAAAGAAGATAAAAACTATACCGTTAAGGCAGAAATTCCATTGAAAAACTGTAAACAAAAGAATGTACTTTCAATCCTAATATGAAATGCTAGACTTCGCGCTCGGCTAGTCAGTCCTCGATCGACTCTTTTTACAAAAAAAATATTGACTGGCAGAATAAAAAAGAAAAATAAATCAAAAAGAAGCAGTGCTAAAAAAGTAATTAGAGCGTAGGTTAACTTACTTTTACGCCCCAAGTTGTATTTTTTCAAATATTTAGAGCTCTTTTAACAAAAAAAGAATTCAGAACAAGTAAAATAACACTTCTTTTGTTTAAATGAAAGGAGTTTAGGAATTTTTGAATCGGCAAAAGGCAATTAAAAAAAACTAAAAAGAGGTAGTTTCAGCTAATCGCAAAAATCCGTATACGGAATTGTGGAATATAAAGCGAGGTCATTTTTCTAAGATCCACTGACATCAAAAGGTAGTGATTGTTATGTTAGTCGTGAGTTAATTAAGAAAATTCTATTTATACTTATAAAATGTTTAATAGATAGTTTTAATAATAGTTTAGGTATTGTTCTGATCAGAGTTGGTCAGCAGTATAAATTTGAATTATTTCTGATTTGAATATCATTATTCATTTAAATGGACCCCCCCAAGAAGGATTTTTCCACAGCTATCCTTGATCAGAAAAAGGCACCCAACAAACTCATGGTACGATTTATCCTATTCAGGTCGATTAGGCCCTCAACGACGAAAATTCGTCCATCCAGCTTAGTCAAGCCAAGATGGCAGAACTCAAAATTTTCAAGGGAGACGCCATCTTCATCAAAGGCAAAAAGAGAAAAGAAACAGTAGTGGTTGCCCTTGTCGATAACAAGCTCGACGAGTCCAAAATCAGAATGAACAAGACTGTCAGAAAGAATCTACGTGTGCGCCTTGGAGACATGGTACAGATCAGACCAGCCGGAGATGTGCCCAACCTTACTAAAATTCACGTTCTTCCCCTCTCGGACACCATAGAGGGCATCCAAGGCGATCTGACTAAAACTTACTTAATCCCTTACTTCAAAGATGCATACAGACCAGTCAAGAAAGGCGATCTCTTCATGGTCAGAGGCAACTTCAAGCCAATCGAATTCAAAGTCGTAGCAACTGAACCTCAAGAGTTCGGTATTGTGGCACCTAACACTATGCTCTACACTGAAGGAGAACCCATCAACAGAGAAGACTAAGAAAAACTTGATGATGTAGGTTACGATGATATCGGAGGCTGCCGCAAGCAGATGGCTGCCATTAGAGAAATGATCGAGCTTCCTCTAAGACATCCTCAGCTTTTCAAAACTCTCGGAGTCAAACCTCCAAGAGGAGTTTTACTTTATGGTCCTCCAGGTTCAGGCAAGACTTTGATTGCTAGAGCAGTCGCAAACGAAACAGGAGCTTTCTTTTTCCTCATTAACGGACCTGAAATTATGTCCAAGATGGCAGGAGAGGCATAAGGAAATCTTAGAAAGGCTTTCGAAGAAGCTGAAAAGAATAGTCCAGCTATCATTTTTATCGATTAAATTGATTCGATCGCTCCCAACAGAGAAAAAGTTCACGGATAGGTCTAACGAAGAGTCGTCTCTCAGCTCCTTACTCTTATGGACGGTCTCAAGGGTCGAGGCCATGTGATCGTAATTGCAGCTACTAACAGACCTAACGCAATTGATCCCGCTCTGAGAAGATTCGGTAGGTTCGACAGATAAATCGACATCGGTGTGCCAGATGAGATCGGTCGACTTTAGATCCTTAGAATTCATACTAAAAATATGAAGCTTGACTAGAGTGTGGACCTTTAGGCAGTTGCCAAGGAGACTCACGGTTTCGTGGGTGCTGATGTGGCTGCTCTTTGCACATAGTCTGCCCTCCAGTGCATCAGATAAAAAATGGACATCATTGACATTTAAGCTGAAAAGCTCGATACTTCAATCCTGGAAGCGATGGCTGTGTCTCAATAGCACTTTAAATTTGCTATGGGATCAGTTAATCCTGCTTCTCTTAGGTAGACTCATGTCGAAGTTCCCAACACTAAATGGGAGGATATCGGAGGTCTCGAATAAACTAAAAAGCAACTTCAAGAGATGATTCTCTTCCCTATCGAGCATCCTGAAAAGTTCCATAAATTCGGTATGCAACCCTCAAAGGGAGTTCTTTTCTATGGTCCTCCAGGATGCGGTAAAACCCTTCTGGCTAAGGCAGTAGCAAACGAATGCAGCGCTAACTTTATTTCGATTAAAGGACCTGAATTGCTGACTATGTGGTTCGGAGAGAGTGAGGCTAACGTTAGAGACGTCTTCGACAAAGCCCGATCAGCTGCTCCATGTGTTTTGTTCTTCGACTAATTGGATTCGATTGCTGTTGCCAGAGGAGGAGGCAGCGGAGGTGACGGAGGTGGTGCTGGTGACAGGGTCATCAACCAGTTGCTTACTGAAATGGATGGTGTTGGAGCTAAAAAGAACATTTTCGTTGTGGGAGCTACCAACAGACCTGAAATTATGGACTAAGCTCTGCTCAGACCTGTAATTTTTTTGTCATTTAGGGACGTCTTGATCAGCTCATTTACATTCCTCTACCTGATCAGCCTTCCAGATTAGGTATTCTCAAAGCCAACTTGAGAAAGACTCCTATCGCTAAAGACATTGATCTCAACTTTGTGGCCAACCTTTGCGATGGCTTTTCTGGTGCTGATATCACATAAATTTGTCAAAAAGCCGCTAAGGCTGCCGTCAGAGACGTAACTTTTTTGTTATTTAGTCGATTGAAGCTGAAGCCAGAATGAAGGCACTTATTGAAAAAGGAGGAAAAGCCCAGAACTTTGATCCTGTTCCCGAAATCACCAGAAAACATTTTGAGGAGGCCCTCCGAGGCGCAAGAAGATCGGTGACAGCTACTGATCTGGAGAAATTCGAGCAATTCAGAAGAAAATTTGACCCAAGCTATGCTAAGTCAGGTGGCAACTCTGGTCCTTCGATCAAGTGGCCTTCAGCAGGTGGTGCCGTCGCCGGTAAAAAGCCAGCAGCTAACGATGACGATGATCTATATAACTGAACGGATGATGCTATACAAATTGAATATTAAATTAAATCTTGCATCTATTATTAGAATAGCTTAGATTTATTTTAATACTTATTAGTGAAAGATTTATATTTTATTTTTAGCAACACCTTTAGTCGGAATGGGGGCAAAAGCTAACAAGCCAGTCGTTCAAGAAATCAACGATGAAGAAGCAAAAATGCTAATATCTGAGCATAAGAAATATTTAAGGACTTTGCCTTTAAGTAATCGTAGCAATATGAAGAACCCGCTTAACGAGGATAAAAACTTTGCATATACATAGTGCAAGCAGGATGGAAAAATCTAACAATATTAG
>Ga0169931_10004198_pt1 | contig 22490 bp, 12 predicted proteins | sample Kivu_15m_20L_FD_129675 | JGI IMG/M metagenome (GOLD analysis project Ga0169931, IMG submission 129675) | Freshwater microbial communities from Lake Kivu, Western Province, Rwanda to study Microbial Dark Matter (Phase II) - Kivu_15m_20L... | ecosystem: Environmental > Aquatic > Freshwater > Lake...
AACCCCAACCCCATTTTTATAATTCAAATATATATATATCTAGATAATCTATTTAATATAAATAATTGTATATTTTAATTTTGTTATAGAGATCATAAGAAAGATGTCTTACTATCTTTCTTTTTTGATATTTTGTTATGATATTCAGTCTAAATCTAATCTTTAAACTTGTAATGCAATAATCTAATTAGTATCAATGCATTCTTATTCTTAACTTTATTATTAAGAATCTTTCATCTCTTTTATCCATTTCACCTTCTATCTTTATTCCTTCTTCTAGTTTGATTTACGCTTAGTCTATTTAATAGCCATCAAAGTCTTAGATTTTGATTAGCTTTATTAAGATATCAATGTCTTAGGGTGGATCACTGTCTTAGTTTTAAGCTATGATTTCAATTTATATCCTTATTTCCTGCCTGATTTTTTAAATGTACCTTAAATTATTCTGTTTTTAGGAACATATATAAATGCTTTATTAATTATTTATTCTTATATATTTCTTCTTTATTTTTGAGAATGATAATTAGGGCATGAACCTTTTTTGCAGCCTGCTTTTTAACATTTCATAGTTTTGTAATATGATGGATGATATTGTTGTTCTTTCCAGCCATGACACATATTACAATTCACTCCACTTTCACATCCTTATAAATAATTAGTTATGAACTCTTTTGTCTTCCAATTAAAGCAAGGAATAGTGCCATAGTTATAGAAAATATTAGGTTTTCTACGATAATCTTGTAAGTTATGTGCATAAACACATTCTTACATAGTGTGTTATGTGAGATTGAAAGGACACCATTATGTTTTATAATAAAACATATAAAAATCTTCATCCTCAGCATAGTTATGAATCAAAGGTGTTAAAATTTATTCTTAAGAATGTGCATAGCAACAAAAATCTCCATATGGACAATCTTTTATTGAATGTGGAAAATGAGAACAAAATTTTTTCTTATAATTAACAGAACTATAATGCTTTTATACAAATGAATGTAAATATTGGCATGCATCACCATAAGGGCATTTTTGATCTTGTTTTATATATTAACATAATTCTGAATCTTCATAATACATTTATCTTTTTCTGTCTTTAGCATTATGATAATTCATGCATTGTTTGTGGTTGTGCGTTTTAGATATGTTGCATGGATGAATTTTAAAAACGGCAAGATTTAAATGCTATATAAAAATATTGATACTTTGACTGTTGGTGTTATAGTGAATTGATATGATCTTTGGCTGACATGGGTTACATCACTAAATACTTAACTTTTTTATTTAAGCTTAAGATTTTAACTTTTAGGGGGTGATTTTTTATTCTTTTGTATCATCATATTTATTGTTTTATATAATCAATATAATTTATCAGATTAATAAAATAGGTAATATATTTATAAACATTTATAAATTTGATGTGTTTAATAAAATTATTATTAAAAAATGCAAATTAAAACTTAACCTTGTTCAAAGACTTAAAATTAAAATACATTATTTCAATAAATGAAATTATAGGTATGTTCTCATCCATTAAGTTAAAAAATTGATTAAGGTCAAGTATTGCCTATGCCGTCACTAACTCAAAAATAAAATAATCAGTCTTTGAAAAAACAAACTTCTAAATCTGATCAAACTGGATCAACAGTAGGATTGTAAAATTACAAGGATAATTAAAATAAATAAAATGTTAACTAACAAGTAACTACTCAGACTAATGTATAGCAAAATGTAACTCAACAAAAATATGATAAAAATATTAATTCTGGGAATATAGTAGAGACTCAAACTAAAACTAAATCTTGGTGATCTATATCTTTTACATTACTATATATTTCTTATGATATAATATTTAATAAAATACTTTATTTATAGGATATATAAAAAAGATTATTAATTAATCAGAAAATCATAATTTATATTGCATTAATTAAAAATATTTGTATATTTGATATTTATAGTATAATTTGAAATAAGATAGATATCATATTTGATATTTCTGCAACTGCTTCCGATTACTATTTAACTTCGCATTGATTTTCTTATTAGAATTATACTTAACTTTCTATTTATTTATAGTTAAATTGCTACCTTAATATTTCTTTTTATAGTAATTTTATAAAAAATGACCTAATATATGCTCATGCTGCTATGTACTTATCTTATTATTGTTTCGTTTGTTCTAAGTAGATTAGTACAGACTAGGCAATTATTATTATTATGTTTTTACAATATTACTATTACTACTAATTAGTTTCAATTTATTTATTTTATATTTTTGTTAACTTTCACCTCTAGAATATTAAAAAGTTTATCTAATTTTTGATTTTTTAACAATATCTTAAGGTACTCCATATTATAATATCAATTTACGTTTTTTTATTTTGTTCATTTTGTTCAATTTCAAAAATTAAAAATCGTTTGATAATTTTAATTTATTTACTATTTTTTATTTTGAGCATATATAACGCTATAATGAATATTGCCATTTTTAAGATTATGGCTAGGATGAGTGTGATATTGTACGATGAACAGGCATTTTATGCAGAGTTGGATCAGGGAGGATAGATGGGATTGTTTTTAAATGTTTTATGCGTTTTGTTGTAGGGATTTGTAATTATATATTATTATAATCATTATATATTGGTTAGTTGATGAGGAGACTTACTGTTGGTCTTGTTTTTAATGATGATAGTTATAATGATAATTATTTATATCTTGAATTATCACTATGCATGAAGATTAATAAATATAATATAAAATTTATATATTCTATTTATAAGTACAATAATAAAAATTTATATTTAGCAAAGAGATATTTATTTATTTTTATTTCAAAAGACATTTTGAATTATGGAATAAAATTTTATGATATTTGTCCAATAGATATTATAAATTTAATTTTATTAATAAATAAGTAGATAATATTTAAATCAAGTTAAATATATTTTACATATTTAGTTATACTATTACTATCTTTTTTATTATTTTCATAATTTAAGATATTATTTTTTTAAATTGATATTATTTTTTAATATAATTTAAACACATAAACTTAATTATATGAGTAATTGTACCTTTTTTATAAAAGCCAACGACAATCCACCAAATTTATAATAAATAAAAAGTAAAATAGCAACAGGATCAATCGATGATAAAATATCTGCCATTAAATAATTAATTAGATGTCTTGTCAATGATGATACATTTCCATCTATCATCATGCATATCATTACTAACATCATACCTATACACCATAAATCAAATTAGTTGAGAAAAGTTATGTTATTGTATTGGGAAATCATAGAAAAATCAAAATCACCAACTGATAAATCATTAAAATAAGAAGTCTTTTTAGCTTGCAATTCACTGAGAAACGATCTCATTGGGCATAACTAATATTTAAGAGGAAGAACACTTAGATTGATATCTAGAATTATGCATAAGGGAGTTATCTAACCTCTTTCATCAGCCATAACAAAAAATTTAGAACATAAAGTCGCATATGTACGAAGAAATGCTGTAGTTTGTCTTTATAATATACATATGCATTTTGGTTAAGATATAATAGGTTAAATAGATGACGAAATTGAATAATTATTAAAAACATAAACAGATTTATCAACAAAAAGAAATGCCTTTATCTTATTAAACAAAGCAAATCCAGCTAAGGCTATGCAATATCTATAATCTCAAATAAAAAATCAATCAGTTGACTAAATTGGAGATATTTTACAACTAGCGATCATTAAAATATTAAAAGTAAAATGTAAATAATAAGTAAGTCAAAAGCCTAAATTACTTAAAATAGTAAATGATTTTCAATAAAAAGCCAATTAATCTGTTAAATTATAATGTGCCTTAGCTTCTACAGCTATAAGTAACAGTGCATCTACTATTAAAAATTCATTAAATGCATATGTAAACATCTTATCTAAGTCAAGTTAGATTAACGTTAAGAAGATAATATTAGATAAATTATAAATTATATGTAAAAATTCAAATTATCTTTAAGATGATTTGATCTAAGACTTACTAAAGGTCCTTAATACTCCTAGTATATAAATAAAAATCAAGATAATAAATATAATAATGACTGGTCTATCTATCAAAACATCATAGTTAATCTTATTCTATTTATAAAAAGATATAAAACCATCATAAACAACATAACTTACGCCTAAAATTCTATCCCTTCTTGAGCTAATCACCTATAAATATGCCTGCCTTCACTCCAACATCCTTAATTTCATCATAACTAAATTTATAAAAATATAATAATTTACGATCTAAGCATAATTATCGATCATCAATATCTTTAAATTGATATTTAAGTAAAATAAAAATAAATAAAAGTAAAATAATTAAGTTATCAATGTGCTAATTAATAGCTTTTAGGATATTGGTGGAAAGCAGCTGATTATTATTGTGTTAAATTAATTGACTATACATATTAATGGAAAGAATTAAATTGATAATGTGTTAGAAAGGTTAAAGACTATTGTAGGAGAATTGCCTTTGAATAAAAATAAAGGATAAGATGGAGATAAAGACAGAAGTATTAATGGCTTATAAAATAAAGGATTAAGATATTATTTGATTAATGATTCTATCCTAGGTGGTGTCTATGCTAGAAATATCTCTAAGATGTTATATAAAATAAGAAAAACATAATTATTCAACAAAAGGGCAAGATAAATCTTATTAATTTTATGTTCACTATTACGTAATTATCAAAATAATCTTTGCTTTGTAGATCAAGCAGTCATTGATCAAATTACTGTCCTTATTCGTAAAATAGTAAACCCTCAATAATTTATCTAATCGAATGATGTTCTCTTTTAATCAAAATCTTCCTAAACAATAAATTTAACTTTTAATGATAAGAAGATCTAGATGATCTAGAAAAATCCATAAGATTTAATAAATTTCAGATTATTAAAGAAAGGTTAATAGCAAAACTAATTTGATTATGATGATTAGTAAGTAAATGATATCTTAGAACAAACTGTATAAAAAGTAGATTTCATGACTAAATTAAGATCTATTATACAATTGACAGGTACATTTGATCCATTATATGCATAGACTTTTATAAAAGTCAATAAATATGATCTATTCTTTTAAATATTAGTCATAAACAATACTAAACATAACTTACTCAATATACAAATATAATTTAGCTCAACTGTATAAATATTAGTATTATAAAAAGCACAAAGCATCAACTTACGACCATTTTAATCTGTCTTATTAAGAACACAAATTCGCTTCACTAATTCATAATTTGGTGTCATATATGGATATGTCAACTATGATAATCATGCAGGCTTATAACAGCCATTCCTCATAACATAACAGATCAACATAGATTATATGCAATTTATATAACCATCAGATATTACTTAAACTAATTTTAAAATTTAATGGCAAAAAGTAGAAAATTAGATAGTTTATTAAACAAACATCGTCCAGAAATAAAATAGGTAATACCATATATTATCATAGATCTTTTAAAGATATTATACATGTTTATTAGAAGATAATGCATGCTAAATTGATAGGTGATTTAAATTAAAATTAGAGCCAATATTTTTTAAATTGTAGATTATTTGGTAGATCAAAATTAGGATAAAACTTTTATATAAACTTAGCATTATTCTCAGGTTAAGAAATTAATTTGTCTATTACTATTAGAAGTAAAGATAAAGCTGTTAGTGATATCATTTATAAAGAATTATTGAAAAAATCATTTAGTTAAATTGAAAAAGCTGAAGAATGAATAATATCAATGATGTTCATATCAAAAAATTAATCATTAACTTTATTTATTAAGCAGTTTATTAATACTTTTACATATATTATCATTATTTATCATAAATAATATTATGTTAATTATTGATTTACATATTTAATTACTTTCATTTTTTATTGATTCAATAAGATGGATTAATGGCTAGATTCATAGCTATAACTACAAAAATTTAGTTAACAAACGACTTATATAAAATAATGGGTAATCAACAATAATAAAAAAAAGAAAGATACTTATGTAGATAAATAAACCATACCATAGTAAGAAATTATAGATGAGGCTAATAAACATAATAATTTATAATCAAGAAATAGTCAAATAAGATAAAAAAATTAAAAATCTAACATAAAAAAGTATAATCGAAAACTATAATCTTTAAATCGTATATAATACCCTCTTCAACCTTAAAATTTCAGTGAAATGTAATAAAGATTACTTCTTCCTAAATTAAAAATACATTAAAGGCGCAATCTTTAAGATTCTATAAATATAAAGCAGATGAAAGCACGTAAAAATAAGATAATGGATATAATATAAAGTGAATTTACAAAGAAAAAAATATAAATAATAAAAAGAAAAAAGCAAGATTAGTATCATCAAAATATAAAAGGTATAAACTTAGTCATATCTAAAGTAAAGAGTGTACCTAAAGTATTAAGTTTAAAAAGAAGTTTAAGGTTAGATAGTATACATCATTCAAAATCTAAGATGATCGTACAAAATGAAGAAGACAATCAATAAATTGTCAATTTATTAAATAAGCATAATAGAAAATATTCTGTACCTTAATTAATGAAAAAGATCAATTAATATAGATACTGATCATTATGATTTTTTTTATTATTTATACATAAAGAAATATATATGATTAGAGTAAAATCAAACTGACATTTTCATCTAAATCTTTTTATGGGATAAATAGCCTTTTAATTATAAATCTTCAAATTTAAAATCATCAATATTTTTTATTGAAGGATTTAAAGATAATGTAGGGAACGCATAAGGTTGTATAGCTTAAAGATGTTTTAAACTTTATATATGATCTTTGTAAACATGCATATCACCCATCATATGAATGAATTAACCACGTTATAAATTAGTAACTTGAGCTACTAAACATGTTAACAAAGCATAACTAGCAATGTTAAAAGGAACGCCTAGACCCATGTCACAACTTCTTTGATAAAGGATACAGTTCAATCGATTATTATTAGATACTTGAAAATGGCATAATAAATGACACTAAATAATAAAATAGTTACTGGAGGTAATGCCATTTATTTTAATTGAGAAGGATTCCAAGCTGTCATTATTAATCTTCTGCTTGAAGGATTTGTTTTTATTTCATTTATTATCCAGTTTAATTGATCGATTCCTTGTCCTCTATAATCAGTATTCTTGTCTACATATGGAGCATTCCAATATCTCCATTGAAATCCATAAACTGGTCCTAAATCTCCAGCTTAACGATCCAAACCAATACTCTTTAAATATTATTTAGAACTATTACCTGCCCAGATATTAATTTTCTTTTTTTCTAATTAATTAGCATCAGTTGATCCTTTTATAAACCATAATAACTCTTCAGCGACACCTCTCCAAAATACTTTTTTATGAGTTAATAAAGGAAAAGTATGATTAAGATCGTATTTCATCATACCACCAAATAGTGCTTTAGTTCCAGTTTTTGTTCTATCTATTTTTTATTAACCATTTTCAATGATATTTTTAATAGCATTTAAATATTGATATTATTAATGTTCTGGTTATCCAAATAATACAAAATATGGTCTTTAAGTTTTATTTTTATTGTAATACATACGATAATCATATCTTAATTTATATGTTGTAAATGTTTTAGATACATAGTTACATTGCATATTTTAACTATACTTCGGTATAAAGATATCACAAGGGACTTAATCAGCTATTAATGTCTCATAAATATATCTGCAGTCATTAAAAGAATCTTCAAATATTTTGGAGCCCCCTATAACATAAACTCTTCCTCTAGCATTAAGTTCTTTTGATAATAAAAGTGCATCATCTAATGATCTAGCTTGTTTTAGAAATTAAGTTTATTGAATTTTTGTCTATTTCGATACTACAATATTATATCTATTTGGTAAAACTCTTTTATTTATACTATCAAAAGTTTTTCTTCCCATGATAATACTATTAGTTTGATTTCCAGAAGTTGTTATTTTTTTAAACATTTTTAAATCTGAAGGTATTGTCCATGGTAATTGATTATTTTTACCTATTCCACCAGAAATAGTTCTGGCTAATATTAGATCGAATGGGATTTGGCGGGATGCCATTATTAAAGTATAATTATATGTATTATAAAGCAAATCATAATTTCAAAATCTTTGATTAAATATATTTATTTATATTTGCTATGGTTTTATTAGTAAGAATAAGAATATTGAAAAATTATTGAAAATATTATTTAAGATAAATATTACTTTTTTTAACATATTTACTTATTATTTAATTTCTGATTATTTTTTTGTATATAAAGATATATTATCTCTTTACCATGAAAGAGTAAAGTGGTTCTAAAACGTAGTTTTAAATAAATAAAACTTATTCATATCAACCATGTTTTGAATAAAATTCAAATATTATATCAAGAATGTTCTTCATTTGGGCCCACTAAATTATAAGAAGAGGAAATTAAAAACATCTTGATATGGAAGATTTATCAGATTTGAAGTAAAGCTAATAACCAAGAAACGATTACAATAATTATAGCAACATTTTTTATTCTTTAGTCAATATAAAGAAAAATAAAATGATGAGAGGATTTTTTAAATATATTGGGCCAACATTTATATTATCAGGAATCTTAGCTGCCATTTCAAATTTATTACAATTCTCAGGGCCATTGATGATAGGTAAAATTTTAACATTTTTAAATGAAGATTAAGCACATAAACAACCGATTAGTGATGGGATATTATATGTATCAATTTTAATCGGATGCTATTTATTGAGAACAGTAATTTTTGGTCATTCTATGCATTTTGTTAACCTTAGTTGTACAAAAGTTTTGAATTCATCAAATTCATTAATCTATTCAAAAATATTGAATTTGTCAAGTGCAAGCAGAAAATATCTAGATACAGGAAGTATAATGACGCATATAAACGTAGATGTTATGTCTTTTTATTATTTTATAATGATGAGTACTTTCCTATTTAGTGCTCCTCTAATGATTATCACAGCAGTTGTACTTTTGATAAATTAAGTGGGTTGGATAGGCTTGATTGCACCTATTTTGTTTGCTATTGGAATGTTTTGTCAAAATAAAATAACTTCAAAAGCTTTTGAGCTCAGGAAAGATCAATTATTTTGGACTGATAAAAGAACAAAATGTGTAAATTAATATTTTTCAGGTATTAGGATTATCAAATATTACGGATGGTAAAAATTAGTATCATAAAAAATTGATAATATTAGATAATAAGAACTAAAACTTTCATTTAAAGCGCTTTTATATAGAACATATATTGAAGTTATTATGAGTATGCTTCCTATATTTGCCTCAATTGTTATTTTTGGTGTGTATGCAGCAATATATGGACAATAAAATCTTACTTCTTCAAAAGTATATACAATTTTATCAATTTTCAATTTAATAGCAACCCCCATGCGTCTTATTGTAATGTCTATTATTACTTTTTTAAATGCAAAAGCTAGTTTAGAAAGAATCAATCATTTTTTAGGGTATTAATAACGAGGAATATAAGGAATTAATCTTAATGATGAAGAATTACAAGTTGGTGACATATAAATTAAGAATAGCTTATTTGAATGGGAAAACTAGTAAGTTAAAAAGCATAATAAATAAGGTGAAGCATTAAGACAAAGATCTAATAATGCTAAGAAATAAAAGGAAAAATAATAACAAAAAAAAGCAGAAGTTAAAAAGAAATAATAATAATAACTAAAAAAATCTCAAAAGAAGAAAAAAAAGAAGAAAAGTAAAATAAATTAAGAATAATAACCTAAAAAGAAAAAGAAAAAATCTAAAAAGAAATCTATAATATAATAAAATGGATTAAATTAAAGTTTGCTTTCAAAAGATTAAAAGAGTTCTTCTAATAAATCATTATCGATAGTTTCATCATCAGCATCATCAGCATCAGCAGTTGTATAAAATCTATAGATAAATGATTTAAGAATTCATAGAGGGCAATTCGTTAGTGTTATTGGAAGAGTTGGATCAGGCAAGACAACGCTTTTATATTCAATTTTAGGATAAATTGATAAAAAACGAGGATCAATGAGTCGAAGGGGAACTATTGCCTATATTCCTCAGATTTCATGGTTAAGAAGTACAACAATTAGAAATAATATCCTTTTTGAGAGTCCATATTAATAAGGAAGATACAATCATATTATAAAAATATGTTAACTTCAAGCTGATTTATAAATTCTTGCTGGAGGAGATATGACTTAAATAGGATAAAAAGGTGTTAATCTATCTGGTGGTCAAAAACAAAGAATTTCTATAGCAAGAGCCCTTTATGCAAACGCAGATATTTATCTTATAGATGACTGTCTAAGTGCTTTAGATCCATATGTCGGAAAAAATATATTTTACAATTGCTTAAAGAAATATTTGCATTAAAATGGAAAAACGATAGTTTTAGTTACAAATGCTATACATTTTACTTAATAAACAGATCGAGTTATCGTTATGGATAAAGGAAGAATTATTTAGGATGATATTCCTATGGCTTTACAAAATAAAAATTCATAAATTATAGCTAACTTAAAGTTGCAACAAAAGAAAACTTAATAAGCTGAATAAAGTAAAAAAAAATAAGCTTAAAGAAAAAAATCTTAATCAGAGTAAAAGAAAAAAGCTGCTGACTAATTTTCAATTAAATTAGATGATTAATAAGTAACATAAGATACTAAAAAAGACAAATAAGTAGCAGGATTAGTCAAAGTATAAGAAAGATTAAAAGGTTCTGTTCCATGGTTATTCTATTATAGATTTTTTACTGGACCGGGAGGAATAAAAGCAGTTACTATGTTTATATTTATTGCATTAGGTCAAATAGTTAGAGTTTTTAGTGATTGGTGGCTTGGATAATGGGGAAGCAATAGTCTTGATATGCCTTCAAACAATTATATAATAGTTTATGCCTGTATTTCTGTAGTAGTCGGTATATTGATAATGTTCAAAGGCTTTTTCTTTGCAAAATTTATTGTTGCTACATCAAGAGTCATTCAAAGATTATTGATTAAAACTTTAGTAAGAACTCCTTTGAGTTGGTTTGATGTAACACCAACAGGTAGAATTATATCAAGAACAACTAAGGATCAAGATGATTTAGATAATAGTCTTTCTTTTAATGTTCAATTTGCCTCACAGAATTTGCTCATCTTATTTTCTTCAATTATAATTATTAGTGTTGCGACACCAATTTATTTAATAGTAGCTGCTATAAGTGGTTTAGCATATTATAAATTAATTGGATTATACATGAATTCTTCAAGAGAAATCAAAAGATTATAAGCAAATAGTAGATCTCCATTGATTGGTCACATTTCTGAAACAATTAATGGAACTTTTGTGATAAGAGCATTTAATAAATCCTAAATTTTCTTTAATCAATTTTTCTAAAAGCAAAAATCTTATATAGTTTGTATAGTTAATCAAAATATTTGCACAAGATGGATCAATATTGTAACAGATTTATTTTCTATTACAACTATAGCAGCAACGGGATTTTTTGGAGTTTTATCTTAATAAATGGGGCTTTCTGCAACAAGCAATAATATTGTTGGTCTTGCTTTAGTATGGTCTTTACAGATCAATAGTATTATGTCATTTACTTTAAGAGTTTTAGCTGATACAGAAAGTAATATGAATTCTGTTGTAAGATTATATTAGTATATTGATAATAACCCATCATAAAAAAGTTTTGAGTAGAGATTGCCAGTTTATCCTGAATGGCCAACTGATGGAGCTCTAAGTGTAAATAAAGCAAGCTACAAATATAGACCTTAACTTCCTTTAGTTTTGAAAAACCTTAAATTTGATGTAACTGCTCGTTCAAAGATCGGAGTAGTTGGAAGAACTGGCTGCGGAAAATCAACTTTAACACTAGGATTGCTAAGAATATTATAATTAGCCAATAATGAAGATAACAATCCCGGAACAATAATTTTAGATGAAGAAAATATGTCATAATTAGGTCTTCATAGTGTTAGACACAATGTAACAATAATTCCTCAAGATCCTACACTTTTTACAGGAACATTGAAAACTAATATTGATCCTTTCGACAAATATTCAGATGAATAAATTGCATAAACTCTAAAAAAAGTTGAGATATGGGATCAATTAAGATAATAGCCTACATAAGCTACTTAAATTAGAAAAAAAGTTTATACAAAAGTTGATGATTCTGGATCTAATTTTTCTTTAGGACAAAGACAATTAATTTGCATGGCTAGAGCCCTTATTGTATAAATTTTATAATTTAGCGTAAACCAAAGATACTACTCATGGATTAAGCAACAGCCAGTATTGATGAAAAAACTGATGAGCTTATTCAAAAAATGATAAGAACTTAATTTAATCAAGTAAAAAACATATTATTTAGACAACAGTCATAACAATAGCTCATAGGCTAAATACTATTATATATTATGATAAAATTTTAGTCCTATAAAAAGGTTAATTAAAGTAATATGATGAACCCTTAAGATTAGTCAAAGATGAAAATTCATTTTTAGGTAAATTAATAAGAAAAACTGGATAAAATTACATGAGAAAGATAATTGCGATGGCTGAATCTAAAACATCAAGTTTATAATGAAAGAATAATTGATTTGACATTTAAACTATTAATTTAATAATCAATTTAACTAGTTAAAATTGGAAAAAAACAATTTTTTCTGATTGAACATCATATAATTTAATAATTTAATGAAGAATATATTAATATATTTAACAAAATTTAATATTATTTACTCTATATAAATATAGGATTTATTTTGCTTCAATTAATTTATTTTAATTGAATTAAATTAATTTATAAAATAATATATAAAATCAATTTGAGAAAATACAAGAAATAATTAATTTATAAGTCAAAATCTTAAAAAGATGTTGATTAATAGTTGTTTAACTAGATTTATATGACTTTACATAGAGGTCAAATTTCATTTTGATTTTAGATAATTTATTTAGGATTTTCCAATATATCATATTTTATTTAAGATAATGTTCTCCGTACCTAATATCAAGTTTAAGACAGAATACTGTCTCTTTTGGAAAGAAGGTAATATCATAAATAATTCAGGTAAACCATGCTAAAAAGGATACGCTTGCTTTTTCGCTCATGGTGAAGAATAACTTAGGACTATCTAGCAAGTATATTTTTTTATAGCCAATATTTATATTGGTTTTCTTTAATCTATCTTATTAAAATTAGAATCAAGAGCATATTTTATCACAGAATTCATTAGGATTAGTGATGTAATATAAGCCTAAAAATTATAAGACAATTTATTGCAAATTTTATTCCGAAGGTATATAAAAAAATATCTAGGAACATGTAAATTAGGCAACAAATGCACTTATGCACACTAAAAGAAATAAAAGCGAAAGAAGCACTATCATAAAGATAATAAAAATGAGTCAAAAATTGATTATAGTCCTTATTGGCAGAATCTTCAATATCAACAATAATACTATAATCAAATATACTATCAACAGATGATACAATCGTTTTCTCAAATAAAAATAGAAGAACACTCCTAAAATAATAATTATTAAATATAATAATCATCTAAATAAAATATAAATCAATTAAATTATGATATAACAAACATTACAAATAATAATCCTATTTTACAAAAATAAATATAAAAAGTCCCAATAAAAAGCAACTAGTAAACTTAATCATTAGATTAGGTAAAAAACGAATGATAGTCCATTAAGTTATATATCAAAATATCAACTATATTTATATATTTGTGTAAATTATAAAAATATTAGTCATAATATCATTAATCAATAAAAATCTTAAGTGATTATATTGATAAGTTTTGATTAGATCTTAAATTCAATCTTTTCATCATCTTTACAAAATATCTATTACGGAAGGATTTATTTGTTTTCATGTTGAGATAACTTAAAAGATGTCCTATTGTTACATTGTTTTTGTCCTGAAGATCATTTTTTGTAAAATTAAATTGAGATAATTACTCAAGAAGTATCTTTATAATTGATATATCATATTTATGCTATAATTTTGTTGTGAAATATTTTTGAATTTATCTATACTTTTTATATATTTTCAAAGCTTATTCTTTTCCTTGCTATTATCTGTATTTCATGGTAAAATATGGTTTTTTTTCTTATAAAGGGTCAATTTATGAAGATTATATTAAGAAAAAACTTTATATAACTTAGATATCATTTTGATATCTTTACAATTCTGAGAATATAAGATTCTTTATTTCTGTCAAATGATTATTTTTTGATAAATCTGATATCATTGTTGTAAATTATATATCAAGTTGAATTTGAGTAACTAATCTATTGATAAAAGATGTATATTATGGTGGAAATTATGCTGTTTTATGATTTTAATCTAATTTTATCATTAATGTTGACTAGTTGTTTTATACAATATTAGTGGGAATTGCATTATGAATGATTGCTTGTAGATTAGATTCTTGTTGTAAAATTTTGCCTAAAAGATCTTTTTATTGTTATTGAGTCAACTCTTATTTTGATTTATTTTATGTATTTATTTAAGAAGAACTATCCTTTAAATGACTTTAATATATTGATTTTTCTTAGATTTTATCTTGCTTAATCAATAATTATTATCGATTATGATACTATTTTATCTAATTTAAATCCTATTTGATATAATTAGGCTTAGAATCTCTAATAACTGATCTCACAACAGATTATTTTTTAATATTTTAATGTTTCTATGCAATTTAATTCATAATCTTTTATCTCTCTGTTTTATATGTATTTAATTTACTATAAAAATCTTTTTCCTTATGTATTTATATGCTTTTTGCAATTTTTTTCTTTTTAGCTGCTTAAATCAAAGCCTCAAGATGAGACAACCCTGATTAAATTTCAAAATTAACTTTATTCACTTTTTATTGAAACATTTATATTTGACTATCTTTAAATACTTTACTAAATTCTGAACTTTGTAAAATTTTAGATTAATAAGGTTCAAAATGTTATACTTTAGAATCGAATATAATTGATTTGACTTAACTTCTATTACTTTTATTTGCTAATTAAAATTTTCTATCGAAAGTATTCATAAATTTGCTTGTCAATGCTCTTTCATCTAACTTATTGACATATGATTGACCTGAACTATTTTATCTAATAGAGTCATAAGGCTTGTGTTATGAGCTTTGATTATTTTACTTTTAATTATTTTGCAGGGAATATTTAAATTTTAATGATGGTTGTTATTGATGATTTCTATGTTATAAGTTAGCTGAATATGATGGATATTATCTAATTAATTTGATATCTTAAGTTTGATGATTGAATACACTTAATTCTTTACTTTTATTATTATCATCATTTATATTATGTTCATGATGATTATCTTATTTTTTTCTATAACTTCTAAAAGAAGTGTTATGATTATTATCTTCATCTAATTATTTTCTTCTTTATCTTATCTAATTTTTAATACTATTTCTTATTGGTATTTATTGCGATTATAACATATTCGTTAATATAATAAAGATAAAAAATCATTTATCTGGTATTTTATCAAGTAATTCCATAACTATTTTTTATTGTCTAATTATCTAATTTTTTAATTACTTTACATGCCTTCTTTATCTTCCTAATATATTAGCCAGTTAATGTACTCGATGTTTTTCTATTTTTAAATCTTATAAAGTTTTAATCTTTTATTATCGTTCATTTTGTACCATATTAGAATAAGTCTATAAATCTCTTCTTACTTTATTAAATTATTATAAGATACTCTTTTGATTACCTTATAACTATTTTATTTTAGGAATTTGATATTTATTCCATTTTGATAATTCATCTTATAATTATTTATTTTTTTATTTTAAAGTAGACATTAAAGAATCCTGTTTCATACTTATTTGCTTTAATTAAATTATTTATTGTTATTTCTTTATTAAATTTACTTACATCTATTAAATTTTTTATGTTAAGGATTTTTATTCATTAGGACCTGAAAGGTTTTTGCCTTTACTTATTTGTAATGTGCGATATTTCTAGAGCAGGGACTAATAATTTTGTGTTAAGATTTATATTCTTTCTCTTAAACTTTTGACTATGTGCTGATTTTTGCTGATATCTTATATGACTTGAGGTTGATCACTTAATTTTGAATAATTTTTTAAACCTTATATTAATTCATTATGATCAATCAATACTATTCTAATAAGATCATGAATGTTAAATTATGCACTTTCTTGTTAAAACTTAGGCATCACAAAATCTAAAGTACTTGGTATATATCCATATTTTTATTCATTACTTTTAATCAAATTTATACTACTTTTAATTTATCCATGAATATAATCATCATATGGTGCATTTAAATCTCGCCATAAGATATTCTTCTTATAAAGCATCAATTTGAAAAATTGTACTAAAATACTATCTTTTACTACATTGAGTTTATTTATAGCTGAATACATTTTTTAACTGCTTTATGATTATTATCTTAAATTTATCAAGTATTTTTAAAATTATTTTTAAGTCTTTTACCAATTATCATTATTTTTGTTCTTTATACTCACTAAAAAGTTTTACTTGATTACCTAGAATAATGATTTAAATTATGTTTTTGCTTTTTATATATATGCTAGGAAAAAACGTTTTACTTATAAATTTTTAGAACTTCCATTATTTTATTTCGTAAAATTTTTCATAGTATCGATTGAAGAAACTTGATTTTTTATTAAATTTTACATCTCTCCGAAATGCCCTTTTACTGCATTTAAGTTTTAAGTAAGATTTATATCTGATTAAACATTTTTACGACCATTTTATAAACCTGTACTTAATTTCTTTAAAATTGAAGTAGGATTTTTTTATTTTGAATCCATTATATATAACTTATTATTATTAAATATTAAAATTAAGTATTCAAAAAATCAATTTTTGACTGCCACATTTATTTAACACTTTTGGTTTTCTAGCAAGTGTACTTAGATTGTTGCTTGCTCCTGAATTTTATCCTGGCCCATGTAAAAGTAAATTTTTCTATGAAGTTATATATTTAAGTGAAGGCAAAGGTAATTTTACAGATGTTTTTATACTACTTTTATTTTATTCAAAAGCCTAAGGTATTACTTTTGATGTTTTGCATTTTGATTCATATTTGGGTCTTGGTAAATTTTAATTCAATTGCCTCATATTATTTGAAAATTTGATTGTTTTTAAAAGATTTTATTATGTTTTATCAGTTGAGAAATTATCTTTCATATCCATCATTTTTGGATAGCAAAGAAGTTATTTGATTTATGGTCGTTTCTTTTGTTGATGAGTCATAAGTTTAGCTATGAATTGAGATAATTATTTGCTATAAGGAGATGAAACTTTATCATATTAGCCAACCATTATCTTTTTAAATAATTTTTAAGGAGTATCAGCTCTAAAAGGTGGTTTTAGCATTGCCATTTCGTATAACACACATCCAAGAGACCATGTATCACTTTTATAATTATAGGGCTCTTCATTCCATACTTAAGGTGAAGCATAATAAGGAGTTCCTGTTTGTGTCACAGTAAATTGATCAACTAAATGTTTTGCTACGTTTAAATCACCAATTTTAGCAACTCCATTATGAAAGAAGATGTTGGCTGGTTTGATATCTCTATGTATGATATTAGCTTCATGAAGTGTGTTCAAACCTTCAAGAACATTATAGGCAACTTTCCAAATTTATTCTTCTGGTATTCTTGATTTAATAGTGATGGCTTTTTTGATACGATTCTAAATAAACTTATAATTACTTGTAGATCACCTTCATTTGCATATTCCATTACAATACATAAATTTTAAGTCTTTTCATCATAGAATGCCTCTTTATATGATACAACGAATTAATTTTCAATAGATGCTAAAAATCTGATTTCATTCAATGCATTCTTTTTATCTTTTTATTTTAATTTATGTATTTTAATCTATATAAATTTTGAATTACTGTCTTCATGGCATAAACTTCTTGGTCAGATTTGCGTACACATTTGGCTACAGTTCCAAAAGATCCTTTACCTAAATTTTCTTTAATATCAAAATCTTCTATTGGCATTAGTATATTATAATTTAAGATAACGCTTATTATAATTTATACCAATATTTATTAATTTCAAATAACAGAGTAAATAATTTACAAAATTTATAATATAAATTTGATTTAGAAAACAACGTTTAGATTATAAACTTCTGTAAACTTAATAGTTTTAATGACATTACAATATATATAATTAAATCTTATATTAATATATTTTTGAACATATAAATTTTATAATATATGTAGGTAAGATCATTGATAGTCTTAATATTACTAATCGTTCAAATAAATTCTCAATAAATTAATAAATCAATATCAACAAAATAAATTGTCATAACTATTGTTGGTATCATTTTGTTTTTCATCGCAATGTTAGTGTATCTTCAAATCAAATGCAAAAAAAGAGCAGTATAATTTTCATCATTTTAAATTACCAATCCTCCAACACCTAGTCCTGTTATTAATAATGAACAAGTGAGTAATTCTATAGGCATATCGAATTAAGTTTTCGCAGATTCAAATTCAATAGATAGTAATTAAAATGAACCTGCGTCAGGTTAAAGAAAAAAGCGTAAAAGAAAAGCTCATAGATTAAGTGATCGAAGAAATACAAGTAATTCTAGCAGTTCAAATCAATAAGAAAATGAGTAGCAAATGTCTTCATAATTATGATATTTTAAAATAAGTATATGTTGATCAATATGTAAAATACACCTCCTACTAATCGTCTTTCCATCTGGCACTGCTTCCCCTCAGAGCACTTTTCATTTAAGGTTTAAATCGACCAAACAATTCTTTAGCATTCAAGTTTTCGATGACACAGATACCATATATTTCTTATTATGGTTTTATATTTGGATCATTATTCTGTTTTTCAATTAATTTATTTATTTCATTTAAATCCTCTGCCCACTTTGGAATTTTTTTTTAACCTTGAAAAACTCTTTTCGATTTTGATTTTTTAGGACTCATAGCAATATTACATGTAGCATAAGGTAATGTTGAAAAATTACTTTGAGTTTATTTCCATGATGTAAAATATTAAATTGATTGTTGTGAAGAATATTATTGACTTTAGGTTAAATTTCCTATCGTATCTCTTAAATTCTAACCGTAATCATTATGGTTTGAGGATTAATTTGATGAATAATCTGACATTTGATAATCTTAACTTTAATATTCTTATTCTTATAGTTACTGTTACTATTTTTTTCTTGATAAAGCCTCCATTAGCTTTTTGTTACTTTCCTTAATAATCTACTCCAAGGGTTTATTTATAATTCCATTCATTGTTTCCCAGTTCTCTTTTTCTTTTTGAAAATCAATATCGTCCTTTTACTATATATCTTCTTAAGAGATTCCCAATTTTTTCAAGCTCTTCTTCAATTCTTATTTTTTACTTTCACTATCAGAATCTTAACTTTGTATTGAGTTTTCTTATAATATTCTGACTTTCTTTTAACTATATTTTAGGATTCTTTTAGTATCGTTTTATGTGCTTTAATCTTGTTAAATAAGTTATTTTTTTCCGATAGGCAATCTAAATGAAAACTGAGATTATTGTATTTCAGGCAAATTATCATTAAAATTTGCAGTATCAAGAGATAATTAAGATTAATCTTGTGATTTTTTAGACTTTATATATTATTCCGCCATTATCTATATAAATCTGATGCCTTCTTAACACATAATTCTAGCATTTTATTTGAAAGAATCTAATATATGATGGTTCGCTTTTTAAAAATCATAAATGATATTACTCCTGTCATAATATGTGCATTTTCTGCGATCTGGATCTATCATGCTAAAATAATTATGAATTTAAATAAGAACTAGTCCAAATATATAATATTTTTAATGATATAATATTGATAAATTATGATAGACGATTAAAAATAATAAAAATGCTTGATTGGAATTGATTTAGGAAACACTTATATTCGTATATATCATGGTGGTAAAGAGATAATAATGTATAATTCAATTATGATCTAAAATATAAATGTTTATTTTAATAAAAAGCCATCAATATCATGTTTGATTGATTCTACTTTGTTATTAGGAACGAAATACTAAGATTAAAAGTATAATGAGATTTCTAAATATTATAATTATATATTCAAAAAAGGTCATAATAAAAGTTTACAAGTTAAATTTCATCATAAAACTATACCCTAATAAGGCATATATGTAGAATTTGCGATATATCTAATAATAAAAGGTATATTTAAAAGAAATCCTAATCTTAATTATATTATGATGAATCAAAAAAATTTCACAACTATTGTTACTATTTTTTAAGGATAATTAAATCCTTATAGACTAAGTTTAAAATAAACTTTAAAATATTGTAATATTAGAGATGTTCATTATACAAGTACAAATAATTGTATTGTAACTGCATATTTGAAATAGTTAAAGGTAAAGTAAAATAGAGATTATACATAAATAGTAGGAGTTGTAGATTTTTCTGATAAAGGAATGAGTTTTACAATATATAAATTATATTCAACTCCAGTTGGAGTGGTAGAAGTCTTATCTAACTCATTTACTTATATTGGTGGAAATACATTAACAAATATACTTGTAGATCATGTTGTTAAATAATTAATAACAAAAAAAGGTATGGATATATCAAAAATATCAAAGTTCATGCATAAACTAAAAATACTATGTAACTAAGCTAAACATGTTCTTTCAACCAATTAAATGGCATATGTAAGATTGGATAATTTACCAGATATTATTGTATTTGGTTGTTAAATTACTTAATCTCAGTTTTAAAAATTTATATAAAAAAGTTTAAAAAATAATGTAGATCTTATTAAACAAAACGTTTAAAAATACAGCAAAAAGATTAATAAAATAATTCTTCATGGTGGCTCATGCAAAATCCCTTCGTTTAAAAAACTGTTAAAAAAATAATTATCATCAATTAAATTTATTGATAGTTACAAATCATGGCTTGAATAAGGCATATTAGAGATAAGAAGTGGAGGATATCATATTATAGATGTAACTAATTTTGATTTAAGGATGTAAGGAGATTAAAAATTTGCATGTAAAATACTATCATCTAATGAATTATTACCTTTGAGAAAACATATACCTATGCGTTTCCCTAGTGGATAGTTTACATACTCTATGAGATTTTATCAAAATAATGTCCTTATTGGCACGTGCTTTATTCCTGAAAGACCTAGATAAAATAAATATAATTTGTATGTATAAGTAGATAAGAATAAAATGTTAAATATATATGCATCAACTTCTTTTGGCCTTGTAAAAATGAATTCAAATATGATGCAAATAGGTCAATAATAATTTTTAAAATATGAAGAATTATCAAAAGATTTTGATTATCATAATTAAAATGATTGAATAATACTTTATAGTTAATAATATAAAATTAATATATCATGATTCATCCTTTTCTTATTGGTTTTACTGTCAATATTAAATCGGGAACTAGAAGTTATTATTATGTCTTATCAACTACAGGCTTCTTTTTTATTGGGGCTTTCAAATTTTTATCAAATAAACCCATGTTATTATTATCTGCAGCAAAAATATTATCTTTGCCTTTGACTTTTTTATTTTATGATATTTTATTACTCTTTATTGTTAAGACTTTAAACATTTCTATTTATTCATATGAACTTTTATAATCCTTGATAAATAACTTAAAATTTTATACTTCTTAAAGACTAAGTAGAGTATCAAGTATTTGTTCATCTACTAAATTTTTTCTTGTTTGAAAGAGTTCCCAAAATGTTTGCCAGTTGAATTGGGGTATTTTATGTGTGATATTCTAAATATATTATGATATACTTGAACTATATGTTATTTAAGTTTAAGTTTAAAAGCTTAAAATACTTGATTTTCTTGTTGTTTAGAACTGTTTTAATCAAAGATACCCCAATTATTCTTCATAAATTAAGTAAGCATCTTTTCAAAATATGGATCGATAACTATTTACTGTAGTTCCCCCATAATTTGATCAAATAATAAATCTTAACTTGATTTGTTTTCATCTAAATTATCATGTATATATACTGTAAACTTCTTAGAATTACATACTGCAATTTTAATCTTCCATTGAGTCCATTAAAAAGATTTGAATTTATTTTATTAATCATAAAATAGCATAAACTAATAAAATAGCATATAATCAATTTAACAAAAAATAATTTATATGAAACAATATATATTAATTAATTTTCATTAAAGAAAATACAAGATATTGACATTTCCATTAAAGAAATAGGGGTGACAAAATAATGAATACCTGTGTAGCTCAGTTGGTTAGAGCGCGAGTCTCATAATCTCGAGGCCGAGGGATCGAAACCCTCCGCGGGTATATTTTTTTA
>Ga0169931_10004199_pt1 | contig 22487 bp, 24 predicted proteins | sample Kivu_15m_20L_FD_129675 | JGI IMG/M metagenome (GOLD analysis project Ga0169931, IMG submission 129675) | Freshwater microbial communities from Lake Kivu, Western Province, Rwanda to study Microbial Dark Matter (Phase II) - Kivu_15m_20L... | ecosystem: Environmental > Aquatic > Freshwater > Lake...
ATTTAACATTATATCTTCTTTATTATGACCGCCTCTATTATCATCAGAGTTTTGCTCATCCGTACGGACGAGCAAAGTGTTGTAGTCATCATCCTTAGTAAAATTATTCTTAAGAGTTCTTTTTGCATTTTCTTTATTCGCAAATCCAATCAGCTTAAATACATCCTCTAAATTAATTGGATAAACATTTGTAGGATGGTAATTCATGTAGATGTATAAGTTCGCTACATACCACTGTTGTTCTTCTTCTGTAAACGTATTATTCAGTTTGTCAATCATTTTTGTTTGTACATTTAATGACAGTGTAGTGTTGCCATGTTTCACTAAGTCGTTGAAGTTTATCGCCTTGGGTGCAATCATTTTATTCATTTTTGAATATTTTGATAACAAATGTTATAATATTATTAGAACTTTATCTTTAAATCAAATTTTAAATGAATAAAAATAAATAAAAAATAAAATAATTATTTATATTTGCTTTTCTATAGGGGAAAACAACGTTTGTATCATTCATTTTATTTAAATTAATAAATAAAATCAATTTCAGTCGTAGAAAATTAAAATTTCGAAAACCATGGTTAACGAAATGAGATTTTCCAGTATATTTTGTATGTAAATTATTTAATTGGAGTAAGCTAAGCCACCCATGCCGGCCATTACGCGTAGAACGTTGTAGTTAACGGCATACACGCGGAGCTGAATAGCGTCAGTGCCAGTGGTAAGCTCTAGTAGAAGAGTGGCATTGTCAATACGGGACATGTTAACCGTCCCTGAGGGCTGATGCTGTTCAGGGTTGAGAGCGAATGAGTACACATAGATACCAGTTGCAGGGCAACGAGTATGATGTTGATAAGGCTGCACAACGTTGAAGTAAGTAGCCTCACGGACAGAGAAACGGTCCTGACCGTTAAGTTGGAGCTTAGCGGTTGAAAGAGGGTCGTCACCTCCATAAGGAGTACCTGAAGAACCGGAGTCAGTGTAATCGGACCATCGGTTAACGTTGGTGGCAACGTTAGCATCAAGCTGTAGAACCCACACAAGTTCCTTGCAAGGGTGGTTAAGGGCAAGCTTAGACTTGACAGAGGAGTTGCTGTAAGACTCAGCACCAGTGTATTGAAGCTGCTCAATTAGATACTCATGTTGAACTTGAGCAAATTGACGACGTTCATCAGTATCGAGATAAACATAGTCAATGTAAAGGGAAGCATCAGAGATGCTTGGAACACCAGAAGTTGGTGCACTACCTGTTGAGGTAATGTAACATTCCGAAGCAGGTCGGAAAGAAATGTTAAACTTGACTTCATGATATTGAAGGGCAATAAGAGGAAGTGCAAGACCGGGATTTCTACAGCGTAAATACCCCACCTTTCGGTGTATTTATATTAAGGACTAGACTATATCTTAAATGAATTATACAAATTCACCCACTAACATTTAGTCGTTGAACCTTCTCCATGGATATAATATCTTTAGGAGCTTGGATGCTGATTACCCATTGTATTATCTGTGAGATTTTTACCATACCCAAGTTTTTTCTTGGCCAGAAAAATGTTTCCATATTTTCTTTGGTACTCATTAAATATAAGGATTCTTCATTAAATTGTAATGCACCCATATTTTATCTGATTTTTTAGAATTGTCCTTTGATGTCAATGGTTGTATATTTTTATAGTTAAAACAAATTTTTTGATGTATAGGGTTTGATAAATCAAACCAAGAACAAGGAATAATGTGATCTAATTCAAAATTTTTCTTTTCCCAAGACATATCTCCATAGAATTGCCTTTCAATGTGTTTCTTAAAATCTTCAAATGAACATCCGAGTAATTCATGGGTTTTGAAGTATTTTTCACCGTTGTGGGAATTTAACATTTTTCTTATTCTTGCTCGTAATCTATCAATTAAACAATATTGGATATTATCTTCTCTCTTTTTTTTTCGATATTCATTATATCTCTGTTTATATTGTTCATTTGTTTTTCTATAATTATTTATTCTATTTTGACAACATTTTTTACATTCGTTTCTATATTTTTTAGTATCATTCCTAAATAAATATTCAGATAAATCTTTTACTTCATTACATTTTATACATACTTTGTTCATTTCATAACAAAATATAAAATCACTATATATTCAATTTTTACAGCTTTAGGGAGTCCCAGCAGTTTGAAAGTGTCGCAAAAAAGAATTGTGTTTAACACAATTGACTTTTTTACTAGCAACTACACAAATATCAATGGATAAAAACAATGGTGGCGTGTATGTGACATTGATATTAAGGAGTGTTTACTGTTTTCTATCAAACTATCCTTTTTGTTTGATACAGGTTGCTTTTCAGGTCAGTAGTTTAACCAGAATTGAAGAGGAATGTAAAGAGTGGCTGCAGGGATTGAAGCAGCAGCATCAGTTAAAGCTTCAGTTGAACCAATCATAACATTATAACCAGCTTCCTTCTCTGAAGTCTGAGTAAGCTCATTCCAAATGTTGAGCCAATCACCATAGTGACGGTCAATTTCCTGTCCTCCGATTTCAATATTGACATAGTCAATCATAACATGACCAACATTCTCTGTCCAGCGAACTGTACCAGAACTCATGGTCATAGCAGGAAGATCTACTTGGAGATAGACCTTGTGAATAAGGTCACCATTTCGGGAAACAGTACATGAGACTTTACGTCCAAAGTCCACAGTTCCATTAACGCTTATACCCCATCTTTCGATGTATTTAATATTAGGGGCTAGACTATATCTTAAGGAAAGCGAAGCTTACGCTTTCCCCACTGCCATTTAGTCGTTGAACATCACTCTTTGATTTTAATTCATCTAAATAAATTTTAATCTTTAGAACTTAGCTGCTGATTGCCCAATTCTTTAAATTGTTACCGAAAAACTAACAATCTTGAAGACTGTTAATCTTTGTGGCTAATGCCACTACCCAAGTTTTATCTTGGCCAAAAATATGTTTCCATATTTTCTTGGTATTAAAGACTCTAAGGGGTTTTCAGCAATTTGACAGTGTTGCAAACTGAGAATTTTATTCCCAATTCACTAGCAGCTGTATTTTAATAAACGGATAAAAAAATGGCGGTGGAATATTACGTTTATTAAATAGGAATACTTACAGTTTTATCCATAACATATCCTAATAGTTATGGCTGGCTACTTTTCAACCCTATAATGTTAAGGTTTGTTCAATAGCTTCTACTTGTTATCTATTATTTTCATAATAGCAAGGACTATATCTTAAGAAAAGCTTACACTTTCCCCATTCCTGTTTAGTCTCTGAAGGTTATCCTTGATAATTTAAATAATTTTTGGCAATATATCTTTTGCCACAAGGAGATATTATTATATATATCTCACCCTTGCCCATTAAACCCATTAAAAAATAAGTTTAATTAAATTATTCATTTTATTTTAGGATCTTCCCTGCGGATTGTCCAATCTTTAAACGTTTTTACCAGAGAACGACCATTAATCGTGTTCCTCAAAAAATTTTCATAGTTTGAGTGGTAGTTTAAAGCTCTACGGTAAAATAGTAAATAATTTTATACCGTCCCATACGTATGAGTAGGAGTTTCCCGCAATTTAAGAATGTCGCAAATAATATCAAATAGATAAAAACTAATAGGTTTATTTGAATTATTCACTAGCAAATATTTTTAATATTTACTTTTATGCGCTAGCAGTTAACGCGAAGTTTGTATGTCTTCGATCCTTTATACCCTACCTTTCGGTATATTTAACTGGGAGTAGACTATATCTTAAGTCATCATTGAAGCTTGATACGCTTCTCCGACCCACTAACATTTAGTCGTTGAACCTTTACCATGGTCTTATCATAATGACTTTAGGTACTTGGCTGCGGATTTTCCAATCCTAAACTTTATTACCATTGGCGAAGTAACATGATAAAGTTACTACGGCGACTAAAAGTCGCTACGGCTATTAACCGTGGTCCTTTTAAATATTTCTAAATAAAAGTGGTAGTTTAGACTCTAAGGAGTTTCCCGTCAATTTGAAAGTGTCGCAAATCTTTCGATTTACTAGCAAATTCTTTTAAAAATTTACTTTTATGTCCTATCAATTAAGACAACCTTGAAAACGTATATACCCTACCTTTCGGTATATTTAAATCCTGTACTCGTACAAGACAGGAAGGGACTAGACTATATCTTAAACGCTTGCACGCCCACTACCGTTTAGTCGTTGAACCTCAAACTTGTTGTAAATATTGTATTGCTAATTTTAATTTTTCTTCCATAGAAATGTTAGAAGATACAAAATATTTATTTGGTAAAGCATTCCATCTTTTTTGAGTTCCCCAAATAATAAATTTATCTTTTCTTTTTGCTAAACATCTGGTTTGACCAATATATAATTTTCCACAAGGCGAAGTTATTTTATAAATTTCACCTTTGTTCTGTAGAATATTTATATTATTTTAAGAAAATATTAAAATTCAATTTTTACAATTTAGTTTCTTGGCTGCAGATTGCCCATTTCTATCTAATTAAAGATTTCATCTTAAAAGTTATTACCGAAAGAAACGTTAATCCTTGTGGCTAACGTCATTACCCAAGTTCTACTCTTGGCCAGTTGAAACTTTCGAATCAACTTTGGTATTTTAAGCTTTAGGGGTTTCCCGCAATTTGATAATGTCGCAACCTATAAAGGTCACTAGTAGCTGAATTATTAGTCAAGGGATAAAAAACGTGGTGGAAATTCAATGACTAATATAGGAATTACAACAGATTTTATATAACATATCCTAATAGTTATATCTGGCTACTTTTCTACTCAATTTTTAAGTAATTTGAGGATTACCTGTGAGGTAAATATCTTGCTTTAATTCCTATATTTCTATAAGATTTAGAGTACACCTTAAGAACTTTCAAGTTTGGCAAACTATCATAAAGTCTCAATCTCCGTCTACTCGTTGAACCGTCATCTTTTATCTGCCAAAGATAAATATTTTTTAATAAAAGATGCTTGGCTGCGGATTATCCAATCCTTAACGTTTTTACCACAGCACAATTGTAAAGCAATTTGTACTGGTGCACCTAGTACACTTGGGTACGGCTATTAACCGTGGTCTTCACATTTGTTACCAAATATGAATGGTAGTTAAGGCTCTAAGGAAGTTCCCGCAATTTGGAGATTTCGCAAAGAAATTACTTTCTTTACTAGCCAGTTATATAATGCGATGATACAATTCATCATCACATCCATACTTTATACTATTTTTCTTAAAAAGGGAATATGGAACTCTTTAAGTAGCTGACTATTGGCACCCAAGATATTAGTTAAGCGCCATAGGCAACAAGTTGCATTAATCCACCAGCCATTTTATTGTTTTTATACTATAGCAAAAGAAAAAAAAATTTTCAAATTAACTTAGTTAATTAATAATTAATAATACTTATTAAACCCTATCACTAACAATGTTGGACTCTCTAAACGCACCTTTAACTCAAACCCATAACTCCTCACATATCTCTTCAACAAAAATACATCATTATCACTTAATAACAATATATTCTTATGTCCAAATAATAATTCCACACCATGTAATGTTATCATTGTTAACATTTCTGTTATAATATTACTTGGATTATATCCATTCCTCGCAATAAAATCAATCGTAGATTCATCTAATTGTAAATTAATCGAATTAGGCTCGCCAGGCGGATTATTAAAGATTCTTTCAGCTATCCCTCTAGTATTATCACTATCCATTTATATACACCAATATTTTATATTTATTCTATATTACACGACAAAAAAAACTAATAGTGTCGCATATAAACTTACCAACATATCTATTGTATAATGTGAACGAGTGATGCTTAATATAAACAGATGTAACATATTCAATATCATAAATAATATCACACTCCACAATGACATTTTTACAATATTATATTTAAACATCATTAATGTTAATAATAATCCAATTGCAAAGTGACCAGAAAATCCTTTATCATAAAACCCCCCACTAATTATTTTATCAAATAAACTTAAACTATTATAATCATCATCTACACTATTTGTTTTATTGTTTCTAGGCAACATTGTAGATATAATTGTAACACTTCTTAACAAAATAATAATACACAGTTTTATTATAAATTCTGTCATAAATGCACGATTTACTCTTTTAAATAAATATAACAAAGGAATCAAAAATATAAATATATACCAGTTTTTAGTATAACCATACCTTGAATAATCCCCAAAATTATTGTGTATTATATCCCATATCTCTTTCTTCGCCTTACCTGTCCTATACACAAATTCCATCGCCTTCACATGACATATACATGCAATTATTACTATTATAATTAATTTTATATCCATGCTTTCTTTCTCTATATTGTCTCCTTAAAAAAATTATCTCTAAAAACTTTATAATAAGAAATAACCTAATTTATTTCTTATTTAATAACCATTTCATAAAATTATTATCTACACTCACCTTCATTATTAATGAACTCGCTTTATTTATCTTATCCCACGAATTAATAAATCTAGGAAACCCACTTTGATTATTATCCTCCATTACCCAAGAATCATCATTTTTTACTTCATCCATTTGTTTTATAACTAATGGCTCCTTCATAATATTATCCTTCATAATTTCATTTGTCTGATACATATTCTCATTACAATTAATAATATCTATAATTTGGTCATTCATAATTATAGCTGGCACTGGATTATCTATCTCATTAACACACTCCATTAATTCATAAGTTGATATCCTAAATGACGGATTTATCGTTAATAATTTCTGTAATAATAATTTCACTTTCACATCTATCATATTTTTTCTATCTATTTTTTTATGCAAATCTAACTGTGTCGTTTTACACGAAAAAAAATCCTTCAAACCATGAATATCAAATATATCAGAAAAAGGCAACATGTTAAAAATTAATTCATATAAACATATACCATAACTCCATAAATCTACCTTTTTATCATAAAATTTCACACGTTTTATAACAGATTTCTCTTCCGATATCAATTGCTCAAACTCTTCTATATTTAAAATAATCTCTGGCGCCATATAATATGGAGTTCCACACACCTTATAATATTTCTTCTTTAACGTACTGCAACTAAAATCAAAATCACTCGCTTCTAAACTTTCATTCAATTTACAATCCAAATCAAAACACGCAAACCCAAAATCACTCAACTTGAATAAAAATTGATTATCTCTACCCTTTCTCACTAAAATATTATGTAACTTTATATCCCTATGAATAATATTTAAATCATGCAAATAACCTATAGCATTTGATGTGTCCTTTAAATACTTTTTAACAAATGTTCCGTCAAAACCATTAAATATATTTCTCAACTTGAAATCATTTAACCTACAATCCTTTAAAATACTATATAAATCACCATACTGACAATATTCCATTTTTATATAATATACTTGATTATTTATATCTGTTGAATAATATTTTATAATATTATCATGACTTAATTTATTTAATATCTCTATTTCACTGTCTATTAACTCCTTTAATCTCTTATAATAATACTCCTCCTCTGAATCTAACCTCTGTAATATAAACCTATTATTATATGGTGTTATACTTACACTCGTTGTACCAGAAATATGTTTATTATACTTTAATGTTTGTCGCATTTCTATTCTAGCCTTTTTCACATATTTCTTAACTAAATTATCTAAATTTATCTCCTTTATAATAAATAACTCATTATCATTCTCCTCATTATAAATACCACTCAATAATAACAAACTTGAATTCATTTTTCTTTTCTTGCATAAATGTACACTCGAAAAGGAACCCTTTCCAATTTGTTTAATCACATCATATTCATTCATTAACTTATTATACATTAATAAAAAAGTTTTTTCAACTAATCGATTTCGCTTTTAAAAAATTATCTACACTCTTATATCCTATCTCTATTAATTTATTCTTCTCCTCTGCCGTCAATGAAAAATTCACACTCTGCGTAATATCCTCCGTATGTATATACACTGTACAATGTTTATATTCTTCACTCCGAGTCGTATGTTTCTCTTTTTGCACTACATAACAACTTAATATATGATATATATAACTCTCAATATCATCTATTCTCTCATCTACATCATGTGCATCCATTTCTCCATGATTTATTAACTTGAATCCCAAAAAATGACTTAAATCATCCTTAAACACCCTAACTGGATAATTATCTATTAATCCACCATCTACATAAATATCACCCTCATACTCATTAATTGTAAACAAAAATGGCACACTTATAGACATTCTTATAGCATCCAATACCTTCACATCAGGCGTATCTTCATAATTAAATCTTTTATAACGATATTTATTCAAATTTGTAGCCATCACCTGAAAATCAATCCCATTTAAATCATAAAACTCTCTTAATGTAATATTCGGCTCTATACCCTTCTTCACCATTAAGGATTGTAACCATGACATAATACTCGCTCCACTATCTAAACCATATTTACTCACAAAATTCATAATTCTGATATCCCTCAATTTATCAAACCTCTTATTTAATACTTCCTCTAACATTTCTACATAACTATATTTTAATAAATAAATCAAACTAAATATACTACCCACAGACACACAACATATCGTTTTCACATCAAATATAGGTAAATCACACCTATCTTTATCATAATCTGGCTTTAATTCCTCCATTTTTCTCTCATATATTAATTCTTCAATCTTTTTAAATACACCTACATATGCTATACCCTTAATAGCCCCACCACTAAATGCCAACTTATTAATAATCATCTTATGTATAAAATCTATATTTTTATTATAAATAAAACGCCTACTAAATAAAAATATATTCAAAAATGAAACTTTTCATTATATATCTCACTCACATCAAAATACTTCTCCGTCATATCATCATCATTCATATACACCACCAACTTATAATCTATACATGAACAAGTTATACCCAAATAACATAATATATACTTCCATTCAATTATATTTTGTCCATGCATAAAATACCGAACCTCCGTCGTAACATCTCGTATAACATTTCCTTCTTTATCAATAACACCACAATAATTAATCGTATACATGTCATCCGGATTATATACACGAAATACATCAGCCATATCATATATAACATTATCTACATATAAATATGTATAATATTTATTCTTGTGTTTACATATATATTTATAAATAATACACTCGTCATATATATATTGTCCAACATAAATATAATTAGGTAACAATAATACCAACAAATCATACACATATAAATAACACCCTATACTATATAATAATATACTCATACACATGTTAATCACATTTTTTCTATAAACATACGAAATTAATATCAATAATAATACAATATTCAATATCATGATTTAAAATTAATTTATTATTTATTTTTAAATGGATTTTTCTCAATTTTTAATTCAACACTCGGATATCCAAAATAATGTCAACAAAATTATACCTAAACAATCAACACCCAAACAATTAATACCTAAACAATTAATACCCAAACAATCGACATCCAAACAATTAATACCCAAGGTTAAAAAAACACAAATAATACCTATAAAAAATAATGATATCATTCAACCTGATACCTTGCCGTCTAACGACATCATCGGTAAAGGTACATTTAAAAAAGGCGATAAAATTATCATGACGGGTGTAGAAAATAGCCCATTAAATATTTACAAAGGTTATTATGGTGAAATAAAAGAATATATTTATAAACACAATGCAACCTATATACTTCTTGATGCTATTCTTTATTTACGACCCATAAAAGTCCCCATAGGTCATTTTATTAAACGAAACACATAATCATAGAATATTTTTTTATTCATCTATTATAAAGGATAATAAATGACATCTCGAAAATCAATTCAATTACCCGATAATATCGATTATTCTAAATATGAAAATATAGGAGGTATGAGCACCAAACATTGGGGCCCTGGAGCATGGAAATTCTTATTCACATCTATTATGGGTCGATATCCCATAAACATAAATATACATAATGCTGAACATATTATTATCCAAAATACATTCAAAAATACACTTATTGGACTTCAAATCATGATGCCATGCATCTATTGCAGAGAATCATTCAAACAATTCCTATTAGAATTACCCATTGAACCTTATCTTGTTGGTAGAATCGAATTAATGTACTGGTTATATCTTATGAAAGATAAAGTCAATCAGAAATTACTTACACAAGAAAATTCATGCTACAATGACGAGAAAAAACGACTTAAACAATTATTTTATACAAAACAAATCACGAAAGACGACTATTATACACAACTTTCTGCATTTAAAGAAGAAACATTTCATACAATACCTTCCCCACCATTTAATGAGGTTTTAGAACAATACGAAAATTTACGAGCAGTTTGTTCTGATAAAGCCAAAACATGTGCACTTCCTAAAAAATAATACTTTATAATATATCATTTAATTTATATCTTACTCTAGTTGTTTCTAATGCATTAATCTACAAATGTCCCACAGTCAATTCTCTTATTGTTATGTTTAATATAAAACCTGAACCTACCAGTATAGTATATATCTTTAAATTCGCTTAAAACGGATTTAAATATATTAATAAAATAATGAAATTTAACTACCAATCTCGAGATATCGGCGTCCAGCGCCCATGGGCTGCTCATATGAACTGTTATTAAAGGGACCAACGTCTTGCTTTGGAATAGGGGGGACACTACGTATGTCATGGTATCCAATCTTGTTGGCTTGTATCTGGGTCTGAATGCCCATATGATAGCCGGCTTGTAAAAAGTTTTGTTCTTGTAAAAGTTTGGACACTGGATTTTGTTGCGCAAATTCATTAGCTTCATCATAGACCGGAAGTAGTTCACTTGCATTTAATTGTGCAGTTCCAGCAACTGCTCTTTCTACTTGAGCTTGTTGTTCAGCAGGTTGTAGAACAGGTGCCTCGGCAACAACTTCTACGGGGGGTTGAGCTAGTTCAGGTGCTGACTCGACATTCTCTAAACTTTCTCGATTATAGTATTTCATAAAGAAATAAACAGCAAGAAGAATTAATACTACTTTTAGCATATCATTCTTCTTAATCATTCCTATAATGTCCATTCTGTGTTAATATATAGTTATAAAATAAATTTATTTTTTTGAAATAAAATAAAATACCTGAATAAAATATTTTAATTTAAAAATAAATAAAAATTATTTGAATAATAAACAATTATTTACAAACGAAATATTTTATATTACCTGTTTAATTTAAAATGGATAGTGAAAACGAAAGCGTATCAAATCATTCGGAAGAATTTGAAAACGATGTTATAGATAAATTTATTCTAGATGAAACTCCACATATTATGGATTTATATTATGATATACGTAATAGGACGCCGTATTTTCTTGATAAATTATCACTTGCAGATTTGACATGTTTTATTATAGACAATAAATTTGAATTCTATCATGATAAAAAGAAAACATTACGTCCAGAATTAGACTATTTTGAATGGAAATACTCGACTGAAATTAATAGTTCTTTGTATGTCATTAATCAATATTTAAAAAAATATAAAAAATGTGTTATTACATATAATGTTTTTCTACCATTTTCATATGATTATACAACACTTAATTAATATTATTTTATACACTTTCCCTTTTTATTGGTTATTTTTTTTTTAGGAATACCATAATAACCATTAATTGCCATCAGCATAACATCACATAAATCGTCTTTTTTTCCGGATTGTTCTAAACAATGTAACCATATGTCTCTTTCTGTATGTATAAATTTATGTTCTAAAAACCACTTTGTATATTGAATACTTAGCCATTTTCTTTTAGCATAATGCCCCTTTAGATTACATTCAATCATGGGGCCAGTATACGCCTTTAATTTCTGTGATGCTCTTACAAAACGTATTGTTGTCGATTTATGCACATATAATTCTACAAATTTTCCATATAAAATATGAGAAATGAACTTCATTTTTTGATTTACTTTAGGTTGTAATTCAATCAATACTTGACTTATACCGTCAAATAAATCATAATTTTCATTATATATATCTTGTATTTTTTGAAGTACAATTTTGGCAATATCTTGTAATAAATAATCATTAATTGCTTTTTTTTTAAACATGTATTTTTTGTCAATTATCTTGTCATGTATCAATTCCTTTGGAAAATGTATTTTGCAACAATGTTGATAATTATTTAAAATTGGATATCTATATGTACATTTTTTCCCACACATATTTCCATTCTTTTGTATACCTTTACATTTATAATCATCCAAATCCAGTGTATTATACGTATTCCATAAATGTATTTTATAGGTTGATATATCTTGTTTTACTTGAGCACTCATGATACACATGGCTAAATTTCGTAAACCGATATCTATGGTTAAAATCATCTTGTAAACTTGAATGATTTTAATTTTACTTAAACGACGCGCCTATATAAAAACTTGATATTTCATTCTGATTCTTCAATTGCTTCAAGTGCTTCTCCTTGTCGATTCACAATAATTTTTAATTTTCGTGTTTTAGCAAATTTCTTTTTTAATTTGTCTATCTCTTCCTTTTCTTCATCCCGTTGTGTATCATATTTATCATTATAATACATATCATGATATTTCCATATTTTAGGATGTCCCACTCTAAACTGGTCATGTTTTGACGCCTTGTACCAAAATAATTGGTCTCGTAAATCACTACTATTCCCAGACGTTTTTATAACTAAACATTCATGATTCTGTGTACATGAATCTAATATATTACAAAAACCATCAAATGAAGGAACACACCCACCATAATCATCATATATTTTTTTACGATTTTTTATACTCGGCTCATTGAATACAAACACATAATCAATATTACTGCGTAACGCTGGAGGAATACCCAACGGATATTGCATTGTTAAAATAAAGAAAATATTATAATGACGCCCATTGAAAAATATACTTTGAATTGTTTTTTCCTTTTTCCACGCAGCAGCATCATGTAACATATCATCTAATACAACAAACGCTCTATTTGATTGTATAAGCCCATCAACATCAGCATGACCATTATTCCTAGCTTGTTTTACCTTTTGAGACTGCTTCACTAACATCTTATTTACTAAGTCTGGGTCATACTCTGAATGAATAAATGAATCAGGTACAAAATCACCAAAAAATGGATTAGCCTCTTCTGTCCCAGAAAAAATTAAACCAATTGGAATATCTTTGTGATGATAAAATATATCACGTACAAGCCAACTTTTCCCACTGTTATGCGTCACTATAAAATTACCTAACACATATCTATGATTCCCATCTAACTCAATACCATAATACTCACCCACACCTATTTCTTCCACCCTAATTCTACTTGACAATTTATTTTGTTTATTTCTAATATTTACCCTTTTATTCCTTAATAACATTGCTATATCCTCAATACCCCAACCATCTATACATAATTTAATTGTCTTTTCACCCCTTAATACACACTTTCTTACATTTAATCCTACACTGCGTGCTACATACATAATATCATCCACCAATTTATCATTTTCCATCGTCTCAATCACCTCAAATTCATTCTTTTTATTTAAATAACCCTTTGCATCAATATATCCAGCTAATAATTCAAACCTTTTAATACGAGAATTACATTTATACAAAATAGGAACCTCATCTTTTAATGAATATCCCACTAAATACGGCTCCATTAACACATCCTTATCTTCAAAATGAATAATTTCCCGATAACCAACTAATTTATCTTGATGTATCTTTGATAATCCAAGATAATCTTCCACAGAAATATCTAAAATATTATCTCCCTGCACTCTTATTTTTTCATCCATAAACTCTTTTGCTATCTTATATACCTCAGTTTTATCCACATTTAGATACGAAAAACTCTTGTAGTTTAATTTAAACGTCTCTCTGTTAAACCATACAACCTGATAATACCCCCTACTTATACACTCCCTCATATATGGCTTTACCGTATACATTAATGATAAAATATGACCACTATTCACAACATAAGATTCCCCATTCATATGACTTATCTTATATAATTTATCTACACCACAATGTGTATCCAATACAGTTCTTATAGTAGAATCATCACCCATCACCTCATCACCAACACATATATCCTCCACCTTACACACATCTCCATTATACATTAAAATTTCTGTCCCCTTTGCTAAACATCTCCGTCTACCTAACAATAATACAGTCGCATTCTGCACCATACTCTTTATCTTAAATTTCCTAAGCGATAACCTCTCATAATCATTCATTATTATGATTATAGAATAAATAAAATTTCGATTTTAAATTCACACGTTTTTAAACATATACAATTATTACACACTGTTGAATATTTACATACTTAATAAATTCTTGACGCAAATTCGCGTTTACATACTTGAATTAAATATTGTAGTTAATTGTGCGTACATTCATAAAATACATTTAATTTATTAATTAATAATAATGAATTCCAAATCGGTTCATTTTAGTGACACAGTTACTATTATTCGGTATAATACATCTTCTTCTAATAAATCGCATGAACGGCCATTTTCCAAATTTTTCCAATCAATAAAACATTTTTTTTTATATCGGTGTATAATAAGAAAGAAAATATAAACGTATTTATATGTCGACAAATACGAATAAAAATGTAAATGACATTGAATATATAGACTCATATACTGATGTTGATATAGATATTATTCATAATTATTCTGATTACGAAATTATTAATGAATCTAAATGTATACCTATTAAAAATAGGTATAGAAAACAAACTTGGAAAGAATATTTTCGTAAATTATATACTGTCACAATTATACTTTTAATTAGTATTTCCATCTATGTTTATTATTCATATACTAGAAAACAACATGATATTATATCAAAATTATAATACACATTAGTACGGCCTATCATTCCGCATTACACGAGAAAGACCATGCACTTCAAGATGCGAAATACGGTCATGTAATATCTACATTATACAATTCAAAAATACTAAATTGTCTACGTAAATATAAGAAATTTAATGCTATACTTAACTCTAATATCCTACTATCTTTTGGTAGATATAATGTAACTTTATTTTTATTAAATGTTACCTTTGAATTTCTATCAATATGATTTGGACCTTGAATTAAAATAACATTTGTTAAATCTGCTGCTAAGTTCACACCCATTTTTTTTATAGATTCTTCATAAATAGCAGATTTATATAGGCGATATAAAAACAAAATGTCACGGGAAATAAATGGCGTCAACTCCTTCTGTATACATATATTTTGTATACACATAAAGATTTGTATATCATCATCTTTTGGCTTTAAATGTGGCAATAACCCTAAAAATGAAAACATGTCATTAAATAATACAGAAAATCGATGCTTATACGTTCTATCATATTTTCTAATGTAATTTTCATAAAATGTTTTATCTAATGTTATAAAATTGAGTAAAGTAGAATAATCATTTATCATAAAATATATTCTATATAAAACATCATATGAAAGATTCATTCTATAATTGCCACATAAAATAATATTTTAAAAAATTTTTATTTTTGCATATGTTATATATATTTAAAAATATATATACAATATCATGCCATGTAAAAAATGCTATAATAATAATTATTGTTATTGCTATTGCTATCGCTACCGATGTACAGAAGGTGGGCAAATATTTGCATTACAAGTAGCAGGAAATTCTGCTGGAAACGAACGGATTAATCCATCAAGTCCTATTGCTGGAGAAACTCCTATCTCTTCAACTATTACAATTGTAAGAATACTTTGAAATTAATTTATTGTATATACTTAATGATACCAAAGACAATCCATCAAATATGGTTTCAAGGAGAAGATAATATACCTTCTCATTTATATCATTACCACACAAGTTGGAAAAAAATCCATCCTACCTATAAATTTATCTTATGGGATGAAAATAAAATTAATATATTAATTCAAACTATTAACATACCATGGATAGAAAAATTATATCATAATTATGATATAATGATACAAAAAATAGATTTAGCAAAATACATTATATTATATGTATATGGCGGCATTTATATTGATATGGACGTTAAATGTCTTTCTCATCTAGATTCACTTAACACTACATTACAAAACCTCTCTTGGAACGAACTTGATGCTATTTTCTCAAAATCTAAAAAGGTACATATGCAAAATATAATCATGTCATTCATTGGTCATGATATTTCAGAAGATATTATTAATAATGGCATCATTATGATAAGACCTAGACACCCAATTATGTATGAAATATTAAAAGAAGCTCATAAAAATAATTATAGTATTTACAAACATTTAAGTAATACATTATATATATTCATAACTACAGGACCTATTTGTGTAACAAAAGTACTACAAAAATATAAACATAATCCTCACATCAAAATATTACATCATACCTATTTTGAAGCATGTGATATTGATGAAGTACATCGCAATTGTAAACCACCTAATTATGCAATAGGCCTTCATGTGTACGAAAATTCATGGACAACAAAAAACGAAAAAAATATTACAAATTTATATTTTTATATAATGCAACATCCATGGCTCATTCTTATCATTACATTCTTTATTATTAACATAGCAAAAAATAAAACATAACAAAAAAATGAAATAATATATTAATTATTTATAGTAATTATGAACAATTATTATAAACATACGTATATTAAAAATACTATTGATATAAAAAATGATATTGAATTTCAAATCATTGAATGGCATTCACAAGATGAAAATGATGCACTAGATGACACATCAGACGAATCATCTAGTAACTCAAATTATCATGTACGACAATGTCATGAAAAATATGTAATACGTTGTTTTGGTGTTACTACAGAAGGCATTTCTATAACATGTAAAATTAACGACTTTACACCATTTTATTACATCAAAGTTCATGATAAATTTAGTAAAACTCAATTAAATGTCTTTATAGAATTTCTGAAAAAAAGTTACCAATTATCTAAAGTAAAAGTGAATGGAGAATACATATCATTCTCTAACTGTTTATTACAGGATAAATGCGCTCTTATAGAAAAAAAAGATTTGTATGGATTTCGAAATGGAAAAAAATATAGATTTATTCGATTAGTTTTCAATAATTATACAGCAATGAATAAAAGCAAATATATCTTTAAAAATCCAGTTATTATACCAGGAATTAACAGCAAGTCCATGAAATATAAATTATATGAAAGTAATTTTGAACCATTTATGCGTTTTTGTCACATTAAAGATATATTAATGGCCGGGTGGATTAAATTGCCTAAGAATAAATTCGAAATAACACAACAATCAAGCTCAACTCAATTAGAAATCTCCATACATTGGAAAGATATTATTTCCCTTTCTAATAAAAAGGATATTGCCAATTTTTTACAAGCTAGTTGGGACATTGAAACTTATTCCTATGATAGAACTTTTCCTGACCCATGTAAAAAATACGGGAATGAATACCCAAATGTTATTTACCAAATTGCTACCACATTTAAATATTATAAAGAATCTACTACACTCGTCAAACATCTATTTACTTTAAAAAAATGTAGCCCTATTCCTCCTGAAAATGATAATATACCTATTATCGTTGAAGAATGTAAAACTGAAAAAGAATTAATTAAAAAATGGACCGACTTAATACATCATATGGACCCAGACATTATGTATACATATAACGGAGACACTTTTGATTGTAGATATTTATATGAACGTGCTAAATTATATAATTTAGATAATTATTTACTTTCTAAATTAAGTAGATTATTACATGTTCCAACTATTCAAAAGGAAGAAACATTTAGTTCCAGTGCTTATGGAGATTCTAACTTTGTAAGATTTTATATGCCTGGACGCTTAAATTATGACTTATTAATTCACTATAAACGCGGTATGAAAAAATATCCAAGCTATAAGCTTGATTTTATTGCAAATGAAATCTTAAAAGAAGGCAAACATGAAGTTAGTGCAAAACAAATTTTTGAATATTATGATGACGGACATCCTGATAAAATATGCATTATTGGAAAATATTGTTTAAAAGATACAGAGTTATTACAACAATTAGTTGATAAACAACTTATTTTAATTACAATTATTCAATTAGCAAATGTCACTTTTGTGCCTATTGGGTTTTTAACAACAAGGGGACAAACAATTAAAGTATTTTCACAATTATTGCGTAAAGCTAGACAAATGAACTTTTTAGTTCCGCATACTAACTTTAATGAAGATGCTTATCCAATTATTGTCAAAACAAAAGAAGAACATAATCTTGATTTAGAAAATATTGGTGAATATATCAATATTATTCGTGGTAGAAGTAAAAAACCATTAAATGGTAAAATTAATGAAATTATTGATTCTACTACATTTATTATTCTAAGTAACATAGAATTAGAAACACCAGAACAATTTACATCTAAATTCTCTTATAAAGGACAAGAATTTAAAAATGTATCCCTACAAAATGGCGAAGATTTAGTTGATACTAGCTTTACAGGAGCAACTGTATTGGACGCAACACCCGGCATGTACAATGAAAATATTGCTGTTTTAGATTTTGCTAGTTTATATCCAACTATTATGATTAGCAGAAACCTATGTTATTCTACATTTATTCTTGATAATAATTATATGCCTAAATCAACACAAGAAGGCATATTCGAAGAAGAAAATAACGGCCATAAAGTTGTATATGAGAGAATAAAATGGGATGACCGTATAGAATATACATTAAAACATACATGTGAAGGCATTGGTAAAAGTGGAAAGAACAAAGATAATGTATGCGGTAAACAAGCTTATTTTGAAATTACCAAAAGACAAGAATTACAATTTTTACAACAGGAACTCGAAAAATTAAGAAACACTTTTGAAGAATTAACTACTAAAGAGGAAATTAAAAAAATGAAACCTAAAATACGAACAAAAGAAAAGGAAATTAGCCAATTTAATCAAAATATCAATATGTTTAATTCTCAAGAACTCGATAATATTCATTATTATTGCCGAGTACATGACCCTCTAAAATCAGGAAGAAACGAAAGTGAAAAATTCCAAAAAAAAGATGTCACCTATAATTATGTTGTAGTTCAACCACACACAGAAATCATAAATGGAGAAAAAATTAAAAAAAATCAAGGAGTTTTACCAGCTTTATTAGAAGAACTTTATGCAGAACGTAAAAAAGTTAAAAGAGAAATGGCCAAAGCATCTGAACAAGGAAATAAATTACTAGAAGATATTCTCAACTCCACACAATTAGCCATTAAAGTCTCACTCAACTCTACTTATGGATTTCTAGGAAGAGGACAAGGTAATTTAATTCTAAAAGAACTAGGAAGTATCGTCACAGCAGTAGGACGTAAGTTAATCCAACAAAGCAAAGAATATGCCGAAGGACCATTTCTACATTATATAAACGAAAATAATATACTTACGCAAAAGATTGAATACAAATCATATGATTTTAATAAAAATGACAGAGATATTATTCTAAATCAATATATGGTTAAATAAATCAATATATGGTTAAATAAATCATATACAAATTTTAAAAACTCAAATTTATTCTGTCTTGAACATTTTATTTAAACTATTTGAATAATAACTAAACATCGGAATGGCTACTGTACCGCCAATAATAACTGCTGATAACTGACCAAGAATCGTAAATAATTGTGTAAAATAAATCTCACTCCATGATTGGAATTCAGAACAATCACAATACGCATCCATTTTATATATTACTTTATCTTTTATTTTTAAATACATATTTATAGATTGCTGTGGTAAAAATAAAATGAAAATATATTGTATAAAGATAATAATATCGAGATAAAATGAACAAGCTATTATCTTATATTAAACGCAAAACGATAGAATATACATCCCTTAAAACACGTATGCAAACTCTATTAGCAGAATATAATAATAAAACCTTTACATCTTATAAACCATACATTATTTCTTTAAAATCCAAAGAAATTTTAGATTATTTAAATAATTATAAACAACATACACTAGAAAAAATTAATCATTGGTCCGACTTTAATGACACATTACTTTCTATAACAAAAGCATGTTATCATCGTTTTAATCCCACAATGATTTATGCCTTTAATGATGAAATTCATATGGTATTTTATAATACATCTGATTATAATGATTTGTATAATGGAAACATACATAAAATCATGACAACAATTACTAGTTTTGTTACACAATTGTTTACAAAGAAATTTATTCATATGGGATTTAATTTTGAATTTACATTTCATGCAAAGTGTATAGAATTTTTAACAGAATATGAAACATTGAATTATTTAGTATGGAGACAGCATGATTGTCGACGTAATAATATAATCACTTTATATAAATGTATTGATTCAAATATCGTAGACATGACATTAGAAGATGTCACTCAAAATCTATTTCATCATATTAAAGAATTACATATTAATCCAGATAACCTGAACTTTATTATTTATGGAAATATTATTAAAAAAGAACTAGTCTATATCGATAATACACACTATAAAATTTTATATAATAATAATCAATTTAATACACCGTTAAATAAAAAAGAAGAAACATTAATAACACGAAAAGAATTTAACGTTTCACATCATTTATTGCATACTCAATTTAAAGAAAATTTACATAAATATATTTACAATACATATCTATAACTATTTATAAAAAACGTACGTTTAATTTTAATAACATTTTTAACATAATATTATTAAATAAACATCATATATATGGAATACATAACAGTAGATGGTGAAAAATTTAATCCATACTTTATGTTGGACGTTGTTCCAGAAGATTCTGAAAGTTTTATAACCAAATCTTTCAGAAAAAAGGCCAAAATGTGGCATCCGGATAAAATAAAATCAAAGGACCCTCAAAAAATATCTCAGGCTAAATTACATTTCAAAGTATTGATTGAATCTTATGAATATATCATTAATAAAAAACGTTCAATTAATCATACTAAAAAAAGAGAACGCGTCACTGTAACGAATAATACAACACTTACTCCTAAAAAAATAGACAATACAGAAGAACTACATTTATTTAATGAAGAATTTGACAAACTACACATAACACATCCAAACGATTATGGATATGAAACAGCGCCACGATTAAGTGATACTAAAGAATATGAAAATTTTACTTATAAACCTTATAAATTATTTAATCCTAAAAAATTTAACAGAGATGAATTTAATAAAATTTTTGAATATCAACAACAATTAGATGGCGGGGATAATACATCAGTAGGCTTATATCATCAAACAACTGATGGTTTTAATGGATATAATAGTGGAACTTTAGATGGAGCCGCAAATGTAAGCAGTTATAATGGGATTATGATAACAGGAGACACATTTGGACAAAATGGTACAGGATATTATGATACCTATTATTCCGATTACAAAAAATCATTTGAAGCTCCAAAAAACCCCCACCAAAAAATTATTGTTCCAGATAATTTTGAAGCATCCACATCTCAAAAAATAACTCCTTTAACTGATAAAGAATTCCAACAACAAAAACATCAATACTATCAATCATCCCCAGCATCACAGCCTCATAAACATAATTTTAAATACCAAGAACAAATGTTATTAGAAAAACAAGGAATGGAAATAAAACAAAAATTAGAACACGATAAAAATCTTATCTTACAATATAAGGACATGTATGCTGATAAATCACTTATACAATCAGCACTTGATAATAAATTACTCACATCAAATGATTACGTTAATGAAGAGACAATTCATAAACGATTTAAAACGATATAATAACATAAAATTAAGTAATAATTGAAAAATTTTATTATTATTCATATAATAATAGAAATGAATTATATTAGAGATTTTGTAAATAGATTAAATTTGGAAAACAATATCGACAGCTTTTTTGAACAATTTATTGAAGAAATAAACGAATTACCTTTTAATACAGACTATGAATATTCACCCGAGTTTCAACTAAATCAAAGCATTGTTAATCAAGCTTATTCATTACGCAGAAACATCGAATTATATCCACAATTATATATAAATAATAATACTAATAATAATATAAATAATACAAATAATATCAATATACACATAGATAATATACACAATAATGATACACATTTTATTTACTCTTCACTATGGAATAACCGACGTAATCTATTATTTGCATCTATGTTTAGTGAGTTTAATGATTTTACAGATTTTTTAGATGAAAATTTAACAGACTTTAACACTTTAGAAGACATCAAAATAGCATTAACAGAAGAAGAATTTAACAACCTAGATACTGTTAACAATCCCTC
>Ga0169931_10004200_pt1 | contig 22486 bp, 17 predicted proteins | sample Kivu_15m_20L_FD_129675 | JGI IMG/M metagenome (GOLD analysis project Ga0169931, IMG submission 129675) | Freshwater microbial communities from Lake Kivu, Western Province, Rwanda to study Microbial Dark Matter (Phase II) - Kivu_15m_20L... | ecosystem: Environmental > Aquatic > Freshwater > Lake...
CGGGTTCGGCGATCGCGCGTCGGCAGTCGCGGTAGAAGGCGGCCGAGTCGAGGGTGGGCCCCCGGGCGTCGCGGTCGTACAGGTCGGCCTGGATCACCCCGAAGCGGCCCCGCGTGCGCGGGTCGGCGACGTGCGCGCCCGCGTCGCCGTGGACCACGGCCAGGCGGTCGTCGTCGTCGGGCAGCGCGAAGTGGCGGCGGCACGCCGCGATCAGCGCGGCGCTGGCCTCGACCGGGGTCACCGCGGTCGCGGGCAGGTGCCGCCAGCACCACTTGGTGAGCGCGGCCGCGCCGAGCCCGAGCTGCAGCACCTGCGCGGGCGGCTCCATGAACAGCAGCCAGGCCATCATGTGCCGCACGTAGTCCAGCTCGATGGCGAACGGCCGGCGGATCCGCATCGCGCCCTGGATCCAGGGCGTGCCGAAGTGCAGGAAGCGCACGCCGTCCTGCTCGGACAACTCGATGGGCACGTCGGGCGCGGCCGCGCCGGGTCGACGCTTCATGCGGTCCATCCGTCGGCACGCAGCACCTGCCATCGGCGCAGCTTGTCGACCGCTGCCAGACTCGCGTGGGCGGCGCTGGTGGACGGCAGCACGTAGGTTGACAGCCCCCGCTCCTCGAACCAACGCCGGGCCCGCGCGGCCGTGGTCCCGTTGAAGGCAACCGCTGCCAGGCTCGGCGCCCGCGCGAGCAGTGCGTCGAAGTCGTTGCCCGAGGCCTCGCGGATCGCCGAATCGAGGCTGCCGGTGCGCCGGCAGCTGCCCACCACGTCCCAGAGCGCGATCCGGCGGGCCCGCAGGCGCTCGAGCCGGTGCTCGTACGGCAGGTCGGGCAGGGGCTCGCCGAGCAACGCGCCGAGGATCGGCCAGAACTGGTTGCTCGGGTGGGCGTAGTAGCGCGCCCTCGCCAGCGAGGCCGCGCCCGGGAAGCTGCCCAGTACCAGCAGCCGGGGCTCGGCGCCGACGACCGGCGCCAGCCCCTGGAGCCGGGGGGCGCCGCCCGGCGGCGGCCCGGTCACTTCGATGCCATCGCCAGCAGCATCTCGTTGAGCCGGCGCACGAAGCCGGAGGGATCCTCCAGTTGCGCCCCCTCGGCGAGCATCGCCTGGTCGAACAGCAGCCGCGACCAGTCGGCGAGATCGCCGGTCTCGGCGTCCATTCGCCGCACCAGCGGGTGCCCCGGATTGATCTCGAGGATCGGCTTGCGCTCGGGGGCCTTCTGGCCGGCCTGCTTCAGCATCCGCTGCAGCGTGCCGCTGATGTCGCCCTCGTTGGAGACCAGGCAGGAGGGCGAGTCGGTCAGCCGGTCGGTGACGCGAACGTCCTTGACCCGGTCGCCGAGGGCGGTCCTGATCCGCCCGACCAGCCCGGCCATCGCCTGCGCGGTCTCCTCGGTGCGGCGCTTCTCCTCGGCGTCGGACAGCGCGCCGAGATCGAGGTCGCCGCGGGCGACCGAGGCCAGCGGCTTGCCGTCGAACTCGTGCAGGAACGACAGCATCCACTCGTCGACCCGGTCGGAGAGGACCAGCACCTCCAGCTCCTTGCGCCGGAACACCTCGAGGTGCGGACTGCTGCGCGCGGCCGCCTCGGTCTCGGCGGTCACGTAGAAGATCTTGTCCTGGCCGGGCTTCATGCGCGCCACGTACTGCGCGAGCGAGACCGTCTGCTCGCCGGCGGCAGTGGCGGTGGAGGCGAAGCGCAGCAGCTTGGCGAGGCGCTCCTGGTTGCCGAAGTCCTCGCCCAGGCCCTCCTTGAGCACCTGGCCGAACTCCTTCCAGAAACCCGCGTAGTCGTCGGCGCGGTTCTCGGCGAGGTCTTCGAGCATCGTCAGCACGCGCCTGGTGCAGCCCTCGCGGATCGCGCGCACGTCGCGGCTCTCCTGGAGGATCTCGCGCGAGACGTTCAGCGGCAGGTCGGCCGAGTCGACCACGCCCTTCACGAAGCGCAGGTACACCGGCATCAGCTGCTCGGCGTCGTCCATGATGAACACGCGCCGCACGTACAGGCGGATGCCGCGACGATGCTGGCGGTCCCAGAGATCGTACGGCGCGCGGGTAGGCACGTACAGCAGCTGGGTGTACTCGGTTCGGCCCTCGACCCGGTTGTGGGTCCAGGTGATGGGTGTGTCGGTGTCGCCGGTCAGGTGCCGGTAGAACTCGCGGTACTGCTCGTCCTCGATCTCGGACTTGGCGCGCGTCCAGAGCGCGCTCGCCTGGTTGACCGTCTCCCACTCGCCGTCGGCCTTGTCGTCCTTGCGCATCAGGATCGGCAGCGAGATATGGTCGGAGTACTTGCGCACGATCGAGCGCAGGCGCCAGCCCGAGAGCAGCTCGCCGTGGTCGACCCCCTCGTCGTCGTCGGCCCGCTTGCTGCGCAGGTGCAGGGTGACGCGGGTGCCGCGCTCGGCCCGCTCGAGCGGCTCGACGCTGAACTCGCCGCTGCCGTCGGACTCCCACCGGACCCCCTCGGCCGCGGGCAGCCCGGCCCGGCGCGACTCCACCGAGACCCGGTCGGCCACGATGAAAGAGGAATAGAAGCCCACCCCGAACTGGCCGATCAGGCCGGCGTCGTGGGCCTGGTCGCCCGAGAGGCTGGCGAAGAACTCGCGGGTGCCCGATCGGGCGATGGTGCCGAGGTTGTCGATCGCCTCCTGGCGCGACAGGCCGATGCCGTTGTCGATCACCGAGAGGGTGCGGGCCTGGGCGTCGAACTCGATCCGGATGGCCAGATCGGCGTCGCCGTCGAGCAGGCCGGGCCGGTCGATCGCCTCGAAGCGCAGCTTGTCGCAGGCGTCGGAGGCGTTGGAGACCAGCTCGCGCAGGAAGATCTCGCGGTTGCTGTACAGCGAATGGATCATCAGCTGCAGCAGCTGCTTGACCTCGGTCTGGAATCCCAGGGTTTCCTTCATCGCACCCATGTCGTCTCGGCTGGTTGAGGCGGCGGCCCGGCGGGCGCCGATGGGCCCCGGACCCACCGGGGCCGGAGCGCTGGCGGGATTATCGGGGCGCTTCGCCCGGATTCAAGCGCGGCCGGCCCCGTTCGAGGGCCGATTCCAGCGCTTCGAGCATCCGGGGGTTGCCCGAGGTGGCGATGTTGAACCGCATCCAGGTGCTGGGACGCTGGTCGGGAGAGAACAGGCTGCCCGGGGCCGTCAGGAACCCCTGGTCGAGCAGCGACTCGGCCAGCGGCTGGGTGTCGAGCCCGGTGTCGGCCCAGACGAACATGCCGGCGCCCGCCGCGCCCCCGAACGGCGCCATGCCGAGCCGCTCGAGCCGGCGCAGCAGCGGCTCGCGCGCCTGCGCCAGCCGGGCCCGCAGCCGTTCGAGGTGGCGGCGGTAATGGCCCTCGGACAGCGCCCGGTAGACCACCCGCTCGCCCGGCTCGGGGGTGGTCAGGCCCACCAGCATCTTCAGGTCGGTGAGCTCGCGGGCCAGTTCGGGCGCGCAGGCGATGAACCCCACCCGCAGGTTGGCCGCCAGGGTCTTGGAGAAGCCGCCGAGGTAGATCACCCGCTCGAGCCGGTCGAGCGCGGCCAGCCGCGTGCACGGCTGCACCGAGGGCCCCGGGTGCAGGTCGCAGTACACGTCGTCCTCCACGATCCGGAAGTCGAACTCCTCGGCCAGCCGCAGCACCTGGAACGCGCGGGCGGCGCCGATCGAGGTGCCGGTGGGGTTGTGCAGCACCGAGCTGAGCACGAACAGCTTCGGTCGGTGGGCGGCCGCCAGCGCCCGCAGCTGCTCGACGTCCGGGCCGTCGGCCAGCCGCGGCACCCCGATCACCCGGGCGCCCAGCAGCGAGAACCGGCCGAACATCAGGAACCAGCCCGGATCGTCGACCAGGATCGTGTCGCGGGGCCGCACGAAGTGCTGGGCGACCAGGTCGAGCCCCTGGGTGACCCCGAGCGTGGTCACGATCTGCTCGGGCCGGGCCGAGATCTCGTGCCCGGCCAGCTTCAGCTGCAGCTGCTCGCGCAGCGGCAGGTAGCCCTGGGGCTGGCCGTAGGCCAGCATCGCGGCGCCGTGCTGCCGCCCCAGCGCCCGCAGGCTCGAGCCCACCAGGTCGGCATCGAGCCAGTCGGCCGGCAGGACCCCGCCGCCCGGCATGTCGGCCGGCGGCAGCTGGCGGAACATGTTGCGCAGCAGCCAGACCACGTCCATCGAGGGCTTCGGGGTCTCGGCCCAGGCCCTGGCCACCGCCAGGCCGGCCGAGGGGTCGCGCCCCCGAACGTAGAACCCCGAGCCGCGGCGCGACTCGATGTAGCCGCGGGCGATCAGCCGGTCGTAGGCCTCGACCACGGTGAAGCGCGACACCCGGTGCTCGGCCGCGAAGCCACGGATCGAGGGCATCCGTGCGCCGGGGCGCAGCACCCGTTCGTCGATGCGGGCGGCATACCAATCGACGATCTGCTCGACCAGGGTGCGATCGCTGCCCGGGGCGAGGAAGGACCGCCGGGGACCGGCGGCCGCGGCGTCGGGAGCGTGGGCGGCGGGGGGCATCGACCGTACTGGTTTCAGGACCGGGCCAATTGCCTGGTCGTCAGGAGAACCGTATCGAGACTGTATCGCATCCAGCCCCTATCATCCACCGAAGTCCGCCGCGCTGATCGGGCACGCCACGGTCGGGCCGGTCACCGGGTCGTTCGCCCGGCTCGCCCCGTCGGCTCGCCCGTCGTCTCGCCCCGTCGTCTCGCCCCGTCGCCCCCGCCACCGCTCGCCGAGCCCCGCCATGAGCCGCTTCCTCCCGTTCCTGCAGGTCGACGTCTTCACCGACCGCCCGTTCCTGGGCAACCCGGTCGCGGTCGTCCTCGATGCCGACCGCCTCGATGCGGCCGCGATGCAGCGGATCGCCCGCTGGACGAACCTGTCGGAGACCACCTTCGTGACGCGCCCCAGCGCGGCCGGCGCCGACTACGCGCTGCGGATCTTCACGCCCGATCGCGAGCTGCCGTTCGCCGGCCACCCCACCCTGGGCAGCGCCCACGCGGTGCTGGCGACCGGGCGGGCGCAGGCCCGCCAAGGACGGCTCGTGCAGCAGTGCGGCGCCGGCCTGGTGGTGCTGCGCGACGAACCCGAGGCCGGCCTTCGCCACTTCCAGGTGCCACCGGCCCGCACGGCACCGGTGCCGGACAGGGAGCTCGGCCCGATCGCCGAGGCCCTGGGGATCGACGGCGAAGCACCGCGGTTCGAGGCGATCGACGTCGGTCCGGTCTGGATCACCGGGGAACTCCCCGATGCGGCCACCCTGGGCGGCCTGCGGCCCGACAGCGCCGCCCTGGCCGCGATCTCGCGCCGGCTGGGGGTGACCGGCGTCACGCTGCACGCACCCTGGCCTGCCGGCCACCGCGACGCCCGGGGCCGACCGGTCTCGGTCGCGGTGCGATCGTTCGCCCCGGCGGCGGGGATCGACGAGGATCCGGTGTGCGGCAGCGGCAACGCCTGCGTGGCGGTCCAGCGGGGCGCCGGGGGCCGGCGGGAGGCCTACTGCGCCAGCCAGGGCGAGGCCCTCGGGCGCGACGGTCGGATCGTGGTGGCCTGGCGCGACGGACGGATCGAGGTGGGCGGCGCCTCGATCGTCTGCGTGGAGGGTCGCCTGCGGGTCGACTGACCCGGTGGTGCCGGGCTCAGTGCCCTTCGAGCGGCGCGAAGAACCCGGCCACCAGCGCGTCGCCGACCCCGTCGAATCCCGCCGGCGACCACTTCGGGTCGCGCGTCTTGTCGATCAGCAGCGCGCGCACGCCTTCGGGGAAGTCGGGGTGCCGCTGGCACTGCCGCGCCACCACCAGGTCCAGCGCCAGCACCTGCTCGAGCCCCAGCAGGCGGCAGCGCCGCATGTACTCGAAGGTGACGCGGGCCGCGGTGGGCGAGCCCTGGGCCAGGTTCTCGAGCGGCCTGGCGAACCAGGGCTCGGCGGCGGCCGCCTCGCGAAGCGCCCCGAGCGCGGCCTCGGCGGTGGGCGCCATGCCGATGCGTCGGATCGCGTCGTGATGCCGGCGCAGCACGCTGTCGGGCAGCGCAAGCGGCTGCTCGGCCGCGAAGGTGGTGCAGAACTCGCGCAGCCGCGCGCGCTGCGCGGCGATCGGCCCGCGCCAGTCGAGCGCCGCGAGCCGCTCCACGAACGCCGGCTGGCGCGCGTGCGCGATCGCGTGGTCGGCGAGCCGGGCGTGCAGCGCGTCGGCCTCGTTGACGATCGCCCCGGTGATCGCCAGCAGCAGCCCGGCCTCACCGGGCACGCGGTTCAGGAACCAGCCGCCGCCCACGTCCGGGAACAGCCCGATGTGGATCTCGGGCATGGCGAGCTTCAGGCCCTCGGTGACGATCCGCTCGCTGCCGGCGACCGACAGGCCGACGCCGCCACCCATGTCGACCCCGTGGGCCCAGGTCACGAAGGGCTTGGGGTACCGGTGGATCAGCGCGTCGAGCTGGTACTCGACCTCGAAGAACGCGTCGCCGTAGACGAAGCGCTGCGGCGTGCCGGTGCGCACCTGGCGGATCACCTCGGCGACGTCGCCGCCCGCGCAGAAGCCCTTGGGGCCGTTGCCGGCGAGCATCACGCAGGCGATCGAGGTGTCCGACGCCCACGCCCGGAAGGTGTCGAGCATCGCCTGGCACATCCCGAGGTTCAGCGCGTTGAGCTGCCCGGGCCGGTTCAGCCGGGCGACCCCGATGCGCCGCCCCGGGGTGGCGCAGTCGATGGTCTGGAAGACCACGTCTTCGGAGGCGGCGGTGTCGGCGTTCATCGGGGCGTCGGTGGGAGGGCGGACCCGCAGGGTACCAGCGACCGCAGCCGGCGGTGTTTCGAAGGCTGGCGGCGCAGCGGGCGGCGCCGCGGGCCGATCAGCGGGCCCGCGGCGGGTAGACCCGGGTCTGCCCGTGCCGGAACAGCAGGAAACGATCCCGCGCCACGCCGAGCGCGTCCAGCGCACGCGGCAGCTCCACCAGGGGCGCGTCCAGCGGCTCGTCGGTCAGCTCGAAGGTCCCCCAGTGCACCCCGATCGCCTCGTGCGCGCCCACGTCGAGCATCACCTGCACCGCCTCGCGCGGGTTCACGTGCTGGTCCTTCATGAACAAGCGCGGCTCGTAGGCGCCCACCGGGATCGCGGCCAGGTCGAAGCCGCCGAACCGCCGGCCGATGTCGAGGAAATCGGGCGAATAGCCGGTGTCACCGCTGAACCAGAAGGAGAACTGCGGCGTGCGCACCACCCAGCCGCCCCACAGGGTCGCGTTGCGGTCCCAGGGCGTGCGGGTGCTCCAGTGCTGCGCGGGCGTGAGGTGCACCTCGAGCCCGTCGATGTGCATCCGGTCCCACCAGTCGAACCGGTCGACCCGCCCGGCGCCGGCGCGCCGCAGCCACCGGTCGACCCCCAGCGGCGCGACGAACCGGGGCGCCCCCCCCGGCTGCGCCAGCAGCCGGGCGATGGTGGGCGCATCCAGGTGGTCGTAGTGGTTGTGCGAGATCAGCACCAGGTCGATCGGCGGCAACTCGTCGAGCCGCACCGGCAGCGGCACCCGCCGGGCCGGCCCGGCGAACGACACCGGCGAGGCGCGTTCGGAGAAGACCGGATCGAACAGCAGGTTGCGGCCGCCGATCTGCACGAACAGCGTCGCATGCCCGATCCAGGTGACCGTGGTCTGCGGACCGCGCCGGTTGGCGTGCAGCAGCGCCAGGTCGGGACGCACCACCGGGAAGCCGGCGTAGCCGTCCACCGCCGCGGACGGCGCCTTCGGCAGCCCGTCGCGCGCACGTTCGCGCTGCCAGCGCAGGAACTCGGCCAGCGGCTTGCCGCCGGCCGGCCCATACCGGTTCACGAAGCCGTCCGGGCGGTGGTGCGCCTGCCGCGGGTCGTCGTCGGGGTTGGTGGCGGCGCAGCCGGCCAGCACCCCCAGCGCGAGCGCCAGCCCGATCCGTCGCACCGCCGCTTCGTTCATCGATCGCACCGTCGTCCGCTCGTGTGCCAGCCGATCGGTCGCGCATCGACCGCCCCGCTTGCAGACGGCACGGGGGTCAGCCGGCGGCGGGCAGCGACAGCACCGGATCCTTCCAGCGCGGCTCGAGCAGCCGGCCCTTGCGACCCCGCGCCCCCCGGTAGTCGCCGATCTCGCGCGCCGACAGACTCCGGCTCAGCACCTTGCCGGCGCGTGCCTGGCCGGTGATCACCAGCCCGTCGGCACCGCAGACCGCCGCCTGCAGCAGCGTGTCGCCACGATCGAGGTCGACCAGCTGCGTGCCACGCCCGCCGTTCTTCAGCACCTTGAGCTCCTCGAGCGCGAAGGCGAGCAGCCGCGGCCGCTCGCCGGTCCCGGCGAGGCAGGCCACCGTGGTGGCGCCGGCCGGGTCGAACAGCACCGGGCGCACCGGCGCGTCGCCCTCGTCGAGCGTCATGAACTGCCGACCGGCCTTGTTGCGGCCGACCAGGTCGGAGGCATGGCACACGAATCCCACGCCCTGGCGGGTGCACAGCAGCACGCCCCTGCCGGCCGGCGCCGCGAACAGGTGCTCGACCCGGGCGCCCGGCTCGAGCTCGATCAGGCTGGTCACCGGCACGCCGTCGCCACGCGCCGACGGCAGCGCCGACACCGGCACGCAGTGCACGCGTCCGGACGAGCCGATGACGAACAGCTGGTCGGTGGTCATGACCTCGAAGGCCCCGTAGAACCCGTCGCCGGTCTTGAAGGCGAACTGGGCCGGATCGTGCCCGTGGCCCTGCCGGGCCCGGACCCAGCCCCTGGCCGACGCGATCACGGTGACCGGCTCCTCGGCGACCTTCACCGACACGACCGTGCGCGCCGCCTCCTCGATCAGGGTCCGGCGGGCATCGCCGTACTGCTTGGCGTCGGCCTCGATCTCGCGGATCACCTGCCGGCGCAGCGCCTGCTCGCTGCCCAGCAGCGTGGCCAGCTGCTCGCGCTCGGCGCGCAGCGCCGCCAGCTCCTGCTCGATCCGGATCGCCTCGAGCCGCGCCAGCTGCCGCAGCCGGATCTCGAGGATGTCCTCGGCCTGCCGGTCGGTGAGGCCGAAGGCGGCCACCAGCGCGGGCTTCGGCTCGTCGGACTGGCGGATGATCCGGATCACCTCGTCGATGTTCAGCAGCACCAGCTGCCGGCCCTCGAGGATGTGGATCCGCTCGTCGACCCGTCCGAGCCGGTGCTGCGTGCGCCGGGTGACGGTCTGCAGGCGGAAGTCGATCCATTCGCGCAGCAGCAGGTCGAGCGGCTTCTGCCGGGGCCGCCCGTCGCGGCCGATCATCACCAGGTTGACCGCCACGCCGGCTTCGAGACTGGTGTGCATCCGCAGGATGTCGAGCAGCGCCTGCGGGTCGACCCGGGAGGAGCGGGGCTCAAAGACCAGCCGCACCGGGGCGTCGCGACCCGATTCGTCGCGCACCGCGTCGAGCACCCCCAGCACCGTCTGCTTGAGCTGCAGCTGCTCGGGCGTGAGCGCCTTGCGCCCGGCGCGCACCTTCGGGTTGGTGAGCTCCTCGATCTCTTCGAGCACCCGCGCGGCCGAGACGCCGTGGGGCAGCTCGGTGACCACCAGCTGCCATTGGCCGCGGGCCAGCTCCTCGATCGCGTGGCGGGCCCGCAGCTTGATGGAGCCGCGCCCGCTCGCGTAGACCTCGCGCAGCTCGGCGGCCGAGGAGATCACCTGGCCGCCGCCGGGGAAGTCGGGGCCCGGCAGCACCGCCAGCACCTCGTCGATGCCGGCCTTGGGCTGGCGCAGCAGCAGCACCGCCGCCTGCGCGACCTCGCGCAGGTTGTGCGGCGGGATCTCGGTGGCCATGCCCACCGCGATGCCCGAGGCGCCGTTGAGCAGCACCATGGGCAGGCGGGCCGGCAGCAGCGCCGGCTCCTGGGTGGAGCCGTCGTAGTTGGCGACGAAGTCGACCGTGCCCTGGTCGATCTCGTCGAGCAGCAGGCGTGCGTGAGGGGTCAGCCGCGCCTCGGTGTAGCGCATCGCAGCCGCGCCGTCGCCATCGCGCGAGCCGAAGTTGCCCTGCCCGTCGATCAGCGGATAGCGCAGCGTGAACCCCTGCGCCATCCGCACCAGCGCGTCGTAGGCGGCCACGTCGCCGTGCGGGTGGAAGCGGCCGAGCACGTCGCCCACCACGCGCGCCGACTTGACCGGCTTGGCGGTAGGGCCGAGCCCCATCTCGTTCATCGCGTACAGGATCCGGCGCTGCACCGGCTTCTGGCCGTCGGACACGTCGGGCAGCGCGCGGCCCTTGACCACCGAGACCGCGTAGTCGAGGTAGGCGCGCTCGGCGTAGCGCGCGAGGCTCAGGCGGGTGTCGTCGTCGGACGGCGCGCGATCGGACGGAGGCGGCGGAGAGGTGTCCATGGGTACCGGAAAGGCGGCGGGTGCCGCCGCGATCAGGGCAGGGTGAAGGGGATCCGGCCGCTGAGGATGGAGGCGAACGAACCGGCGCCGCGCATCAGGGTGGCGCCGAAGGTGACGGTGCCGCGGGTGGGATCGACCACCACCCCGGCGCAGGCCTGCTGACCCGCCACGGTGACCGTGGCGAAGCACTGGGTGACCGCGTCGAAGACCCCCGTCACCGTTCCCCAGCCGTGGGTCACGCCGAACACCGTGCCGCTGACCGCGTCGTACTCGACCACGATCCGGTGCAGCAGCCCGCCCCCCGCGGCGTCGGCGGTGACCTGCCGACGGGTGCCGCCCACGGTCGTGACCGAGGCCGGCCGGCCGGTGAGCTCGCCGTTGCCCGAGACCGGAAACGCGCCCGAGACGGTGACCGCGAGCGCGCCGGCGTTCGTGCCGGTGCCGGGCACGGTCTGCCCGATGCCCGCGCCGCTGCCGCCGGCGCCGGCGCCGCTGTCGCCGCAGCCGGCCGCGAGCAGCGCGCCCGCGACCGCCAGGACCGAGACCACCCGGCGTGCGACGCCCGCCGGCACGGTGCCCGCTCGATGCAGGCAATGCGATCTAGACATCGACTTCCACCTCGTTGCCGTGCTCCTCGATCCAGCTGCGCCGCGCCGCCGCCTCGCCGCGCCCCATCAGCATGGTGAACCGCTGCGTGGTGGCCTGCGCGTCGGCGTCGCCGAACGAGACCTGCAGCAGGCGGCGGGTGTCGGGGTTCAGCGTGGTCTCCCAGAGCTGCTCGGCGGTCATCTCGCCCAGGCCCTTGAAGCGCGAGATCGACCAGCTGCCGTTGCGCAGCCCGTCCTTGCGCAGCTTGTCCTCCACGTGCGACAGCTCGGCCTCGTCGAGGCAGTAGACCTTGCGCAGCGGCCGGCGGCCCTGGGCCGGGACGTCGACCCGGAACAGCGGCGGTCGCGCGACCCAGACGTGGCCGGCCTCGATCAGCCGCGGAAAGTGCCGGAAGAACAGTGCCAGCAGCAGCACCTGGATGTGCGCCCCGTCGACGTCGGCATCCGACAGGATGCAGATCTTGCCGTAGCGCAGTCCCGACAGGTCGGCGGTGTCGGCCGCGCCGTGCGGGTCCACGCCGATCGCCACCGCGATGTCGTGGATCTCGGTGTTGGCGAACAGCCGGTCGCGGTCGGCCTCCCAGGTGTTCAGCACCTTGCCGCGCAGCGGCAGGATCGCCTGGAAGTTCTTGTCGCGGCCCATCTTCGCCGACCCGCCGGCCGAGTCGCCCTCGACCAGGAACACCTCGTTGCGGGCCAGCTCGGTGCTCTCGCAGTCGGTGAGCTTGCCGGGCAGCACCGCCACGCCGGAGCTCTTGCGCTTCTCGACCTTCTGCGCCGAGCGCTGGCGCGCCTGGGCCTGCCGGATCACCAGGTCGGCCAGCCGGCGGCCCCAGTCGACGTGCTGGTTCAGCCACAGCTCGAGCCCGGACCGCACGAAGCCGGCCACCAGCCGCAGCGCGTCGCGCGAGTTGAGCCGCTCCTTGATCTGGCCCTGGAACTGGGGGTCGAGCACGCGTGCCGAAAGCACGAAGCTGGCCCGCGCGAACACGTCTTCGGGCATCAGCTTCACGCCCTTGGGCATCAGCGAGTGCAGTTCCACGAAGCTCTTGACCGCGCCGAACAGCCCCTCGCGCAGGCCCGACTCGTGGGTGCCGCCGGCCGGCGTGGGGATCAGGTTCACGTACGACTCGCGCACCAGCGGCCCGGACTCGGTCCAGGCCACGACCCACTGCGCACCCTCGCCCTCGGCGAAGGTGTCGTGGCCCGCCTCGGCGTAGCCGGCCCCCTCGAACAGCGGCACCACCGGCCCGCCCTCCCCGCCGTCGGGTGCGGCGCCCTCGCCGGCCAGCGCCTCGGCGAGGTAGCCGCGCAGCCCCTCGGCGTACTGCCAGGTGCGGACCTGGCCGCTGCGGGCGTCGGTCAGGGTCACCCGCACGCCCGGCAGCAGCACCGCCTTGGAGCGCAGCAGCCGTTCGAGTTCGCCGGCCGGCAGCTGGGGGGTGTCGAAGTACTTCGGGTCGGGCCAGACCTCCACCCGGGTGCCGCTGCGGCGCTCGCCGCGCTCGGCCGGGCGCGAGCGCAGCGGCTGCTCGAGATCGCCGCCGGCGAACGCGAGGGTGTGGACGCCGTTGCCGGCGTCGTCCTGACGCCAGACCGTCACCAGCAGGCGCTGCGCCAGCGCGTTGGTGACCGACACACCCACACCGTGCAGCCCGCCGGAGAAGCTGTAGGCGCCGCCGGCCTGCTTATCGAACTTGCCGCCCGCGTGCAGCCGGGTGAACACGATCTCGACCGTGGGCACGCCCTCTTCGGGGTGCAGGCCCACCGGGATGCCGCGCCCGTCGTCCTCGACCGCGACGCCGCCGTCGGCCAGCAGGGTCACGGCGATCAGGCGCGCGTGGCCCGCGAGCGCCTCGTCGGCGGCGTTGTCGATCACCTCCTGCAGCACGTGCAGCGGGTTGTCGGTGCGCGTGTACATGCCGGGCCGCTGCCGGACCGGCTCCAGCCCCTTCAGGACGCGGATCGAGGCTTCGTTGTAGTCGTTTCGGCGTGTGGCCATCGACCGATTATCGCGTGATTCGCCGGCCACCCCGGCGGCCCGCGGCGCCCGCGGCTCGTTCAACGGAACCCGCACAGGAGCATGAGCCCGCCCAGATCGAGGATGAGACCGGGGCGCAGGTAGGCGGCGAACACCATCGCGAGGCCCGCGGCGCCGAGCAGGCCGGCCAGCAGGCCGAGTGCCCGCGACGCGCCGACCAGGGCAGCGCGGGTTCGGGGGACGGTCACGGGGAATCGCGCAGCGGACAGCGGCATGTCCCGATTGTATCGGTCGCCGCCTACACTGGCTGCGGCCCACCCACGGGCGGTCCGCGCCCGCGGCGCCTGCGTCCGACCAACCGACCAACCGAGCACCCGCCCATGCCCCGCCTGCCCTCGCGCCAGGAGATCGAATCGGCCGCCGTCGTCGTGCGTGCGGCGATCCCCCCAACGCCCCAGTACCGCTGGCCGCTGCTGGCTCGACGCCTGGGCACCGAGGTCTGGCTCAAGCACGAGAACCACACGCCCACCGGCGCCTTCAAGGTGCGCGGCGGACTGGTCTACCTCGAGGGCCTGCGCCGGTCGGAACCCGAGGTCACGGGCGTGGTGTCGGCCACCCGCGGCAACCACGGCCAGTCGCTCGCGTTCGCGGCGCGCCGCCATGGCCTGGGCGTGACCATCGTGGTGCCGCGAGGCAACAGCCGCGAGAAGAACGCTGCGATGCAGGCGCTCGGGGCCGACCTGGTGGAGCACGGCGACGACTTCCAGGCCGCCGCCGAGCACGCTGCGCGCCTCTCGGCCGAACGGCGCCTGCACCGGGTGCCGTCCTTCCACCCCGACCTGGTGCGGGGGGTGGCCACCGGCTGGCTCGAGTTCTTCGAGGCGGTCCCCGACCTGGACCTGGTGTTCGTTCCGATCGGTCTGGGCTCCGGCCTGTGCGCAGCGGCTGCCGCCCGCGCCGCGCTCGGTCGGCGGCTGCGCCTGGTGGCGGTGGTCTCGGCCCATGCCCGGGCCTACGCGCTGTCGCTCGCGCAGGGACGGGCGGTCAGCGCACCGGCCACCACCTGCCTGGCCGACGGCATGGCGTGCCGGGTGCCCGACCCCGACGCGGTCGCGCTGCTGCGCGAGGTGGTCGACGACGTGGTCGAGGTGGACGACCGGCAGATCGCGCTGGCGATGAAGGCACTGTACGTCGACACCCACAACGTCGCCGAGGGCGCCGGCGCGGCGTCGCTGGCAGCCGCGCTGCGGCTGGCGCGGGAGCGGCCCGGGTCGATCGCCGGTCGCCGGCTGGGCCTGACGCTGTGCGGCGCCAACGTCGACCACGAGGTGTTCGCGCAAGTGCTGCGCGACACCCCGCTCTGACGCGCGCCGACCGCTGCGCGCCGTGCGCGCCGAGGCGATCACACGGCTCGGCGGCAGCCGGAAGTCACTCGCGGCACCCGGGCGGCCGTGCCGCGCCCAGCCAAGCAGGGAGCAGCGAGCGGCGCGAGCCGGCCGGGCTTCGGCCCGAGACCGAGACGATCAACGGCCGGCAGAACCGCAGTGCAGGCGCGTCTCCTGCGGTTCGCTTGGCACGGCGCAGGATCGCGGCGCGCCGGCAAGACACGGCCGATCGGCAGCTGGCGAGCCGGCAGGGCCGGGCACTCAGCGTTTCCGGGCTCCTTCCTGCACGAACCAGTTGGTGATGAAGCGCACCGGCGGCGGAACGCTGCCGGGACGGCAGACGATGTCGCCGTCCTTGAACAGCCGGGGGAGGCCGTTGACCTGCTCGATGCGCAACGAGATCGATTCGGAGCAGGCTTCGGGCTCGGGTTCGGGTGCAGGCGGGACGCCGATCTCGCAATTCGCCGGCGGCAGGAAACCATCCTCCACGACGTTCACAGCCGGGTCACCAAGGAGTTCGCCCTCCCGCACGGCAATCTGCCCGCCGCGCAGCAAGTCAGTGATCAGGGTGTCGTTCGGCTTGAAACGAATGGATTGCGACACATCGAAGATCGAGCGATTCGCGCTGGTGCAGGTGCCATTGGCGTAGATCTCGGCTCGGGTGAACTCGACCGCTTCGAGGCCGCTGGCCTGGAATCCGTAGTCGGCGATCCGGAAACTGTACGCCGTGCCGCAGATAAAAGCGGGAACCTCGAAGCACTCCCCGACCGCCGGCTCGGGGTTGTCGCCCTCGCTGATCTCCCAGCGTCCGGTCAGCAGCGTGTCGCGATAGCCCGACGTGGTGCGATCGGTGGCGCCGCCGGTGGCGTCGCCGTTACCGGGTCCGCCACCACCACCACCACCACCACCACCCCCGGGCGGCGCCGCGCCGCGGGCACGGCCATCGGTGGCACCGCTGCCAGCGGCCACCAGCCACTCCGGCCCCACCCCGCCGACACTGAGCGCCGCCTTGCGCGTCGCGCCGTCGATCGTCCAGAGCGTGATCTCGCCGCTCGAGCGCTGCCAGAGGATGTCACTGCGGCCGTCGCCGTCGAAGTCGCTCGCCGCGTCCAGGATCCGCCACTGCGAATCCACCGCGCCCAGCGACGCGGTGCCCGAAACGACGCCGTCGTTCATGAACCAGGCGACTACCTGGCCGTTGCTGTTGCGCCAGAGCACGTCGCTGCGGCCGTCGCCGTTGTAGTCACCCGAGCCGTCGACCGCAGTCCACTCGGGGCCGACGCCTGGCAGGAAGGTGGCATTGGCGATCACCCCTCCGTTCATTCGCCAGATCGCGATCACACCCGAGGCATTGCGCCAGAGCACATCGCTGCGGCCGTCTCCGTCATAGTCGCCACCCCCGTCGATGATCGACCACTCGGCAGGTACGGTCGCCGGGAAGAAGGTCTGCAGCACGGCGGTGCCATTCATGCGCCAAATGGCGACTGTGCCCGCGCCGTTGCGCCAGAGGATGTCGCTGCGACCGTCACCGTCGTAGTCGCCGCGACCATCGGCGATCACCCAGTCGGACGGTACGGTGCCCAGCACCGCGGTGGCGATCGGGGTGCCGCCGTTCATCAGCCAGACCGCGACCGTACCTTCGGCGTTACGCCACAGGATGTCGGAACGCCCGTCGCCGTTGTAGTCGCCCGAAGCGTCGATGATCCGCCATTCGGGCCCCACCGAGAATTCGCTTTGGGCCTCGATCTGTGCGCCGTTCATCGACCATACCAACACCCGTCCGGCCGCGTTTGCCAGCAGGATGTCGGCACGCCCGTTTCCGTCGGCGTCCACGCCTCGGTTCACGACCGCCTTGGCGGCGGCCACGGGCGCGCCGCCGGGCACAGCGACTGTGCCCGAATCGCCGCGGTCGTCCGCTCCGCACGCGGCGAGCACCGCGCTCGCGACCAACACTGCCACGCCGAACCAGCGATGCTTGAGCATGTGTGCCTCTCTGAATGCTCGGGCTGAGTGCTCGGACCGATCGACGGGCCCCGCTGCCCGACGGGCGGTCGGATCGGGCCGAAATCATGCGCGACGGCCGTTTGGGAAACCTGGTCGCGGCCCATCGTACGGTAGCGGCCCGCCGTCGGCCGCGCCGCCTCGGCCTTCGCCCGATCGGGCCGTTTCCCTGGATTTCGGTACGCGGGCTTGACACTCCGACCCCTTGCGCAAAAGTCGAGCGGTCGTGCGGCCGCGCCCGCTTCGTCAGTCCTGCACGATCTTGCGCTCCCGGATGATCCCGGCGAAGCGCGACGCGTCGGCCCGGATGACCGCGCCGAATTCGGCCGGGCTCATCGGGGTGGCCTCGGCACCCATCGCCTTGATCATGTCCTGCGCCGCCGGCAGCAGCAGCGCGCGGTTGATCTCCTGGTTCATCCGCTGCACGATCGGGGCCGGCGTGCCAGCGGGCGCCCAGAAGCCGTGGGTGGTGCCCGGGTCGAAGCCCTTGAGGCCCAGTTCGTCGAGGGTCAGTGCGTCGGGGAACATCGGAATCCGCTTCAGTCCGGTGACCGCCAGCAGCCGCAGGCGCCCCGAGCGGACGTGGCCGAACGCCACACCCGGGTCGAGCACGTAGTCGATGCTGCCGCCCAGCAGATCGGCCACGGCGGCTGCCGAGCCGCGGTACGGGATGTGCACCGCGAAGAAGCCGGCGTCGGCCTTGAGCATCTCGCCGGCCACGTGCGGGCTGGTACCGTTGCCGGGCGAACCGTAGCTCAGCTTGCCGGGGTTGCGCTTGGCGAACGCGACCAGTTCCGCGTACGTCTTGTAAGGCGCATCGGCCCGCACCATCAGGAACAGTTGCAGCCGCGCGCCAGCCGCGACCGGGATCAGGTCCTTCTCATGGTCGAAGGGCATCTTCGCGGTCACGTAGGGCACGATCGCGGCGCCGCTGCCCGAGCTGCACAGGAAGGTGTAACCGTCGGGCGCGCTCTTGGCGACCGCGTCGGAGCCGATGATTCCGCCGGCGCCGCCGCGGTTCTCCACCACGATCTGCTGGCCCAGCGACTGCGAGACCGCCGGCGCCACCGCCCGGGCCACCTGGTCGGGCGATCCGCCGGCCGGAAAGTTCACAACCATACGGATCGGTCGGGCCGCGGGCCAGGCGGATGCCTGTGCCCCGGCGGGGCCCATGGCGGTCAGTCCGATTCCGGACAGGCCCGAGATGACGAGGCGACGGCGGCTTGGGTCAGGGTGGTGACGCATCGGCAAGTCTCCAAGATGGACTTGGCTCCCGGGCCGGCATGTCAAACCCGAGGCCAGAACGTTATGGGGTAGAACGATCGGCGTTGGCTAACGCCTCGCTTGCAGCATATACGCTCGCGTGACGAACGCGCCGTCAAGACCCCGCACCTGCACGCTGGATGCACGGCAACGATGCCGGGACCCTGGAAGCCGCCACCACGAAAAAACCGCCTTGCGGCGGTTGCTGGCGGAGGGACGGGGATTCGAACCCCGGAAGGGCTGTTAACCCTTACACGCTTTCCAGGCGTGCGACTTCAACCGCTCATCCATCCCTCCGATGGGCCCGATTGTATCGCAGCGGCCGGTGGCGCCGGTTCGGGGGCCACCGCGAAAAAAAGCCCGGGCGAGCGCCCGGGCGATGGGGTGGACGGCAACGCCCGGCGGGCGCTGCCGTCGATCCGGCGGTCAGGCCGCCTTGAGGTTCGGGTATCGGACGTTCTGCACCAGGTCCTGGGTCTCCTGGGAGGGAGCCCGGGTGACCAGACTGATCAGGATGATCAGCGCGAAGCCCAGCGGCACGCCGAACACCCCGGCCGAGATCGGCTGGATGCCCCACCAGAGGTCCTGGGGTGCCGAGCGCGGCGTTCCGAAGAACACCTCGCGCAGCCACGGGTGGGTGGCGATCATGTACCAGAAGGTCACCCCCACGCCGGCCAGCATACCGATCGAGGCGGCGATGCCGGTCGTGCGCTTCCAGAACACGCCAAGCACCAGTGCGGGGAAGAAGCCGGCCGCCGCCAGCGAGAAGGCCGCAGACACCAGGAACAGGATGTCAGCGACCCTCAGCGAGGCCACGTAGGCAGCGAGCACCGCCACCACCAGCAGCAGGATCTTGGAGATCAGCACGCGGCGGGACGTGGGCGCGTTCGGGTCCATCATCTTGTAGTAGAGATCGTGCGACAGCGCGTTGGCGATGGTCAGCAGCAGGCCGTCAGCGGTGGACAGCGCCGCCGCCAGGCCACCGGCCGCCACCAGGCCCGAGATCACGTACGGCAGGCCGGCGATCTCCGGCGTTGCCAGCACGACGATGTCGCCCCCGATCACGATCTCGGCCAGCTGCACGATGCCGTCGCGGTTCACGTCGGTGATGGCCAGCAGCGAGGGATCCACCTTCGTCCAGGCCTGCACCCAGGCGGGCAGGCTGGCGTAGGACAGGCCCACCACGTCGCTGTACATCACGTACTTGACCATCACCGCGAGCGCCGGCGCCGTGAAGTAAAGCAGGAAGATGAAGAACAGCGACCAGGTCACCGAGTTGCGGGCCTCCTTCACCGACGGCGTGGTGTAGTACCGCATCAGGATGTGCGGCAGCGCGGCCGTGCCCACCATCAGGCAGAACACCAGCGCGATGAAGTTGCGCCGGGCCACGTCGCGGGCAGCATCGTCCTTGCCGGGAAAAGCCTCGCCGTGCCGAGACGGTGGATTGGCGCGGCCTGCAGCGCCCCGGTCGCGGTTCCACTGGGCGGTGGCGGCGGCCTGGTCCTTCGGCCAGCGTCCCAGCGCCTCCTCGGCGGCCTTGATCCGGGCCGGGTCGGCGTTGGCGGCCCGCAGGTCGGTCAGATCCTTCTCGAGCCGGGCCTTGCCCTCGGTGAACGCCTTGGCGGGATCCTTCAGCGCCTCGGTGGCGGCCGCGGCGCGATCACGGAAGATCTGCCGGACCTCCTTCTCCTTGGGGTCGTCGATCAGCTTCTGCTCGAGCGCGGTGACCTTCTGCAGCTGCTGGCCGTAGACCAATTGCGGCAGCGGCACGCCGGTCTGCTTCACCGACAGCCACACCACCGGAATCATGTAGGCGATGATCAGGATGATGTACTGGGCCACCTGGGTCCAGGTGACCGCCCGCATGCCGCCCAGGAACGAGCAGACCAGGATGCCGGCCAGGCCCAGGAACACGCCCACCTGGAAGTCCACGCCAGTCAGCCGCGTGGTGATCAGGCCCACGCCGAAGATCTGGGCAACCACGTAGACGAACGACACCAGGATGGCGATCAGGATGCCGATCAGGCGCGGGATGTGGCCACCATAGCGCGCGCCCAGGAAGTCCGGAATCGTGAACTGCCCGAACTTGCGCAGGTAGGGCGCCAGCAGCAGCGCCACCAGCACGTAGCCGCCGGTCCAGCCCATGATGAAGGCCAGTCCGTTGTAGCCTGCCAGGTACAAGGTGCCGGCCATGCCGATGAACGACGCCGCCGACATCCAGTCGGAGCCGGTGGCCATGCCGTTGAACATCGCCGGCACCCGCCGACCCGCCACGTAGTACTCGGCGGCGTCGTTGGTGCGGCTCAGGATGCCGATGCCCGCGTACAGCAGGATCGTGGCCACCAGAAAGACGTAGCCCATGGTGGCGCGCGGCAGGCCCATCTGCTCCACGATTGCCAGCAGGACCACAAACAGCACGAAACCACCGGTATAGAAGCCGTAGACCTTCTTCAGCTGGGCGGTGAAGGCCTTCTGAGACTGCGGGACGGCGCTCATGCCTCCTCCTCTTCTTCGACACCGTACTCGATGTCCATGTTGTTCATGTAGCGGGCATAGAACCAGATGATCAGAATGTAGACCACCAGCGAACCCTGGGCGCCCACCCAGAAGCTGAACGGCCATCCGAAGAAATTGAAGCTCAGGTCGCGCGCGAAGAAGGCGACGACAAAGGTCACGACGAACCAGACACCCAGCAGGATCGCCGTGATGTTCAGGTTGCGTCGCCAGTACTCTTCAAGCTTGGCAGTGGTTGCCATGACACTCCTCCTGGTATTCGGGTTCTGTCTTCCATTCAGCGGCGGCGGATTCTCGTAGCGGACCTCCGTGGGCGGGGATCGGGGGATGGCGGAAGTTCAAGGGCCGGTCTGCACGCCCACGACCACGCCGGTCTCGCGCTCGAGCTGGCGCGCCACCTGTGGTTCGAAGCCGGACAGTCGCCGGATCGTGAGGGCGACCCGGTCGGGCTGCTGCAGCCGGTGGTAGACGTGGGCCAGCTGGTAGAAGCCGAAGGGACTCATCGGCTGCAGCTCGGTGTTCTTCTTCAGCGGCGCCACTGCCTCCTGGAGGCGGCCGGTCTTGATCAGCGACAGCGCCTTGCCGTAGTAGGCCATGTCGAGCTTCTCGTTCAGCGCGATCGCCCGGTCGAACGACGCGATGGCCTCGTCGTGACGTTGCTCCTCCTGCTGCAGATAGCCCAGGTTGTACCAGGTGCCCGGGTTCGACGGCTCGATGGCCAGCGCGCAGCGCAGCAGCTCGACCGCCTCAGGCCGCCGGCCCACGACGGCCTTCAAATGCGCCAGCGCACCCAGTGCAAGGGCGTCGCGCGGCCGCGCCGCGACGATGCGCTCCCAGTACTCCACCGCCATCTCGTCGCGCTTGAGCAGCCTCGACCAGGTGGCCATCTGGCGCCAGAACCAGAGGGTGAAGCCAGAGACAGGCGCAGCGGCGCTCATGTCGGGCCTCCGGCCACCATCTTCGGCAGGGCCACCGCCAGCGCCAGGCAGATCCAGAACAGCAGGAAGAACGCGACCACCGGGACGTGCATGTCGGCCACCTTGCGGGGCGTGATGACCCGCACCGCCCGAACGACCGGCGAGTTGAGGAACCGGAAGAACCGGTAGACCGCGTTCTCCTCGTGCCGGCCGAAACTGAGAAAACGCACCATGCCCTGACCGGCCAGCAGCAGCATCGAGAAGGCGGCCAGCGTATAGACGATGTTCAGCAGATGGATCACGCCGCCTCCGCGCGGGCAGGCGGCCGTCCGGATCCTGCGGCCCGGCGGCGCGCCGGGTCTCGACCCCGACCGCGCCCTGTGCCCTCGTCTGTCCTGTGTCTCATCCGACTGCTCCGTGGTGCCTCGGGGCACCGTTGCGATACGCCGTGCGCGCTGAGCCTGTTCGCGGCCGCCTGCGGCAGCCGGACCCTGAGTCGCTCGTACCGCGTCGCTCGCGGGAAGGAGCGATGAACCCCGCGTCAGAGCGAGGTCTTGAGCTGCTCCAGAATCGCCGGGTTCTCCAGCGTGGAGGTGTCCTGCGTGATCTCGTCGCCCTTGGCGAGCGAGCGCAGCAGGCGGCGCATGATCTTTCCGGACCGCGTCTTCGGCAGGTTGTCGCCGAAGCGGATGTCCTTGGGCTTGGCGATCGGGCCGATCTCCTTGCCGACCCAGTCGCGCAGCTGGCGAGCGACCTGCGCCGCCGCGGCGGCGTCGGCCGGCCGGGCGCCCTTGAGTACCACGAACGCGGTGATCGCCTCGCCGGTCAGCTCGTCGGGGCGACCCACCACCGCCGCCTCGGCCACCAGCGGGTTGGCGACCAGCGCCGACTCGATCTCCATAGTCCCCATCCGGTGCCCCGAGACGTTGAGCACGTCGTCGATGCGGCCGGTGATGGTGAAGTTTCCGGTGTCCTTGTGGCGCACGGCGCCGTCGCCGGCCAGGTAGTAGCCCTTGAGCTCGGGGGGGAAGTAGCTCTTCTTGAAGCGATCGGGGTCGCCCCAGATGGTTCGGATCATCGAGGGCCAGGGCTTCTTGACCACCAGGATGCCGCCGGTGCCGTCGGGAAGGTCGCCACCGGTCTCGTCGACGATCGCCGCCGCAATGCCGGGCAGCGGCAGCGTGCAAGAGCCCGGCACCAGCGGCGTGGCGCCCGGCAACGGCGTGATCATGTGGCCGCCGGTCTCGGTCTGCCAGAAGGTGTCCACGATCGGGCAGCGGCCGCCGCCGACGTTCGTGTGGTACCACATCCAGGCCTCGGGGTTGATCGGCTCGCCCACCGAGCCGAGCAGCCGCAGGCTGGCGAGGTCGTAGTGGCGGGGATGGGCCTTGGGATCTGCCTCGGAGGCCTTTATCAGCGAGCGGATCGCGGTGGGCGGGGTGTAGAAGAAAGACACCCGGTGGCGCTCGATCCTGTCCCAGGAG
>Ga0169931_10004201_pt1 | contig 22485 bp, 17 predicted proteins | sample Kivu_15m_20L_FD_129675 | JGI IMG/M metagenome (GOLD analysis project Ga0169931, IMG submission 129675) | Freshwater microbial communities from Lake Kivu, Western Province, Rwanda to study Microbial Dark Matter (Phase II) - Kivu_15m_20L... | ecosystem: Environmental > Aquatic > Freshwater > Lake...
GTTGGCATACCCTGGCGATCAATCACCTTGACTTTCCCATAGGTCCACTGCGCGTGAGCATCCCCTTGAAAAACCTGCTTGACCTTCGCCAGTGCCCCTGGCAAGAGCAGGTCATCGCTGTTGAGCCAGCCGATAATTTTTCCAGAGGCTTGCCTCAATCCACAATTGATCGCCTGGGATTGACCACGATCTTTCTGCGAACTCCATCGAAGCCTTTGGCCGTACGATTCAAGAATCGCGAGCGTCGCATCGGTGCTGCCACCATCGACGACAAGCAGCTCGACGGAAAGCGTTTTTGTCGCTTGATTGAGCACCGATTCAATCGCCTCTCGAAGGAATTCAGCATGGTTCAGGCTTGGCATCACAAGACTGAAATCAGGATTCATCGAATGCGTAGAACTTGTTTCAGCAGACATCACGAACAGCGATTTTTCTACTTGCTCCACTGGCAGACCAATTTTTCGAAAAGCTCCAAATGCTCGATCGCACACTGGCGCCAGCTGCGGTGTGGCAAATGAGCCATGCGAAGGTGTAGGCTCTGCAAGGCCTCAAGCAGCATCGCTGGCTGATCAAAGTCGACGCGACATGCAACGGGTACACCAAGTTCGTCATAGATCGGCAGGTCGCTGACAAGGATTGGCTTGTGGTAGGACGACGCCTCGACAACCGGCAAGCCAAAGCCTTCGTACTTGGAAGGAAACAAAACAGCCAAACAGCCTTGATACAACAATTGGAGTCGGTCTCGCGAAACAAAACCTACATGCTCGAACCACTGACGGACATGGAGATCGTCCATCAGACGCCGTAGTTTGCGGTAGTAATCGGTCTTCTGTCCCGATAGGACAATCTTCCACTTCCACTGACCTTGCACATGGAGCGCCGCGACCGCTCGGATCAATGCTTCATGATTTTTGTGCACGTAGGTAGCCGCGGGACAAAAAAGAAATGGTTCAACGTCCGGCAAGACTGGACTGGGACGACTGGGGACATGGTTCGCTCCCAGCAGAATCGCCGTCATCTTGTCCGAGCTGCCCGGAAAATACCGAAGTACCTCGGAACGACTTTGCGCGGAAATGGTGATCAGGTGGTCTGCCCGGCGGATGCTTCGCGGGTAGACCGCAGCGCGGTAAAGACGCTCGACTACGGAGAAATTTGCAGGAAACTGGTAATGTTGCAAATCGTAAACCGTAAGGACCGTTCGTCCGCCGACATTTTTTGGAAAAATCGATTGCTGGGGAAACCAAACGAAATCGTAAGCACTCGCATCGATCCGCTTCTCAATCCGAGGACAACGAAACGGGGTGAATGCCTCGATTGCGCGAAATCGCACCATGGACGAATCGGGAATCGCCAGCGGAATCTGCTCGATCGCGAGTTTCTGAATCGCAAGACTATTTTCAGGTGTCGAGAGGACTCGCATCGTTCCGCTCGGAAGGAGCTCGGAGAGGGCCTGCAAAAGTTCTAGCAAAGCCGTTTCCGCTCCACCAATTTTCCCGGGGCGGAAAGCGAGCATGCTGACCAAGAATTTCATCCTTCATGCGCCGATGAGGTGAAAGTATCGATCGCGATGTATCCTCTACCGAGATCGGCGAAGGTCCGGCATACTTGTCGGATCACGAGGCACCTGGATCGTCGAAGAACCATGCAATCATGAGCCACACAAAAACGGCATGAGCCACATAAAAACGGCATGAGTCACACAAAAACGGCACTCATTACCGGCATCGGCGGGCAGGATGGATCGTACCTTGCGGAATTGCTGCTCGAGCAAGGATACGCCGTCCATGGGTTGGTGCGGCGGTCGAGTGTTCTGAATCGGGATCGCACCGACGGGCTACGAGCACTGGCCGCAGACCGCAGGAGCACTTTTGAGCTCCATTACGGTAATTTGATTGACCCGCTCGGCTTGCAGGCGGTGATCGTCCGGGTCAAGCCGGACGAAATTTATAATCTCGCCAGTGAAAGCCATGTCGGGATTTCCTTTGAGGAGCCCGAGCACTCGACCAGCGTCAACGCCATCGGCGTGCTGCGCTTGCTGGAGATCATGCGCGTCAGTCGACCGGAATGCCGCTTTTATCAAGCCTCGACGTCGGAATTGTTTGGCGGACTCGCGCTGCGGCCAGCGCCGCGGGGTGTGCCTGATTATGTTTGCACCGAATCGAGCCCCTTTGAGCCTGTTTCGCCCTATGCCATCGCCAAGCAGTATGCCCACTCGATGACAGCGTTCTATCGTCGCGGGTATGGCTTGCACGCGAGCAACGGCATTTTATTCAATCACGAATCGCCACGCCGTGGTTTCAATTTTGTGACGCGAAAAATCACGGCGACGCTGTCGCGTATTTCCCAGGGGGCAGATGAGACGCTTTGTTTGGGAAACCTCGACAGCCGCCGCGATTGGGGCTATGCACCTGACTACGTTCGTGCGATGTGGCTGATAACAACCCATCAGGTACCGGACGATTACGTCATTGCGACCGGCCAGACGCATTCGGTTCGCGAGTTTGTCGAGCGAGCGGCGACGGTGGCAGGCTTTGAGTTGCGTTGGGAAGGAAGTGGTATCGAAGAGCGCGGCTTTGACCGTCGCACAGGCCGGTTGCTGGTCGCGGTGGAGGCCAGGTTTTTCCGGCCCCTGGATCACTCGAATATCTGCGGTTCGGCCGCCAAGGCGAAGGCCGTTCTTGGTTGGGAGCCGACGGTCAGTTTTGATCGGCTGGTCGAGATCATGATGCATGCCGAGCTCGTCAGCTGACCTGGTGGCCTGGATTCTCCACTGGTGATGGAGGTCGTGCTCAAATCACCGTTTCATTTGCGTGATAATACGTTGTCTTGCCATATTGTTTGATATGGACTCCGCGTGCGTTTGCAGAGTCCGCGGCGAAGGGAGCTGTACTGGTTAGCCACGTAAGCGCGAAAGAGTGCCGCACACCCGATCAACATCTGCACGACTCATCGCCGGAAATGTTGGCAGGTTGATACCGTTGCGGGCGAGCCGTTCGGTGATCGGTAATTTCTCGCCTCGTAGGATGCTTTCGTGACGGAAAGGGGGAAGTGTGTGAAGGGGGATGAAGAATGGCCGCGAGTCAATACCTGCCGCAGCGAGCTCCGTAGCGACTTCGTCACGCGTTCTGCCGAATTCGGGCTCGATCAACAAGCACATCAGCCAGGGGGTGATTTCCGCCCAAGGAGCAATCGGCTGAAATCCGATCCCGAGCGTGCCTTCGAGCGCTTCGAGATACCAAGCATAAATCTGCCGACGCTTGGCAACGATGGCGTCCTTGCGCTCGAGCTGGGCGCAGAGGATTGCGGCTGCGATGTTCGTCATGCGGAAGTTGTAGCCAGTGACGGGGAAGTAATAGCGGCGGCTGGGATCTACTCCCTGGCCGCGGAGTGTTCGCATCCGAAGTTCAAGCTGTGGATCGCTGACCGTGACGGCCCCACCCTCGCCGCTAGTGAGGATTTTATTGCCGTAAAACGAGTAGGTAGCGCAGCGGGCGAGCGACCCGACCACACGGCCCTTATAAGTCGCGAAATGAGCTTCGGCGGCGTCTTCGACCACCCAAAGCCCATGGACTGCGGCGAGATGATTGATGGCGTCCATGTCGGCCGGGTGGCCATAGAGATGCACGGCGATGATACCGCGGGTACGGCGGGTGATTGCGGCCTCAAGCTTGGTGGGATCCAAGCACCATGTGGCCGGGTCTACGTCGATGAACACGGGTTCCGCCCCAACATACCGCACGGCATTGGCCGTCGCGATGTAGGTCAGTGATGGCACGAGCACTTCGTCACCGGGCCGTACATCAAGCGCAAGCAGCGCGAGATGCAGGGCGACAGTGCCGTTGGAGACACCGAGGGCACTGTCGGCTCGACACGCGGCGGCGAACTCCCGCTCAAAGCGGTCAAGATATCGGCCCGTGGAAGAGATCCAGGAGGAGCGGATTGCATCAACGACATAATGCTCCTCATTGCCACTCAAATCGGGCAGAGCGACAGGGAGTACAGCGGGCGACTCGACCGGCGCCAGTAGAACCTCTGTGGAGCGAAGATCGCAGTATCCGGTGAATTCGTTCGAGGAGTGTTTTTCGAAGCGATAGCCGAGTGAATCGTAGAGCCTCTTGGCGGAAGAATTACGTTGATCGACTTTCAGCCGGATGCGGCTAGCACCCCGCTGTATTGCGCGGCGGTGAAGGTGCTGCATCATCTTCCGCGCGATCCCTTGGCCGCGGCGAGCTGGTGCGACGGCCAAGCCAAGGCTCGGGACGTCATACCCCTCATTCCAGCCGCGAAGCATGCCATAAGCCAGAAGCTCCTCTCCGCTCAGGGCGAGCCAGTACTCGTCACGCCCAGCTGTGCTGTGAACCGCGATACACCGGGCAGCCTCGGCGTCCAGCGCATGCGGATGAAAGAATTCCGCATCGCCATTGGCGACAAGCGTCTCGAAAAAAAGAGCCAGCGCCGGCTGATGTTCGGCCGAAACCGGTATGAATCGAAGAAGCTCTGAGGTATCAACGGACGGGGACATTTTCAGTCTTTATATGGCAGCGGCCAATGAAACTTGTTGGAACAGTGGCAAGTAATCCCTCGCCACATCTGCCCAGCTGCGCGACGATACCGTCTCACAACTCTGTGCCACTTGCTGCCAAGTGGTGTAGTTCTTGTCGAGGTCCTCCAGTGCGATCGCAAGAGCCTGCGGATCATCGGGATCAAACCAGAGTGGGGACCCGCCATACACGTCCATCGCTTCCCGCATGACAGGAATATCCGAGCAAATGACGGGAATGCGAGCCTGCACTGCTTCAGCCACAGGAAAACTCCCTCCACCCTCAGCAAGCGTAGGCATTACCAGTGCATGGCAATTTTTGAGGATCGCGAAATATCGATCATCGGAGATATAGCCCAGACCGATAATGCGGTTTTGGTCGAGCTTCAGCTTTCTGACGAGCGATCGTAGCTGCCTTGCCCGCGGAGTCGATCGGCTGCGAAGAAGAAAGTCCGTGCCTGAACCCGTCAGCACCAGCGGCATCGACGCGCCCCATCGCGCATAGCCACTCAGCAGGACTTCGTGGTTTTTGTGGAGGCTCGTGTTCGCTGGACACAGCAGATACGGTGACGATTGCCAGGGACCCTCCATCGCGGCAGGGATGGCTCTGCAATCCCCTTGGTGATGAATTGCCGACAACCGAATCACGCGGAAGTGGCTCCGCGGTACTTGGTAGATTCGTTCGAGCGACTGCGCTGTCGCATTCGAAGTGACCGTGATCCGTGCAGCCGATTTGCACCAGGCAGTTTCAAGTTCCTTGACACGGCCATGCATCCAACGGGGCAGGACGCCAGGAAAATCGATGCTGATCGTATCGTGATAGGTAGCTACAACGCGACGATGATCTCCCATCACCCGATGCCCATGGATCCAAGGAAGCCAGACGGCATCCGCCCCGTGCGTTACCTCCTCGGGGACATCAAAACGAAGCAACGAATACCAGTCGCCACCGCGCAGAATGACTCGCACGAGGAGCTGTGCGATCGTCATACCAGGAAACTTGTCATACCACCAATCCATCAGCGTACGTGGGTTATTCGGCGGCCGTACCCTGCGCATCGTGACATTCGGGCACTTGTCACGAAACATCGACTCGTAAGTCGCGAAAGCTCGGCCGTCGCTCACCATCTCAATCCGGGGGGCATCGGAAAGATGAGCCAAAGCAGTCACTGCCTCGACGATAAACCGTACGCCTCCCCCGGGGTTTCCTACGTAATCAACAACGCGAAGTAGCATTACTGCGAAACCTAATCATCGTGCCAGCATCGCTGTGCCAGCGCGGACTTCGTTCTTCTGGGTGACGCCGCGGTTTGCTGCGTGCCAGGGCGAGTCTTGTTTTTTGTTTGCCGCTGCGGCCATCCGCAGCGATCGCGCGAAAGTCCTCAGCAATCAATTCAGTCCACTCTCATGGGCTGCTCGTGCTGGGGAAGAACTTCTCGACGTTTCTCGAGCGGTGATTGGAGCGCCAATTCACGGACAATGCGGGTGATCTGCTGCCTTTGCCGCTCCTGGGTATGCAGGAGGTAAAAGAAAGCGACGGGAAAAATCAAAATCGCCGAATACAAAACGACATCGACGCCGCGACCGATTCGCAATTGCTGGGCAAGCCACGACGAAGTGTCAGGAAAAGTGATCAGCAACAAACCTGCGACCCAGATCACCAATCGCAGCAGGCTTAGCCGGAGACGCGTTTGGTGGGTTCGCTGCAGATAGAGCTCAAAGACAATCAGCAGCCCAAGGAGTCCGGCTGCAAGCCACTGAAAGGGGGTCATCGCATCAGCCTCGCGACAAAGAGACGCCAGAGGATGCTCGGGGCTGCCGAGTTCGTTTGGCCTTTTTCCAGTGAATCCACGGAGTAGCGGACCGTGCACGGGACCTCGATCACGCGCAATTGAGCGCGAGCAATCAAGGCGAGGATTTCGGACGCGTGCGCCATCCCATCCTCACTGATTGAAAACTGCCGGAGGGCGCTGCGCGAGAAGGCGCGAAGTCCGTTGTGAGTGTCGGTCAGTGGCAAGCCTGTCGACCAGCGGTCGAGGATGATTCCACCCCTTAACAACCATCGACGCAGAAGCGGAATGCCGACGGCGCGACCCAAGAAGCGCGAGCCAAGGACGACGTCGTGAGTTCCCGCACGAATCGGCTCGATGAGCCCAGCCAGATCGGCAGGAAGATGCTGCCCATCCGCATCGAAGGTGACGACGATCTGGGTATCGCCCCTCAAGGCATAGGTAATTCCCGTTTGGATCGCGGCTCCTTGGCCGCGATTGATCAGGTGGCGAAGGACCAACGCACCTTCCGCCGCAGCAATCTCCGCGGTGCTGTCGGTCGAACCATCGTCGACGACGATGGTTCGCCATCCAAGCCGATGCAGTTCTGTTACAGTGCCGGCGATGCGAGCCGCTTCGTTGAATGCGGGAATGACCACACGGACGCCACTTTTGTCGATCACACCCATCGGATCAGCCACGATCGATTTCATCTTCTTCTGAGAATTTACGAAATCTAGAGCCTAATCGCGAAGATTGTGTGAAGAGCCAGCGAGTGCTGTGTGAGGAAGCGCGCTTGCCGGGCAAGTGCGGAGGTTGCGTGTGAGCCGTTTGGCGGCGATCTTCTTGGTAGCCGCTCAGTCACGCTCCCACACGGGGCAAGCCCGGATGGTGAGCGAGCGCGGGCTAGCCTCGGATCGCGAGCCGCTTTGGCCACCACTGGCCTTGTGCCAGTGGAGCCATGGCTGGGCAGCTACATCAAGGACACGCGTTTAAATTTTTCTTTCTTCCCGGCCGAAGGCCGGGAAGAAGGAATAGAAAATGAAGGAGGCCGAGCCGATGGTAGCTGCTCAGTCACGCTCCCACCGGGGCAAGCCCGGATGGTGAGCGAGCGCGGGCTAGCCTCGGATCGCGAGCCGCTTTGGCCACCACTGGCCTTGTGCCAGTGGAGCCATGACTGGGCAGCTACATCAAGGACACGCGTTTAAATTTTTCCTTCTTCCCGGCCGAAGGCCGGGAAGAAAGAAAAGAAAATGGAGGAGGCCGAGCCGATGGTAGCTGCTCGGGCATGATCGCAATTAGAACGCGAGCAACCCGCTACCCCTCTTGCTCGCTTCGCTCCGCTTGCTGACGAGCGCGGAGGAGCGGCCGGAGTTCTGCTGCCAAAAAAAATGAACCGCAAATCACCAGGCGATCCTTTGGACCAACCCGCTCCAAGCCACTGTGCAGTGCTTGGACAGGATCCGAAATCACTTCTGCCGATCCCCTCGGCACAAAGGTCGCAAGGACTTGGGGATCGAACCACCGCGGATTGGACCAGTATCGCGTGAGGATCAGCGTGCCGGCCAGCGGCGCGAGGATCGCCAACATTTCCGCCGCATCCTTGTCGGAACTCGTCCCGAAAATGACCACCGTCTTTCCCGCCGACGGACGTTGCTGGAGGACTGCCGCCAACGCGGCGATCGAATCGATGTTGTGGGCCGTATCGAGCAGGATCTCGGGTTGCACGCCAAAGTTCTCAATCCGCCCGGGACATCGCGCCGTCGCCAGCCCCGACTGCTGTGCCTCTAGAGAAACGGGGTCTCCGAGTTTTTCCAGCAGATCGATCGTCGCTAGCGCGACCGCTGCGTTGTGTCCTTGATGGGCACCCTCGAGCGCAAGGGCCCAGCCGCGACGAGGATGAAAGGAGGTCTTCTCACCGCATGGTAAAAAATCCCATCGCCCCTCCCGGGCTGGAGCCTGAGCCCCAACCGGAGGCGGAGCAGCCGCAACCTCGAAATCCCGACCGATCTGCCAAAGCGGAGCGCACCGCTCCTGGGCGACACGCGCGATCACCGCGGCGGCCCCCGGATCGCGAACGCCACTCACGATCGGGATCCCCGGTTTGATAATCCCCGCTTTTTCAAATGCAATCTGCTCGCGGGTATTGCCCAGCAGATGCTGGTGGTCGAGCCCCACAGTGGTGATCACTGAAAGCACCGGTTCGCAGACATTCGTGCTGTCGAGCCTCCCCCCCAGCCCGACCTCAAGAACCATCATTTCACACCCCCGACGGCGAAAATGTTCCAGCGCCATCGCCGTGGTCAGCTCGAAAAAAGTGGCCCCTCCTTCTCCTGATTTTTCAAGCTCCTCGGCCGCAACGCGGACGGTTGCGACAAGATCGACCAGCTCCGCTTCGGTGCACATCTGCCCATCGACGAGAAAACGTTCTTCGAGTCGTTCGAGGTGGGGGGAAGTGTACAGTCCGACGCGGCGATGGTCATGCTGGAGCATCGCCGCGAGCATGGTGCAAGTGCTTCCTTTTCCCTTTGTCCCGCCGACATGGATGATGGGAGCGGCGCGCTGGGGGGTATCGAGCAGGGCAAGCAGCCGCCGCATACGGTGGAGTCGAAAAGTTCCCGGCTCTTTGGAAGGGGTCACCCGCTCGTAATTTAAGCGACCATAGAGATAATCGAGGGGGGACATGCTGGCGGCACTCCGCGGGCCAGGGAGAGAGCGTGATTGGTAGTGGATGTGGAAAAAGGGTCCCGCCGAATCGCGCTCAAGCGAACCGGAGCGTGGAAGCCGTCGTAGCATAGTCGCAATTGAAATTCTCGTTATCCCCCTTTTTCTTGCCCCCGCATTCTCGAGGGTTCCTTGGACAGCGTTCAATCCCCAACTGACCAGCGGCGTGAGACTTCCGCGCCCCCCCCTTCCTCCGCAGGCTCATCGGAGGTGGTGATCGAGACGCGAAATTTGAGCAAGGTTTATCGCGATTTCTGGGGTCGCAAAAAGGTCCAGGCGCTCAAGTCGCTCGATCTTGAGATCCGGCGCGGTGAGATTTTCGGCCTCTTGGGTCCCAACGGCAGCGGGAAATCGACAACGATCAAATTGATTTTAGGACTCTTGTTTCCGACCAGCGGCCGCGTCCTGGTGCTCGATAAGGATGCCACGGAGACGAGCAAAAACGAGCGGATCGGTTTTTTGCCTGAGGAATCGTACCTCTACAAGTTTTTGACTGCCGAAGAGACTCTGGATTTCTATGGTCGACTTTTCAATCTTTCCCAGGAACAGCGAAAAGAGCGGATTGACCAGTTGATCCAGATGGTGGGCCTGCAGCGATCGCGTCGCCGCCAATTGCGGGAGTTCTCCAAAGGGATGACGCGGCGAGTCGGTCTGGCGCAGGCGTTGATCAACGATCCCGACCTGGTCTTGCTCGACGAGCCGACCACCGGGCTCGATCCGATCGGCACGCGGGAGATGAAGGACTTGATTTTGAACCTTCGTGCCGCTGGCAAGACGATCCTCCTGTGCAGCCACCAGCTGGCCGATGTCCAGGACGTTTGTGACCGCGTGGCGATTCTCCACCAAGGGGAACTCAAAGAGCTTGGGAAGATCGAAGACCTGCTCAAGGTCCAGGATGTGACCGAGGTCCACGCGCGGGGGCTGAGCGAAGCAGCGAAGGCTGAGATTGCCGAGGTCATTAAGCGTCATGGTGGGACGCTCGAATCGATGGACAACCCGACGACCACGATGGAAGAATTGTTCTTGAATATTGTGCGGGAGAGCGAAGAGCGTCCGGGACATCGACGTGCGGCTCCCGCCACCGTCCCCGCGGCCCCATCCAACGCAGGTAGCAGCAAGTCATGAGCACTCTGCAGCCTGAGGATTTCTGGTCATTCAAGGAATGGTTGCTGCGTCCGGGGGCATTTCTGGAGAGCGCGTTCCTGCAAGGGATCTCGGTCTTTGTGCTCGTGATCCTGGTTGGCTTGCTGCTCGGCTATCTCGTCTCAGCCGTTCGCTACGGGCCGGGTGAGGCATTTTACGCGGTTGCCGGAACGATTCGCGATCTGCTCACGCGGGATCTCCCAGGGACCGCCCCGCGACGTATCGGAGCGCTAGCCCGATTGGCATTCAAAGAAGCCATCCGCCGGAAGGTTCTGCTGGTCTTCGGCCTGTTCATGATCGGATTGCTGGTGGCCGGTTGGGTGCTGGACATGGAGAGCGATGACCCGGCCCGCTTGTACATCGTCTTTGTGCTGACGACGACGAATTACTTGATTTTGCTGCTCGGGATTTTTCTCAGCTGCTTTAGTCTTCCGGCGGACATCAAGAGTCGCACGATCTACACGATTGTCACCAAACCCGTCCGTCCGACGGAGGTGATTCTCGGTCGCATCCTCGGTTTCACCGCCGTCGGCACGATGCTCCTGCTGCCGATGGCGGTGGCCAGTTACGGGTTTGTCGTCCGTGGTCTGGACCATTCCCATGAAGTCGCCGCCGACAAATTGGAAGAAGGGTCTGGAGGTGAAGTGCGTGGCGAAACGACATTTGATCGGCGGCACCAGCATTCGTTCGAGCTCGACGCGGACGGTTTGGGAGTCACGAGTCTGTCGCGTGGTCACCGGCACGTGATCCAGCGGCAAGGCGATCAGTGGATCGTCGGTCCTCCGGAGGGTGCGCTGCGGGCTCGCGTACCGCGTTATGGTTCGGTTCTTTTTCTCGATCGCCAGGGGAACGAGGCCGCCGGAATTGACGTTGGCTACGAGCATCGTGCGGGGGGTTACAGCAGCGGCGGGATCAGTCGTTTCATTGGGCGAACGATCGGCGCCCAGCGCTTCGAACATGGGTATATCGAGGGTGGAACGCTGTGCGCAGCGATCGTCACTTTCGACAATGTTCGGCCCGAGCTTTACCCGGGTGACGCGCTGCCGCTGGAAATGCGGCTTCGTGTTTTCCGCACTTTCAAAGGGGATATTGTGACCCCGATTCGCGGGACGATCACTCTGCGGAATCCCGAAAAACCCGAAGTCGAGTCGGAGCCGATCGGATTTCTTGCCAAGGAATATGAGATCGACGAGCTCTCCATGGCGGGGGACGCCGAGGGAGGGGAGGATTCGGAGGGGATTACGGATCGCGCTGAGGAGACTCGCAAGGGAATTCCGATCGAGCTCGAAGGCAAAGTGGGCGATCAAGCTCAGCGGCTCAATGTCTTTAAGGACCTCGTGAGTTCCACCGGACAGTTGCAGGTCGTGATTCGCTGCCTTGATCGTGGGCAGTATTTGGGACTTACCAAAAGCGATATTTATCTGAAACCTGCGGAGTCCTCGTTTGCCTGGAATTTGACAAAAGCTTATGTGTGCATCTGGCTGCAGATGGTGATGGTGATTTCCCTGGGCGTGATGTGCAGCACGCTCCTTAGTGGCCCGGTTGGCATGATTGCCACAGCGGTCCTCGTGCTGATGGGCTTTATGGCCGACACGGTTCATGACACGCGGTATTATATGGACCGCGGCGAGAACATGGGAGGCGGCCCGGTTGAATCGTTGATCCGGATGGTCCGCCAGGATGCGCAGACGACCGATTTGGACCTGCCGGAGATCCCAAAGATGATTGTTCGCGGGGTCGATAATGTCGTTGTTTACAGCGAAGACGCGTTTGTGACCGCCCTTCCAAACCTGCCAAAGATGGTGGCTACGGCGGAGTATGTGGCAGGGGGTTTTGATATTCCTGGTGGGCTGCTGATGCGGCACGTTGTGGCCACATTTGGGTATGTTTTGCTAGCCCTGTTCGCAGGGTATTTCTTCTTCAAGACTCGCGAGATTGCGGCATGAACCGTCGTTCTGGCCCTCGGAATAAATTGATTTACTTGGCAATCATGATTGTCATGCTTCTGCCACTCTATCTGCTTGGCCAACCCGCCACGCGCGGTGTGGGGGATACGCCAGGGCAATTGACGCAGATGCGGAAGGATTTTGGTTTGGCCGAAGCGAGTCTCGGCGAAATCGATCCGGCCAGCGAAACGATGAAATTGGCATCGCTCGGTTTTCGCGGCGTCGCTGTAACGATGCTCCGGAAGAAGGCCGATGAGTACAAGGTGCTCCACGAGTGGGATCGGCTGAGCGCGACGCTGAATCAAATGTCGAAACTGCTGCCCCATTATGAAAACGTCTGGGAAGAGCAAGCGCATAACTTGGCGTATAACGTTTCTCTGGAATTCGACGGCTATCGCCAGCGGTATTTGTGGGTCAAGAAAGGGTCGAACCATTTGACCAAAGGGGTGCGGACCAACCGCGTCGCACCGCGGCTCACGTGGTACACCGCGTGGATCTTTGGGAACAAGCTGGGGATGAGCGACGAGAAGACTCAATTCCGCGAACTCTTCCGCGACGACACGGCGTATCACGAACGAATTCTCGAAGAGGGAATTGCGATCGACAGCCCTGAAGCTCGCGCGCCGCGGCCACCCAAGGCGGGTGAAACGCGGAGCGATAATGTGCCTGACAATTGGCTCGTTGGTCGCCTCTGGGCAATCCGCGGATACGATCAAGTCGACGGCGGAGTCCGCTTGGTGGGTCGAAGTCCATCGATTTTTTATGAGCTCGGTCCGAAATGGCGGATCATGCACGCCGATGCAATCCAAAAAGAGGGGATCCTGGACGATCGCAGCAAGGAAGCATGGGAGCGTGCCGCGAGTGATTGGTATGACTTCGGACTTCGTCCGCTGGGAACCAGTGATAGCATGACCGTCCAGCTCGGGACGATCGGGGATCTCTACACCAAGCGTGGAGAAATGATGACCCGCTTTGAAGAGCTGGTCGGCGACACGATGCAGCGATTGAAAGATGAAGCCCAGGAGAAGCTTTCCGATGCCGAGCGCAAGGCGCTGGCAATGGCTGCTGAGGATCGCGATCGAAACGCTGTTATGCTGGCGATGCAAGCGGAAGAGAAATTACAAATTGCTCCTTCCACCGTAGCCCGCGCCGCGGACGAGAAAATTCGCTTGAAGGCGATTCAAATGGCGCTCGAAATCGATACCCTCGATGAACGGATTAGCCGCACGAGCATCTACCGCAATCAAATGAATTACGACTCGTGGGCCCAGCGCTGCCAGGCCGAACAAGACGATCTGGTCGTCGAAGCACGGCGATTGCTCTATCAAGCCCAGCAGTTACGTCAAGAAGACAAACCGTTCGAGGAAATCGCGAAGCTCGAGGAGGCTTTTAAGCAGTGGAGTCTGGTCCTTGAAAAACATCCCGCGATCCTTGATGTGACCATTGATGACTTGGTCGATAACATTGATTACTACCGGACCGTTGCTACCGATCAGAAGGACCTGCCTGATGATTTCCCACTGAAAGCTGCTTACGAGCGGCACAAAGCAGCCCAGGAGGCAGGTCTCGATACGGACGAAATGATGGCTCTTGAAAAGTCGTCCCAAGAGCCGCAAGGGCTGCCCAAATTCGACCTTTCGCAGCCCTACCTCTCGACTCCGCCGCTGATCGATGGTCCTGTCCCAGCAGCCGAGGGGAACAACGGTGACAAGGTTGACGACGACCAACCGCCAGCAGCCGAACCAAGTCCCGCAGCCGAACCTACCGCAAGCGACTCTGCACCGGAAAACCCCTAAGGCTTGACGCTCGGGGCTGGCAGTGAGGCTCGGGGTGGCACGCCCCTGACGCTTTGGCGAAGGGCGTGGGTTATTTTGGTTCAGTGTGTGGTCCTCTCAAAGTGGCATAGGCTTCCAGCCTGTGATTCCCGCGGTCCTCTCAACGTGGCATAGGCTTCTAGCCTGTGATTCCCAAAACACGACAGGCAGGATGCCTAGCCCACGGCCACGAATCGGTAGGCACGCCCCTGAGGCTTGGCGATGGGCCGGGCCACCCCAAAAATCGTACTCAGCGCAGCGGCGATCGCAGACGACGATTCGTAGAACTTGGCCTCTTTTGAGGTTCGAACCGGCGGCCGAAGGGAATTGCGGTTCTCGCGGGTCGAGCGATTGACGCTTGGGGGTCTGGACGGGTTAAGATGATTGCTTGCTGTGTGGCAATCTTTTCCTTTTCTCACCTCGTCGAGCAACCGCAATGACCCACCCCCGAATTTATTTTCTTCTCTTCGCCTGGTCAGGTTTTATTCTCTCGTTCTCTGGCTGGATTCAGGGGGAGGATCCCGCTACGGCGACACTCGATAAGCCGCTCCCCGCAACAGCGATCAATTCCGAGCCCACCGCGCTCGACCAGTACATCGCTCAGCCCGATGACAGCTACCGCTGGAAACTGGTCGGCAAACAGGAGCAGCCCGGGGGAACGGTTTATCTCCTGGATCTCGTCTCGCAAACATGGTCGCCGCCCGGGATGGTCAACCGGACTGTTTGGCAGCACTGGCTGACGATTGTCAAACCAGAGAAGGCGACGGGAGATACGGCGCTACTGTTCATCTCCGGAGGGGCCAATGGAAAAGAACCGCCCGGCAGTGCCGGACGCGAGATCCTCGCCGTCGCTGCGGCATCGAATGTGATTGTCGCCGAACTGAAGATGGTCCCCAATCAGCCTTTGGTTTTTGATGGGGATGGAGAGGAACGCGTCGAAGACAACATCATTGGCTTCACGTGGGATCAGTTCATGAAAACGGGGGACAAAACCTGGCCATTGCAATTGCCGATGACCAAATCCGCGATCCGCGCAATGGATGCCATCCAGGAATTCCTTTCAAGCCCCGAAGGGAGTGAAACCCGCGTCGAGAAATTCATCGTCTCAGGAGCGAGCAAAAGAGGCTGGACAACATGGCTCACCGGCGCCGTGGATCCGCGCGTCTGCGCCATTGCGCCAATCGTGATCGATGTCTTGAATGTCAATCTCTCCATGCAGCATCATTATCAGGCCTATGGCTTCTGGGCCCCCGCCATCGGAGATTATGTACGGCACAAGGTTACGCATCGCCGCCATTTCCCCGAGTACCAGCAATTGCTGCAAATCGTCGATCCCTTTGCTTATCGCGACCGTTTAACAATGCCCAAGTGCATCATCAATGCGACAGGGGACCAGTTCTTTCTGCCCGATTCATCACAATTCTATTTTGAGGAACTCCGTGGCGAAAAGCATCTCTGCTATATCCCCAATGCCGATCATTCTTTGAAGGACTCCAATGCCATCGAGACGCTGGCATCCTTTGTCTATTGTGTCGCCAATGATATCCGTCGACCGACGTTGGATTGGTCCTTTGTCGATGACAACACGATCCATGTCCAGTGCGATACAAAACCCAAGGAAGTCATTCTGTGGACAGCTCGAAACGAGACCGCGCGCGACTTTCGCGTGATGACGATCGGCAAGGGTTTTGAAAAAGTTCCGCTCGAAGCGATTTCCGAGGGGAAGTATCAGGCGGAAGTCGATACGCCTGAAGAGGGCTGGGCCGCGTATTTTATCGAATGCACTTTCGACAACGGCGCCCCGACACCGCTGCGGCTGACGACCCCGGTGCGCGTCATCCCCGACGTGCTTCCCCATGCCGATAAGGTCGCCCCGCTGTACGACCAGACGAATTGAACTGGGCAATCAAATCGCAAAGAAGATATAGATTCCGATAACGATCGAAGCGAGCATCAGCCCAACAGGGATCGCCCAGGGCCATGGTGCCATTTCGATCGGTGGCCGATAAGCAGCGGCCGGAAGGCTTTCGCTGTTCGCACCCGCGATCGCGGGCAATGCCGAATCCTCCTTTTCGGTGTGGACGATGACGCGATCGGTCTCTCGTCGCGGGGCAACGATACCAATAGCGAGCATGAAATTGATCAGGAATAGAAAGACGATGCCAAGAAAGTGAAACTCATGAATCCCCAGCTCGGCCAACCACCGCGCCGGGGCGGGGACGAAATACCCGGCTGCGATCAAACCGACGCCGAGAATGAGCGCTAAATTGGCGGCAATCGCCGGGACGTGTCGTGTCGTGAGCCCCATCACGACCACCGCGAAGATGGGAATAAAGTAAAGTCCATTCATCTTTTGGAGATAACCAAAGAGACTCTCTTGGCCAGCCAGCAGCGGTGCGGTGCTCATCGCCGCCAGGGCGATCACCGTGCCGAAGATCTTTCCGGCACGAACCGTCTCTGCATCGCTGGCATGCGGATGCAGATGATTGCGATAGACGCCCAGGCTAAAGAGCGTCGCCGTCGAATTGAGCACCGAATTGAAGGAGCTGAGAATTGCCCCGACCATCACCGCGGCAAAAAACCCAGTCAGCGATTCGGGTAAGACCAATTTCACCAATCGGCCATACGCCTGATCGGGCTTGACCTCCGACGAACCAGATTCGGCCGAAAAAAGGTGAAAGGCAATGATCCCAGGGAGCACGAGAATCAGTGGCGCAAGGATTTTGAAGGTCGCTGCCAAAAGGACTCCTTGCTGGCCCTGAGCCAAAGTCTTCGCCGCAAACGCCCGCTGGATAATCTGCTGGTTGGTCGTCCAGTAAAAAAGATTCAGCAGCAGCACTCCGGTGAAAAGGGTATGCCAGGGGACCGACGAGGCATCCCCACCAAGCGAGCGAAATTTATCGCTGTGCGTCGCACGCAACTCCCGCAGCCCGCCCCACGGATCCCCATCCCCGACAAGCTGGAGCCCCAGATATGTGATCAGCAGCCCCCCGACAAGCAATCCAAATCCATTGAGCGTGTCCGATATCGCCACCGATCGCAAACCGCCAAAGATTGCATAGATCGAGCCCAGGATCCCAATCGTCCAAACGGACAACCAAAGCAGCGTCGTCTCCGACTCGATCCCCGTCAGCCCCCGGAGGTCGAGAATCTCTTTCAATCCGATCGCCCCGCTGTAAAGGATGATCGGGAGCAGAATCAGCATGTAAGCCAAAATAAAAATGCCGTCGGTTAAGGACCTCGTCAGGCCATCGAAACGACCCGCCAGATATTCAGGAATCGTGGCAATTCCGCGGGACAGATAACGGGGGAGAAAAAAAATCGCCATCACCACCAGCGATGCCCCAGCCACCACCTCCCAAGCCATCACACAAAGACCATCGGTATAGGCGGCTCCGTTGAGACCGACCAGTTGTTCGGTGGAGAGATTTGTCAGCAGCAACGAACCGGCAATCACCCCTGCCCCAAGACTGCGACCGGCAAGGAAATAGCCGTCGGCCGAGGCAATCTCCCGTTTGCGTGTAATCCAGTAGGTCAACACACCGACAAGGGCTGTGAAGAAGATGAAAGTCAGAAAAGTGAACACAGTCGCGAGGTCCTCCTAAACAACGATGATGCTCTGATCGACGGGCACGATCTCTCCGCCACGGTGCGCACTGGCCAGCAGCGCATCGAGGACACGCTGCGTGCTTTGGGCAATGCGCGGCCAGTCGGGTTCGACTTGGCCATGCAGAACGATTTCTCCGAAGCGACGTATCATGTTCACCTCCTGGGCGCCAGGGGCACCGTTGGAGTATTCATGGACCGAGTGCCGCGTCGCATGACGTCCCATGAAAAAACGATCGTCTTCACCGTCAAAGCGATGCTGGAAATCCTCCCAAGCTAATTCGGCGCCCATCCAGGGCAGGACGAAATCGTCCAGCATCACATACCCCCGATCGCCGCTGATCACCGCCAGCTGCTGGTTCTGCGTTAAAAACGAATTATAAAACGCCGCGCTCACGCCACCGTCGAAAAACAATTCCCCACTGAATTCTCCCGGTACCGGACCGTCGCTTCCCTGGCCACACAGCTCCGTGAGAATCCGCCCACTCACCTGACGGGGAAGCGCCCCGCGCATCACCCAGAGGCTCATCCGCACCGTATACCAGCCGAGATCTCCCAGGCAGCCGTAGGGTTCAAGCTGTCGCATGACACGGATGTTGCTGGTCTGAAACTGGGTATCCGAGGAAAAGCTGAAGTGCGTTTGAATCCTCCGCAATCGCCCAACACGCTGTGGGTCGTCGATCGTGTCGCGAAGCCCCTCGAGTCGACGACTGTGCATGAACATCACGCCATCCATGAACTGGACCCCCGCCTCGCGGCAGGCAGCAATCATCTCCTGGGCCTCCGTTTCGGATGAGGCAATCGGCTTTTCGCAGAGCACATGCTTGCCCGCCTTCGCGGCACGAATGACCCATGGATGCCGCAGCGCTGTCGGAAGAGGAATATAGACCGCATCCACGTCGTCACGATCGAGCAGCGCCTGATAATCCCCGACCGCCGCCGGTCGATCCGCAACCGGTGTTCGTTGCTGGCAGCGATCGATGAACCGCTCTGCCCCTACGAGATTCCGGCTGGCCACAGCCGTCACCCGTCCATTGCCCGAAAGCGCGATCGCCCGCCAGTTCTTTCCGGCAATCCCGGCGGTCCCCATGATCCCCCATCGACAAATCCCCGTACTCATCGTCGCTCAACCTCTCTGATACGCTGTGTCAGTATGTCGTCGTCATCATCTCTTCGAGCCTCTCCCACTCCTTCTGGCCTGCCAATCGTAAACCGGCGGACGATTTGAATGAACCCGACCACTTTTATCTTTGATCTGGACGGAACCCTGATTGATTCCCTGGTCGACCTCGGGACCACCGCCAATGCGGTGCTCGCGGCTGGCGGATTCCCGGTGCATCCGCTCGACCGCTACCGGACCCTCGTCGGCGATGGCGTCCGCGTCCTTTTTCAGCGGGCCCTTCCTGCCGGGGCATGCGACGATACCGCGACTCTCGACAGCTGCATTGCCCAGTTTCACCAGCGGTACGAAAAAAGCTGGGACCAAACGACCCTCCCCTACCCCGGCATCGATCACCTCCTGGAAAGTCTCGTAGCCGCACAGCATCGATTGGCGGTCCTGAGCAATAAGCCGCATCCGTTCACAGTGGCCTGTGTAGAACGATTTTTTCCTGCTTACCCTTGGGGCGTTATTCTCGGGAGCTCCCCGGAGCTGCCAAAAAAACCTGATCCTGCGGGGGTCTTTTTGATTGCCTCTAGAATGAACACCTCGCCCGAGAAATGTTACTACCTCGGCGATACCAACACCGACATGCGAACGGCTCGCGCCGCCGGATGTGTCGCGATCGGGGTGACCTGGGGATTCCGCTCGGCCGAGGAGCTGCGAAGCAGCGGGGCGGATTCTCTGATTGACCACCCAGAGCAGCTTCTGCGGATTCTTCCGGAGTGACCCTTTGATTCGGGTTTCAGGCTGGAGCATGCGCTCGCAGCGCACAAAGCGTGGGGGTGTTTCGAGTATTTTTTCATTTTGATGCTGTTTTTCTCGGATTCTGAAAAAAGTGGATTGGAGCGGTGTCTTTCTGGTGTTGCCAGAATTGCACGGCGTCCGACTGAGGGACAAACCGAATCCAAACCGGCCGCGGGACTGCGATGACGCGAATCACCGAATCGGAACTGGAGCAACTCGTTGATGCGATCGGTTCATCGCTGGTGTTGTTCGCACGGCAATGGTGTACCTGCCCCGACGATGCGCTCCAGGAGGCACTGATGGAGCTCGTCAAAAAAGACCCAGCTCCACGCTCCCCCAAGGCATGGCTCTTTCGTGTTGTGCGGAATAAGGCCATGAACATGGCCCGAGCCCAGCGGCGAAGGGTAAAGCATGAGTCCTCCGTTGCTGGTCCACAGGCATGGTTTGAACCAGACTCAGGACCATTCGGCGAGATCGATCGGGTGGTGGCCTGGATCGAGCAATTACCAGATATCCAGCGACAGATCGTCACCGCACGCCTATGGGGTGATTTGACGTACGAGCAGGTTGCGGAAGTCGTCGATCGACCCCCAGCAACGGTGTTTCGATTGTTTCGTGAAGCCATCCAAACGATCCGCCAGCGACTCGGCGCACCGCATGAACCACGGACGGTTGTCCATCGCAGCAAGAGGACCAGCCCATGAACGAACCGATCGATGAATCCAATGCGCACGAATTTGAAAACGAGATCGTCGACTCGCTGAAAAAGCTCAAACCGCGAGCCTGCCGAATCGATTGGGATGCGATTCGCTCGGCGCAGGGAGCGGCAGATGTCCAGATTCCTGCGGTACAGCGAACGCCGCGTGCTTTACCCGCGCGCTGGCAACGCGCTGGAGCCTGGTGGTCAGGCTTGGCTGTCGGGGTAGCAATCACTTTTCTTTCGATGCACTGGATTGTCCTCCGTGAGCTACGAACCAAGATCGAGCGGCTCGAGCAAGCGGCGATTGCGACAGCACCGAGGGCTTCTGGAAATCTGTCTGCAAATGAACAATCCCTTGCGAATAGTCGTTCCGCATTCGACGTGAACGCCCTGCTGGACGCACCCAATTTTTCTGTGGGCTCCTCTCGAGTTCGAGCCGATCGCTTGGTATCGACGCTATCGATACCGAAGCGGTCCGAGCCTGCCTCGGCAGCAGGTTTTGATGATTCCTTGGGACCGGAGAGCGGAAACACCGCTGGAGATCAGGATCCTCAAGCCGACCGGCGGGATCCGGCGGTCAGTCCACTGCAGCTCCTGCGGGAGTTGCAGCACGAATTTTATTGACAGACTGCTTGTCAAACCGTTTTCTTTCTTGAACACTCTTTCCCCGTTACGAGGCACATGATGCGATGCTCGTCTCCTCCCGACCGTCCTTGGCGTAGCTGCACCAAAAAGCAATCGTGGAACAATCTGGCCATCGCCTTTGTTTTCAGTGCGTGCATCTCTGCATGGGTTGAAAACTCACCGGCTGCAGAAAACGTGGCTCCGGTGGCTCCGGTGAGTGATGCGACTGTCGTTGAGACCACGAAATTGACGATTCATCCTCGCGCAGATACCCGGCCTTCGCTGAAGATTCAGCTTGTACCCGACCCCACGGAACAGTTGGAAGGGAATGCGGCTGTCTTTTATCTCAAGGCGATGGGATTCCTCGAGCAAGACTCTGTCCGCGCGGAGCTGAGAAAGATGCTTGAGAAAGGGGCGGAACAAGCGAAAGCGGCAGGCAAGGAAGGGTCTCTCGATTATCCCCCATATACTTATTTGGAACTCCATCCCCGAGATTACCCTCGAGCCGAAGTTCAGAAGTACTTGGGCCTGCTTTCTTTTCAGGTTCCATCGCTTCGCGAAGCCCGTCGTCTTCGCGATTTCACGATGCATCGCAACATTCACCTCGTCGATAATCCGTTGGGCTACCTGATTCCAGAGGTGCAGTCTATTCGGGACCTTGCAAGAACCCAGCGCATTCGTTGCCGATTGGCGATCGCCGAGAACCGGATTGATGATGCGATCGAAATTATCGGCCAGCAATTGACGATGAGCCGTCATATCGGCATGGATGATTTTCTGGTCAGCTACCTCGTCGGAGTCGCAGTGCTGGGCATCGCGATCGAAGATACTTTCTATGCGCTCGAGCATCCCGAGTGCCCGAATCTGTACTGGGCATTCTCGCAATTGCCCAGCCCGCTGATCAGCACCGAGCGTTGCCTGGCCTTTGAACGCCAAGTCCTGTTCCTCCAATTTCCAAAGTTCAAAGAGATTGATAAGACTCCGCGATCGCCAGCGTACTGGACGGAGATGGTCGCGGATTTTTCGAAACGGTCGGCGGAAATCGACGAGTACGGCAGCGAACCCGACCTTGTGATCGCTTCGGAGGTGACAGGAGAAAAACGGGAGGAAGCGATTCGAAAATCGATCGCAGCGAATGTCCCCCAGGCCAAGGAGTACCTGCTGGGGCGAGGGATTCTCACAAAGGATGACCTCGAATCCTATCCGCCGGAGCAGCTCGTCTTTTTGGCGATGAGAGACTACTGCGAGGTGGTCCGAGATGAGCACTTCAAGTGGTTCCATTGCCCCTATGGTGTTGCGCAAAAGAAACTCGCGATCGCCAATCAGCAGATGAAAAAAGACCGAGAAAAATTTGGCTGGTTTACCAGGCTCCCCAATGCCCTTCTGCCTGCGATCGAGAGGTTTTCGATGGCGGTAACGCGAACCGAACAGCGAATAGCGATCGTCCAGGCGATCGAAGCGATTCGCATGGCAGGGGCGGAAAATGGCGGCAAGCTCATCCGCTCGCTCGACGAGGCCCCAGTCCCCATCCCGAACGATCCTTTCACAGGGAATCCGTTTTCCTATCAGGTCACAGGCGATGTCGCAGTCCTTGCCTCGGACCCAGCCTCCAGTTCCGCGACCAATGCGGCTGATGGTTCCGTCCTCAACGATCGGCCATTTCGATTCGAACTGAAATTCGCTCCCTAAAAATGGCTGGTGTTTAAATCGGCA
>Ga0169931_10004202_pt1 | contig 22484 bp, 23 predicted proteins | sample Kivu_15m_20L_FD_129675 | JGI IMG/M metagenome (GOLD analysis project Ga0169931, IMG submission 129675) | Freshwater microbial communities from Lake Kivu, Western Province, Rwanda to study Microbial Dark Matter (Phase II) - Kivu_15m_20L... | ecosystem: Environmental > Aquatic > Freshwater > Lake...
AGACCTTGACATCGCTGTCGATTGGGAGGCCTCGCTCGATTCGACCAATGCTAGGCTTTTGGCCGCGCCTTGGCCAAGGGCTGAGGCTTACCAAGGCCAACAGCCATTGGTGCGCTGCCTGGTGGCCGATCACCAAAGCGCGGGGCGAGGTCGTGCAGGGAAAGTCTGGCACGACGAACCTGGCGCGTCCTTGCTTATGAGTGTGTCGATTGATCGCAAAAAGCAGCCATGGCCATCGGACTTATCCGCCTTTTCATTGGTCACTGCGGTTTGCGTCGCCGAACGCCTTGAAAGCGCTGGGCCAGTCGATGGCAGGCGTCTTTGGCTTAAGTGGCCCAATGATGTGGTGCGTTTTCAAGCCAACGACGAGGGCTTAGCAAAGCTTGTCGGTATTTTGATTGAAGCGCGGCAACACGCCGGACAAAGCCGCTTGGTGATTGGTCTTGGCATCAATCTTTTGCCGCCACGCATCGATGTAAGTGGCCCGAAGTCCTTGCCAGCAGACGGCCTGTTCTCCAGGACGCTGCAAAGTGCTCAAACCCTGGATCGGGCTTGGCGTTTGGCGATCGCTAAGCGCCTAAGCCAGGATTTACTGGGTGCGTGGATCGATTTTGAGGCAATAGGCTTGGCCTCGTTTGCACACCGCATTCGCAGCCGGGATGCATTATTCGGAAGACCTTTGCTTATCCATGATGAGAAGCAGCATCATGGCCTTGAAGCGCTCGGTCAGGGTATGGATGAGCGTGGACGTTTGCTCGTCCTTTGCCAAAGGGCTGCCACAGCGGCACCATGTATCGAGGCGATAAGCGAGGGTAGCGTACGCTTGCGTTATCAACACAAAGCGTAGATCAAGCCTATGACGACACCGCATTGTTTTAGTTATGGCTCGCTGATGTTTCGCGAGATTATGGAGGCTGTTGCCGACCAGCGAGACTTGCGTTGTGAGCCTGCAAGTCTCAAAGCCTGGCAGCGCTTTGCGATTCGCGAGGCCAGTTATCCGGCTGCATGTCCAAGCAGGCTGGACGCGAGTATTCAAGGCATCCTGTGGTTTGATCTTTCAGAGTCAGCCTGGAAGCGACTCGATGCTTTTGAGGGTCCGGCGTATCGGCGAGTATTGGTCGAGGTTAGAACCGAAGTGGGTACTCACTTGGCATGGGTATACGAATTCCTTGACCAAGCGCTGATGCTTTCAAGCGATTGGGACGAGGCGGGTTTCCGTGCACAACATCTTGCCAGCTTCTTTCAACAGCACGGTGGGCATTTGGCGGTTCGCGAGTAGATCCTAGCTCTATTGGGCTCGCGATTGATGCTCCGCTTTACCCGCTGTTGCTTGCTCGAATCCTGGCAAGCGTGGTGGTGGTTGAACGTTCGTGCACGAAGGGAATGGCCATGACGCGACCACCCCAGGATTCAACCTCTAGGGCGCCAACCATGCGTCCCTGCCAGTCGCCACCTTTGACCAGAACCTCGGGCCGCAGTCTGAGCAGGCATGCAAGTGGCGTGTCTTCTTCAAACCAGGTGACATAGTCAACTGAGGCAAGCGCCGCAACAACGGCCATCCGGTCGTACTGGTTGTTGATTGGACGATCGGCGCCCTTGCCCAGGCGCTTCACCGATGCGTCGCTGTTAAGTGCGAGGATTAGGCAATTGCCCTCTTGAGCCGCTGCGTCAAGTAAGCTCACATGACCACGATGCAAGAGATCGTAAACGCCGTTGGTGAACACCAAGGGACGGGGGCAAAGCTTTGCAAAATCCTCGAGCTGACTCGGATCGAGGATTTTGGATTCAAAGCGCGCCGGCTGCACCAAGGCTGTCATCGCCACGCCGGATCAGCTCTTTCCTGTACCGGTTTAATTCTTGAACACTGGCGAAGGATTTTCCGAAAAGCAGCGATAAATTGTGCAGGATGCGTCCCACGACTTTATCTTCCCACTGGGCGTCGAAGCTGATTTGCTGGTCGAGCCAACGCTCAAGCCAACTGGGATCGGGCAGTCGACTTTGGATCGTGTCCTTTGGGAATAAATCCTTATTGACATGCAAATTCGTCGGGTGCAAGGCCTTGCTTTGCCGCTTGGCGCTCGCCATCAGCACACCAATCTTGGCAAAAGCGCTTCGCGCTTGGTCACCAACCTGGCCAATAGCGCGCCGCATATATTGCAAATAAGCGCCACCATGACGGGCTTCGTCCTTGGAGATCACCTCATAAATATGCTTGATCACCGGCTCGGTGTGCCACTCAGCAGCGCGCCGGTACCAGTGATTTAATCGAATCTCGCCGCAAAAATGGAGCATGAGGGTTTCAAGCGGTGGCGCCGGATCAAACTCAAATCGCACGGCATGCAATTCTTCTTCGCTAGGTACAAGACCGGGTCTGAAGCGGCGCAGGTACTCCATCAACACCAAGGCGTGCTTTTGCTCTTCGAAAAACCATACTGACATAAATGCGGAAAAGTCACTGTCGTGCCGATTGTCACGCAAGAACATTTCCGTGGCGGGTAGGGCAGCCCACTCGGTGATAGCGTTCATCTTAATGGTGCGTGCCTGCTCATCAGACAATCGTGCGGCATCAAAGCGGTCCCAGGGGATATCGCTTTCCATAGACCAGCGCACCGATTCGAGCGAACGAAACAATTCCGGGTACAGCATAAGAAGTCTCCGCGGCGATGAATGCGAACTGCTCACAAGCAGTCCTTTGTCGTTGCGAGTCTATCAGCCTGGCGCAATTTTGCGTCGCAGCCATCCCATCAACCAAGACAACACAGGCAATTTCTCGTACAGCTCTTCGGCAGCATCCCAATAGTCTCGGTGATCGCGTATGTAACCGTGCTGGTCTAAGCGAATCCAGGAGCAGCCTTCAATGCATGCAGCTTTACCCGCTAGCTCAAGCGAATACGTCCAACGTAGGCAACATTGCGCATCGGCCAAAGTCTCGGGGCTGTTATGGGTTATGCCCAGCACGGTAAATCGCGAAGCGGGCTGAATGGTGAACATGTGCTCGAATACGCCTCGAATTGCATCGACTCCTTCCACGGCCTGGAATGGATCTTTGAAACAAGCCTCGTGAGCGTACACATCGCCTATTTGATCGAGCAAGGCTGGGCTTAGGGTTTCGAAAAAAACTTTAATCCTTGCGAGTCTTGCGCTTAACAACGCAGACGTATCTACCTTCGAAGGTTTGCTTGGGCTGGGTACCTGGTCCATCGCTTAATCAGGCTTTGCTATTGCTGATCTGCTTGGCTTGAGCGTACTCAGCGCCTAGTGCACGACGTAGCAGGGCAAAGTAGAGTCGATCGGGTAGCCAGCGCAGGCACTTCATGAAACGGGTAAAGCGCAGCGGAAAGTGAATCTCAAACGCTGAGCGCCCAAGACCTCGAACAATTTCATGCGCCGCCTGCTGCGCGCTAATTAGCGCGGGCATCTTGAAGTCATTGATGGCCGTAGCCGGTGTCTCGACAAATCCCGGATGGACCACCCACACACCAATGCCTTGCTGTGAAAGCTCGAGATGGAGCACTTCGGCCAAATGGCTAAGTGCGGCTTTGCTTGGGCCATAGCCCAAGGCCTTGGGTAGTCCTCGATAGCCAGCCACACTAGAAACGATGGCAAGGCCTAATGAGTGTTTGCTGGGATCTTTAGATCGTTGTAGGAAATAAGGCAATAAATGCTCTAAAGCATAGAGCAGCGACAGGTAATTGGTGTTGGTCATCTCAAGCATATCGCCAAGCTGATACTGGGCGGTGCTCACCGGCCTATAAATCCCTGCCATCCAAATCACCACGTCGACTTGAGCCTGCATGGCGACTGCCTTGCAAGCCTGCTCGAGTTGCCTTTGATCGCAAACATCAAGCGGCAAAAGCAGAGCACCTTCAATACCGAGAGCCTGCATCGCTTCAAGACGCCTTGCACTTAAGGTAAGCCTTGCTCCCAGATGGGCGAGTTCTTTTGCCAGTGCAGCCCCTATCCCTGAGGATGCACCAACAATCCAGACACCCAAGTCTTGCCAGGACTGAATCGGTGTATTCACCCTTATTCCTTGTGAAACGATAAGGTCACCTCACCAAGCTCGATGCCAAACTTAAGCATCTTTGCGCGATTAATCATGACCTGATCGTTGATTAAAAACATCCAATCATCAAATTGCACATGCCAGGTTCGTCCCTCGATTGGTAAGGCGAGGGTGTAACGCCAGCGCAAAGCGTTACCGGAAGCCTCGCCCGTCGCCTCACCGATGACATCATCAGCTCGACCCCGGTACTGTCCCGGCCCAATCTCTTCAATGTGCCACACGCGCCTCTGCTTGCTTCCATCGCTATAAATAAAGTCCTCTTCCAACACGCCTTTGTTTCCCTCCCAGCGACCTGTCATGCGCACCTCAAAGCGCTTGACCACCTCGCCAAATCGATCGGTGAACATTCCCCAGGCGCGCAAATCGCCATTCAAATAACGCTTGAGTTCGAGCTTGGGCTGCTCTTGCCGATAGTGCTGCACATCAATGCTGCTGCAAGCACTCAGCAGCAAGCTCATTAATAAAAGCAGCTTGACATACAAGTTTTTCATAGCATCTTCCCCTTTATAAGGCACCTGGACCACGGCTTCGAATCAGCCAAACCATCGATAAAGCTTTTAGAGCACAAGGCAGCCCCGCATAAATCAGGCTCAATGCCTCGGTTCCTTCACCAAGCCACTGCCAAAGTGGGAGGGCAATGCCCGCAGCAAGCGCAAGATTGAGCTTTCCAACAAGCGTCCAGTAACCGATACATTGACCAGCGATCGGCATGGCTTCCGGGAGCTGCTTTTGTTGCTCTTCGATTAATCGCAATAGCATCGCCCAAGGCATTGCTACATCACCGCCAAGAGCAAGCCCGGTAACGACGCAAACAAGCCCGTAGGCCCAGGCATCACCGGCACCAAGTCCAAGGCAGGCGAGAAAAGCGCCGATGGCAATCAACATCGCTGCTAGCCAGCAGGCGCTGTGGCCGTAGCGGTCACTTAGCCTTGACCAAAGGGGCAAGCCCAAAGCAGCGCTTAAAAAGTAGATCAGTAAAAACCACGGCGCTGCCTGCGGCATGTCCAGCACACGTTCAACAAAAAATAACACAAGCGTTGCAGGGATCGCAGCCGCAATGGCGCTCAACATGAAACAGATAAATAGCTGTCGCATGGGCACAAAGCACCAAAGCGAGCGAAGATTGAAATGGTGGACTTGAGGGCTTTGTGCGACAACACGAGACGGATAACTCAAACCACGAAAAAGCCACAAGGCAAGCAAGGTAAAGCCGACAAGCAAGCCGCTCATTGCAATCTTTTCACCCGAGGACTGGGCTTGCACAAACACCGACACGACCATGACGCCTAATAAGCCTGCGGCTTCGCGGCTCAGCGACAAGCGACTGCGTTCTTGGTCGGTTTTGGCCAAAGCAGAGCCCCAACTTTGGTAAACAATGCTGCACTGGGAGTAGGCGAGATAAGTAAGGATCGAAGCAATGCCCAGCACGAGCCCGCTCCATAGCCCTTCGAGTGCCCGAGCCTTTGCGAACATCGGCCACCAAAGCAGGCAAAGAAAGCCCAACACAAACACCGTCGATGCCAAGCTCAGGCTGTACCAGGCACGCTTTGAAAGTGTTTGAGCCGACAGCGCGCTTTGAATATCCCAGCGTCGTCCCAGCCATGGGTCAGCCAAAGCGTCGAGTGCTCGAGCTGCAAGCAGCATAAGCCCTACGATGCCGATGGGCAGCAATTCGCTATAGAGTTTGGGTAATAAAACATAGAGCGGTAATTCGAGTATGGCTAGCGGCAATCGCAAACTTGCATAGCGCCAGAGCAAGGCGTTCATTAGGCCTCGCCGATGAGGCTTCGTCGAAGAGCAGGTTCTGTCGTCCGCGGATCTAGCCAAATGCCGAAAAAGGCCTTTGCAAAGTGGGCATCAGGAATGTCAAGTCGCACTTGACGGTTGTGGACAAAGCGACAGCCCTCTTTGGCACCTTGATGAAGGCCTAACAGTCGATCCTTGGCCTGTATATTCGGGAAACTTTGCTGCATCCAGGCAAGCCATTGCCGATCGCGTTCAGCGACTTTGCCGTGTTGTGCTTGCATCAATTCAAGTGAGGCTTGGGCGATCTTCGCACCGTCAAAAGAGCGCGCATAAACAAGCTCGAGTGCAAAGCGTTGATCAGCCCAATGCTTGCTATCAAAGGCATCGAGCGTCCAAAGTCTTGCCTCATAGAGCAAAAGACCAAACCAGCGCATATTCGCCTGTCCACGAAGTCGATAGGAAAGGCTTTGCCCCTGAAACCATTGCAGGCTTTGTGCAAGCGGCCAGGCCTCATCCCTGGCGGCGGATTCGCTGGCCTGCGCCTCAAGACTTAAGGGCAGTAGGGCCAGTGCTGGCAATCCTAAGTCTTTTAAGAGTCGTCGACGCAGGATGTCACAAGGCTTTCGATCAAGGATGCTGCGAGACTGTCGAGCAAGGGCGCTGCAAGGCTTAGACATCGTGATTGCAAAGCTTTTGTTTGGTCGATGATGATGCTTGCGTCGTGCTTTGAGGTTCAGTGCCGAACAAAGCTAAATTGCATAACATCGGTTGCGGCTTCCGCAAATCCGGCTTCGCAATAAGCAAGGTAAAAACGCCACATCCGAATAAAACGCTCGTCATAACCGAGTTCTCTAAGCTGCTTATCCACTTCGACAAATCGCTCATGCCAACGCGCAAGCGTCCATGCATAGTCAGCGCCAAAACTTAGACGGTTATAAAGTGTTAAACCGTGCGAGCTCGCAAGTGCAATCAGTCGCTCGGGCGAAGGAAGCATGCCGCCTGGAAAAATATATTGTTGAATGAAGTCCGTGCTGGAACGATAACGTTCAAAATATTGCTCATCAATCGTGATGCTCTGGATGACAGCTTTTCCACCTGGCTTTAAGCAGTGGCGAAGCTTTTGGAAGTAGCTATCCCAATAGGCTTCTCCGACTGCTTCAAACATTTCGATCGAAACGACGCCGTCATAGCGCGCCTGCTCATCGCGATAGTCTTGAAGGCAGAACTGAGCACTACCAAAATTTGTCGGGTGGCGGCTTGACTCAAGCTGGTGTAGGGTCTGAGCGTAGCTCAATTGCTCAGAAGACAAGGTGAGACATTTCATTTGAAGATCGCGCTGGCGTGCGCGCAATGCAAAGCCACCCCAGCCGCAGCCGATTTCTAGCACGCTTGCACCCGGACTTAGGGCGAGTTCATCGAGGATGCGATCGTATTTTCGGAGTTGGCCTTGTTCGAGGTCGTATGTCCCTTGGTCGAGCAAGGCGCTCGAGTAAGTCATGCTTGGATCAAGCCACAATTGGTAAAAGTCGTTGCCCAAGTCATAGTGGGCTTGAATATTGCGCCGAGAGCCGCTTCGGCTATTGCGCCTGAGCATGTGGCGCAATCGGTCAAGCCACTGACCCAACCAAGTACCATAAATGCCTTGGTCGAGTGCCTGGCGATTTTGTAGCATAAATCGGAGCACGGCTGTTGGATCGGGGCTATCCCAGAGGCCTTCCATCCAACATTCACCAAAGCCTACATCACCACGGCTGAGTGCACGATCAAAAACCGACCAATCATGCAAGATCCATACGGCGGGTGTTGCCGCAGCTTTATTCGATAGGGTCGTAGCTTGATTCGTTTGAATGGCGCTCGCATCGCCAAAGCGATGCTCGACACCGTTGGGATCGATTAGCAATAGCTGACCGCGGCTTGCTCGACGAAGCAGCGCCATACCCAAACTTGCCCGATAGGGCATGGGGCGCTTTTTTTCGGGCCTGGCAATGCCGTGGCTTTGTGGCGCCGGCAATGATGCGGGCATAACTGAGTAATGTTGTTCGGTACTCATGTTCCTTGGCTTGGAAGGGATTGCGGCGGAGGAGGTGTTTGATTGGGCCCAAAAAAGGGCACTTTTTTAAGCCATAGCTTTAAGGCCTGCCAGTGAATGCGAACAATCACCAGTAGACTTTGCCAGGGTATGCCTAGGGCGAGCTTTAGCAGGTTTGACTTCGATAAAGCGATGCGTTGACCGCTAAGCGAGGTGATCAGCAAAAGACCTTGCTCATCGTGATATTCGATGCGAGAAAGACTACGCGCTTTTTGATTATAAAAACGGAATCGATATAGACCGGAGATCGTACAAAAAGGGGATACGGTAAAACACTTGCTTGTACTTAGGGTTTGCCCATCTCTGAGCTTTCGATTCGGGCCTTCTCCAATTGATACGCCTGCGTGGGTCGCCTCGAGCGATTGGGCGCTAAGCACATAAGCGTGTCGACCAGAAAAGGTATTGTGGACTTCGGCAACCACTGCAACACAGTCGCCGTTTTCATCATCGCAAAGCCAAAAGCTGACTGGCTTGAACTGATAGCCGAGCACCCGTGGATATGCGAGTAAGCGTATGCTTGCTGGCCTTGGTACGCCATGCTCGTTCAGTAAGGCCATGAGCCAAGCCGATAGCGATTCTCCTGGCCTGCCGCTGCCATGATCGTTTGCGTGCATGCTGATGAGTGCGGGACGGTTGAGCCCGAAAAGAGGCCACAGCGAGCCGCCAGCACGAAAGTGCTTGTCGGCCTCCGCCTCCGCCACCGCATCAGCACTTGACTGCGTACTTGCCTGCTCGGGCGATGGTGATTGCAAAGCCTGCGTGCTAAGCGCCGAATCGAGCAATCCGGCATCAAGCCGAAAGAAAAAGCTACGGTAGGAAAACTGATGGGCGGCCGGACGTAAGCGCCGATGTCTGACCTCGCCAATAAAGCAGGCTATGTCTGTTTGTGGATTTGGTATCGACATGGCTTTTATGAGGCTTGAGCTTGCTTAGGGCTCTCGTGACCCTAAGCAGCCATAGCGAGCGCTTGAGGCGCTTGCTCGATGGCGTGGGCGACCGCCAGGCCCGACTTCAGGCCGTCTTCATGAAAGCCATATCCTGTCCAAGCTCCGGCAAGCCATACGCCGTCAGCACCTTGGACAGAGGGCAATTGCCGTTGAGCGCGGACAGCTGCCAGATCGAAGACAGGATGAGCGTAGTCGATCACCTGAAAGCAACGCGAGGGGTCGGGCTCTTGCAGTGGATTTAGGCTCACGAAGACCGGTGTTTTAATAGCTAGCGGCTGTAGCTGATTAAGCCAGTAAGTCACCGACACAGCGGTTTGATCGAGCACCGAGGCAGGATCGCGTAGCTGGGTTGACAAATAATTCCACGCTGCCCAGGCCCGACGCGAACGGGGCATGAGTGCGCTGTCGCTGTGCAGCCAAGCGCGATTTTCCTGGTAGCGAATCGAGGCGAGCAGTTGGGCTTGTGCTGGCCGGGGGCGTTGCAGCAAGCGCAGGCTCTGATCGCTATGGCAAGCCATCACAACGGCGTCAAACCACTCGTCTCCGGCAGCGCTTCTTAACCGCAATTGTCCAGAGGCATTGGCGCGCTGTTCGACTGACCAGACGGGTGTTCTTAAGCGGATGTCGTCTAGGGTCTTGGCTATGGCCTGTACATATTGTCTAGCGCCACCGGCAACTGTGAACCAACGCGGCCGTTGACTGACTTGAAGCAGGCCATGGTTATGAAAAAAACGAACAAAAGTTCCCAGTGGAAACTCACGCATTTGCTTCATCGGGCAGGACCAAATGGCAGCCGCCATGGGTAGCAGGTAGTCAGCGGCAAAGGCCTCGCCGAAGCCTTCGCGCTCTAAAAACAAATCAAGCGGCTGATCGAGCATCGCGTGCCCGAAGGCAAGTGAATGATTTGATTGCGCTTGAAGCATACCCTGGGCTAGTGCGCTAGCCTGCTTATTAAAGCGCAGGATGTCATAGAGCATGCCCCAAAACCGTGGCGAAACCAGATGACGCTTTTGCGCGAACAGTCCAGCCAAACTCGAGCCGCACCATTCCATCTGGTGTGGACCTCTAGAGACTGAAAACGACATATCGGTCGCCGCTGTCGGCACGCCAAGCTCTTTAAAGAGCGCAATTAAGGCCGGGTAGGTTCGTTCGTTGTAGACCAAAAAACCGGTGTCGACTGCCTGATTGATACCTTCAAGTTCAATATCAACGGTATGGGTATGGCCTCCTAAGCGGGCATCGGCCTCAAATAAGATCACTTGATGGTTTTTGGCAAGCTTATACGCAGCCGATAAACCGCTGATACCAGATCCGACTACCGCAATTTTCATAGAGCTTCCTTCGAGGAGCGCGGCAACAGTGGTCTGTCACTCACGGGGAACAGCTGCGTTTCAATCGGCGTAGCAGTTGCGCAAACATTGCGATTTGCGCGCATCCGAAAGCTTAAGGGTTTTGTTTCAGGCTGCGTTCAATGTCCTGGACGAAACCACGGTCATCAGGCGAGGTCATACTGCTGTAGGCTTTTACAAAACGCCCATCCCGACCGATTAAGTATTTATAAAAATTCCATTTAGGGCTTGTGCCCGACTCGCGAATCAAGGCAGCAAAGACAGGATTGGCCGTGCTGCCGCGCACCGAAGTCTTGACGACCATGGGAAATCGAACATTAAAGGTATTGGTACAAAACTCGGCGATGTCCTTGTTGTTTGAAAGCTCCTGCCCGCCAAAATCACCGGAAGGAAAGCCAATGACCACAAGCCCTGCTTGGCGATACTTGTCATAAAGCCGCTCAAGCCCTTCGTATTGGCTGGTAAAGCCGCATTTGCTCGCGGTATTCACGATTAAAACGACTTTGCCCGCGTATTGACATAGGTTTTGAGGTACCTCGTCTTGCAATCGCGGCAAACTATGGTTAAGTAGTGCCGGGCATGGGTTGGCCTGGGCATGTTGGGCGAAAAAAAGCGCCCCTACGCCTAGGGCAATTAAGTTAAACGCTCTGAATCGGTTGAATAACCCGTAGAAGTTCATCGATTTACTGGCCAGTGCTCAAGGTGGCTCTTATAATAGGTCTCACATTCAACGCCAGTCAAGATTTGTCATAGACAAAATGCGATTGGCTCACTAAAAAAGCAGCAACAAATGAACGAACGCGCGGAAGTTTTGGGAGTCGGGTCGGGAGTTCAATTAAGTATCTCCGCTGTTGAGCGGGATACGGGGTTATCAAAGGACACGCTGAGGGTGTGGGAGCGACGCTATGGCTTTCCTAATCCAGTGCGTGATGCTTTGGGTGAACGCCTCTACCCGGTTGAGCAGGTCGAGCGTCTTCGCTTGATCTGTCGCCTTATGGACGCTGGCCACAGGCCAGGCAAGATCATGCGGATGAAGCCCGAGCAATTGCAATTGCTCGCTGATCAGATTCGATCCGCCACAACGCCCAGGCTCGACGAAACCCACCCGATGCGGGACGATTTGGCGGCCTATATGGCGTTGATCAAGAAGCATCAGGTCGAGGATTTGCGCCGTGCGCTTAGCCAAGCTGCGCTGCGCATGGGACTGGACCGCTTTGTCCGCGAAGTCGCAGCACCGCTCAATGCCCTGGTTGGCGATGCTTGGGCAAGAAATCAGTTTGAGATTTTCGAAGAACATCTTTATACCGAATCGATGCAAGTCGTGCTTCGTAATGCCATCAGCAACATTCCAGGGCCTGGCCGTTCACCGCGCGTCTTACTCACTACTTTTCCGCAGGAACCACACGGTCTGGGTCTTTTGATGGCTGAGGCAATGCTTGCGCTTGAGGGCTGTCGCTGTTTGTCCCTGGGCGTGCAAACGCCAATCTATGACATCACCATGGCAGCGACGGCTCAGCGAGCTGATATTGTCGCCTTGTCTTTTTCTGCCAGCATGAACCCGAATCATGTGCTTGACGGTCTTGCAGAACTGCGAGCCAAGCTTGCCCCACATGTGTCGATATGGGCCGGTGGCCAATGTCCTATCCTGGTCAGGCGCCCGCCTCCCGAGGTTCGAGTTTTTTCCGATCTCGCGGGCATCCACGGGGCATTGAGTGAGTGGCGCACCCAGCATTTGGTCGACTAAAGTCAATGCCATGATCGCGGTCGTGCTGGGCGACCAACTTGACCTTGATTCACCAGCACTCGAGGCTTGTGACGAAGTCATTATGGTTGAAGCCGCGGAGGAATCGCGCCGCGTCCATAGCCACAAGGCACGCACTATTTTATTTTTCAGCGCGATGCGCCATTTCGCAGCAAGCTTGCGCGAACGTGGCTTAACGGTTCACTACCGAAGCATTGAGCAAGGACATCAGGGATCCTTGGTTGAACAAATTCTTGAGCTCGCAGGCAGCCGATCGGGTGCAGGCCTGCGGATGCTTGAGCCTGGCGATTGGTCGATCGAGCAAGCGATGCGCGAGGCCTGTCAGCAACAGGGCCGAGAGCTTGTGATCCTTGACGACCCTCAAGCACTCGGTTCGCGAGAGGATTTCAAGCGTTACGCCCATAAACGGTCCCAATTACGCATGGAATACTTTTACCGCGAGATGAGGAAGCGCCATCAAATCTTGATGACGCCTGATGGCGAGCCTGTCGGCGGGCAATGGAATTTCGATCTGGAAAACCGCAAAGCCTTTGGGGTTCGCGGGCCTTCGGGCTTGATGCCACCGCTTCAATGGAGCCCGGATCCACTTACAAAGGCAGTCATCGAGGCGGTTGAGGCGCATTTATCAGACTTGCCAGGATCTAGCGAACGATTCAATTGGCCTGTGAATCGGCGTCAAGCGCTTGAGGCCTTGGATCACTTTATTAAGCAGGTCTTGCCTCGGTTTGGGCCTTACCAGGATGCCATGTGGTCTGGTGAACCATTCTTATGGCACAGCCTGCTTGCGAGCGCACTCAACCTCAGGCTTTTGAGGCCACTCGAAGTGATCGAGGCAGCTTGTGGCGCCTACGAGCAAGATCCCCAGCAATACCCACTGCCAACGGTCGAGGGCTTTGTCAGGCAAATTCTGGGTTGGCGAGCGTTTATGCGAGGCCTTTACTGGCTAAACATGCCCCAGATGGCGCAGGCCAATCACTTTAACCATCACGCCGCACTACCAAGCTGGTTCTGGAGTGGTCAATGTCAAATGAATTGCTTGCGTCAGACATTGCTCCAAACATTTGAGTATGCCTATGCCCATCATATCCAGCGTCTGATGGTTGTCGGTAATTTTTCTCTGCTTGCGGGCCTTCAGCCGAAGGCGGTTGCAGATTGGTTTCACGCGGTTTATGTCGATGCGATCGACTGGGTCCATTTGCCCAATGTGATGGTGATGGCGCTTCATGCGATGGGTCCAAGTTTAAGTTCTAAACCTTATATTGCCAGCGGTCAATACATTGCACGAATGAGCAATTACTGCAAGCAGTGTTCCTACAAGCCTGCACTTCGCGATGGCGAAAGCGCTTGTCCGTTTACGGTTTTTTATTGGGATTTTTTAAAGCGGAATCAGGCTGAACTCGAGAAAAACCCTCGCATGTTTCACGCAATCCGCCAGATCAAGGCGATGGATGCAGCGCAAGTGGCCAACAACGCAAAGCAAGCGCAGCACTATCGCGAAAGCCTAGAAACGCTTTAGTTGCTGTCGCAAATCGCAAGCATCACTGCGCTGTAGGCATGCAGTTGGTTTTCATGAATTTCACCATTAGCCTGAAATCCGATCAATACCGGTGCTTGAAGATAATGTTGAACCCACTGCGCTTCAAGGCCTGCTTGGGAAAACAGATGCTGGCCGCGCGCAAGGCAGCTTATATAAACGACTGCAAGAAGCGTTTGCCCAGCCTCTTCGATCGACTCGCGAAGTGCTGTGCAACTGGCAATGAGATCGGCGCGAGCGGCCTGCGGGTCTCGCGTGCAAAAGCGCAACGACCATCCAACCTTTGCCTGCCCTGCAATGGCGATCGTTCCATTTGACGGATCGATCCCCAAAAGATTACGAACCTGGCCTGACTGATTCACTCGTTCAGGGTCTTTAATCTCAACCAAAAGTCCGCCTTGCAATTTATCCTTGGGAATGGCAGCGATAACACTTCGTCCATCGGATCTATGTTCTAGATCGTGATATATACCGAGGTCTTGTAGCAAGACATCCATCGCGGGTCTGTCGTCGATGCGTCGAACAAGGTGGCGTTCGCCTCGCGTAATTTCATGTCGGCTGCCGATCGCCCGACAGCCCTGGCTGAAACCGCGCCGAATACCTGCGCCTTGTCTGAGAACAAGACCGGAAAGTCCACCGTAAAGCACCTCATTGGCGACTTGGGGTAAGTTGCCTTCCAAACCGCTACAGATACCGCCTGCGCACATGGCGCTCTCGTGGCGCTCACTTAATTCGTCCAAGAGTTCGCTCAAATCACTAAGCTGCGGATCCGCGTGAACCAGCAGCGCCGTCGCTTGCTTGCGGTTTGCCGCTTCGATGGCCTTCGTTGATTTGCGCCGACCCGAGAACACTTCAAAGCTTGAAGACTCCAGCGTGCCTATCATCAATGCAATGGCAGCCTCATCAAGGTATTCAGCAGGTCCTGCGAGCACGCTTTCAGCGCAGCAGCCCACCCAATTGCGAATGCCTGTTCGCTCAATAATATGTCGCAACAGCGCTTCGGCATCACTGGCAAAGGCTGTCGTGAAATAAATCCACCCTATCCAGGTGCGTTCTTTGACAGTTTGTGATTCGAGACTTGCTTTGTGCTCGTGCTGCTTAAACCAGGGCTCGACTTGCGCAAGCGCAAGTTCGCTGGCCATGCGCCAGTCGTAATGCGTGGCATGACCCAGCGCAAAGCCTGGGTTGGTTTGCCCGGCATTCACATGGAAGCTCCAGGCTTGCCCTTTGCTGGTGTTTTCTGTCGAGGGATTTTCGTTTGTCGCTTTGACTTCGCGGGCTGGCCGCTATGGTCGGATCCACGATCGCGCTGCGCTGCCCCTGTTTGCATGCCCGATGCTTGGGTGCCGGAGGCTGCAGGGGCTTGTTCTGTTTCGGGTGTGGGAGCAAGGCTTGCCTTACTTGCGAGCTGTTCAAACTGCTTTTGCAGAAACCCCCACCACTGGTTGGCTTGCTCCATAGCCGGGTGCGCACTTTGCCCTTGCTCTTGGGCGGTTGGGTTGTGCACCGAGGCCGTAGCGTTATGTCCCGGGTCAGCTGCGTTTTGTCCTGGGGTCGTTGGGTTGCGCTCCGGGGCTGTCGCGGTCGATGGCTCATTGTCGGTCGATTCATGTTGGCTTTCCATCATCGAACGAAAGCCAGCAATGCCTGCGCGTTGTATCTCTAGGCCTTGGATCGTGGACCGCAGCAAGGCTTGGTTGACCGATAGCCATTGCTCGACAGCCTTTAAATCCTTGATGCGGCGATCGAGTTCATCGACATCAAGCGTGGGGGCCATTGGCGAATTCATATAGCTCGACCACATGTTTTGCATCCAAGCAAGCCCTTGACTCATATCAGCAAAGGGCTGAGTACCGCTTGGAAGTCCCGAGGCATTCATGCCGGGCATTTGAAAGGCTTTGTCGATCATGGATGATTTTGTAACACCTGTTGATCTATCGTGCCAAATACATTGTTGGCCTGAGCATCGAGCACTTCGATACGCACGCGCTCACCAAAATGCAAATACGTTGTGCTTGCCGAGCCTTGATCCATGGTTTCAAGCGCACGGATCTCTGCGATGCAACTATAGCCGCGGCTGCGATCCTTATTAGAGACCGTGCCCGACCCGATAATTGAGCCAGCGCGCAAGCGCCTTGTTTTGGCAGCATGTTCGATCAGCTGTGCAAAGCCAAACACCATGTCTTCGCCTGCGTTCGCCTGGCCGACGAGCTCTTGATTTCGCCAACAGCGAACCGGCAAGTGCATGCGTTCGCCGTCCCAGGCCTGACCGAGCTCATCAGGGGTCACCGCAAGCGGCGAAAAGGCGGTGGCAGGTTTGGACTGGTAAAAGCCAAAGCCCTTGGCTAATTCGTCGGGGACAAGATGTCTCAGACTCCAGTCATTGGCCAGCATGATGAGTCGAATGTGTTCGCTCGCTTCACTTTGAGGACACTGCATGGGCACATCGTCAACAATCACCGCGACTTCGGCCTCGAAATCGATACCCCAGTCCTCGCTAGCGAAGAGTGCTGGTCGGCAGGGCCCGATGAAATCGTCGCTACCACCCTGATACATCAAGGGATCATGCCAAAAGCGTTCGGGCATAGCGGCTTGTCTAGACCGTCGCAATAGCTCGACATGATTGACGTAGGCTGAGCCATCAGCCCATTGGTAGGCTCTCGGTAGGGGTGCTAGGCATTGCTGCGGATCAAAAGCAAAGGCATGACGGGCCTTACCAAGATTGAGTGTTTCGTAGAGGTCGGCAAGTTGCGGTGCGAGAAAGGGCCAGTCATCGAGTACGCTTTGCAATCGCGGCGCGATGTCGGTCGCTAAGTGGGCTCGCTGCAAATCTCGCGACACCACGATCAGCTGACCATCTCGGGTGCCGTCGTCCAGTGTGCCAAGCTTCATAGGGCTCCTTGAGCGGCTGTCATTTCGTCAGAGGCTACGATACCATGCAGACATGGCGAGCATTCAAGAACTACGCAGCATCCTCACCAACTGCAAAACCATTGCAGTTGTCGGTATCAGCGAACAATGGCATCGGCCCAGCTACTTCGTTGGCAAGTACCTGCTTGAACATGGCTATCGAATGATTCCAGTGAATCCGCGCTACAAGGAAGTACTCGGCCAGACCTGCTATCCCGATCTCGAATCGGTGCCGACACCGATTGATATGGTTGATGTGTTTCGCCGCAGCGAGGAACTCATGCCCATTGCCAGGCAAACGCTTGTCATCGGAGCCAAGGTCTTGTGGCAACAACTCACTGTTTGTAATCACGAGGCTCATGACTATGTTCGTGAACATGGACTTGCCTCGGTGATGGATCGCTGCGTCAAGATAGAGCATGCCCGACTTTTTGGTGGTCTTAACTGGATGGGCGTTAATACCGGCATGCTGTCGGCGAAGCGCCCGCGACAACTCCCTTACTAGGCGAGTCCACTGGCCTTTGCGATAGCCTTCTTGCGATTCAAGCCCGCCACTATCGATGGGATAAGCCTATGAGCAAAGACGTGAAGCAAACCGATCGCGCATTTGGGTTTGAAACCCTCTGCCTTCATGCAGGACAACTACCTGATCCCAGCACCGGCGCGCGAGCAGCGCCGATTTATCAGACGACTTCCTATGTGTTCGATTCGGCCGAACATGCGGCCTCGTTATTTAATTTGCAAACCTTTGGGCATGTTTACGCCCGCTTGTCCAACCCAACGGTTGCGCTTTTCGAAGAACGCGTGGCAGCACTCGAAGCAGGTCGGGCTGCTGTCTCGGCTGCAAGTGGCATGGCGGCAGAAATGCTTGCCATGCTCACCTTGTGCAGGCAGGGTGACCACATCGTTGCTGCGCGCACGCTTTACGGCGGTACTTATGCTCAGTTTGCGGTCACCTTTGCGCGTTTTGGTATCAGCTGCACTTTCGTGGAGCCCGATCAGGTTGAAAATTTCGAGCAAGCGATTCAAAGCAACACTAAAGCAATTTTTGCTGAGTCGATTGCCAATCCCAGGCTGAATGTTATCGATCTTGAAAAGCTTGCAGCCATTGCCCGCCACCACGGTATTCCCTTGGTTATCGATAACACGCTCGCATCGCCCTATTTATGTCAGCCGCTTAAGCACGGTGCGGATATCGTTGTCCATTCGGCGACCAAGTATCTTGGCGGGCATGGCACCACCATGGGTGGTGTGGTGGTGGAGTCTGGCCGATTCCCTTGGGATAACGGTAAATTCCCTGACATGGTTTTGCCAAGTGAGGGTTATCACGGCGTTCGTTTTTATGAAACCTTTGGTGACTTTGGCTTTACGATGAAGGCGCGATTTGAGATTGCGCGTACCCTTGGTCCAACGCTTTCACCGATGAATGCCTGGCTATTGTTACAAGGTATTGAAACGCTTGCCGTTCGCATGGATCGTATTTGTGCCAATGCATTAGCCATTGCCCAGTTTTTGCACTCGCATCGACGTGTAGCCTGGGTCAATTATCCTGGGCTTCAATCAAGCCCCTACTACCACTTGAGTCAACGCTACATGCCCAAGGGTGCTGGGGGTATTTTGTGCTTTGGCGTAAAGGGTGGGGCAAAGGCGGGCGAAGGCTTTATCAACGCAGCCAGATTTATGAGCCATCTTGCTAATGTTGGCGACGCGCGCAGCCTCATCATCCACCCCGCATCAACCACCCACAGACAACTAAGCGAATCAGAGCAGTTGGCAGCGGGTGTACCCTCCGATCTGATCCGCATGTCGGTAGGGATCGAAAGCCTTGATGACTTGCTTTGGGATCTTGATCAGGCGCTTGAAGCGACGGCAAGCTGAGCCCACATCTCTTTGTCGCGGGCTGCGGTCCAGATTCTTGGATGGTCAATGCCGCTTGCTTCATCGTAGGCCCTAGACACATCAAAGGGCATGCAATGTTCGTAAATCGGTACCGTTCCAAAAACCGGATCCATGCGTGACTTTGCCAGGTCATAGGCCTGCTTCAGACTCATCCCCTGCGCGACAGCTTCTTTCGCACTTTCAAAAAGGGTTTGTACCCAACGTCTTGTGTAGTCGATCGCTTTCAGACAATCGGCTTCGGTTTGCATGGCCTCACCGCGGCCTGGCATCAGTTTTTCGGGTCGAAGTGCGGCAAGCGCATCAAGCGTTGCTGGCCATTGATTCAAATGCGCATCGCCGGTATACACGCCTGCCTCAAATTCAACCAAATCACCCGAAAACAAGACCCTTTGCGAAGGGATCCAAACTACGCTGTCGCCTTTGGTATGCCCGGGCCCAAGATGCAAGATTTGCACCTCGAGATCGTCGAGCATAAGGCTCAACTTGCGCTCGAAAATCATCGTCGGCCAGGTGAGCCCCGGAATCGACTCCTGACCTCGAAAGAGCCGCGGAAAACGTTCTATTTCCGATTGCATATCTTGGGCGCCACGCTCGACAATCAGTTCATAGCTTGCTCGAGACGCGATGATCTCTTGTGCGCCTTCGGCGATATAAGCCGATGCGCCCAAGACTCGCACTGCATGGTAGTGACTGAGCACGACATACTTGATGGGCTTATCGGTAATGCCGCGAATACGTGCGATTAAATCTTGTGCCATGGCAGGGGTTGCCGTGGTGTCAATCACCATGGCTGCATTTTTGCCAATAATGACCCCGGAGTTTGGGTCGCCCTGCGCGGTATAGGCCCAGGCGTTTTCAGAAAGTTGGGTAAAGCTAATAACCTTGTCACCAAGGTCAGCCTGCGATGCAAAACTAGCGGCCATAAGTCAGTTCCTTTCAAAGGTTGCGTGCATTCAGCACCCCGAGCGTCAACAGAGAGAAAAGGTGTTGAGAGCAAGCGGTCAGCTTAACGTGATTTTGGGCTCGCTCCCATCTGCTAGCGGCTCTGTCCCATCTGCCAAGCTTTGGCGCTCAGACATCAACATCGAAACCTTTGCCGCCAGTGCCCCCTGCCAAAGCGTAATCAATTCAGCAGCGAAAGCGTTACGGCTCATCGGACCCTCGCTACGCCACCAAGTAAAACTGAAATTGAGCATGCCCAGCAGACTCATCGTGGTGGCCCCAAGTTGAGGGCATCCATGAAGCCCTGGGAAGTCCTTGAGGATCGCCGCTTGGAAATGACGAACGATTTGTCGCTCAATGCCACGAATACGCTCGCGTTGCACTCGGGCAAGATGGTGCACATCGTGGATCAAAGCTTTATGGTGATGCGCAGCATCAGCGTAGGCATTGACGAATTGTCGAATCAGTTGCTCGAGGCAAAGGCCCTTTGAGGCCATCAAACATTGTTGCGCGAGGCTTTCTAAGTATAAAGTATAACGCTCTAGCGCATGAAACAATAAGTCATCTTTGGCGTCGAAGTAGTGGTAGAGCGTTGCCTTGGAGACCGCGCATTGACCAGCAATCGCTGCCATGCTCGCCGATGCATAGTCGCTTACGGCAAACAATCGAACCGCTTGATCGGCGAGTCGATCGCGTTGAGAATCAAACGAGGCACTGCGAATCTTTGCCATATGACTTAAATGGCTTGAGCCAACGCGCTAGAAGTCATCGCATCGATCCTTTGGCTTAGCGTTCATCGAAGCTAATGGTCACTTCATCGCTAATCGGGTGGGCCTGACACGTCAGCACGAATCCCTGGGCTATTTCATCGTCTTGCAAGGTGTAGTTTTTGGCCATGCGCACTTCGCCTTCGATGACTTTGGCCCTGCAAGTACAACAAACCCCCGCCTGGCAGGCATAGGGCAAGGGCATACCCGCTTGTAAACCCGCTTGCAAAATACTAGGACCGTCTCGGGCAAGTTGGATGTTTCGCTGCTTGCCATCGATGCGTAACTTAAGCTTTGATGTATTGCTCGCAGCGCCAGTCTCCGCTGAAGCAGATCCAAGATGCGCCACATCCGGTGGAGACACATGCGCACGACCAAAGCGTTCCATCAATATTTTGGATCGGTCGACAGAAAATGACAATAACGCGGCCTCTGCTGCAAGCATCATCGGCTCAGGACCACATAAATAAGCTACATCGATCGATGCCGGGTCGATCAATGTTTGAAGTAGATATTCACATTTTGCTTGATCGAGTAGGCCATCGTGGAGCACTGAATCACTTGGTTCGTCGGAAAAAATATAGATCAGTTGCAATCGATCGACATAGCGATTTTTCAGGTCCTCAAGTTCTTCAAAAAACATCAGGCTGTGTCGCTGACGATTGCCGTAGACAAGCGAAAATCGACTTCCCGCTTCTCGCTCAAGCAAGGTTTGCATGATCGATAACATCGGCGTTATGCCTGAACCACCGGCAAAAGCAAGATGATGACGACCTTTCATGCTTGGTTCTGTGTGGCCCGCTGCTGGCTGTGTTGCCTGCTCGGCTTGCTTGTATGGTGGCGGTACAAAACGTCCGTCTGGCGTCATCACCGATAGGCTCAAACCAGGCTGCAAATTTGACTTTGCCCAGCTTGAAAAGCGACCCTTTGCGATCGCCCGAATACCGACACTAAATGTCTTTGATCGCTGGTAGTCCTGGACCGATGAGCAAATTGAGTAGTTGCGTCTTATGCGTTCACCGTCAATCTCAGCTTCAAGCGCTATAAATTGCCCTTCCTTAAAAAGATAACGATCATAAAGCCCATCAGGAACTGCAAACCGCAGACACACACTATCCTCGGTGGGCTCACTTCGTCCAACAATGTTAAGACCGTGCATTACTGGCATCAAGGTTTGCGAAATAGACTTCATAGCGTTTAGTTTGTCAGCCGGCATGGATTGCAAAGATAGTGGGCGGGCACGATGATAAATCTTAGTAGGGTTTGAAGTAGTCAAAGGGCTCGCGGCAAGCAAGACATCGATAAATTGCTTTGCACGGCGTTGAGCCGAATTCGCTGATGCTTTCAATCACTTCCGATTCACAGCGTGGGCATTGCACGCGAGCCAAAGTAGTCATGCGTTTGAGGGGAAAGACCCGATGTGCATGCTCGCCTCCCAAAGCCGATACATTGCCCTCGATCAATCCAGGCTTATTCAGACAACGAAGCGGTGGTGCTATGCCATAGGCTTTGAGCTTGTTGCGGCCCTCCTCCGAGATCCAGTCCGTGGTCCAGGCGGGCGATAAAGCGATCACAACCTGCGCTTGGGCTTCGCCCCTAGCCTTAAGTAGCGCGAGAATGTCGTCGCGAATCGTTTCGGTCGCGGGGCACCCACTGTAGGTGGGCGTGATGCTAACAACGCATGTGCCTTGTTCGCGGTGAAGGCCGCGCACGATGCCTAGATCGCCTAGGCTAATCACCGGAATCTCCGGGTCAGGCAATGCGTTGACCGCTTCAAGCAGCAGTGCATCGCTTGGCTGCCTTTGTTGATCAAGGGCAGCGTTCAAGGTTTTATCACTTACCACGAAGCACCCGGATGGGCACGCGCGACGGACTGCATTTCAGCGAGCAATAAGCTTAAGTGCTCGCCATGAACACCAAAGCGCCCACGAGTTTGCAATTGGCTTGAGGCCGGCATGCGCAAATGGGACTGCTTGCATAAGGCGTCGACTTGGCTGAACCAGCGATCGCGCAGCTGTGTTGCTAAGTCATGTGCGCTACAGCCGAGCGCGCGTTCATCGATTGCATCGAATGTGAACCACTCGTTGGTGTAAGGAAAGAGCTGCTCAAGGGCTTGTTGCATACGCTTATTGGAGACCTCGGTGCCATCGCCTAATCGAATCGTCCAATCGCTGGCATGGCGCCAGTGATAGCGGGTTTCTTTGATCGACTTCATCGCAATGCCAGCCAGTACTTCGTCTGCCGATTGGGCCACCAAAGGCCAAAGCTCCAGCATATAAGCGCTAAAAAGACTTTGACGCACCATCGTAAAAGCGTAATCGCCAAGTGCTCCGCGGGCCGCATGTACACCGCTATTGGGCAACTCAACCGCTGTGAAGTTTCTGAAGGCTTCGGCATTGCGCCAATAGGCCAAGGCATCCTCGTCACAAACCGGTTGCATGTTTTGGCCGGCGTGGCTGTAGAGCATGCGAGC
>Ga0169931_10004203_pt1 | contig 22483 bp, 16 predicted proteins | sample Kivu_15m_20L_FD_129675 | JGI IMG/M metagenome (GOLD analysis project Ga0169931, IMG submission 129675) | Freshwater microbial communities from Lake Kivu, Western Province, Rwanda to study Microbial Dark Matter (Phase II) - Kivu_15m_20L... | ecosystem: Environmental > Aquatic > Freshwater > Lake...
ATTGAAGGCGAACTCATAGGGGCTCGCGCTTCCGCCTGCGTTCACCACCACGGTGCTCGTATTGCCGCTGCCGGTTGGCAGGCCGGTGCCCACGGCCCACACGCCGCGGCTGGCGCCCGACCCGGTGCTGAAGTACAGCTGACCGTTGTGCACTTCCATCGCGCGGTTGTTCGTGACCGTGGTGCTCACGGTGGCGGGCGCGCCCGGACCGAAGTACAGGATGCCCGTGTTGGCGCCTGCGCTCCAGAAATCGGTGCCCTGGCTGGCCGCGCCGCGAATGCTGCCGCCGCTGAAGGCGGTGGCGCTGGTGGCCTCGCGCACGAAGGCAGCGGCATTGTCAACCGTGCCGATGGCGCGGTTCACCGCAGCGGCGGTGCTCGATGTGAGGTTGGCAGCACCGGGGAGCGTTTGCGCGTAGCCTGCGAAGACCAGCTTGGCCTTGTCAGCGGAACGGGAGAGGGCGCCCTCGGTAGTGGCCGTGCCGCTCACCACAACCGGGTTGGCGCCCGTCGAAGGCACGGGGATGTTGATCGTGTTCGACCCTGCGCCCGTGAACTCGCGCAGCACGATGGCATTGCCTGTGGTGGTGAGCGCGCCGCTGCCATCACCGGCCTGCAGCACCACGATGTTGCCATCGGTGAAGGTCACGGGCGTTCCAACGCAGCTGCAATTGAGCTGATAGGTGTCGTTGATGGTGTTCGCCTGACCATCGTTGCATGCGGAACCGGGTATCGCGGATCCGCCCGGCACGCCGAGGCAATCGAGGGGCTGGCCTGCGCAGATGCAGCCCGCTTGCCAGGTGTCGTTGCCCGTGTTGGCATTGCCATCGTCGCACGAAGTGCCAACCAGCGCCGGTCCACCGGGCACGCCAAGGCAATCGATCAACTGGCCCACGCACTGGCATGTTGGGCTCCACGTGTCGTTGCCGGTGTTGGAGTTGCCATCGTTGCACGGAGTGCCAGGCAAGGCAGTGCCGTTGGGCGTCCCTTCGCAGTCCACGGTCTGGCCAGCGCAGGTGCAATCGTTCTGACGCACATCGTTGATCGTGTTCGAGTTGCCATCGTCGCATGGCGAACCGATGGTGCCGGTCACGGCAGGGCAGGCATCGCCCGCCACCGCGATGTAGCCGACTGGCTGCGTGCAGGCCACCTGCGTGTCGGTGGGGTCGCCGAGCCCATCGCCCTCCAGATCCGCGTACCAGGTGGTGGGCGCATCGAAGTTGGCATCGCCGGTGGTGAACACGATGGGCGTGGTGCCGAACGTCGGGTTCACGGTGCTGCCTGCGCCGGTCCATGTGCCGGTGGAGCTCAGGCCCGGGCAATTCACCAAGGCCGCGGTCGCGACATCGCGCTGCTCGACACGACGGATGCCATTGGGCAATGTGGTGGGCAGGTAGGCCCCCCAACGCCCGGCTTGCGCATCAACACCTGCATCGTGCCACGTGGTGTAGGTCTGATCGATCCCATCGCTCTCGGCCCAGGTGCCCCAGATCGGGCGGCCCGTCCCGGCCTCGTTGTCATAGAGGAAGATCATGTTCTCCGCTGTGGCGCTCGATTCGCCACGCGCGGCGCGCGCCGTTGCGCTGGGGATGATCATGCGGATGGTGTTCGTCGTGCGCACTTCGCTGGTGAGCGCCAGCCCGCCGAAGCCGTTGTTCATCTGTACGTAGAAGTACACGTCGTTGCCATCAGTGAACACCGCGTTACCCGTGGGCACCATGCTGAACCAGCCCGTGTAGCTGCCGCTTCCATCGGTGGTGAATTCGGCGCATCGGCTGTTGGTGGTGAACTCATCGCCATCGAGAACTGGCGAAGCAACGCTCTTCGATGAAGTCTGGCCGGTGATGTGGCCGGAGGCGCCCGCCGTGTTGTTGATGGCGTACATGTTCCCCGCAGAAGAGGCAAGGCCCAGAGCGGGGTTGGTGCTGGCTCCTGAGATGTAGCGGTAGGTCGCGTTGGGCACCAGATTGGTGATCTGCAGGCGGCATACGTATGGCAATCGCGTCCCGGAGGTTGATCCGTTCACGGCGAACTGCGGCAGGATCACCTCGGTGAGCGCGGGAACATCGGTGATCACGATCACAGGACTGTTGCTCGGAGTGAGCCCGCCGCCCGTTGCATTCAGGATGTAGCTGCCAGGCGCGCTGAAGCTGATATCGTTGAAGGTGGCCGAGCCGTTCACCGCGTTCTGCGTGGTGGTGCCGCTCATGGTGCCGGGGCCGCTGAACACGCTGATGGTCACCGCGCCGGTGAATTCCGTGGCCACCGTGGCATCGGCACGCAGCGCATCCACTTGGAACGCGGCCACCACCTGGCCCGTGAGGCCGCTCACCGGTGTGTTGGAGAAGCTCAGGTCCTGCGCGGCGCCCAGCACATCGAATGCGGCGGAGAGACCGTCCGTGAGCACGTCACCGCTGGTGCGCTCAACGTTCAGCACCACGCCGGTCTCGGCCTGGTCGTACGTGAGGCCGCTCACCACCACTGTATTCGTGCCCGCCGTAATGGTGCCGGTCACCGTGCCGCCAAGAGTGCCTGTGCCGTTGTCCAGCGTGATCAGCACGTTGGTGGTCGCCACCACGTTCTGCGGGTTGTTACTGCCATCGCGCGCTTGCACGGTGACGCTGAAGGCCGTGTTCTCGATCACATTGCCGCCGCCGTTGATGCTGGTGATCGCCAATTGAGTGGGCACCACCACCGCGATGCCCGTTCCGGTCACAGGTACCGGCTGGCTTGTGGCGCCCGTGCTGCTGCAAGTCACATTATCACTGTAAGGTCCCGGAGCGCCAGGTGAGAAGCGCACATGGATCGTGGTGCTCGGCACACTTCCGCTGGAGGGTGTGAGCACGAGCGGGTTGGTGGCCCAATTGCTTCCATCGAGCGAGACATTGAAGTCGGCCGGCGCCAGCACTTCGAGGTTGGCGGTGAGGTTGCTGCCGCTCACGGTGAAGGTCTGCCCAGTGCTGCTGCCGCCTACGTTCACGTTGCCGAACGTGCCGGTGAAGCCGGTGAGGTTGGTGCTGATCGTAGGAGTGGCGGTGGCCGTCAGGGAGAAATCATCCACGCCCATGCCATCATCAGAGCCCGAAGCATTGAAATCGTTCCAGCGGATGAAGAAGGAGGAGCCGTTGGCGATGCTGAGTCCGGTGATTGTGTTGCTGATGCTCGCACTCTGCAGCATGGAGCCGCTCGCTGTGGCAACTGCCGCCGTGTTCTGATAATCGAGTCCATCTGCATCAGACCAAGTGCCCGTGATCAGGCTCGTGGCATTCGTGCTGTACTGAAAGTCAAGCTTGTCGAAGCGGTTCGCTGTTCCGATGCGCCAGGTCTCACCCGTGTATGCGATGGCGATAGAGTTGATCGTGGATCCTGTATTGTTCACCAGATAGAAACCGAACGTGGGCACGTTGCTTCCGGATTGGAGCCCACCCAGTGCGCGCTCGGTATTCGCGGCGGGCCCGAAATGGTACGTGTCGCCGCCAGTTCCGGTGCCCGTTCCAGCGGTCATGGTGGTATTGGCGTTCGAGCCGGACTCGCTGAAGTACCAGCCATTCACCGAAGCGCTGTGCAGGTTCAGGTCACCGCCTGCGACGGTGATGTTGGCTGTTCCGAGGGCGCTGAAATTCTGCGTGTAAGGCGAACCCAGCGTGGTGTAGCTGTATTGGGCTCGCGCGGCGAGCAAGAGCATACTCGCTGCGAGGAGTGTTGTGAATCTTGTTCGGAGGGGTAATCTGATGCGCATCGGTCGGGGCGTTGGTTTTCGGGGCGAAGAACGGCCGGCCATGTTACCTGCCGGTGAAGGGGATCCGAAGGTGAGGTGAATGCCGCGCACGGCAAAGGCGCAGCGCCAAGCTGTTGATAAAAAGAGCTGGAATGAGCGGCCTTACGGGCGAATCAGGCGCAGGCTGCGCGAACCGGAGTCATCCACCATCGTGAGCGTGTACGCGCCGGCGGGCAGATGACCCAAGGGCCATTCGAAGCGGTCCGAATCGCCGGTCTTGCGCGCCGTGGCCACCATGCGGCCGGCAGCGTCGGTCACTTGAAGGTCCACAGCGCCTGATGGCAGCCCATGCAGGTAGGCCACCTCGGTGACCGGGTTCGGGTAGAGCACCGGCCCGCTCGCGCCTGCGCCGAAATACACCGGCACGGCATGGCTGTCTTGCCAGTTCCCATCCGTGTCGAATTGGCGCAGCTTGTAGTAGCTCAAGCCGGGCAATGGGCTTCGGTCGTACGTGCTGTATTCGGTGGGGGCCACGGTTGTTCCTGCGCCGGGCAAACTGGTCACCGTCTCGTACGCCACGCCATCGCGGCTGCGCAGCACCACGAATCGGTCGTTGTTCAATTCGGTGGCGGTGCTCCAATCCAGCTTCACCATGGCGCCCTCAGGTTCTGCACCGAAACGGAGGAGCTCCACCGGCAGCGGGCTCAAAAGGTGCGTGAGCGTGAATGGCCCGAAGGCCGCAACGTTGTTCGCGGTGGCGAAGTAGGACCCATTGCCCACCGATTCAAGCTGGTCCTCCCAGTAAGGCACCGCGCTGTTGTAGCGCTGTGCGCGCAGGCTGAAGGGGTCGTTCAAGGGCGCGGCGGGCAACTCGCTCGCCAGGTAGCCGAAGGTGAGCAGCGTATTCGGAGTACCGGTCACATCAATCTGCCAGAAACGGTCAACCGTGGCCTCCGCATTATTCGGCTGCAACCCGTATCCGCTGGGCAGCGCGAGCACCGTGGTGGGCGTAGCGGGCAGCGGCATATTGGCGGGAGGAGTGCCGTAGGTGGCCATGGTCACGCTGCCGGCATCGCCGCTCAAGGCCTCGAAGGTGAAGGGGATGTATCCGGTGGCTGTTCCGAAAGGGACCACGTGGGCACCAGTCGAAGTGCCGATGTCCCAGCGCACACGGCTCATGTTATCGGTGCGTTCGCTGCGGATGTGGCGCGTGGTGCCGAAGGTGCTGTTGCTGGCGATTGCGGTGGGAGCGGGGTTCAGCAGCACCAGTCGGTTGGCGTTCAGGTCGAGGATCGCAGCGGTGGTGTTCAGGTTGAGCGTGTTAGCCACGCGCACCTCGGAATTCATCACCACCGTGGGTTGCGCGGCTGCTTTGGCGATGCGCCACATGAAGAAATCCTCACCGCCGGTGGAGGTGAGGATTTGGGTGCTCGTGGTGCCGCTGAATTGCACGAGCCCGGTGCGCTCGTTGAATCCGAGTGTTCCATAATTGGTCCAGTTCCCGTTCACGGTGAGCTGGAAATTCGAGACGGTGACATCGAGCTCCGGCGTGCCACTGGCGTTGAGGATGTCCAGGTTGCCCTTCACCAGCAGGGTGCCGGCAACGGCCTTCACCCCGGTGCCTGCGATGCGCAGGTGCCCGTAGCCGCCGGTGACATTGCGGACGTCCTGCGAGCCTGGGGCGGTGTAGAGCGTCAGGCTCGCCGCGTCGAAGAGGTACTGGTTGTTCGTTGTGCCATAGGCTGGCCAGGCAGTCGGTGTGCCGGTGATCTCAAGCGTGGCCCCCGCGTTCACGATGAATCGGTTCCAAGCGGTGCCGGAATTCAAGGCGTAGATCTGCGAGGTGCGCACGGTCCCGCCTGTGCCGATGGTGATGCGACATTCGTAGGTGGCGGTCGTGTTGTTCGTGCTGGCGTAAAGGATGCCGGGTATCAGCAGCGTTCCGTTCACTGTGATGGATCCGCCCAGCTGCAGCGCGTCGGCGCCATTGAGGCCATCGATGGAAACGTTGCCGGTGCCGACCGCACCAATCAGAGCTACGGTTGCCCCGGCGTTGATCGTAACGTTGAAGACGCTGGCGGCGCCGGCACCGTTGTAGATCATGGTCGTGCTGCCTGCGCTGAACCGCAGGTTCACGTTCATGCCGATGATGAAGCCCGTGCTGGCAAGCGATGCGCCGCTGACCGGATGGGTCACCACGGTCTTGCGGATGCGGGCCACATTGGCGATGCCCGTGCCGCTCATGGTGATGTTCGCGCCTTCGATCGTGAGGCTGATCCCATCAAGCGTGGCTCCGTTGCCAATCTCGCCATTGATCACGATCTGCCCCGCGTAGCCGGGGGCCACGCCATACACGTACACGTAGGAGAGGTTCGTAGCACCCGTGTTGTTGTTGTAGAGCTTGCCGCCGGTCTCAACGAAGAGCTCAGCGCAGTGGTAGAGGCTGCCGAAGGCGGCGGTGACCGTGGTGCCAGTGCGCACCCAAACCCGCGTATTCGCATTGGGCACGGCCACTGCCGCCGGTGAACTGGCCCAGCTCACGCCATTGTACACGCGCCAGGTGGCAAGCGTGTTCCACGCGCCTGTGGCCCATGAGCCGTAATCACCGGCAACGTATTGCGCACGACCAACGGCGAAGGCCAGCACAAGCGGGCAGAGCGCGATCCAGCGGCGTACGGTTGGTCTCATATCGGCGGTCCGGTAGGTGACTGAGGGGGCCGTCTTTCTCCGAGCGTAGCAAATATAGGACGCGGTCCCTCGGAATTGGTGGCTGCGTTGTTGATTATGTGTTGATTATCCGAAGGTTACGCAGGCTTGACGACCCGGCGCCTCACTCCGCGTAAATAGCCTCGATCATCGCGGCGTACTTGGCCTGGATGGGCTTACGCTTCAACTTCAGTGAGGGGGTGAGGTCTCCTGCATCGATGGTGAGCTCGGTGGGCAGCAGGCCGATCTTCTTCACCTTCTCCCAATTCCCCAATTCGTTGCCGGCTTCCTGCACCTCCTGGAAGATGCGGTCCACGATCCGTTTATCCGCCACCGCCTGCTCCTTGCTTTCGAAGGGTATGCCCTTCAGCGCGCAGTAGTCCTTGAGGAAGGCGAAGTCCGGGACGATGAGCGCTGCCGGGAACTTGCGGTTCTCGCCGATCACCATGGCCTGCTCAATGAAGCGCGATGCCTTCAGCCTGTTCTCGATCACCTGCGGGGCCACGTACTTGCCACCGCTGGTCTTGAAGATCTCCTTCTTGCGGTCGGTGATGCGCAGGAACCCTTCGGGCGTGAGCTCGCCGATGTCGCCCGTGTGCAGCCAGCCTTCGTCGTCGATGGCCTCCTTGGTGAGCTCGGGCTCGTTGTAGTAACCCTGCATGATGTTGGGCCCGCGCGCGAGGATCTCTCCATCGGGTGCAATGCGTACCTCCACCCCGGGAATGGGCCTTCCTACCGTGCCGAAGCGCAGCCCATCGTGGCGCAGGTCATTCACGGTGATCACGGGACTGCTCTCGGTGAGGCCGTAGCCTTCCATCACCGGCACGCCCGCCGCGTTGAACACGCGCGCCAGGCGCACTTGCAAGGCTGCGCTGCCACTGGCCACCACGCGGCAGCGCCCACCAAGGGCCGCCTGCCATTTGCTGAAGATGAGCTTGCGTGCGATGGCCAGCTGCACGTTGTACCACCAGCTGCGGCCGTGCACGTCGTACTTGAAGCCCAGTTCCAACGCCCAGAAGAAGAGTGCGCGCTTCACGCCGGTGAGCGCCTCGCCCTTGGCGATGATCTTGTCGAAGATCTTCTCCAGCAGCCGGGGCACCGCGGTGAACACATCGGGCCGCACCTCGCGGATCCGGTCGCCAAGGTCATCGAGCGATTCCTGGAAGTAGATGCTCACGCCCACGTACAGGTACATGTACATGAGCATGCGCTCATAGATGTGCGAAAGCGGAAGGAAGCTGATGCACCGCGCGTTGCTGTCCACCGGGAAGCGCTCGATGCTGGCCAGCAGGTTGCTGATCACGTTGGCGTGCGTGAGCATCACGCCCTTGGGCTTGCCCGTGGTGCCGCTGGTGTAGATGATCGTGGCCAGGTGGCTGCCCTTCACGGCGACTTCCAGCGAGCGGAGCTCATCGGCGCGCGCGGCATCGGCCATGCCGAGGGCCTCGCTCCAGTGCCGGGCGCCCGCTACCCGCTCGAAGGTGAAGCAGTGCGCGGCCACGCCGCAATCGGCCTTCGCATGGATCTCAGCGTTGGCGCTGAAGCACACGTTCACGCCGGCGTGCTTCATGATGTACGCGTAATCCTCCTTGCTGCTCGTGGGGTAGATGGGCACGGTGACGGCGCCGATGCGCAGGATGGCCTGGTCCACCAGCGCCCATTCGCTGCGGTTGCCGCTGCAGATGGCCACCTTGTGCCCGGGGGCCACGCCCAGGGCCATGAGCCCCAAGGCCATCCGTTCGCTGATGTCGATGAGCTCCTGGGTGGGGTAGGGGCGCCATTCGCCGTTCTCCTTGGTGCAGATGGCGTCGGCCTTCGGATAGTTGGCGAGCTGGTGCCGGGGGATGTCGAAGAGGCGTTCGATGGGCATGGAACCGGTGATGGGTTGGACGCACAAGATAGAGCCTGCTCCTTACTTGACGCTCAGGTACGCAGGCGTCTCATTCGCCGATGGCAACCAGGTAACGCGTGATGTACGCGTCGATCTGCTTCGCCTTGTACTGCATCACGTAGCGGGGGTGCTCGAGCGGAACGACGCGGTCAAAGAGACGCAGCCGTTCGTTCAGATTGTTGAGGTACGCCGCGTTCTTGCCTGTGCCGATGCACAGGACTTTGTCCGTGCGCATGCCGCACTTCAACAACGCGCGGAGCCAGGTCTCAACGAACGGCGTGACGGTTGCCTCGAGCGCTTTGTCGTCGTAGTAGTTCAGGTTGGTGTCGGTGCCGCTCGTGCCGCGTTTCACGAAGCCGAGCGGACAGATGGCGTGCACGTAAACCGCGCTGTAGAACGCCTTGGCGCCACCGGCCGCACGGATCATGCGGTAGAAGAAATCGCTGCTGGGCTCGTGCGTCCGCATCCCGGTCACCGGAATGCCGAGGTCGCTCTCGCACCGCTTGGTGTCGGTGAAGGAGATGCCGGTGCTTCCCGCGCCGAGTCGGCCCGGATTGATCCCGAGCATGAGCAGCCGGGGATGGTCGTCGCTGAAGTACTTCTGGTGGAAGCGCCTCACGATGCGCTGCACTTCAGCGCCGTGCTCGCCGGTGAAGGGGTCCAGGACCCCTACGCCTGCAGGCAGCCTCACGCCTTTGAGCGAGAACGTGAGCACATGCTCCAGTAGTCGGTCAGCGAGCACTTCGGGCATTGCGCAAAGCAAGCCGCCGGTGCGGATTATGGTAATTTCGCGGCATGCTACGGATTGCTGCGCTCGCCTTCGCAATCTGCCTCGGGCTGCATGGAATGGCGCAGTCCGACGAGCACCCCTTCATCGAATCGTTCACCCTCTCGGTGCAGGAGGGTCGCGTGCTGGTGCAATGGACCATGAAGGGCGGCAGCACCTGTGATGGATCAGCGGTGGAGCGAAGCACCGATGGCGAAACGTTCGTGCCGGTGCATAGCATCGAGGGCCTGTGCGGCGATCCTGAATTGGCTGTGCCCTTCAGCTGGGCCGATGCCGATCCGCCGGAGCTGAGCACCCTGTACTACCGCATCGTTTTCGCAAGCGAAGGCCGCAGCTCCGTGAAGAACGTGCGATTCGAGCAACTGAACAGGAGCGAGCTTCGGCTCTATCCCTCGCCCACCGACGGACTATCCACCGTGCTGCTCCGCGTGCCGGCGAGCGCGCAAGTGGAGCTGCGCGTGCTGGATTCGAACGGGCGCGTGGTTTTCGAGCGTTTGAAGCAGGTCGGCCGCTCGCACCAGATCGACCTCACGGGCTTCGCCGCTGGCGCCTATGCGGTGATCGCTATTGCCGACGGGAGGCGGTTCGATGCGCGCCTGGTGAAGCGCTAGTGCCTCGTGCAAGGAACCTTGCTCAAGGACGTCTCAATGACTTCCAAGGGGATTGCCGGATAACCGCGCGAAGAAGGCCGCCTTATTCGCAGTAGATGAGAATCGTCTCCTCGACGGTCTTGTCGCCGAGCTGGCGCGCGGCGTGCAGGGCCTCGCAGGCCTCTTGCTTGCGGTCCATGCGGAGCAGGACCATGCCGCGCTGGGTATGACCCTGGTCCAAGCTGGGGTCCAGTTCCAAGGCGTGCTCCAGGTCGGCCAGGGCCTTGTCGTCCTCGTGCATCGCGGCAAGCACGATCCCGCGATCACACCAGCCGAAGGCGTTGTGCGGCGCAATCTCTATCAAGCGGTCGTAATGGGCCTTGGCGCCCATGAGGTCGTTGCGCTTCATGGCGGCGTTGCCGAGTTGCAGCAGCGCGTGCTCGGCTGCTGGGCCTGTTGGGCGCACGGCGAGGATGCGGGCCAGATCGGCCAGTGCGCTGTGCTCAGCGCCAAGACGGGACTTCACCTCCGCGCGGCGCAGCAAGGCGTGCGCATCATCGGGGCTCAGGGCCAGCGCGTGGTCCAGGTCCTTCATGGCGCCGCCTAGATCGCCCAGACCCATGCGGTTCACCGCACGGTAGTACCAGGTCTTCATGTCGGCGGGCGAAGCGGCCACGGCCTTGGAGAAGGACTCCTCCGCCTTGGTGTGATCCTGGGCGCGCATGGCGCTCATGCCGGCCAGCATGTCGTTGCTCTGCTGGGCCGTCAGGGCGGTGACGCACAGCATGGTAAGGATAGTGGTCAGGGTCTTCATGTCGGGGCGTTCAACGGAGGCCGGTCTGGAAAAGTTCCCACCGGGAAGTGGATAAATGCCGTGATGCTGCGCCAGCCCGCCTCAGAACGCACCTTCTCTTTCGGCCACGTGAACCATACAGGCAGGCTTGAGGCCTGTCGGACCAGATGCTCCTCAACAGCGAACCCCTCTCTGAAGACCTCGGTTACCTCACGCTCCGCCTGGGCTTCGGCGGCACCATGCTCTGGCAGCATGGCTGGCCCAAGCTCATGCACTTCACCGAGCGCATGGACTCCTTCGCCGACCCATTCGGCATCAGCAGCCCGGTGAGCCTCGTGCTAATCGTCATCGCGGAGGTGCTCTGCTCAGCACTGGTGATCCTGGGCCTATGGACACGTATCGCCTGCATCCCGCTCATCATCGCCATGGGCGTGATCATCTTCATGGTCAATCGCGGCCAACCCCTTGGCGAGAGCGAACTGGCGCTGGTGTACCTCGTTGCGTTCATCGTGATGATGCTCACAGGAAGTGGACGCTTCGCGATCGATCGCATCTCGTTCAAGTAGTGCGGTACCCTTCCTTTGCGGCACAACCCGCAACCGATGCCGACGCGAGAAGAGTTCATCAAGGTCATCACGGAAGGCAACCAGAGCAAAGGCGACAGCATCGAACTGGGCGGCGCGCTGTTCCAAGGAGAGGTGCCGCAAGGCTGCACGGTGAAGCTTCCGTTGCGCACCATGAACCGCCACGGCCTCATCTGCGGGGCCACAGGCAGCGGCAAGACGAAGACGCTGCAGGTACTGGCGGAACAGCTCTCGCTGAAGGGCGTGCCCTCGTTGCTGATGGATGTGAAGGGCGACCTGAGCGGGATCGCGGCGCCTGGCGCCAGCAACGAGAAGATCGAGGCGCGGCACGGCAGACTCGGTCTGCCATATGAAGCGCAAGGCATGCCGGTGGAACTGCTCAGCCTGAGCAAGGAGCCGGGCGCACGGCTGCGCGCCACGGTGAGCGAGTTCGGCCCCGTGCTGCTGGGACGCATCCTCGAGCTGAACGACACGCAGCAGAGCGTGCTCGCCCTGGTCTTCAAGTACTGCGACGACCATGCGTTGCCGCTGCTCGACCTGAAGGACCTGCGCCGTGCCCTGCAGTTCGTCACCGATGAGGGCAAGGAGGAGATCAAGAAGGTGTACGGCCAGGTGAGCGGCTCCACGGTGAACATCATCCTGCGCAAGCTCATCGAGATCGAGCAGCAGGGCGCCGAACGCTTCTTCGGTGAGCGCTCCTTCGACGTGAACGACCTGTTGGAGCTGCGTGACGGCAAGGGGGTCGTGCACATCGTACGGCTCACCGACATCCAGGACCGGCCGCGCCTGTTCTCCACCTTCATGCTCTGCCTGCTCGCTGAGATCTACAGCACCTTTCCCGAGGTCGGCGACCCGGAGAAGCCCAAGCTGGTGCTCTTCATCGATGAAGCGCACCTGATCTTCAGCACGGCCACCAAGGCGCTGCTCGAGCAGATCGAGACCATCATCAAGCTCATCCGCAGCAAAGGCGTGGGCGTGTACTTCTGCACGCAGGACCCGAGCGATGTGCCCGATGGCGTGCTGGGCCAGCTTGGCCTTAAGGTGCAGCACGCCCTGCGCGCGTTCACGGCCAAGGACCGCACCACGATCAAGAAGGCCGCGCAGAATTATCCGCTCACGCCCTACTACGATGTCGAGGAGCTCATCACCTCGCTCGGCATCGGCGAAGCGCTGGTCACCGCGCTCAGTGAGAAGGGCACGCCAACGCCGCTCGCGCACACCCTGCTGCGCGCGCCTGTGAGCCGCATGGAGGTGCTCAGCAAGCTGGAGATCGATGGCCTGGTGGCACGCAGCGAATTGGCGAAGACCTACAACGAGGTGATCGATCGCGAGAGCGCGTTCGAGCTATTGGAGAAGAGACTGAAAGGCGAGGAGGAGAAGGAAGAGGAACGGGCGAAGGAGTGGAGCGCCGAAGAAGAGAAGAAGGAAGTGCGGCCCAAGCGTGAGGAACCGAGCACCCTCGAGAAAATGACGAGGAATCCCATGGCGCGGCAAGTGGGCAATACGATCGTGCGCGAGCTCACGCGCGGCCTGCTCGGCGTGCTGGGCATTCGTCCGGCGCCGCGGCGCAGGGCGCGGTGGTAGCGAAACGCAGGAGCCCCGGAGGTCCGAGGCTTCTGCTCGGATGGCGTGCGTTGCTCAGCGCCTACGGTTCATGAAGATCATCACGTAGTACAGCAGGGTAGCGATGGAGCCGATGGCCGCGACGAGGTAGGTGCGTGCGGCCCACCTCAGCGCATCGGCGCTCATGTCGTACTCGCTGCTGGTGACGATGCCATTGCTCTTGATCCAGGCCAGCGCCCGGTTGCTGGCATCGTACTCCACCGGCAAGGTGATCAGGCTGAAGAGCGTGGTCATGCCGAAGAGCACGATGCCGCCCAGCAGCAAGGCAGGGAACTGGTTGATGAGCAGGATGCCGCCCAGGAGCACCCATTGCATCCACTGGCTGGCCACGCTCACCACGGGCACGAGCTTGCTGCGCATCGTCAACCATTGGTAGGCCGTGGCATGCTGCACGGCGTGGCCGCATTCGTGCGCGGCAACAGCGGCCGCAGCAGCGTTCCGCATGTGGTACACCGGTTCGCTCAGGTTCACGGTGCGGGTGGCAGGGTTGTAGTGATCAGTGAGGGCGCCGGGCACGCTCACCACCTTCACATTCGTGATACCGTGGTCGTGCAGCATGCGCTCAGCTACCTCGCGGCCGCTCATGTTGTTGCGCAGCGGCGTGCGGCTGTACTTCTCGAAGCGCGACTTGAGCTGGTGGCTCACCAGCCAGCTCACGCCCATCACCAGAATACCGATCAGGTACGCGCCCATCATCGGATTGCCCTCCATCATCATGGTCTGTTCTCTTTGGCCCAGGGCCCGGCAATTCCGCTGCCGCAATCGCGTTCCTGACACATCGGCAGGGTGCCCCGTCGAACAATCGCGCCGGGTGCTTGTTTATCAGTCACAACTTTGCGAGGCTCATGAGCAATCTCCTGGCCTCGACCGCACTGCTCCTTGTGCTTCTCACGGGTGGTACTATCTCCAACCCGGCCAAGTACTACGAACGCGCGGCGGCCATGAAGCCCTATGACGCCGTTATCGTGCCCGGCATGCCGTACACGGACGACGGCGGCGTGCACATCGGCTTGAAGGCAAGGATGGTGTGGGCCGTTCACCTGTATCGCCAGGGCATCGCCAAGCGCATCATCGTGTCCGGATCAGCCGTGTACTCGCCCTACGTGGAAGCACGGATCATGCGGGAATACGCGGTGGCCATGGGCGTGCCGCGCGAGCACATCCTTCTGGACGAGCAGGCGGAGCACAGCACCGAGAACGTCTATTATGGCTACCAGGTGGCCTGCGCTGCGGGAATGAGCAACGTGGCCTTGGCCAGCGACCAGTTCCAGACCAAGATGCTCAAGCCAATGCTCCGCACGATGAACCGGCGCTTGGGTGTGCGGGTCGATTTGATCCCATTGGTCAGGGAGCAGGTCTCGGACCTCTTCGCGGCCACGAATCCGGTCATCGACCCCACGGTGGCTCTGGAACCGGATTTCGTTTCGATTACGGAGCGTGAATCGTTCTGGAGGCGTTTCCGCGGCACGCTTGGCAGGCACATCCCTTGGGAGGATGCTGAGCAGTGCAGTCCGGCACGGGCTGCTCGCTGGGCATGGCTGCGCCGTGCGATCTTGCGCGGCCTGAACCCATGCATCCAAATTTCCGCGCAGCGATAGCGCTGCTTCTCGTCTCGTCAGCTACAGCACTCCACGCGCAATGCGACCGTTGGCAGCAGCGCGTGCGGTACGACATGAGCGTGGCGCTCGACCCGGCCACGCACCGCTACACCGGCGCGGCCACGCTGGGCTGCACGAACAACAGCCCGGACACGTTGCGCGAGCTCTTCTTCCACCTCTACTACAACGCATTCAGGCCGGGTAGCGAAATGGACGTGCGTTCGCGCACCATCGCCGATCCCGACCCGCGCGTGGGCGATCGGATCGCGGCGCTGAAGCCCGACGAGGTGGGTGAGCTGCGCGTGGAGCGCATGATGCAGGGCGGGAAGGCCGTGGCCCTGGAGCACATGGGCACCGTGCTGCGCGCCACGCTCGCGCAGCCGCTCCTGCCCGGCAAGAGCACAACGCTCGAATACGCATTCCAAGGCCAGGTGCCGGTGCAGATCAGGCGCAGCGGCCGCGACAACGCGGAGGGCGTGGCCTACAGCATGAGCCAGTGGTACCCCAAGCTCGCCGAGTACGACCAGCGCGGATGGAACGCCATCCCATACGTGGGCCGCGAGTTCCATGGCGTGTGGGGCGACATCAACGTGCAGATCACCCTGGACAGCGCGTACACCATCGCGGCCACCGGCGTGCTGCAGAACCCCGAGCAGATCGGGCATGGCTACCCGTCGAAGAAAGCGGTGAAGCGGCCTGCCGGCGACAAGCTCACCTGGCGCTTCACGGCCAAGGATGTGCACGACTTCGCATGGGCCGCCGACAAGGACTTCGTGCACACCGTGCGCGAGATGAAGGATGGTCCGGTGATCCATTGCTTTCACAAGGATGACCCCGAGCTCGAAGCGGTGTGGAAGCAATTGCCCGACTACATGGAGAAGAGCTTCCGCTTCATGAACGAACGCTTCGGCAAGTACCCCTGGCCGCAGTACAGCTTCGTGCAGGGCGGCGATGGCGGCATGGAATACCCCATGCTCACGCTGATCACCGGCAAGCGCAGGCTGGGCAGCCTCGTGGGCGTGAGCGTGCATGAGAGCGTGCACAGCTGGTACTACGGCGTGCTGGCCAGCAACGAAGGGCGCTTCCCCTGGATGGACGAAGGCATGACCGAGTACGCCAGCAGCAAGGTGATGCAGCATCTCTTCGGAGGCGACGAAGATCCGCATGCTTCTTCGATCCTTAGCTATCTGGGCCTTGCTGAGAGCGGGAAGCAGGAACCGCCGCGTGTGCATGCCGATCACTACATCACCAATGCAGCCTATGGCGCCACCGCCTACAGCTTCGGCGAGATGCTCGTTCACCAATTAGGTGGCGTGGTGGGCGAGAAGACGCTTGCCAAGGGACTGTTGCGCTACTACGATGCGTGCAAGTTCAAGCACCCGGAGCCCGTGGACCTTGAACTGGCCATGGAGAAGCAGAGCGGCCTGGAGCTCGATTGGTACTTCGATGAGTGGCTCAGCACCACGCGAGCGCTCGACTACGGCATCGTTGAACTGATGCAGGTGGGCGATTCACTTCGCATCACCCTGAAGCGCAACGAGGAGATGCTCATGCCCATCGACTTCGTGCTGCTCATGCGCGATGGCAGCACGCGGTACTACCATGTGCCCCTCTCCCTGGCGCGCGGGGCGAAACGGCCCGGCAGCGACCGTGAGGACTTCACCGTGCTCCAGTCCTGGCAGTGGACTGATCCTTCTTACTCCTTCAGCGTGAAAGGCGACATCAGCACTGTGGCGGCAGCAACCATCGATCCGCTTCAGCGCACCGCCGACAAGGACCGGAGCAACGATGCCGTGGTGCTGCCCGAAGGCGCGCGTGGCATGGTGCGCCCATGAGTGGGCAGGCTGCGCTCCTCAGCCCTCGACCTTCACATACATCTTCTTGATCCGCATCATCGGCCCGGGGCAGTGCGTGCTGTGGCAGTTGGCGCAACTCTGCACCAGCGCGTTGTACGCCGCCGACCGGTCCTTCCGCGCGGCCTTGTGCAGGGCCTTCACCTTGGCCTGGTAGTCCTTGCTGAAGGTGGGGAAGGTGATGGGGTCGATGTGCATGTCCTTGGTGGGCGTGGCCGTGAGCAGCTTGCTGATGCTCTGCGGGTAAGGCGGAAGCTGCTTGTCGCCGCGGGCGAGGCCGGTCTTCACACTGTCGGCATGAGCGGCCATTGCGCGCATGAGCAAGGCCAGTTCGCTTGGCGGGGTGAGTTCCTGTGCAGCGCCGGTCACAGGCGCATCCCCGCTTCGGGCGGCGCCCGCCACAATGGCGAGTAGGATGAGCGCGACGACAGGGTAACGGGTGAATCGCATGGTCGGGCCGAATAGGATGCGGCGGGCGAAGTTCGGGCACTTCGCGTGCCGGATCGTCAGTGCGCGGCCGTGGGCGCGATGCTTGCCACCTTCGCCGCATGGAGCACGCGATTGAGGGAGGTGCCGAGCGCAGGCGGGCGATCAATGCGCTTCTGCTGCCCTGCATCGCCGTGGTGGTGCTCTGGTGCATCTGGCTGCTCGATGCAGGCCTTGAGCTCCACCTTGCCCGCTTCGGTCTCTACCCGCGCGAGGCCAAAGGCTTGCAGGGCATCCTCACCATGCCGCTGCTGCACGGCGATTGGCGGCACATCTTCGACAACAGCACGGCTGTGCTGCTGCTGGGCTGGTGCCTGCTCTACTTCTACCCGCGTGTGGCCGGTCGGGTCGTGCTGCTCACGTGGATCGCGGGCGGCATCGGCGTCTGGCTCATCGGGCGCACCGGCTCCGCGCACATCGGCATCAGCGGCGTGATCTATGGCCTTGCAGCCTTCCTCTTCACCAGCGGATTGCTACGCGGGCAGCGCACGCTCATGGCGCTGTCGCTCATCGTGGTCTTCCTGTATGGCAGCCTGGTCTGGGGCATCCTCCCGCTGGTGCAGGGCATGAGCTGGGAGGGGCATTTATGCGGGGCCTTCGTCGGTCTCGTGCTCGCCTTCGTTCATCGAGATGTTCCGCCGGCGGTCTCAGACCCCAGGCCCTCCTTCGCCGATGAGCCCGATGTGGACGAACCTGCAGCGCCCTACCTCGAGGATGATGCGGGCGATGCCGTGAACGAGCGTGAACTGGAGTGGAAGCGCAAGTTGTCCGAACGCTCGGAGCACCCGGGGAACATGAGCACGACGTGGGATCCGGACTGAGCCGCGCGCTTACTCGCCGCGCAGCTGCGCGAGTTCCTTTCCGCTGCCGAGCAGGCGCAACTGGTTGTCGTCTAGGCTGAAGCTGTCCACTTTGCCAAGCATCTCCTTCACCGCGTTCTCGGTGGGCTGGATGCCCTCGCAATACTTCTTGGTGCTGCCGATGTTCGCGAAGCTGAGCTTGGTGCCCTCCAGCGTGTAGCCGCCCATGATCGCGTTGCAGCCACCGAAGCCCTGAAGTTGATCGCCGGCGAGCTTGAGCCAGGGCGTCTCCGCGCCATCGGGCAGCTCAGGCCGCTGGCCGTTCAAGGTCTCCACGATCCACTTCTTCTCCTTCAAGCTGGCAAGGTCAACGCCCTTCTGCGCGCACTTGTTGGCGGTGAGGGTGATGAGGAGCAGGAGGGCGATGCCGATGTTCTTCATGGTTCAGTCAGTTGCAAGGTCGCAGTCAAGTTCAATGCCGTTCGATCCGGTCGTTCCTGTTGAACGTTGGCGCAGAACGCGACCCCGCTCAATTATTCAGCATCACCGGCATCACCAGCATGAGGATGTCCTCGCCGGGCTCGCCCGCATCGCCGGGCAGCAGGATGCCGGCACGGTTGGGCGCGCTCATCTCCAGGATCACATGCTCGCTCTCCATGTTGCTGAGCATGTCCATGAGGAAGCGCGAGTTGAAGCCGATGGTGATCTCCTCGCCCTCGTAGCTGCAGGTGAGCTGCTCGCGCGCCTCGTTGGCGTAATCCAGGTCCTCGGCGCTCACGGTGAGCTGGCTGCCGTTGATGTGCAGGCGCACCTGGTGCGTGGTCTTGTTGGCGAAGATGCTCACGCGGCGGATGGTGCTCAGGAAGGTGCCGCGGTCGATGGTGAGCTTGTTCGGGTTGTTCTTCGGGATCACCGCCTCGTAGTTCGGGTACTTGCCGTCGATCAGGCGGCACACCAGCACGGTGTTGTCGAAGCGGAAGGCGGCGTTGCTCTCGTTGAACTCGATGGTGAGGTCGGCGTTGCTGCCCAGCAGGGTGGCCTTCAGCAGGTTCAGCGGCTTCTTGGGCACGATGAAGCTGGCGGTCTTCGGCGCTTGCACGTCGGTGCGGCGGTAGCGCACCAGCTTGTGGGCGTCAGTGGCCACGCAGCGGATGTCCTCGTTGGTGAGCTCGAAGAAGATCCCGCTCATCACCGGGCGCAGGTCGTCGTTGCCCGTGGCGAAAATGGTCTTGTTGATCGCCTTGGCCAGGGTGCCCGCCGGCAGGGTGAGGCTGGTGGCGCCTTCCAGTGCGGGGCTCTTGGGGAACTCCGCGCCGTTGAAGCCGGTCATCTTGTACTTGCCCTGCTCGCTGCTCAGCTCCACGCCGTGGTGCCGGCTGTCGATGCTGAAGGTGAGGGGCTGCTCGGGGAAGGCCTTGAGGGTGTCGAGCAGCAGGCGGGCGGGGATGGCCACGCTGCCTTTCTCCTTGGCCTCAACGGGCATGGTGGCGGTGATGGTGGTCTCCAGATCGCTGGCGGTCACGGTGAGCTGCTTGCCGTCGATCTCGAAGAGGAAGTTATCGAGGATGGGCAGGGTATTGCTGCTGGCGAGCACGCCTTGAAGGGTCTGCAATTGCTTGAGGAGCGCGCTGCTGGATACAATGAACTTCATCGGATGGGACGCCTTTTTTCGGGCCGCGCAAAAGTATCCGGGCCGCTCATGCGGTTATCAACAGGAAATCGGCTTTTTCCACAGGCCGCGCCCGCGGCTCAGGGCCTGAAGGCGCTGGCGGGCTGCGTCATGATGTCGACGTACTGGCGCTGCACCGCCACCAGCAGGCTGTCCTGCACCACGGCCCACATGCGCACGGGGTCGTGCAAGGGGCGTGGGGTGTCGAAGCCCGGGTCTTCCGAGCGATTGGCCATGTACCAGAGCCGCATGGATTGCGCTGCGCCATCGCGGCCGGTGGCTGTGATCACGAAGTTGGGCGCCGCTGCAAGCAGCGAATCGCGCATCGCTGGAGCCACATCGCGCATGATGTGATCGTAGTTGAACTCCTTGTACGGGAGCAGCGCGGCCTGCACCAGCACGGTGTCCATGGGCAGAGCTGCGCCGCTGGGGGCGAGGAGGAGGGGCGTCGCGCCCAGGCGGTTATCGATCCGGTACGAGGCATCGGGACGGGCCACGTGCTCCACTTCCACCGAGGCCAGTGCGTGCAGGTCGGGATAGCTGAACACGGAAGAGCTCCGCCAGTTGTCGGGGTCGGTGGGGAAGCGGGTGTTGAGGATGCCGATGAAGCCCTGCATGCCCATGATGAAGGGCGCGCTGCTGCGGCCCACGCCGGGCAGCTCCAGCACCATGTGCGTGCCTTTCTGGTCCTTGGTGTCGTGGCCCACGATCCAGATCTTCTCGGGCTCGGCGCCGCCGGTGTAGATCTCCACCTTGATGCTGCTGGCGGCCATGGCGCGCAGGGCCGTCTCCTCCGCGCTCTTGGGCACAGGGCTCTTCACCTCGATGCGCTTGAAGGTGTTCAGCAAGGTGCTCACTTCCGGCTGCCGCGCGCGATAGCTGCCGTTCACGTTCCAGCCGTTCCTGGTGCGCCGCAGGTCGATCGTCTTCCCCTTGCGGTCGGAGATGTGAATGCGCGTGACGCGCGCGGTGTCGGCGATGGCGAAATCGGAGAGCGTGGGATCCAGGGTGCTGCCCGTGCTGCGGCTGCTCAGCCACCAGGCGGCTGCGCCCAGCGCGGCGAGGACGAGTAACAGGAGCAGTCGTCGGTTCATCGGATCACGGAGTTCACGCGGCGGCGGTGCAATTGGTAGGCGAGGCCCAGCAGAAGGCTGATGGCGAGCGGCGCGCCGATGCCCACGATCTGCCATTGCGCGCGCTCCTTCTCGATCCTGTCGGCATCGAGCGGACGCAGGGTGATGGCGCGCGAACGGATGCTGATCAGCGCGCGGTCGTCGAGCAGGTAGTTCATGGCGTTCATGATCAGCTCGCGGTTGCCGTAGATCTTGGCGTTGGCGTAGCGGTCGAAGCCCAGCATGTAGTACATGCCCTTGCTGGCATCCACGCGGTTGGCGATCACCTGCCCATCGGCGATCACGAGCTGCGCCGTGCGCGGGCTGCGGTCGCGGTAGGCCACATCGGGGCTGCTGCGGAAATCGGAGGCGATGCGGTCGTGGTAGGCGCTGCGGAAGCTGCCCTCGAGCAGCACCGCCATGGGGAGGCGCGGGGTGCTGCGGCGCTCGAAGCCCTGGTCCATCTCCACGGCGGCGAGGCTCACGCGCACCGGATTGCGCTGCGAGAAGCTGAGCGGCGAGCTGGTGAGCAGGATCGTCTTGCGCACGCTGTCCACGCCTATGGTGTCGATGGTGCCGGCGAAGCGGAAGTGCACCGGGTCGATGTTGGCCACGATGGGGTGCGCGCTCTGCGGGATGCTCACCGGCTCGAAGTACCAGGGGAAGCGCTCGAGCTTGCGCTGGTTGCCGTATGGCTGCGTGAAGATCTCGATCGGCGCGCAGCTCTTGTCGAGCACCAGGTCCTTGTTCAGCCTTGCGCCGTAGGCGAAGAGCAGTTCCTCGATGCCCAGGTCGCGCGCCGTTGCCATGCTGAACTGGTTGGTGCGCAGGCTGTCCAGGTGCGGGTCCATGGCATCCACGCACCAGAGGATGCGCCCGCCGTTCATCACGAACTGATCGATCACGTAACGGTCGCGGTCGCTGAAGGTGCTGTCGGGCCCGGCGATGATCAGCGCCTCGTAGTTGTTCACGCGGTGGCGCATGCCCTCATGCTTCGAGCTCAGTGCGTCCACGCGGTCGCCAATGCGCACGCGGCTCACCTCGTAATGCTCGCCCAGCGCCTTGGCGATGTCCGCCGTTTCGATCTCGGCCAGCTCGCCGTGCCCTTCGAGGAAGGCGATGCGCGGGCGCTGCCGCGTGGTGGCCTGGCGGATGCCGCTCGCGAGCTCGTACTCGGTGTTGGTGATCGACTTCGCGACGATCTCCGCATCGGGCGTGCGCAGCTGGGTCTTCAGCAGCTGCACGGCCACGGTCTGCTCGCGATACGTGACCAGCGCGCCTGGGAATACGATCTTCTCCGTGAAGCCGCCTTTCTCCTTCATGCGGATGCTGGTGTACACCAGCCCTGATTGCTGCAGCTGGTCGTACTGCTCGCGCCGCGCCTTGTCGTCCGGGTCTCCGCTGGGGTCGATGAAGCTGTACTGCACGCGATCGGGGTTCACCGCGCGCATCTCATCGAGCGCATCGCGCGTGGCGCGCTCCAGCTGCTTCAGGTCGGCGGGGAGCTCGCCGGTGAGGTACACCTTCACATAGAGGATGTCCTCCAGGCCACGGACCAGTTCCTTCGTTGCAGGTGTTAGGGTGTAGCGCTGCTCGCTGGTGAGGTCGAGACGCACGCGGCCGAAGGAGGCGATGAAGAGCACCAGGCCCACGATGCCCACGCCGAGCAGCAGCTCGGTGAGGTCGGCGAAACGTTTGCTGCGGGGGGCGCTCATTTCACCAGGTGCGGCTTTGAAGCGCTGCGCGCGTGAGCAATAGGAAAACCGCGATCACGCCGAGGTGGTAGAGCACGTCGCCCAGGTCGAGCACGCCCCGGCCCAAGCTGCGGTAATGCTCCTGGATGCCGATGGCCTTGATCGGCCCTTCGAGCCCGCCCAGCAGGTCGAAGCTGGCGATCAGGTCGAAGCCCATGTACAGGAAAAACGAAAGGAAGACGGCGATGAGGAAGGCCACGATCTGGCTGTCGGTAAGGGCCGAGGCCAGCACGCCGATGCTCGCGAAGCAGGCCGCCAGCAGGAAGAGGCCGATGTACGCGCCCCAGGTGGCACCGGCATCCACGCCGCCGATGAAGAGCATCCAATGCAGCAACGCTCGGAAGAAGATGACCCAGCCGAGGACGATCGCTCCGCGCCAGAGCCAGCCGGTCATGTTCCACTTCGCGCGGCGACCGCGCCACACCAGCCAGGCGATGCAGCAGACGGCGTTCAGCACCCAGAGCAGCACGTGCAGGATCCCGCGCCACCGCACGGCATCGGCGGGCACTGCAGTTACCGA
>Ga0169931_10004204_pt1 | contig 22480 bp, 22 predicted proteins | sample Kivu_15m_20L_FD_129675 | JGI IMG/M metagenome (GOLD analysis project Ga0169931, IMG submission 129675) | Freshwater microbial communities from Lake Kivu, Western Province, Rwanda to study Microbial Dark Matter (Phase II) - Kivu_15m_20L... | ecosystem: Environmental > Aquatic > Freshwater > Lake...
AATAAATGTAATGTTCGTATTGGATTTAATCATAGATACCATCGTGCATTTAGAAAAGCAATTGAAATTACTAATAATGGCGAGTTAGGTGAACTCTATTTTATTAGAGCACGTTATGGACATGGAGGTCGAGTTGGATATAATAAAGAGTGGAGGGCTAATCCGGCTATTTCCGGTGGTGGTGAATTAATTGATCAAGGATCACATTTAATTGATCTTTCTAGAATGTTTTTAGGAAATTTTAGCAAAGTAGAGGGTATTGCAAAAAACTATTTTTGGGATATGCCTGTTGATGACAATGCTTTTCTTACATTGACTACAGAAAAAGGACAAACTGCATTTTTACAAGCAAGTTGTACTGAATGGAAGAATTTGTTCAGTTTTGAAATATACGGGAAATACGGTAAACTAGATATTAATGGATTGGGTGGGAGTTATGGAGTAGAAAGATTAGCATATTATAAAATGTCACCTGAAATGGGGCCTCCAGAAACAATTATATGGGAATATCCTATGACTGATGATTCATGGGAGTTTGAATTTAGTGAATTTTTGAATGATATTAAAACAAATACCGCTTCTAATCCAGGTTTGGAAGATGCTGTAGAAAATCTTAAAATAATTAATAAAATATATAAAAATTCCGGGTATGATTATAACACGTAGTCCATTAAGGATAACATTAGGTGGGGGTGGAACAGATTTGCCCTCATATTATAGAGAAAATGGCGGATTTTTAATTTCAGCAGCTATAGACAAATATGTATATGTAACTGTAACAAGACCATTCTCTCCAGGGGTATATTTGAAATATTCAAGTATTGAGAATGTAAATAACATCAACGAAGTTCAGCACCCAATTATAAGAGAATCCTTGAAAATAATAATTTCTGAAAATAATCCACAAATTGAGATAACAACATTAGCGGATATTCCTTCAGGAACAGGCCTAGGGTCGTCAGGAAGTTTTACAACTGCATTAGTGAAGGCATTAAGCATGCATGAGAAAAAAATTTTAAATACTGCAGAAATTGCAGAACTAGCCTGTGATATTGAAATTAATAAATTGGGAGAACCAATTGGTAAACAAGACCAATATATTGCAGCATATGGGGGGATTACATGTTTTGATTTTTGCAAAGATGATACTGTGATAGCAAATCCATTAAATATTTCTGAAGATACATTAATTGATTTAGAGGATAATTTAGTTTTGTACTTTACTGGTTTTTCTAGAAGTGCGGGTTCAATTTTAAAAGATCAAAAAGAAAAATCTCAATCTAATAATTCTGATATGCTTGCAAACTTGAATTATGTCAAGGAGCTAGGGTATAGAAGTAAAGACTTTTTAGAAAAGGGAAGAGTAGCAGATTTTGGTGCATTGATGCATGAACATTGGGAGCATAAAAAGAAAAGATCCGGCGGAATGAGTAATCCACAAATTGATGAATGGTATGAATTAGGTTTAAAAAATGGCGCAATAGGTGGTAAATTAGTAGGTGCTGGAGGTGGTGGATTTTTATTGTTCTATACAGAAGATAGAAATAAATTGAGACATGCAATGAAAAAAGTAGGACTAGAAGAAGTTAGATTTAAGTTTGACTACGAAGGCACTAAAGTTATTTTATAATAAATGTACCCAATTATTATTCTTGCAGGTGGTTTAGCAACGAGGTTAAGACCCATTACTGAAAAAATCCCCAAATCTTTGATTGAAATAAATGGTGTGCCTTTTGTATATCATCAACTAGAGTTACTAGAAAAAAAAGGGTTCAAAAAAATATATTTTTGTTTAGGTTTTTTAGGTGAGCAGGTAGAAGATGCGGTTAGAAAAAGTGAATATTTTAATAGGTTATATATTTCTTTTTCATACGACGGAGAGAAACTTTTAGGAACTGGCGGCACAATTAGAAAAATTATAAATCAATTACCAGAATATTTCTTTATAACTTATGGCGATTCTTATTTAGACATTGATTTTTATAATGTTCAACAATTATTTGAAATAAAAAATACAAATTTCAGTTCATTAATGACAGTTTATAAAAACAAGGATTTATTTGATACAAGTAATGTCATTTTTGAAAATGATTCAATTGAGCTATATTCAAAAACTAAAAAAGATTCAAGAATGTCCCATATTGACTATGGCGTAGGAATATTGTCTAATAAATGTTTAGATAATTATGATAATAATTTTATATTTGATCTAGCAGAATTATATGAAGATTTATCCTCAAAAAGAGAGTTATTTGGCTATGAGGTATTTCAAAGATTTTATGAAATTGGCTCTATTCAAGGAATCGAAGACCTATCTAACTATTTAAAATTAAAAAATAAACAATGACAAATTTTTCTAGAAACCACTTAAATGAGTGTGTAAGAATTATCGAATTATTAGACGATACTATTATTGAAAAAATGGCAGATGTAATTAATGAAGTAAGAACCAGTGGGGGTCGTTTATTTTTTTTAGGTGTAGGAGGTAGTGCAGGGAATGCATCACACTGTGTAAATGATTTCCGTAAAATTGTAGGAATTGAGTCATATGCACCAACAGACAATGTCTCAGAGTTAACAGCAAGAACAAATGACGAAGGCTGGGATACAATTTTTGCTGAATGGCTGAAAATCAGCAAATTGAATTCAAAAGATGCAGTTTTTATTTTATCTGTAGGTGGTGGGAATATTGAAAAAAATGTTAGCCCCAATCTAGTAAAAGCACTTATATTTGCAAAAGAAGTTAATGCAAAAATACTTGGAATCGTTGGTCGAGATGGTGGTTATACTGCTAAGGTTGCTGACGCTGCTGTCATTATTCCAGTAGTAAATCAAGATGCAATTACTCCTCATTCTGAAGCTTTTCAGGCAGTAGTTTGGCATTTATTGGTATCGCATCCCAAACTAAAGGCAAAAGAGACAAAATGGGAGTCGGTAGTAAAATAAAAAACAAAGCTATTTTCTTAGATAGAGATGGTGTGTTGAATAAAGCTATTGTAAAAAACAGAAAACCATATCCACCATCAAATATTGAAGAATTAGAAATTCTACCTGGGGTTTATGAAGGACTTCAACTATTAAGGCACGCTGGATTTAAGTTAATTGTAATTTCGAATCAGCCTGATGTTGTAAGAGGAGTTACTAATATTGATATAGTTGATGAAATTAATAACTCAATTAACAAACAACTAAAAGTTGATGAAATTATTTGCTGTTTTCATGATGATTGTGATAATTGCGAATGTCGTAAACCAAAACCAGGCATGATTCTTCAAGCTGTAAAAAAGTGGGATATTGACTTATCCATTTCTTATCTCATAGGTGATAGATGGAGAGATATTCAAACAGCTAAAAATATAGGCTTGACTTCAATATTAATCAATTACGACTATAATGAAAAAAAGATTGAGGCTGACTTTGAGTGTAGTAACTTAGAAGAGGCTGCTAATTTTATATTAAAAATTTATTAAAACAAAAAATCATGAACAGAGTAGAAAGATTAAAAGTACAAATATTTGCAGATGGAGCAGATAAACAAGGAATGTTAGAAATGTATAATAAAGCTTTTATCAAAGGCTTAACTACAAACCCAACATTAATGAAAAAAGCAGGAATTAAGGACTATGAAGCTTTTGCAAAAGACATCTTAAATGATGTAAAAGATAAATCAATTTCATTTGAAGTTTTCTCAGATGACTTAGATGAAATGGAAAAGCAGGCATTAAAAATTGCCACTTGGGGTGAAAATGTGTATGTAAAGATACCAGTTACAAATACAAAAGGGATAACAACTTATTCTTTAATTAAGAAATTATCCGATAAGGGTGTTAAAGTAAATGTGACAGCTATAATGACTCTAGAACAGGTAAGAGATGTAGTTTTAAGTTTAAATCAAAATACACCTTCTTATGTCTCGGTTTTTGCAGGTAGAATTGCAGATACTGGAGTAGACCCTGTGCCATTAATGTCAGCTGCAGTGCAAATAACAAGTATGAACTCAAAAGCAGAAGTAATTTGGGCAAGCCCAAGAGAATTGTTAAATATTTTCCAAGCAGATGAAATCGGTTGTCAAGTTATTACTGTAACAAACGATATACTTAAAAAATTAGAATTAGTTGATTATGACCTTAATTCTTATTCATTAGATACAGTCAAGATGTTTTATAATGATGCCTTAGCAGCAGGTTTTAATATTTAATTTATTATAAAATAATATCTGTGCGAAAAAGTAAATTTCGTTTTAAATAATTAGTAATTGAATAGTAGTTTCTCTAAATCAGATGATTTATTTTTAAATCATCAAAAAAATTTTTTAAAAATAAAAAATCAATTAAATTTTATTTATTGTGATTATCCAAATAGAAATATAATTATTAATCTGCTAGATTGGTGGCTATATTTAATTACAGTATCAATTAATGTAAAAAGTAAATTTGAAGTAGAAGAGTTTATCAATAATAAAAAATCTACTATTACAGGTTTTTTAAGTAATGATTTGTCGATTTTACAAAAACAGAATAATAAATTAATTAATATTAATTTTATTTTTAGATTATATTTTTCTTTTAAAAATATTTTATATACAATTGGAATACCTACAAACTTAAATAGAAATAATTTAACTAATAAAATTGGGGTTTTTTTATTAAAAAACTATAAAATAAAAACAAATACAGAATTAAGTGGTAAGATATTTAGCGAATTAAAAAAATACCAAGATAATCCGTATTTTAACTTAATCATAAAAAATAAAATCCCAAATATATTTATATCAAATAAAATTAAATTATTTAATAAAGATTTAAAATTTAATTTATTTGGATCAATGCATTCTTTTATTGATAATCAAAATTACGAAAATATTTTATTGATTAATAAATCATTATACATAACTGGCTTCCAACATGGCGGCTCATATGGTATTTTTCAAAAAAGTTATTATCATAATTTTGAAATTAATTTATCAAATAAATTTTTAGGCTATAATTTATACGATTTTAATTTATATAAATACAATAATATATTTGAGTATAAAAATTTCAAACGAATTATTTTAATTGAAAGACCTATAATGCCTGATATTGTTAACTTGTATGATGAAAATAATTACAAACATCATTTAAATAATGAATCTATAGATTATATTTTTAGAGAATTAAAGAATTATTATCAATCTATTTTATATACAATACCATATCCTAAAAATAATTATACATATTATAATAATTATAAAAGAAATATAATTAACAATAAGTCTAATGCAAAGAAATTAATTCACTCAAATGATTTAATTATTTTCGATGTAGTTACTCATAGCTTAATTTATCACTGTTTAAATTATAAAATAAATTTTATAATTATCTTAGAACGCAATATTTTATCAAATTTTACTGAAAAAATGAAAAATTGGGTAAATCAATTATACCATTCAGGGTTTATAATTTACACAACAGAGGAGAATAAATTAAAAGATTTGATAAAAAAATTACATAAATGACTTGAATAATGGTTATAAGTTCTTATAATAAATTTAAAATTTTTCTAGATGCAATAAACAATTTGCGAAAGAAACAAATTATAATAATTTTATTTTTAATTTTATTTTCTTCAGTAGCAGAATTATTTTCTATTGGTTCCGCTATACCCTTTCTTGCGATTTTAACAAATCCAAATCTAATTAATAATTATCAATTCGCTAATAAAGTATTAAATCTAATTGACCCCAATAATTATTATGATATAAGATTAATTTTTACTTTAATTTTTCTTTTTTTTATAGTTTTCTCCGCTTTAGTTAGAATTTCACTATTAAATATAATGACTAAATTTTCTTTTGATATTGGAAAAGATATAAGTATAAATATCTTTTCCAATTCAATTTTTATAAATTATATAGATCATACAAAAATCAACTCTAGTGTTATACTTTCCAACCTTACAATCAAAATCAACGTTTTTATTGCCGTTTTATTAAGTTATCTCAATTTAGTATCTTCTATTTTTATTTTATTATTTTTTTTTATTTCTATAATTTTTATTGCAAATTTTTCTATAATACTTATTTTAATTTTATTATCTAGTATATACATCATCATAGCAAAATTTTTCAAAAAAAAATTATTGCATAATTCTAAAATCATTGGAAAAGAAACATCATATTTAGTTAAATTGATCCAAGAAACTCATGGCGGTATAAAACATATATTAATAGACGGTAATCAAGATTTATATCTTAAATATTTTGAACAAAATCAATCAATATTAAAAAAATCACAGATAAGCAATCAAATAATAAAGCAAAGTCCAAAATTTTATATGGAATTAATTGGAATGATTGCAATAGTACTTTTTGCATATTATACCTCTTCAACTATCGATGGTAATTTAAAATTATTTCCTATTTTAGGAGCTTTGGCATTAACATCACAACGATTACTACCCATTTTACAGTTAGCATTTAATTCATGGGCTATGATAAAAGGTGAAAGTAAAACATTTAATGATATTTTAACTTCAATTTCAAAAATTAAATTTTACAATAATCAATCTGAAGAAAAGTTACATTTTAATGATAAAATAAATATCAAAAATCTAAGCTTTAGTTATAATCAAAATGAAATATTTACTAATTTAAATTTAACAATTAATAAAGGAGATATTATTGGTATAAAAGGGAAAAGTGGAAGTGGTAAGACAACATTAATTGATATTTTAATTGGTTTACTCAACTGCTATAAAGGTGAAATTTATGTTGATGATGAATTAATAACAAATAATAATATTCGTAATTTTCAAAACATTATTACACATGTACCGCAAACTACTTTTTTAGCTGATATCTCAATTATTGAAAATATAGCCTTCGGTATAGAAAGAAGCTTAATAGATACAAAAAAAGTTATTGAGATTTGTAAAATAGTAATGTTAGATGATATAATAAATTCTTTAAATTACAAATATGACACAATTGTTGGCGAAAGAGGAGTTTTTCTATCCGGAGGACAAAGACAAAGATTAGGAATTGCACGAGCTTTATACAAAAATGCTTCAATAATAATTTTCGATGAAGCAACAAACGCACTTGATGTTAATACAGAAAATATTATTTTAAACTCAATAATTAAATACACTGATATCACTATCATTATTATAGCTCACAATTATACAGCCCTAAAGTATTGTAATAAAATATATGATATTGAATCAAATTCTACAAAACAATTATAAAATTTAACATGAAACAAAACGATAATAAAGTAAATAAAAGTTTAGAAAGGTATAATGAATTCATAATTGAAAATGGGATATCTTCTGATTTATCAAAACTTTGGGAATCATATAAAAATGATTTCAGCCCTAACTTTAATGAAAAACAAGGAAACCTTAGATCTTATAATACTAATAAAATAATAAAAGATTCAAAAATCTTACTTATTTTAAATATATATTTTTATTCAAATAGAATAAAATACATCTTCGGAGTTTTATTACAATATCTACAAAGAATTATTTTCAAATTATTATTATTACCCAAAAAATTTGAGAATAAGTATTCTTTTTATAATTTAAGTTTGATTTACAAACCATTAATTAGGGATGTTAATTTTTTAAAATTCTATAAAAAAATGTTTAATATTTTAGAATGGAATTTATCTTATAATACATTTAAAAATTGCTATTATTATTATAAATTTTCAAATTCTAATAATAATTTTCAATACAAATCTGTTATTGAAATTGGTTCAGGACTTGCACAGTTTGCCATGTTTAACTTAATTAATTCCGAGAATTTAATATATATATGTGTAGATATAGAAGAAATGATTCCATCTGCTTATTTATCAATTATTGATAATTATCCAAATAATGATGTAGATTTATTTTTACCACATGAGGTAAATGAATTTAATTTATCGAACTCAAAAAAAAAGGTTTTATTCTTAACACCCAAACAATATTATCAATTAGAAAATTTAATAAATTTTAAAATCGATTTACTAGTAAATATAGAATCATTCGCTGAAATGAAAATTTCAGTTGTAAATGATTATTTAAATAAATCAAAAGATTTTTTAAATACTGATTCTATGATTTTTTCCTGTAATAGATTAAGTAGATTAATCGACAGAACAGATAGAATTCAACCAGATATTACAAAATACACTTTATTTAGTGATTATAACCTAATTAATTATAATGTTATTTTATATGAAATAGATCAACTTAGATCACATATCCAAGGTGCAGAAATACAAGAAAATATAATTTATTTAGGACGATTAAAAAATAATTAAATTTAAATGAAAAAAAATATACTAGCTATTACATTAGCAAGAGGCGGATCCAAAAGCGTTCCTAGAAAAAATATAAAAATATTAAATGGCTTACCATTAATTGCTTATACAATTAATGAAGCAAAAAAAAGTAAGTATATTAATAAATATATTGTATCTACAGACGATGAAGAAATAAAAAAAATATCATTATTATATGGTGCAGAAGTACCTTTTTTAAGACCAAAGGATCTAGCTACCGACACAGCTAGTAGTGCTCATGCGCTAGTACATGCAGTCACTTTTATGGAGAATATATATTCAATAAAGTATGATTATATAATAGAATTAATGTGCACAAACCCTTTTAAAACTGTAGATGATATAGATAAATGTATAGAAAAGTTAGTAGATACAAATGCTGACTCTGTTATAGCAGTGCATAAATTAGAAGATCATCATCCATTAAGGATAAAACAAATTATTGATGATCATATTGTAGATTTTTATTTACCTGAACCACTCGAAGCAAGAAGACAAGATTTAAAACCTGATGCTTATATCAGAAGTGGTTCAATTTACGCATTAAAAAGAGATTATTTAATGGAAGAAAAAAAAAGATATGGCTCTATTAATAGTAGGCCATATATTTTATCTGAAAATAAAGCTGTTAATGTTGATACTGAATTAGATTTCTATTTAGCTGAACAAATGATACAAAATAATTTTTGATGAAATTAAGTGCAAAAAAAATATTAGTGATTACCCCTGTTAATCATATTAATAATGTAAAAAAAAACTTAAAAAAATTAGGAAAGATAACATATTTGAATGATCCTTCTAAAGCTAAAGTTCTTAAAGTTATACATTCATATGATGCTATTTTCACTAATCCAAATAAGTCGAAAGTTTTCATAGATAAGACAATCATGGATAAAGCAACTAAATTAAAAGTTATTTGCACAGCTTCTACTGGCACTAACCATATTGATAAATTATATGCGAAAGAAAAGGGTATACATATACTATCATTAACAAACGAAAGAAAAGTTATAAATTTAATAAGCTCTACTGCAGAATTAGCTTTCGCATTAACAATGGCAAGTATAAGAAATTTAATACCTGCAAACAAATCAGTTCATAATGGCGAATGGAATTATGAACCATTTGTTGGGAGACAAGCAAATTGTTTAACTTTTGGAGTAATTGGATATGGAAGATTGGGTTCAATGTATGCAAATTTTTGTAAAGCATTCAATCCAAATAATATCTTAGTTTTTGATCCATATAAAACTATTAATGATAAAAGTATAACTCAGGTTAATGATATAAGAAAATTAGTAGAATTATCTGATGTAATTAGTATTCATGTTCATGTTTCTGAAGAAACAATTAATTTAATTAACAGTAACCTATTAAAATATTTCAAAGCCAATGTGATTTTAATAAATACATCTAGAGGTGAAATAATTAATGAAAAAGATTTAATCAATTTTTTGAAAAAAAACAAAGAAGCAAAGGTTGGTGTTGATGTTTTAAATAACGAAATTAAAAATAGAGATTGCAGCGAACTTTTAAAATTTTCCAAATCTAACCCAGATAGGGTTTTAATAACCCCACATATTGGCGGCATGACAATGGAGGCACAAGAAATTGCTTATAACCACGCAGTAATGCTATTGAGTAAATACCTTAAATAATAAATATTATACATGGATATAGAATTTTGGAAAAATAAGAAAGTACTAATTACCGGACATACTGGGTTTAAAGGATCTTGGTTATCATTATATTTAAGTTTTTTACAGGCAAATATACATGGCCTTGCCTTAGAACCCTTATTTATTAATGATTTATTTAACACAGCAAAAGTGAATAATTATATAAGTCATAATTTTTGTGACATTAGAGATTTTGATAAAGTAACTAAAATTGTAAATCATATAAAACCTGAAATTATATTTCATTTAGCAGCACAACCATTAGTAAGAGAATCATACATTAATTCAAAATATACATGGGAAACTAATGTGATGGGGACAATAAATTTGCTAGAATCTCTAAAATCATTTCAGCATAAATGTTCAGTTGTAATAATTACTACAGATAAGGTTTATAATAACAATGGCAAGAAATATTTTTACATAGAAAAAGATGAATTAGGTGGATTTGATCCATATAGTTCAAGTAAAAGCGCTGTAGAACTAGCTGTTAATTCTTGGAGAAATTCATTTTATAAGAGTAACAATTTTATTAAAATTGCTACAGCACGTGCAGGTAATGTTATTGGTGGTGGTGATTGGTCTAAAGACAGGATAATACCGGATGTCATAAAAAATATAGAAATAAATAAAACTGTAATTTTAAGAAATCCAAATTATACAAGACCATGGCAACATGTACTTGATCCTTTGCAAGGCTATTTGACATTAGCTAAAGAATTATATACTTCAGAAAATCAGGAAATAGAAAGTGCTTTTAATTTTGGGCCATTAACAAATGAAAGTTACACGGTATTAAATTTAGTTAAAGAAATATTTAAAACTTGGGGCGGTAAATTCGAGATAAAAAATGAACAAGATAGCTTACATGAATCAAGTGAATTAAGTTTATCTATTAATAAATCAAATAATTTATTAAATTGGCAACCAATTTTTAATTTTCAAGAAGCTGTATTTCATACAGTTGATTGGTATAAAAGAAATAGTTTAAATGAAAATACATATGATATAACTATGGAACAAATTAAAATATTTTTTAATCAACACAAAAAAGTTAATATGAATGGATAACAAATCAAAATACAAAATAGGAATAATTGGTTTAGGTTATGTTGGCTTACCTCTGGCTGTAGAATTTTCAAAAAAATATCCTGTAATAGGTTTTGATATTAATTTGAATAGAGTTAACCAAATTAATAATTTTAATGATATAACATACGAAATAACAAAACCAGAATTAAACAATGTTATTAAAACAAAAAGAAGCATTAATAGAGGCCTTTATGTTACAAATTTTTTATCACATTTAAAAAATTGTAATATTTATATTATTACAGTACCAACGCCAATAGACAAACATAATCGACCATTATTAACGCCATTATTAAAAGCAAGTGAATTTGTAGGTACAATTTTAAAAAATAACGATTATGTTATTTATGAAAGCACTGTATATCCTGGTGCAACAGAAAATGATTGCGTTAAAGTTTTAGAGAAATTTTCTAATTTAAAATTAAATAAAAACTTCTATGTTGGTTATTCTCCTGAAAGAATTAATCCTGGTGATAAAGAACACACAGTATCCAATATTCTAAAATTAACTAGTGGATCCACACCAGATGCAGCTGATTATGTAGATAATCTTTATAAATCAATCATTAAAGCTGGAACTTATAAAACTAGTTCAATTAAAGTTGCTGAAGCTGCTAAAGTTATCGAAAATTCACAAAGAGATATTAATATAGCTTTCGTAAATGAACTATCTAAGATATTCAATTTGATGAGTATTGATACATTAGAAGTTTTAAAAGCCGCAAGTACGAAATGGAATTTTTTAAATTTTAAGCCCGGGCTTGTTGGTGGGCATTGCATTGGAGTTGATCCATATTATTTATCACAAAAAGCACAGGAGTATGGGTATAATCCAGAAATAATTTTAGCAGGAAGAAGAATTAATGATGGTATGGGAAAGCATGTTGCTTCTGAATCAATCAAATTAATGATAAAAAAGAATATTCCTATAAAAAATTCAAATGCTTTAATACTAGGTTTCACTTTCAAAGAAAATTGTACAGATATCAGAAACACAAGAGTAATTGATATTTATAATGAATTAGTAACATATGGAATTAAAGTAAATGTTTATGATCCTATCGCAAATAAAAAAGAAGTAAAGAAAGAGTATAGTATAGAACTAATTGAAAATTTAAATTTATTTAATTTAAAAAAAAGTTACTCATTAATTATATTAGCAGTTGCACATGATCAATTTTTGGGATTAAGTATAAGAAAAAGTTCTAAAAATATAATTTTTGATATTAAAGGAATTTTAAACAAGAACTACGTAGATGCACGTTTATAAAAAAAATTATATGAAAAAAGAAAACATTCTTATAACAGGAGCTGCTGGATTTATCGGTTTTAATTTAACAAATTTATTAATTAGCGAAACCTATAATATCTATGGCTTAGATAATATTAATGATTACTATGATGTTAATCTAAAATATGCAAGACTAAAAGAATTAGGCATTAATAGAAATGATATTTCTGATAACATACCAATTAAAAGTGATAAATTTAATAATTTTACTTTTATTAAATCTAATTTAGAAAACTATGATTTTATTGTTAAATTTATATCAGAGGGTAATTTTGATTATGTTATAAATTTGGCAGCTCAAGCTGGTGTTAGATATAGTATCGAAAATCCAAGAGTATATTTAAAGAGTAATATAGATGGTTTTCTAAGTATACTTGAAGGTTGTAAACAAGGAAAAATTAAACATTTAATTTATGCCAGCACATCAAGTGTATATGGTTTAAATACTACTATGCCACTATCAGAAAATCAATCTACAGAACATCCAATTAGTTTATATGCAGCTACAAAAAAAGCAAATGAAATGATGGCACACACTTATAGTCATTTATTTAATTTACCTACTACAGGTTTACGTTTTTTTACAGTATATGGTCCATGGGGCAGGCCAGATATGGCGTTGTTTTTATTTACTAAATCAATATTAGAAAATAAGCCAATTTCAGTATTCAATCATGGAAATATGATCCGAGATTTTACATATGTTTTAGATATTGTTGAGAGTATAAAAAAATTATTAAAAAAACCACCAGTTAAAAATATAAATTGGGATACATATAAACCTAATCCAAAATCATCGATCGCACCATATAGAATTTATAATATTGGAAATTCAAATCCAGTACCACTTATTGAGTATATAAAACATCTAGAAATTGCTTTAGATAAAAAGGCGATTTATAATTTTTTAGATATACAACCTGGTGATGTCCCTGCAACACATGCTGATATTCAAGATCTTGATAATTATATTAAATATAGACCAAAAATCTCAGTAAAGGAAGGTATTCAAAACTTTGTTAATTGGTATCTCATTTGGAACAAAATTAAATTTAATTAATATGAAAAATTATTTTGATAGAAATAAAACATATATAATTGCTGAAGCAGGATTAAACCATAATGGATCTATTGAATTAGCAAAACAGTTAATCGATATTGCTTCGATTTCAGGAGCTGATGCAATTAAATTTCAAAAAAGAACCGTCAATAATTTAGCAGTTAAAGAAACATTAAATGCAAATGATCAAAGATTCCCAAATTTTGGTAAAACATATAAAGAGATTAGAGAATTTTTAGAGTTTAATATGGATGAATATATAATTTTAAAAAATTATTCTGAATCTAAAGGACTTGATTTTATGGTAACTGCTTTTGATATTGATGCAGTTATCTTTTTGGAAAAATTAAATATACAATCATATAAATTAGCTAGTCATTCGTTAACCAATATCGAACTTTTAAAATATATTTCAAAAATTGGCAAACCATTAATTTTATCTACAGGAATGTCGGACTATAATGAAATTGAAACAGCAGTTAATATTTTTAAAGAAGCAAACACCGATATAGCTATAATGCATTGTGTATCTTCATACCCAACACCAATTAATGAGTGTAACATTTCATTTATTGACAATTTAAAAAAGAATTTTAATTTAATTATTGGATATTCGGGACATGAATTAGGTTATATACCTACATTAGTGGCTGTTGCAAGAGGGGCAAAAATCATAGAAAGACATTTTACCATAAATAAAAATTTGGAAGGATTTGATCATAAAATGTCACTAGAACCTGATGAATTCTATTCTATGGTAAGGGATATTAGATTAGTAGAAGAATCCATTGGTGTGGGTGAGAAACTTATTTCTGAAACAGAATGGATTACTAGAAAAAAATATCATGTTTCGATGACATCTTTAGTAGAAATACCAATCGGCACTATTTTGACTGAAAAAATGGTAACATATAAAAATCCTGGTACCGGTATTCCACCAAAAAATTCTAATCTAATTATTGGTAAAAAGAGTACTCAAAGTATTCCAGCAGATATTTTATTAACTTTAGAAATGTTTTCTTAAATTATTTATAAATTATGCCATTAATTTCCTTAATTATCCGAACAAAAAATGAAGAGAAATGGATATTCCATTGTTTGAATATGATATTTAAACAAACAATGAAAAATATTGAAATAATAATTGTTGATAATAATAGTAATGATAATACGATAAATATTGCAAAAAGGTTTCCGATTGATCATATAATTAACATAGAAAATTTTAAACCTGGAAAAGCAATTAATGATGGTATTAGAGTATCCAAAGGAGATTTTATAGTTTGTATTTCAGCTCATTGTATACCAAAAGATGAGTTTTGGCTTGAAAACTTATATAACAATTTCGAAAATAATGAAAAAATAGCAGGTGTTTATGGTAGACAACTTCCTGTTAGCTTCACTGATCCAATAAATACTCGAGATTTATTATTAGTTTTCGGACAAGATAAACGAATACAATTTAAAGACTATTTTTTTCATAATGCAAATAGTATGTTCAAAAGAGTTATCTGGGAAAAATTTCCATTTGATGAAGATGTAACTAATATTGAAGATAGAGTATGGGGGAAAGAAGTCATAAATCATGGTTTACAAATTGTTTATGAACCTGCTGCAGCTGTATACCATCATCATGGATTACATCAAGGTAATGAACCAATTAGAGCAAAGGGAGTTGTTTCAATTATTGAAAAATTAGATCAAGATATTTTAAATGATATTCCAGACTCATTTAAGCCCGAAAATTATAATATAATAGCATTAGTACCAATAAAAGGTAATATAACTAAAGATTCAATTCAATACGATTTAATTAATAAAACAATTGAAAATATCAAAAAATCTAAATACATAAATAACATTTATGTATTATCAGAAGATAGAAATTTAGCGTTTAATAATGCGATATGGTTAGATAGAAATATAATTATTAATTCAGACAATTTAAGTATTGAAATATTACTAAAATGTAGTTTAGAGAAAATTGAAGAAACGGGAAACTATCCGCAATCAATTATGTATGTTAACTATGAATATATAAATAGTCCAGCTGATATTTTTGATAATTTAATTTTAGATGCGCAGTATAAAGGGTATGAAACTGTTTTTGCAGGTTATATAGATTATGGGCACTATTGGTTTAAAAATTTAGATGATTTTGTTCAAACCGATAATTCAATGAAAAGTAGAAACGAAAGAGTACCTATATTTAAAGCCTTGTATGGCTTAGGTTGCCTTTGTTCTTCACACTTAATTCGGAAAGGCCAAATGTTTGGAGGTAAAATCGGTATTTTACCAATAAAAGATTTGAAATATACCTATAGAAATATTGATTTATAAATTAATGAGTAATATAACCCTAACAAAAAAAAATACTCTCTTTAGAGAAGTTATATTAGAAAAAAATATTGATAGAAGTTTAAAGTTTTTTATATATAGGTTATTAGTCAGATATGGCATAAGAATTTTTGGTTATAAAAAATCAAAAATATTTTATCAAATTATAAAAAAATTAACTATAAATAATTACAATAAATTTTTTTTAGATATAAATATTTTATATTTAGAATCAATAACAGCTGTAATCATAAACGATTGGCAAAAATACATAGATTCAAAAATAAAATTAATACATCATATTTTAGAAAAATCAAAAAATAAAAATGAAATTGAGGCTGCTCTATTTTATTCAAAAATTTTAGATAAAAAAGATATATTTTTTCCTGATAATAATAAAGATAAAAAAGTATCAAAAATTTTAATTTACGGCCCTAATTCAAATACTCAACCCATAAATGATAAGGGGTATGATATTCTAGTACTTACCAAAGTTCCAAAATTTGAAATAAAAGACTTTGATTACGTATATATATATCTAAATAATAACATTGCAAATAGTTTAGAAAAAAAAGACCTTAAATTAATAAAATCGAATTTGTTTTTATTTATTGATGATACAAATTTAAATTGGCAAGATACGAACATTTATAAAACTATTCATACACCAAGAAGTGTTTTATATAGTGCGATGGGATTGCAAAGAATTCTATATGATTTAACATTTAAACATTCAAATTCTTTTATAAATATTTTAGGTTTTGATATGTATACTAAAACAAAAGGATATAGTGGTAAAATACAAACATCATATCCAATAAATAATATAGAACTTACTGAAAAAATTATGTGTATATCATTATTGACACATGATCCAGTTTTCAATTTTTTATTTACACAACAGGTTTTGAAAAATTTTATATTAATGGATGACAGTATAGAATTTAAGGAATTAATAGAAAATGATCTCAATAGATATTTAGCACTCTTATCTAGTAACAGAAAATTTTATATTTTAAACAAATTATTTTAGATGATTAATAATACAATAATAAATATTTTAATTATTGGTGGGAATAGCTTTATCGGTAAAAATTTAATTAATGTTTTTAATAATAAGAAATACAACTTACATATTTTACAAAGAAATTTTAATGATAATGAAGTAAATAATTATAATTACTATTATTTTAGTTATTTTGATATTGAAAAAATAATTAAAATAATAGAAAAAAATAATATTAATTGCGTTATAGATCTAATCTCAACATTAATTCCATCTAGTAATTTAGATCAATTTGACTATGAAATTAGAAACAATTATTCAACGAAATTAAGATTACTTAAACTTTATGCAGAGTTCAATATAAAATATGTTTATATTTCAAGTGGCGGGACAATATATGGAAATAATAGTGAAATTTTACAAAGTGAAGAATCGATTTTAGCACCAATTAATTTTTATGGGTTATCTAAACTAATATTTGAACAAACTATTAAAAATTTTAGTATAAGTCACAATTTAAAATATCTAATAATCAGACCATCAAATCCATATGGATTCAATCAAAATATAAATAAATTGCAAGGTTTTGTATCAGTTGCTTTAAATAATATTTTACTTAATAAAAAAATTGAAATATGGGGAAATGGGAGTGTTGTAAGAGATTATATTTATATATCAGATTTAGTTAATGCCATTCTTGATTTAATCGAAAAAAATATTGATAATAACATTTTTAATATCGGATCTGGAACTGGAACAACAATACTGCAAGTAATTAAAGAAATTGAAATCTTAACATGTAAAAAAGCTGTTCTAGATTTTAAAAATAATAGAACCATTGATGTTCCAATAAATATCCTCGATATTTCTAAAATAAAACAGTTTATACATTTTGATCCGATACCATTGAATACTGGTATAAAATTATTTATTAATGCTTATAACTAGATTTTAGATATTTTGTCAAAAATTGCAATTTCTTATTCTACTTACAATAGGTCAGAAATTTTTAAAAGTAATATCTTAATTATCTTGCCTATTTTAAGAAAATATAATTTACCATTATATATATCTGACGATAGTGATAATAATGACACAGAAATTATTGTTTTAGAAATTAAAAAAATATATTATAATATTTTTTATAATAAAAATATTATAAGACTAGGACATGATTTGAATTTTTATAAAGCTATTACTATACCCAAAGAGGAATACGTATGGTATTTAGGTGATTCCATTTATTTCAATGTCAATAAATTTGAATTGATATTAAAGAATTTAAATTCGAATTTTGATCTAATTTTTTTAAATTCAATACATCCAGATAATGATATTTATGAAATAACTAATAAAAAATTTTTTTTTATTAGTAAAATATGGTATTTGACTTTGTCTGGTTCTTGTATTTATGGAAGAAAAGCAAGAATGTTTCAGGTTGATTCAAATAATTTTAACAAATGGACTAATTTTGTACAGCTAGGACAAATATTAAATTACGCAATAAGTTGTAAAGTCAAAATGCTTTGGATTGGAGAGCCGTTAATTGCATCAAATGATAATAAGAAAAGTTATTGGCAAAAAAACACAGTAAAGGTATTTATACATGACTGGATTAATTTCATTTTTTATTTTAACACATATTTTAATTTAGAAGAAACTTTATTTATAATTAAATCCCATGCTATTGAAAAAAAATTATTTACTTTTAAATCTATATTTTATATTAGAACACTAAATGGATTAAGAACTAGTGAAATTTTTAAATATTATCGCGAATTAAAAATCGCAAGTAATTGCAATGTATCTCAACTTTTCTTTTTTTCAATAATACCAAGTTTATTTTTTAAAATATTATATCGTATATATAAAAAGATAAAACACTAATAGATGTACTATTTTTCAATATTTATATATTTTCTATTTTCATTTTTATTTACAATAATATTTAGTCTTAATTTAAACAATACTGTAAGGAAATATGTGTTTAGTATCTTATCATTATTTTTAATCTTAATTACTTCTGCGCATCCTTTTGATTATTCTGTTGACGATAAACAATACTCTTTTATAGCACAAAATATATTAGATAATAACATCAGTTTTTTGGATTCAATTAATCATGATTATTTGTATTTTATTTTTTTAAAAATATCATTATATGTTTTCCCTTTTTGGATTTCATTTATTATAATTTCAATAGTTGCACTATTATTGAAATTATTTGTAATTGCTAAACTTACAAACTATTCTATATTATCTTTATTTATCTATTTTACATTATTCTTTGAATTACATGATTTAACTCAATTTAGAGTATCATTAGCTGTTTCTTTTTTTTATGTTGCATTTTATGTTATTGTTTCATATAAATCATTTTTAAAATCTTTATTATTTTTTACTTTTTCAGGATTATCACATTTTCAAGCTATTCCTGGTTTTTTTATACCAATTATTTCTAAAATTTTAAAAAATAGATTTTATTTAATTTTTTTTTCAACTTTAGTATTTTATTTTATATCAAATTTTAGTATATTCAATCTTTTAGAATATTTTGGTTATTCTGTAGAATTATTTAGAGCTACTTTTGATCAAAGTAATTTACTTGAAATAAGTAAATATAATTCTTATAATTTTCTAATAATTTTATTATTATTTTTATTAATTAAATATTTGAATAATTCTATTAATTCAAAGAATTTCATTTTATACAAATTATCATTTTATTCTATTTTATTTGGTTTTATTTTAAGTACCGTTTTAAGTGGAATTGGACAAGAATCTAGAATTATACAGTTTTTTTTCACACCAATAGTTTTTTTAATTCCACTTGTTTTTAGTGATAAAAAAATGTATTTGACCTTCACATTAATTGGAATAATATCTTTTTTATGGTTTGGTCACATTTATAAATTATTTATTTAATAACAAAAAAATTATGTTTGCAATTGTTATTGTTAATTGGAATTCTGGATATCATCTTTTAAATTGTATTAATTCTATAAAAAATTACAATAGTAGTTTAATTGATAAAATAATTGTTGTTGATAATAATTCAAATGACAACTCAATTGATCAAATCAGAAACATTTCAAATTTATATATTATCAATTCTAATGTGAATTTAGGTTTTTCAAAAGCATGTAATCTTGGTGCGAATGAAACTAATTCTGATTTCATAATTTTTTTAAATCCGGATGCTGCATTATTTAAAAATACTTTGAATAATTTAAAACTAACTTTAGATAATAATATAAATTCAAAAATAGGAATTTTAGGTATCCAATTAATTGATGAGAATAACAATATTTCAAAATCTTGCTCTAGATTACCAAATTTTTATAGACTTTTAGTCTTAAGTTTAGGGTTTGATAAGTATTTTCCTTCATTAGGGTGTATTATGTCCGAATGGGATCATAAAAATGTAAAATTTGTAGACCAAGTAATTGGAGCTTTTTTTGTAGTTAAATCTAGTTTATTCAATTCTTTAGGAGGCTTTGATGAACGTTTTTTTGTATATTATGAAGAGGTTGATTTTTCCTACAGAATGAAACAATTTGGTTATAAAACATTATATGATGCAAATAATAGTGCTTTCCATTTTGGTGGTGGTTCATCTAATCAAGTAAAATCAAAAAGATTATTTTATTCATTAAGAAGTAGACTACAATTCATAAAAAAACATCTTAATTATATAGAAAGATCTATTCTTTTCACCTTTATGTTAACCATAGAATTTTTTACTAGAATATTTTACTCTTTAATTAGATGTTCTTTTACTAACCTTAAAGAAACAACCTCCGCTTATTATTATCTTTTAAAGTGGATTTTAAATAATAATTACAATGTATAGTAATAAAATAATTGGTATAATTCCCTTATCAAAAAATTTTAATCATCCTGGTGATAGAAGAAGATTTATTTATTTTTGTAATACAAGAAATATTAAATATGAAATAGCATCATTTGATAAAAAGTATGATGCTGTTTTCATAACCCAAACATGTGATTTAACTTTATGGAGAAATTATAAACTTTCACCTATAATTTTTGATTTTACTGATAGTTATTTAAAAGATACTTTATTTAAAAATTATCTTAGAGGTTTAGGAAAATATTTATTAAGAAGAAATAAGTTCTATATTTTTAATTATAAACGCTTACTTAAACAAATGTGTAAAGTAAGTTATGCAGTTATTTGTACTACTAAGGATCAATTAAATGAAATAAAAGAATATAATAATAATGTTCATTTAATTTTAGATTCAAGAGTGGAATTATCTCATATTCAAAAAACTAATTACGATAGAAGTAATACTTTTAAATTTTTATGGGAAGGTTTGCCAGAAAATATTAAAACTTTCAAAATCTTAACAAATGTTTTTGAGAAAATAAGAGAAAAATATAATATAGAACTTTACATATTAACAGATAAAAAATACCCAAAGTTTTTCTCTAATATACTTATGAGAGATACTTTATCATCAATAAAGAAGATATTAAAGTATGATAATATTTATTTATATCAATGGTCTTTTTCAAATATGGATTATTTAGTAAACAAATGTGATCTAGCCTTAATTCCATTATTGAATCACCCTTTATATTTAGGGAAACCTGAAAATAAACTTTTAATATTTTGGCAAATGGGAATTCCTGTTTTATGCTCAAATTCTCCTGCTTATAAAGAAGCAACTTGTAAAGGTCAATTAAATATAATTTGTGAAAATGAAAATGATTGGTACAATAAAATTATTAATATGATTGAAAATCAAGAGTATAGATTTGAGTCTGCGAAACTAGGAAATTCATTAGTTAATACTTTTTATAGCGATAATAAGTTATTAGAAGAATGGGATGATATTTTTACAACCTTATTCAATAAAAATAATATATGATTTGTGTAATTTTAGCTGGTGGACTCGGTACACGTATTTCTGAAGAATCAAATTTAAAGCCAAAACCAATGATTGAAATAGGTGGTAAACCTATATTATGGCATATAATGAAAATTTATTCTTCACACGGAATTAATGAATTTATTATATGTTGTGGTTATAAAGGTTATATAATTAAAGAATATTTTGCAAATTATTTCTTACATATGTCTGATGTTACTTTCAATATGCATGATAATTCAATAGAAATTCATAATCAAAAAGCTGAACCCTGGAAAATTACATTAATTGATACTGGAGATAATTCCCAAACAGGCGGTAGATTAAAACGTGTTAAATCTTACCTTACTAACGAAGATTCTTTTTGTTTTACATATGGAGATGGAGTTAGTGATGTTGATATTTCAGCAAGTATTTTATTTCATAAAAAACATAAGAAGTTAGTAACCGTAACTGCAGTTCAGCCTCCTGGACGATATGGTGCTATTATCTCTGAAGGAAACAATGTTACGGGATTTTATGAAAAACCTAAAGGTGATGGTGGATACATTAATGGAGGTTTTTTTGTATTATCCCCTAAAGCCATAGATTATATAGATAATGATTATACAAGTTGGGAAAATGAACCGTTGTCTAATTTAGCACGAGAAGGTCAAGTTCAAGCTTTTGAGCATCATGGTTTTTGGCAACCTATGGATACATTAAGAGATAAAAATTTACTAGAAAATTTATGGATTAATAATAATGCTAAATGGAAAATATGGTAATTTTATGCAGAATATAATTATTTCAGATCTAAATA